>Ga0116194_1000090_pt1 | contig 109169 bp, 107 predicted proteins | sample AD_SCU001_MetaG_FD_89887 | JGI IMG/M metagenome (GOLD analysis project Ga0116194, IMG submission 89887) | Active sludge microbial communities of municipal wastewater-treating anaerobic digesters from China - AD_SCU001_MetaG | ecosystem: Engineered > Bioreactor > Anaerobic > Digestate | place...
CGCTTGTCCCAGTTCATCATTTAGCGGCCCACATTTACGCTAACGAATTCGTCAAACCGCTAGTTTTCCCCTTATTGGCTATCGTCGTCAGCGGTGGCAATACCGAACTCGTGTACATGAAAGAACATCTCGATTTCCAAATTATTGGCGAAACGCGCGATGACGCCGTCGGCGAATGCTATGACAAGGTGGCGCGCGTGCTTGGGCTACCATATCCCGGAGGCTTACCAATTGATCGTCTGGCACAGACGGGAACGCCGACTTATAAACTACCGCATCCGCTAAACGATGATAGTCTCGACTTGTCTTATTCGGGTTTGAAAACCGCAATTATCAATCTTGTTCACCATACCAAACAGATTGGTGAAGAAATTCATCTTGCCAACTTATGCGCCTCATTTCAACAACGGGCGATTGGCATGATTTTGGAAAAAAGTCAGTTAGCACTTGACCGCTATCCGGTTCAACAAGTCGTGCTCGCCGGTGGCGTCAGCGCCAATAGCTTACTGCGTCAACAAATCAAAGTGATGGCCGAAACGCGCGGCATCGATGTCATTATCCCGCCGATGTGGGCGTGTACCGATAACGCCGCGATGATTGCACTACTGGGCGAACGGCTTTATCACAAAGGCGTCGTCAGTGATTTGTCGCTTGGTGCCGATCCTGGATGGTCAATCGAGCGAATCACAAGTTTTAACTCCTAGGTATCGACACGTGCCTATTATGAAATTATAATGAAATCTATCTTTTAAGGAGTATGTATGGGATTACCGATTACCGTTGCCGATTTGTATCAGCGACTCGCCAACCAAACCATTTCCAAACTGACGCGTGATGACCGTTTGATCGTTTCGGGCTGGGTACGAACCAATCGCAATAACGGTAGCGTCGGTTTCATAGAACTTAACGACGGGACGCATTTCAAAAACTTGCAACTAGTTTATTCCAAACAACAACTTGCCGCGTTTGAAGCCGTCTCCAAATACGGAACAGGCAGCGCGATTGAAGTCACCGGAAGTTTAAAACTGACTCCTGAAATGAAGCAACCATTCGAACTTCACGTCGATGAATGTCAGCTTGTTGGTTCTTGCGATGAAGATTACCCATTACAAAAAAAGCGCCATAGTTTTGAATATTTGCGCGACATTGCCCATTTACGCGTCCGGACCAACACATTTACGGCACTAAACCGAGTTCGTAGCGTGCTGGCTATGGCCATCCACGAGTTTTTCCAACGTCAAGGTTACATCTACGTCCACACGCCGATTATTACTGGAAACGATGCCGAGGGCGCCGGACAAGTGTTTAAAGTCATGGTTGATGAAAAGAAACCGGATGCCTTTTTTGGAAAACCGGGCAGTCTAACCGTATCCGGACAACTTCATGTCGAACCATTCGCTTTGGCGTTTCGAAACGTTTATACGTTTGGGCCGACATTCCGGGCTGAATATAGCAACACGCCGCGACATAGCTGCGAATTTTGGATGATTGAACCGGAAATGGCATTTGCCGACTTAAACGACGACATGGACGTGATTGAAGGCTGCATTAAGTTTTGCATTGAGTATGTGTTGGAGCGTTGTCCCGCGGAAATGGAATTTTTCAATTCGATGATCGACACGACGTTACAACAACGCCTCGAAGCATTGGTAGCCGCACCATTTAAGAAATTGACTTATACCGAAGGGATTAATCTTTTGAAACAAGCCGTCGCTTCCGGTCATAAATTCGACAATGCCAATATTGAATGGGGCATGGATCTTCAAAGCGAACACGAACGGTATTTGACCGAACACATTGTTAAAGGACCGCTGTTTTTGATTAACTATCCGAAGGAAATCAAGGCATTTTACATGCGGCTTAACGACGATGGCAAAACCGTGGCTGCTTGCGACTTATTAGTGCCGCAAGTGGGTGAACTCGTCGGCGGATCCCAACGCGAAGAACGCTTCGATTTGTTGGCTAAACGCATGGAAGAACTTGGAAATCGCGACGGGCTTGAATGGTATCTTGACCTTCGCAAATACGGTGGTGTGCCCCATGCCGGTTTCGGCATTGGCTTTGACCGGTTACTCATGTATATGACCGGCATTTCCAATATCCGCGACACGCAACCATATCCACGCAATCCGGGTTCGCTTAAATATTAGGAAAACGATCGATGACTTATCAACCAGAACCATTGGATGCCGATCACCTCGAATTGGAGCGGCAGAAGAAATCACAGCGACGCATCAATATTTTATTGATCATCGTCGATTTGGCTTTGCTTGGATTCGTCATCTATGAGATTATCGAAAAATTCGCAAATATATAAAAAGAAGCCGCCGGCTTCTTTTTTTATGGTCTGATGTTATCGAGAGTATTGATGGTATCCAAACTCTTAATGAAGATTGTTCGGCTCTTGCGATAAATGCGCCATGACCGTGCGATAAACGCTTGCGTGGCCACAAGTAGCCACACGATGGCGGCGATAGCCACGGTCACAAACAGATAATTCGGCCATGCCGCAAGCACGAAGTGCGGACTATTTAACAGTGGTGGCCAATCGCTTGGCAGCGTCAATCCAAAGAAAGTCGACTTCGGGATATTGGCCCAATCGAATACAAAAAACAGTGTCATGAATCCGCGCGCGTCATAGCTAAACATTTCGGTGACGATAGATTGATCTCCGGTCAAACTAACATAAACAACCAAAAACACGACATCTAATCCCAAAATTAAAAGCGGAAAGAAATATTGAGCAAACACAAGCCGATAATTTTTCCTTCGGGCGATGCGGCGAAAATGTCGTTCGTCTTTGATGACTTTTGTGGTCACTAAATAACTCATGCCTTCGTCGACCTTGCGCGATTGAAACGCCATAATCTTACGAACGACCCAACCAATCAGGCCGACTAACGCCAATACGGCAACGAGTAAAACAAATAGAATGATTAAAAGCCGTTGTTCTTTTTCGCTAAGGCTAATGAGCGTTCTCACGGGTGCCCTCGTTTCCGGCTTGTTTGCTTTGGAGTTGACCTAATATTTTTTTGGCGGCGATGTCTTCGGGATAATCCGAAAAAATCGTGCGACCGGTGAAAAATAGCAAGATTGATTTGAGCATTAGCAGCACGAAAATGATTAAACCATAAACCAAAAACAGCGCAAGCACGGCCACGATCAGCGGGCTCGCGAGTATGTAAAGTAATCCCATTAAAATGAATTTAAGAAATTGGATCATCGTGACCTCGTGGTTTTATTTTATGATTACGGTGGCTTAAGGGCAAATAAAATTCGCAAACTCGTATCGTAATGGCTCCTAATGGGCCCAAACTTAGCCAAAGTAGGCCCACTTCCGATTGAAATAGGGGATATAACACCGCATTGGCAAACACCGATGCAATAAGCCATGCTCCCAAGATTGCTAATAACCGGAGGCGTTTCATCAAAATCAAATCGTAGATGGCGCTTCCCAATAAAATAAAACATAAACCTAATAAGACGAAGCTGAGTTCGGGAACAACCAAACCCAAGGGGACAATCGCGATTGTCAAACATAACCCAAGCCAATAAACGAGCGGTTTCGTTTGACGGAGTCTATCACCAGCGGGAGCGAGTTTCTCGATTTCATGACCGATGATGAAATAGGATATCGTCACCTGAGCGAGACTGACGACATACAATATCGAGGGCATGATAATCATGTCAGTCGCCGAATCAATGTTTAAGATGGCCGTTAGCGAAGAGACGAAGTCGATCATGAATATGGCGTTGATTAGTCCAATAGTCGCGTACAGGATAATCAGTTGCAGCAAACTGGAGACGATAATAATCGAAATGTCATCAACACGCAGCTTGTATAAATAACCGAACGAAAAGCCGAGTAACAAACTGGGGACGACATAAAAAATCGTGACTTCAAGTTGTTGCAACGCGACGACAAGACTCAATCCAAGTGTTGCCATAGCATAAATCGGATAATAACGAACATCGGTTTTTAACACGACTAGTGCACTGGCAAGCGGCAAGGCAATCGCCAAAAATAGTCCGGCCAGCGGCACGAGCGAGGCGATGAAGGCAAACGTGACGTTTAAAGCGGCCATCAGCGCCATGTATGTTATCGTTTTGACGGGAGTCGTTAATTTCATGAATCACCAATAATGTTAGCATGTTGCGCCGCTAGCGACACCTTCGGAATAAAGCGACTATTCATAATTGTATGAAAAGACGATGTCTGATGATTGTCGCGCTGTTATTGTTACGACAAGATGCGGTCGTAGCAAGCAGCGCATATCGATATCATCACATCGTCGATTTGAAAATTGAATGGCGGGACCTATTAAAGCAGCAAAATAATGAATATGAAGTATATTTCTATTCAACCAGTTGCCAATTTTGCCTTGACTTAGAAGAAGATATCGTGACGTATGCGCTTACTGGAGGTGGGAACCTTTTTTTCATTGAAGTAACGCCATACTTACCATTTGGGCCACTGCGTCTAGAGTGTGCTTGCGACATCTCATGTTTGCGACTACCAGCCTATCCGGCGTTATTAACGATAAGAGACGGTTGCGTCAGTGGCGTCATTATTGGATCTGGAGCGATTGGGACATACTACGGATTTAGCGCAAAACGGGATGGGCTCTAATTGGAAATGGGGCATTGGTATGATAAAATATAAATACTGAAAATATTGCGTAAAGGGCTGTTTATGGACTTATTGAAATCTTTGAATCCAAGACAGCGCGAAGCTGTCGAAACCCCATCGCAATTCGTAAGAATCATCGCAGGTGCCGGCACCGGTAAGACACGCGTTTTGACTTATAGAATTGCTTTTTTGATTTCGAAGATGTACGTTGACGCCCATCGTATTCTCGCGATTACTTTTACTAACAAAGTCGCCAAAGAAATGCGCGACCGCGCCGCGGCACTTGTACCAGAAGCTAGCGACCAACTTCGCGTCATGACTTTCCACAGTTTTTGCGCCCGCTTCCTGCGGCAAGAAATACATAACATCGGTTATCCCAGCACCTTCACGATTTTCGACGATGATGATCAAGAGAAACTCGTTAAAGCGATTGCCGTTGAAGAGGGCTATCGCAAAGGCGATGAAATCGTCAAGAAAACACTTAATTTTATCGCTAGTCATAAGTGCGTCGGCGAATATCCGGGCGATATCACGATTGTCAAAGAACGGTTCCCGTCTGAACGTGAATGCTTGCGACTATTCGAAATATACGAGCGAAAGCTCGAAGCCATGTTCGCACTTGATTTTGATGATTTATTGTTAAAAGCCATTCGCATTTTGGAAACGTTCCAGGACGTTAAAGTAAAATGGCAGCGACGCATCGATCACATTCTCATCGACGAATTTCAAGATACCAACGACGTGCAATACAAGCTCGTTAAATTGCTATTGAAACCAGCGACGAACCTATACGTCGTAGGCGACCCCGACCAAACAATCTACACATGGCGGGGCGCAAATCAAAACATCATTCTCGACATCGATAAAAAGTTTTTGATGCAAACGATTATTCTTGATCGAAACTATCGTTCATCACCGACGATATTGCGCACCGCCAATCGTTTAATTGATCACAATCGGCTCCGTGTCAAAAAGGATCTTTATTCTGAAAATGACGATGGCCCAAAAGTGAAGGTTAACCGCGCTTTGCGGCAAATCGACGAAGCGGCGTGGGTCGCTAAAGAAATAATGATGTTGCAACGGGAACTCGGTCAAAACTTCCGCTTCCGCGATATCGCCGTCTTATATCGCGCCAACTATTTGACGTTGCCGTTTGAAAAAGAATTCAACCGCACCGGGATGCCGATCCGCATTTTCGGAGGCATGCGGTTTTATCAACGCCAAGAAATCAAGGACGTGATTGCCTATTTTAGACTTTTGATTAACAAGAAAGACGACGTTTCATTCGAACGCATCGTCAATGTGCCCCGCCGTGGCATTGGCGACAAAACGATGGAAACGCTACGAAAAGAAGCCTATGGCAAGAAACTTGCGCTATACGAATATCTAGAGCAAATCGAGCAACACGACTCGGAATTAAAAACCAAAAGCATCACCGCTCTCGACAAGATGATTAAAACGATTGACCGGTTTCGTTTGCGCGTCTATGAAAATCTCGAGGCCTTTAGCGACATATTGCGCGATTACATCATCGAAATCGGTTATTTTGACGAACTGAAAGAAGCCGACGAAGATTTCCGCCTCGAAAATGTGCAAACCCTATTCGATGACATGCTCTCATACATCAAAGATAACCCAGCGACCGGATTTGAGGATTATCTTCAAAACATCGCCCTGACGAGTGCCCAAGATGAAATCGAAGATGGCGAATATATTTCGATGATGACAGTTCATACTGCCAAAGGTTTGGAATTCCGTTATGTATTCGTTATCGGCCTTAACGAAGGCGTCTTCCCATCGCTACGGACCATGAATGAAGAAGCATACTTGGGACTTGAAGAAGAACGACGTCTATGTTACGTCGCCTTTACGAGAGCCAAACAAGGTTTGTATTTGTCGTGTAGTGGCGATTATAGCTATGTCTTGAATGGACGTTTAATTCCTTCACGGTTTTTCTCCGAAGCCGGGATTACGTTTGAACGGCGCTTGCCACCTCCCGAAGCAGGAACGGCTCCTTCTCCGTTACGGGGTTCGATATTCGGTAAGTCAATTGGCGGACCATCGGTCATTAAAGCCGAAGCCATCAGCGATTGGCAAGTCGGCGATAAAATCAACCATGCGACGTTTGGGCTCGGCGCCGTCGTCAATGTCATAGATAAAACGATTATTGAGGTTGAATTTGAAAGCTCAGGCCGCAAAAAATTGATTGCCAACCATCCCGCGATTAAGCGGGTCGATAAAGTCGGAGGCTACGCGTGAGTGCCGCACAAAGAATCAAACAACTGATTGACTTATTAAATCGTTACAATTACGAATACCACGTCCTCGATCATCCAAGCGTCCCCGATTCCGAATATGACCGGCTGATGAATGAGTTGATCGAGTTAGAAAATGCCTATCCGGAGTTGGCTTCGCCACTTTCTCCCTCAAAACGCGTCGGGGGCACCGTCCTCGATTCATTCAAAAAAGTGACCCATAAACGGATGATGCTTTCGCTCGCCAATGCATTTACCAAAGACGAGGTTTATGCTTTCGATAAACGCATCCGCGAAGCATTGCATAGCGACACGATAACCTATATGGCCGAGATGAAAATCGATGGTTTGGCAATGAGCCTCGTTTATCGCGATGGCCAATTGATCTATGGAGCGACGCGTGGCGATGGCACGACGGGTGAAGACGTGACCAACAACATCCTGACGATTCGCTCGATTCCAACGACTATTGCCGAAACAACGGAAATCGAAGTGCGCGGCGAAGTATACATGCCCAAAGCCGTCCTTGAATCACTTAATCAACAACGCTTAGCAAATAATGAACCGTTACTCGCCAATGCCAGAAACGCTGCCGCTGGTTCTATCAGGCAACTCGATAGCAAGATTGCCGCCAGCCGCAAGTTAGACGCTTATTGGTACTATTTCGTCAACGCCGCGCAACTTGGTATCAAAAAACATAGCCAATCCTTGCTCCTTTTGGAGTCGTATGGTTTTAAAACGAATCCTGAACGCCGGGTTTGTCACGGAATTGATGAAGTTTGGAAGTATATTTGCGAATATCAAAAACGCCGGCATGATCTAGCCTACGACATCGACGGCATCGTTATCAAACTCGATGACATGACCCAATATGACAAACTTGGCTATACCGCAAAAACGCCGCGGTGGGCGATTGCTTACAAATTTCCGCCTGAAGAAGTGATGACCAAGCTTGAAGACATCATTTTTACGATTGGCCGGACGGGCAAGGTCACGCCTAATGCTGTTTTGACTCCTGTCAAAGTCGCTGGATCGACGATTAGCCGGGCGACGCTTCACAACAAAGATTTTATCAACCAACGTGATCTACGTATCGGTGATTGGGTATTGATTCGTAAAGCCGGCGACGTGATTCCCGAGGTCATCGGACCGATTTTGGATAAACGTATTCCTGGGGCTAATGCTTTTAAAATGATTAGTCGCTGCCCCGTGTGCGACCATCAATTAACCGCGCTTGATCAAATCGATTATTGTCTTAATCCACATTGCGAAGCGCGCCACATCGAAGGGTTGATTCATTTTGCCAAAAAAGACGCGATGGACATCGAAGGGTTAGGTGAACGCAATGTCGAAATATTGTTTAACCTTGGGTTTTTGCGTTCGATCATAGATTTATACAATTTACATCATCAACGCGACAAGTTGCTTGAAATCGATGGCTTTTCACATAAGTCAGTCGCGAGCTTGCTTCAGGCAATCGAAGCCAGCAAGGGCAATTCCTTGGAGCGTCTCTTGTTTGGTCTTGGTATTAAGGAAGTCGGTGAAAAGACCGCGAAAACACTCGCCCGTCATTATGAAACGCTTGATAACATCATCGGGGCATCGCTAGAAGATTTACTGACGATTAGCGACATTGGGCCGATTGGAGCCGGATCAATCGTATCGTATTTTAGCGATGAGTCAAATATCAAAATGTTGAATACCCTAAAAGATTTGGGTGTCAACACGGTTTTTCGTGGACCCAAAGTCAGCTCAGATACGTCGCCGCTATTTGGAAAAATCATCGTCTTGACAGGGACTTTGCAACGTTATTCGCGTCAAGAAGCGACGAGTATGCTTGAAAACATGGGCGCTAAGGTTAGCGGTTCTGTGTCAACGAAAACCGATTTTGTTGTCTATGGAAGCGATGCCGGCAGTAAACTGGCAAAGGCGACCGCCCTTGGCGTCAAGACGATATCGGAAGACGAGTTGTTGAAACTAATTCAAAAGACGTAGTCTCGATGGTATTATTTAACGAGAAAATCACGAGGTTTTTTTCATGAAAACGATTAGCAAAGACATATTGAAAAAAGCGGCTTCGAAGTTGTTGTTTGACATGACCGAAGCGCAATACACCTTGTTGGAAGACGAGTTTGGCACACTGCTTTCACAAATGGATTTAATCGGTAAGATTCCCGATATCGATAGCGTCGCTCCAATGACGTTCCCGTTTGACACTGGCACCGCCTTTATGCGCGACGATATCCCAGAAACACCTTCGCCAGTAACCGATATTTTAAGAAACGCCGGTCACGTTGAAGATGACCAAATCAAGCTGCCAAAGGTGGTGGGCTAATGTCGTATCTCGATTTGACAATTAAAGAAATCCACGAAGCGCTAGTTGCCAAAAAGGTCACCCCGCTTGAGTTAGTCAAACAAGCGCTGGAACGGGCGAAAGCCAACACCGATAACGCATTTGAAATCATACTTGATCAAGAAGCTTTAGCACATGCTAGTGCGTTAGTGGAACCGGAAATCGATAATTTGCTTTGGGGCATTCCTTATGTCGCCAAAGACAACTTTTCCACCAAAGACATTCCGACTACGGGCGGAAGTAATATTCTCAATGGTTATGTTCCGCTTTTTGACGCGACAGTGATTAATCTGTTAAAACAAAAAAACGCCATCTTGATTGGGAAGACGACGCTTGATGAACTAGCGATGGGCGGAACCGGAAAATCAGGGCATAAAGGCAAAACTTTTAATCCCTATGATAAAACGAAGCAACGAATGATCGGTGGTTCAAGTTCGGGGAGCGCCGCCGCCGTCAGCGCCGGCATCGTGCCGTTTTCGCTAGGTTCGGATACGGGTGATTCGGTGCGCAAACCCGCTAGCTATGCCGGTCTTGTCGGTGTCAAACCGACATGGGGACGCATATCTCGCTATGGTCTATTTCCTTTTGCGCCTTCACTTGACCACGTCGGATTTTTTACCCGATCGGCATATGATGCCGCAATCGTACTCGCTAGTTTGGCTCAAAGCGACCCTAACGATGCGACTTGCAGTCAAACGGCTCCAGAAAATTACATGCAATCGATCGGCCAATCTCTGGCTGGAAAACGCATCGCCATCATCGAAGAAATCGTCAAATCGAAGCATCGACCTGAAGTAATAAAAGCGTTTGATGCACTTGTCGAACAACTTAAAAATGATGGTGCCATCGTGACTATTGTCAAATTTCGTCGCGATTTGCTCGAAGCGATTTTCCCAATCTATATCACGATTTCGTGTGCCGAAGCCACCAGCAACGCCGCCAACCTCGACGGCATTAAATTCGGTCCTCCGACATGGGGCGCCACTTATGAGGATGCGATGCGCCAAGCACGTACGGCGGGCTTCTCGGAATTAATCAAACGTCGGTTCGTGATTGGTAGTTACGCCTTGCTGCGCGAGAACCAAGACGTGTTGTTCCTCCGGGCTCAAAAAGGCCGGCGTCTGATTGTCGAACAATTAAACAATATCTATCAGGACCACGATTTAATCCTCGCTCCTTCAGCTCCATCAATTGCTCCGAAGTTCGAAGATAAAACCGACCAATTATCCGATGAATATTTAATCGCCGACAATCATTTAGTGTTAGGTAATTTTGGAGGTTTTCCGGGTATTACCTTACCACTGGGCATGCTAAATGACATGCCGTTTGGCATCCATGTGATGGGACGTCCATTCGAAGAGGGACTTGTCCTTGCCGCGGCACAATCGATTGAGAAGCATACAGGTTTACGTAACATCATCGCGCCAGGGGAGGTCAATTCATGAACTTCGAGGCTGTCATTGGATTAGAAATCCATGTCGAAATGAACACGAAGAGCAAGATGTTTTCTGCCGCTCCCGTGACGTTTGGAGCACCACCCAACAGCGCCACACTACCAATTGATTTGGCGCATCCGGGCACGATGCCGACCCTGAATAAACAAGCGGTCATCAACGCCATTCGTGTTTGCAGCGCCTTACACATGGACATCGATCACCAGTTATGGTTCGACCGTAAAAACTATTTTTATTCGGATTTACCAAAAGGGTATCAAATCACGCAAAATGAACGACCAATTGGGAAAAACGGGTATTTGTTCGTCAACGGAGAATTTGGCCCCCGCCGCATTAACATCACGCGGTTGCACCTTGAAGAAGACACGGCGATGCAACACCATTTTTATGATTACACATTGCTTGATTATAACCGCGCGGGTATACCACTGATTGAAATCGTCTCCGAACCCGAAATTAAAACGGGGAAGGAAGCCGCCGATTACGTCGATAAGATTCGCTCGATCGTCACCTTTACCGACATCAGCACCGGCAAGATGGAAGAGGGATCGCTACGATGCGACGTCAATATTTCGCTGCGTCCAATCGGGGCGACAAAATTCGGTACCAAAGTCGAAATCAAAAACATCAACTCAATCAATAACGTCGCCAAAGCCGTTGATTACGAAATTGCCCGTCAAACCGAAGTTTTATTAAGTGGCAAAAATGTCATTCAAGAGACGCGCCGTTATGACGACGCCTTGAAAGAAACGGTGTCGATGCGGTTAAAAACAGATTCCGTCGATTATAAATACTTTACCGAACCAAATCTTATTCCCGTCAAATTAACGGAAGCTTTTGTCGCCGATGCGATTGCGACTTGTCCCGAATTGGCCGAAGCCAAATACGCTCGATATATTAGCCAGCTTGGATTGGGGGAATACGATGCTTCGCTTTTGATTGCCTCTAAGGAAACGTGTCAGTATTTCGATGAGCTTGTTACGCTTGGCGCTCCCGCGAAAATCGCCAGTAACTGGCTTAATGGCGAAATTAGCGGCTATCTGAACAAAAATCAAATTTCAATCGAATTATTTCCCATTAATGCGTCGCGCATGGCGCAACTATTAAAGTTAATCGACAATGGGACAATCAGCAACAAACAAGGTCGTGATTTGTTTGCGCGCATGTTTGAGTCACAACAAGATCCGGCACAATTGGCTAGTCAACTCGGGATGACCCAGATTTCCGATGAAGGCGCCCTATTGGAAGTCGTGACCGCTGTTTTAAACGAAAACGCCCAATCGATTGCCGACTATAAAGCGGGCAAAGATCGGGCGTTGGGATTCCTGGTCGGGCAAGTGATGAAGCGAACGATGGGCAAAGCCAATCCGGGACTTGCTTCGCAACTTGTCAAACAAGAACTTGAAAAGCGTTAATTAACGCGATTTTCCGATATAAACGAAGGCTAGCGTACCTGGTCCGGCGTGCGCGCCGATGACGGGGCCAATGTCGTTAACGAGAATTGACTTGATTTTCGGTTGCCGTTTGATGATTTCTTCTTTGACCTTAAGTGCTTCTTCTTGAATATCACCGTGAGCGATGAAGACATCGGCAAAGTCATCGATTTGCTTATCGATTTCATCTAGCAAATCCATAATCGATTTTTTACGGCCGCGGGCTTTGCCAAAAGGAACTAATTTTCCTTCGTCATTAATCTTGAGCAGTGGTTTCATGTTCAAAAGCGTGCCTAAGAAAGCTTTGGTGACTGAGATGCGACCACCGCGCATTAGCGTGCCGAGTTCGTCGACCGTGAAAATCGCACAAACTTTAAGTTTGATTTCTTCGAGGAATTTGCTCGTTTCTTCAATCGTTCGGCCTTTAGCGCGTTCGAGCGTTGCTAAATGCACAAGGAAACCTTCGCCGAGGGATGCCGATAGTGAATCGACGATGACGATTTTGCGGTCGGGATACTTTTCAAGTAACATGTCGCGGCCAATAATCATCGAATTGTAGGAACCGGACAAAGTTGAAGAAATCGTGATTGTCAGAACGTCTTTGCCTGCTTGAAGCAACGGCTCAACGTATTGAATGAAATCTTCGGAGTTGATTTGCGAGGTTTTGGCAACTTGTTTTTCTCTAAGACGGGCGTAGAAATCTTTCGTTTTGATTTCCCGTTGATCGGGGAAATTCTTAAACGTCTCGTGCTTGAAATGCACGACGAGGGGAATGACGACGACGTCATTCTTGGTCACGAAATCCAATGGTAAATCTGAACCGGAATCCGTGACGATTACGAATTTTTGCATGTGATTTTCCTTTATATGCGAGATTGATTTTTTAAGTCAACAAATGGCAATGGTGCAATCGGAGCGTCGATTGTTGTTTTATATTACATGAAATCATTGGCGCTGGCTACTGTTTTGAATACACGATGAAATGAATGCGTTATCAAACGGTCGGTATTTTATATAAAATTTTGATTACTTTTTTGTTTGTTTGACGATACAATGGTGCCGAAGGTGTTAACTGGACAACCATCTGCACCAAAACCAGGAGTTTTATGACGCTTGCCTTAAAAAGATTGGCAATCAATGCGCTGATTGCCGCGATATATGTCAATTTGACGCTAGTAACCGCTTCTTTTGCTTACCGTGACATTCAATTTCGCATCGCGGAAATATTAATATTGCTCGTTTTTTTTCGCAAAGACTATCTTTTTGGCGTTGCCATCGGTTGTTTTCTAGCGAATCTTTTTGGTCCACTTGGACTTATCGATGCCGTGTTTGGAACGCTGGCCACCATCGCCAGCGGGTTATTGATTGCCTACTCCAAACGCTTGTTCGTGGCCACGCTTTTTCCAGTGCTTATTAATGGCTTAGTCGTCGGCGCGGAACTACATTTTCTTGAAGGGTTGCCGTTTTGGTTGACGGCTGCCAGCGTCGCCATAGGCGAGTTCGTGGTTGTCAGCATCATCGGATACCTAGCAATGCGCAAACTGCGCCACAACGACTTTTTCATGGAGATGATCGGTGCTAATCAAAATTACACTCCAAGTGTCGTAAAATAATAGCAATGAAAAATTTTGGAATAGTAATCGAACACAAGGACGCCCACAGCCAAGCGCGGGTCGGCAAATTAGTTACTCCACATGGTGAAGTCGAATTACCGATGTTCATGCCTGTGGGGACTTTGGCGACTGTTAAAACGCTTAGTTCCGACGAACTGCTTAAGGCGGGAAGCGGCATGATTTTGGCCAACACATACCATTTATCGATTCGTCCGGGCGCCGATGTCGTGGCTGAAGCCGGCGGTCTGCACAAATTTATGAATTACCCAGGCCCGATTTTAACCGATTCGGGCGGTTTCCAAGTTTTTTCTTTAGCGGAAAAACGCAAAATCAAAGAAGAAGGCGTGACGTTTAAGAACCACCTCAATGGCGATACATTGTTTTTTTCGCCGGAAAAGGCGATTGAAATACAAGAGCAATTAGGCGCTGATGTCATTATGTCGTTTGATGAATGCATTCATTATCCGGCCGAACATAAGTATGTCAAAGACTCGGTCGCCCGCACGATTCGTTGGGCAAAACGTGGCAAAGATGCCCATAAACGACCAGATCAGGCGCTTTTTGGCATCGTCCAAGGTGGCGAATACCCCGAGCTGCGCCAACATTGCGCCGAAGCGCTGGTTGAAATTGGATTCGATGGTTATGCGATCGGGGGCACCTCGATTGGTGAACCAAAGCATGTCTTCTTTCAGATGGTGGCCGATTCCATCAAACATTTGCCAAACGACAAACCGCGCTATGTCATGGGCGTCGGTTCGCTCGATTATATTTTGGAAGCGATAGGCATGGGCGTCGATATGTTCGATTGCGTGCTACCAACGCGCATTGCCCGCCATGGCGCGCTCATGACTAGCGTGGGACGCATTAATATCCGCGACCAAAAATATGAACGCGACTTTACTCCCCTTGATCCGCATTGCGATTGTCCGACTTGCACATCATATACCCGTGCTTATTTGCGACATTTGTATAAAGCTGAAGAAACGCTTGGAAAAAGACTATTGTCATTGCATAACGTGCACTTTTTAATTAAAGTCGTCGAGGGAGCGCGCGAAGCGATTCGCCATGATCGATTTAATGAATATAAACACGAAGTATTGGCCAAATTCGGTAGCAAGAAGGGCTTTTAATGAACATTGATTTGTTTGACTTTCAATTGCCGCAGCACCTAATCGCGCAACACCCAAGCGAAAAGCGCGACCAATCGCGCTTGTTGGTGCTTGATAAGACTAGTGGCAATATTGAGCACCGCCATTTTTACGATATTCTCGATTATTTAAAACCTGGCGATGTGCTCGTCAGAAACAACACCAAGGTCATTCCCGCGCGGCTTTACGGCGTTAAAACACCTACGGGAGCCCGAGTTGAAGTATTACTGCTACGAGAAGTTAGTCCGGATATTTATCAGTGTCTGGTCGGCAATGCCCGTGTCGTCAAACACGGAACCTCACTTAGTTTTGGTGATGGCTTATTGACGGGAACTTGCATCGGTTTGGAACCCGAAGGCATTCGCATCATCAAGTTTTCATATCAAGGATTGTTTATTGAAACGCTACAAAAAATCGGAGAGATGCCGTTACCACCATATATTCACGAGCAATTAATCGATAAGGATCGCTATCAAACCGTTTATGCGAAAATAAATGGTTCGGCGGCCGGACCGACAGCCGGATTCCATTTCACTGAATCATTGCTTCAAAAAGTCTTCGCTATGGGTGTCACCATTGTCGATGTGACGCTCCATATCGGATTAGCGACATTTCGCCCAGTTAAGGTGAGTGACACTAGCGCCCACAAAATGCATCTCGAACAGTATGAAATCGGTATTGAAGCCGCCGAAATACTTAACAAAGCTAAAAAAGAAGGCCGACGCATTATTGCTATCGGCACGACCTCAACGCGTGCGCTTGAAGCTAATTTGGCGCGCTATGGCCAATTCGTCGCCACCAAAGAAGAAACCGATATTTTCATTCATCCAGGTGTGAAAATGACCGCGATTGACGCATTGATCACGAATTTCCATTTGCCAAAATCGACGCTGATTATGATGATTTCATCATTTGCCGGCCGTGAATTGATTTTGAAGACATATGCCGAAGCGATTGAGCGCGAGTACCGCTTCTTTAGTTTTGGGGATGCGATGTTTATTTATGGAACAACGAATTAACTATCAAAAAAAAGCACTCGAAATCATCGCCAAAGTCGGATCGCGCCGACCACGGTTGTTAGCTCACGTTTGTTGTGGGCCCTGCTCAACATACCCGATCAAATTTTTGAACGAGCATTTCGATGTGACCGTTATTTATCACAATTCCAACATTTATCCAAAATCAGAATTTGAACGACGTTATCGCGTTTTAGATGAGTTTATCACCAAGTTCAACGCTGAATATAGCGCTTCGGTAAAAGTAGTCAAGATTGCTTATGATAATGACGAGTTTAATACCCATCTCGCCCCTTTTAAGGATGAACCTGAAGGGGGAGCCAGATGCGCGGTATGTTATCGCTTAAGAATGGATCGATCGATGGCATACGCACACTTAAACGGGTACGAATTTTTCACGACCGTGATGACGATTTCACCACATAAAGATTCACAACTGATTAACAAAATTGGGACAGGCTTGGCTTTAAAGTATCCCAACGTTCGCTATTTCCATTCCGACTTTAAGAAAAGCGACGGTTTCTTGGAAGCGGGAAAAATGTGTCAAAAATATTGCCTGTATCGCCAAGCTTATTGCGGTTGCCGTTACAGTTACGAGGCGATGCTACGCCGTCCACCGACTTCTCATAAAGGCTGATATCGATCTTTTTGGGTCAAAATGCGGCCCTTTATATATAAAAGTCTTGACTTTCGCACCATGGTAGGAGTATATTTTCTACGTTATCGGCCGCATTGAAGTGCGAGGTTGCTGACACACCGACAGGCGTTGTCATGAATCGGCGGTTAGGGAATTCGCATCGAGCACCGGTAAAGCCTGATATTCAAGAGGAGGAAATCAATTCATGGCTAAGAAACAGAAGATTCGCGTCAGACTCCAAGCTTATGATCACAAAATACTCGACCGTAGCGTCGAAAAGATCATCGCCGCCGTCTTACGCACGGGAGCGACCGTTGTCGGTCCGATCCCGCTACCGACCGAAAAGCAAGTCTACACATTCTTGCGCGCGGTTCACAAGTACAAGGATGCCCGGGAACAATTTGAAATCCGGACCCACAAGCGACTGATCGACATTACCGATCACAATAAACAGACAGTCGATGCCCTGCGCCAATTGGATTTGCCCAACGGTGTCGACATCGACATCAAGCTATAAGGAGGCATGATTCATGAAAGCGATTGTCGGACGTAAAATCGGCATGACCCAGCTGTTCACTAACGATGGAAAATCCCATCCAGTCACAGTCATCGAAGTCGTGCCCAACGTCATCACTCAAATCAAAACCGTAGCCAAAGACGGATATAACGCCGTCCAAATCGGTTACGAAGAACAAAAGGAAAGCCGCGCTAACAAACCCGAAAAAGGCATTTATGCCAAAGCCGGCACCACTCCCAAACAACAATTGTTTGAAATCGAAGTCGAAGACATTAGCCAATATAAAGTTGGCGATGCCATCGACGTCAGCATCTTCAAGGCCGGCGACGTCGTTGACGTCATCGGAACGAGTAAGGGCAAAGGATTCTCCGGTCCCATCAAACGGTGGCACTACACCATCGGCGCCAAAGGTCACGGCGGCGGTTACCCGCACCGTACGGCTGGCTCCATGGCCACGGTCGGACGTACCAATAACCGAATCCACCCCGGCAAAAAGATGGCCGGTCACCACGGTCACCAACAAGCGACGATTCTCAATGTCGTCGTCATGGGTACCGATGTGAGCAAAAACGCCCTATTAGTCCGCGGCGGATTACCCGGTCCCAAAAAAGGCATGCTCACGATTAGAAGCGCCATCAAAGCGCAACTCGGACATCCGTTCGAAGTCAAACCGCTCCACGAAATCGTCAAAGAAGCGCCGGCAGCGGAAGTCAGTGAATAGGAGGAACACGTAATGGCAGAGAAGAAAATCAAAGCACCGTCCGTTGACGTGCTCAACCTGACTGGCGAAAAAGCCGGGACGTTGAAATTAAACGCCGACGTCTTCGCCATCGAACCGCATCAACAATCGATGTATGACGCCATCAAGGTTTACCAAGCTAACATGCGTCAAGCGACTTCGAAAACGAAGAAACGCGACGAGGTCAGCGGCGGCGGCAAAAAGCCGTGGCGGCAAAAAGGCACGGGTCGCGCCCGCGCCGGTAGCACCCGCTCCCCACTTTGGGTCGGCGGCGGCATCGTCTTCGGACCAACCGGAGACCAAAATTACAAATTGTCGCAAAACAAATCCGAACATCGCTTAGCACTGCGCTCGGCGCTGTCGGTCAAACTTGCGAACAAACAACTGATCGTCGTCGACGAATTCAAATTCGAAGCGATGAAAACCAAGGAAGCGACCAAAGCGCTATCGGCTATCAAAGCAGAGGGCAAAACGCTCGTGGTCGTCCCTGAATTAGAGTTAAATACGTACGCTAGCGTGCGTAATCTGAAGAAAGTCATCCTCGTCGACCAAACCAACGTCAGCGTTTATGACTTACTCAACTCAGACGCCGTCGTGATGGCCAAACCGGTCGTCAAATATCTTGAGGAGGTACTGCAATAATGGCCCGCACAAAGAAAGTAGCGACTCCGGAAGTTGTGGCCCCCGTTGTCACCAACACCGACGTCAAGAAATTCGCCGCCATCCGGCAACCGGTCATCACCGAAAAAACGATGGGGCTAATTCAAAACCAAAACAAAGTCACGATTAAAGTCAATCCCGACTCCAATCGGACCGAAATCAAAGCGGCGTTTGAAGCGATTTACAAAGTCAAAGTCGCCAACGTCCACATCCTCAATGTCTTACCGCGCTCCACGCGTCGCGGCGGACGTTACCCGGGCAAAGTACCCGGTTACAAGAAAGCCATCGTGACGCTTAAAGAAGGCGAAGCCTTGGACTTATTCAAAGAGTAAGGCCTCGCGGCTGAAATATAGGAGAAGCAATATGTCAATTAGAAATTACCGCCCGACGACACCGAGCCGTCGCGCGATGACCAACTCGACATTTGAAGAAATCACGACCCGCACTCCTGAGAAAAGCTTACTAGTAAATCTAGTCAAGACAGGCGGACGCAACAACCAAGGCGTGATCACGACCCGACATATCGGGGGCGGTCACAAAACCAAATACCGCGTCGTGGACTTCAAACGCAACAAAGACGGCATTCCCGCGAAAGTGGCGACCGTCGAATACGATCCCAACCGTAACGCCAATATTTGTTTAGTCAACTATCTCGATGGCGAAAAACGCTACATTATCGCGCCCAAAGACCTTAAAGTCGGCGATCAAATCATCTCTGGGGAAAGCGTCGACATCAAGACGGGCAACGCCATGAGCTTGAAAAGCATTCCAGAAGGTACCGTCGTTCACAACATCGAACTTAAACCGGGCCATGGCGGTCAAATGTGCCGTGCGGCCGGTACGAGCGCCCAAGTGCTTGGCAAAGAAGGCAAATACGTCACGCTGCGTCTAGCCAGTGGCGAAATGCGCAAAGTGCTGGAAAGCTGCCGCGCGACAATCGGTACCGTTGGCAACGAAGACTATAACCTGATTAACTTTGGCAAAGCCGGCAAAAAGCGCTGGCTCGGCGTGCGACCGACCGTTCGCGGTTCGGTTATGAACCCAGTCGATCACCCGCATGGTGGCGGTGAAGGCAAATCGCCTGTGGGCCGCGACGCACCAAGAACCCCATGGGGCAAGAAAGCCCTCGGCGTCAAAACTCGCCGTAACAAACAACCTTCGACGAAACTCATCGTAAGACGTCGAAACGGAAAATAACAAGGAGGATTGCATATGGCACGTAGTCTTAAAAAGGGACCATTCTGCGACGCATACTTACTCAAGCGCGTTGAAAAACTGAATGAAGCCCGCAAAAAAGAAATCATCAAAACATGGTCACGCCGTTCGACGATCTTCCCGCAATTCATCGAACACACATTTGCCGTTTATAACGGTCGCGAACATATCACGGTTTATGTAACCGAAGACATGGTCGGACACAAACTCGGCGAATTCGCCCCGACGCGGACATACAAAGGCCACACCGGCCACACGGCTGAAGACAAAGCGGCGTCCGCCAGTTCGGGCAGCAAGAAGAAGTAAGGAGCACGCAGCATGAAAGCAACACAAGCACAAGCAATTGCCTACGGCGTCCGCGTGACTCCGCGCAAAGCGCGCCTGGTCATCGATCTTGTCAGAGGCAAATCGGTCAAGGAAGCGCTTGGCATTCTCAACAATGTCAACAAATCAGCGTCAGTCGATGTCATCAAACTGATTAAAAGCGCGGCCGCTAACGCCGTCAACAATCACGAAATGACTGAAGCCAATTTGTATGTCGCTGAAATCTATGCCAACGACGGGCCCCGCTTAAAACGGTTCTTGCCCCGCGCCAAAGGTTCGGCCTCGGCAATTTTAAAACGGACATCGCACTTAACGTGCATCGTCAAGGAAAGGTAGGAAGCAAACCATGGGACAAAAAGTAAATCCGGTCGGTCTCCGCATCGGTATCTACCGTAATTGGAACTCGCGTTGGTTCGCTGAAAAGAAAGACTACGCCACCTTCCTAAACGAAGATCTTAAAATTCGCGCCTATCTCGACAAGACACTTAAAGACGCGCTGTTATCGCACACTGAAATCGAACGCGTCAAAACCGACAAAGGCACCAACGTGACCGTTATCGTCTACGTGGCGCGCCCCGGCGTCGTCATCGGACAAGATGGCGCTCGCATTAACCAAATCAAGAAAGAACTCGAGAAAGTCGTCAACTCCGGCACCCTCAAAATCGATGTGCTCGAAGTCAAGTCACCTGACCTCAACGCGCGACTCGTCGCCTTAAGCATCGCCAAGCAACTCGAAGAACGGGCTAGCTTCCGGATTGCTCAGAAAAAAGCCATTCAACGCGTTCGCAAAGCCGGCGCAAAAGGCGTGCGCACGCTCGTCAGCGGTCGTCTCGGTGGCGCTGAAATCGCGCGCTCCGAAGGTTATAAAGAAGGCACGATTCCTCTTCACACGCTCCGCAGCGATATCGATTACGCGCAAGTGGAAGCCCATACGACTTATGGTCGTCTCGGCGTCAAAGTGTGGATTTGCCGCGGCGATTACCGCCCGGAGACGGAAGCACCTCGCGAAAAAGGAGAGTAAATTCACATGTTACAACCAAAACGCGTCAAGTACCGCCGTCCCCACGGCATTAAATATGAAGGTCTATCAAAAGCCGGTAATGAAGTATCATTCGGCGAATATGGCCTCCAAGCGACATCCGGCAACTGGATTACCGCTCGTCAAATTGAAGCCGCGCGTATCGTGCTCGCGAGCTACACCAAACGTAACGGTCAAATCTGGATTCGTATCTACCCGCATTTAGCCAAAACCAAGAAGCCCGCCGAAGTTCGGATGGGTTCGGGAAAAGGCGCCCCCGAATTATGGGTCGCCGTCGTCAAGAAAAACCGCGTCATGTTTGAAATCGGCGGAGTGCCGGAAGTGACCGCGCGCGAAGCGCTGCGTCTTGCTGCCTATAAACTCCCGATCAAAACGCGCGTCATTAGCAAGGAAAGGAGCTCGGAATAATGTTAAAACTGAAAGAAATTCGCGAAATGAATGTTTCCGAACTGAAGGCGAAAGTCTACAGCCTCAAAGAAGAGCTCTTCAACCTGCGCCGCAAACAAGCGGTCGGCCAACTTGAAAAAGGGGCGACCATCACCACGATCCGCAAGGATATCGCCCGCATCTACACCGTCATTCGCGAACGCGAACTCGGCATTAAATAAGGAGGTCGTCACGAATGGAAAACAGAACGTCACGCCGTACATTCACCGGCACCGTCGTCTCCGCGAAATCGGATAAAACGATTGTCGTGCGCATTGAAACGTACCGCAAACACCCGAAATATTCAAAACGGGTGCTCTACACCAAAAAATTCGTCGCCCACGATGAGACTAATAGCGCCCACGAAGGCGACATCGTCGAAATCATGGAGACGCGTCCGCTGAGCGCCACCAAACGCTATCGTTTGATCAAAATCATCCAAACAGCGGTCGAAAACATTGAGATCAAGGAGGTCGAGTAAGTATGGTTCAAGTTGAAACCAATCTCGTCGTCGCCGACAACTCCGGAGCTCGCAAAGTCCGTATCTTCCGTCTTTACGGCGGTTCGGTCCGCAAGAACTCCACAATCGGAGATATCGTGCTTTGCGCCGTCAAAGAAGCGACCCCAAACGGCAAAATCAAAAAGGGCGATATCGTCAAAGGCATTATCGTCCGCACCAAGAAAGCCATTAACCGGGCTGATGGTTCTACCGTCGGCTTTGATGACAATGCCGTCGTCCTGATTAACGAAGATGGCTCACCACGCGGCACCCGCGTTTTCGGACCGGTCGCCCGCGAATTGCGCGACAAAGGCGAAGGAGCGATGAAAATCATCTCCTTGGCGCCCGAAGTCCTATAGGAGGCCAATTCATGAAAATCAAAAAAGGCGATAAAGTGATCGTCATTGCCGGGGCCGACAAAGGCAAAACCGGCACCGTCCAAAAGGTGTTTACGAAGCTTAATCGCGTCGTGGTCGAGGGCATTAACACCCACAAGAAACACCGCAAACCAAAACAAAACAATCCCGAAGGCAGCATCGTGGAAATCTACGCCCCCATCGATGTCAGCAACGTCGCGATTGTCGATCCGAAAACGAAGAAGGCGACCCGCGTCGGCATCAAGGAAGTCAAGGGCAAAAAAGTCCGTGTTACCAAAGCCAGCGGCAGCCAACTCGACTAGTAAGGAGGAACTATGGCAACCGATTCCAAGAAAGTCGCCGCCCCCAAGGCCAGCGACAAAGCCCCAGTAAAGGCGAAAGCCGCTCCCGCAGAAAAAGTACCGGCGCGCTTAAAATTAAAATATCGCCAAGACGTCGTTCCTTCACTCATGAAGAAATTCAATTACAAATCGGTGATGGAAGTACCAGCGCTTCACAAAGTCGTCGTCAACATCGGCGTCGGTGATGCGATCACCAATGCTAAGTTACTCGAAGATTCCGTGCGTGAGTTAAGCGAAATCACTGGTCAAAAACCCGTGATTACCAAAGCCAAAGACTCCATCGCCAACTTCAAACTGCGCGAAGGCCAAGCGATTGGCTGCAAAGTCACGCTTCGTGGCGACCGCATGTATCAATTCTTCGATAAACTCGTCTCGATCGCGCTTCCACGCGTCAGAGACTTCCGGGGCGTCAGTAAAAACGCGTTCGATGGACGTGGCAACTACACGCTCGGCGTCAAAGAGCAGTTGATCTTCCCGGAAATCAACTTCGACAAAGTCAACAAAATTCGCGGCATGGACATTATCGTCGTTACGACCGCGAACACCGACGAGGAAGCCTTCGCCTTACTAAGCGAACTCGGCGTCCCGTTCCAAAAGTAGGAGGACCCCATGGCAAAAACATCAATTCGCGTCCGGCAAACCCGGAAACCAAAATTTGCCGTTCGTGCTTACACGCGTTGTGAGCGCTGCGGTCGTCCCCATTCCGTTTATACGAAATTCAAGCTATGCCGCATTTGTCTTCGTGAACTAGCCTATAAAGGCGAGATTCCCGGGATGAAAAAGGCGAGCTGGTAGGAGGTGCCTTATGGTCATGACAGATCCAATTGCCGATATGCTAACCCGTATCCGCAACGCTAACACACTACGTAACGCGACCGTCGCCATGCCGAGCAATTCGGTTAAGGTGCGCATCGCCAAAATTCTCAAGGATGAAGGTTTCATCCATGACTTTTCGGTGACCGGAGACACCAAGAAACAACTTTCAATCGCGCTTAAGTACGCTGAGGGCAACCTCCGCGTCATCAGCGGCATCAAACGCATCAGCAAGCCCGGCTTGCGGGTGACGGCCAGCGCCGAAAAACTGCCCCGCGTCTTAAAAGGACTCGGCGTGGCGATTATTTCCACATCGCAAGGACTTATGACCGACAAACAAGCACGTGCGCTTGGCATCGGCGGTGAAGTGCTTGCCTATGTGTGGTAGGAGGCGCTTATGTCACGTGTAGGTCATAAACCACTAACGCTCGTCAAGGGCGTCACCATGAGCGAAACGAATCGCGTCGTTGAGGTCAAAGGACCCAAGGGCACGCTTCACATCGCCTTACCCGAAGGAATCAATGTCAAGTTCGAAGGCGAACACGTATTAACGACTCGTCCCGACGACAGCAAAGTCAGCAAGCAAAATCACGGCACGACGCGCGCCCATCTTCAAAACGCGATCAACGGCGTGTCCAAAGGTTATGAAAAACGGCTCGAAATCATCGGTATCGGTTATAAAGCGCTGATGGAAGGCGATAACTTACGATTGAACATCGGTTACTCGCATCCCGTCATCATTACCCCGAAACCCGGTGTCAAAATCACCTGCATCGACGCGACTCGTCTTCTCGTCGAAGGAATCGACCGGCAAGCCGTCGGCGAAACCGCCGCGAATATCCGCGCCGTGCGCGAACCCGAACCTTACCAAGGCAAAGGCATTAAGTACGTCGGCGAACGCATTATTCGCAAAGAAGGCAAACGCGCTGGTAAGAAGTAGGAAATGAGGAAACGATAAATGATTAAACAACTCGATAAAAACGTTATTAGGCAACGACGCCATAAACGCGTTCGCGCCAAAATCAGCGGCACTTCTACATGCCCGCGCTTATCGGTGTTCCGTTCGAACAGCCACATCTCCGCGCAACTTATCGACGACGTCAAAGGCGTGACGCTGGCTTCTAGCAGCTCACTGGCATTGAAATTAGAACATGGCAACAACGTCGAAGCCGCGAAAAAAGTTGGCACCGACATCGCTCAAAAAGGCGTGCTCGTCGGTATTAGCACCGTCGTCTTCGATCGTAGCGGCTACTTATACCACGGCCGCATCAAGGCTCTCGCCGATGCAGCTCGCGCTGCCGGGCTGAAATTTTAGGAGGAACGCACATGGTAGAAAACAATGAATTAGTCGTCGCGCCAAAAACCGAGACGACCACAACCGAAAGTCGCCCTGCGCGTCGCCCCGACCGCAATGATCGTCGCCCACGCGGCGAACGGCGTCCCCGTCGTGAAACCGCGGTCAAGGAATACGAAGAACGCACCGTCGAAATCAACCGCGTCACCAAAGTCGTCAAGGGTGGTAAGCATATGCGCTTTACCGCACTCGTGGTCATTGGTAATGGCAAAGGCAAATACGGGTTTGGAACCGGCAAAGCCGGCGAAGTACCCGATGCCATCAAGAAAGCACTTGAAGGCGCCAAAAAGAACACTGCCGAAATCAAAATGGTACGCGCTGACACAATCGCTCACGAAGTGATTGGTCAATACGGCGCTTGCCGTGTCTTCCTTAAGCCGGCACCAGACGGCACCGGCATCATCGCCGGTGGACCAGTTCGCGCCGTGCTTGAACTCGCCGGACTCAAAAACGTCTATTCCAAAGTGTATGGTAGCCGCGCGCCCATCAATATTATCCGCGCGACGCATAGCGGTCTCCAAAACTTAAAGACATACGAAGAAATTATGGCCCTCCGCGGCAAATAGGAGGATAGTATCCATGGAATTACACAACCTTAAACCAGTCGCCGGCGCGACCAAAGACGGTTTTCGCAAAGGTCGGGGCATCGGCTCCGGCAACGGCAAAACGGCTGGCAAAGGCCACAAAGGCCAAAACGCCCGTAGTGGCGGTGGCGTCCGTCCTGGCTTCGAAGGCGGCCAAAACCCGATTTACCGTCGGTTGCCCAAACGCGGTTTCCGCAATTACAAGAGCACGACCTATGATGTCGTCAACGTCGAGGCGCTAGAACGCTTTGACGCTGAAACAGTCATCACTCCGGCACTTTTGGTCGAAGCCGGTTTGGTTCGCTCTGATTATGACTTGGTGAAAATACTTGGCAATGGTTCTTTAACGAAGAAATTGACGGTTCAGGCCCATAAATTCTCCAAGACGGCCGAAGAGGCGATTACCGCCGCCGGTGGTCGTGCCGAGGTCATTTAACCATGAAAAAGATCGTTGATATATTCAAGAACAAAGAAATCGTCAATCGCATCTTTTTCACAGTCATTATTTTATTCATTTTCCGTGTTGGCGCGGCGATTACCGTTCCCGGCGTCACGGTCAAAGATCTCGACTTAAACCAAAATAGCGCGCTTGCCTTGATGAATCTTCTCGGCGGTGGCGCTTTGCAAAGCTTCTCGGTGTTTGCCCTGGGCGTCAGTCCCTACATCACCTCGAGCATTATCACGCAGTTATTGGCGATGGATGTCCTTCCAGCGTTATCAGAACTATCGAAACAAGGCGAATTCGGCCGTAAGAAGAAAGAGATGACGACGCGTTATCTGACGCTTCTTTTAGGTTCGGTTCAAGCTTATGGCATCGTGCGAACGATGGAAACGACAAGCTACATTACCCTAAATGACAACGGTTTCTGGAATTATGCATATATCGTCACGATTCTTGTCGCCGGGGCGATGCTGGTTATGTGGCTCGGCGATCAAATCTCGGTCAAAGGACTTGGTAACGGCATCTCCGTCATCATTTTCGCGGGTATCGTCCGTTCACTGCCATTACAAATCCAGTCGGCCTACACCAATTGGGTGGCCCTGACGGTTGGACTTGAGACGTCGGTTTTCCTGCGTGGCATCTTCCAATTCGCCATCTACATCCTCGCGTTCTTGCTCATCGTCGCCTTTGTGACGTTCGTCGAGCAAAGCAAACGCAAAATCCCGGTCCAGCACGCCGGCAAAAGCGGCGCCGGCAAAAAGTATTCGCAAGCGAGTTTCTTGCCAATCAAGATTAACTCCGCTGGCGTGATTCCCGTCATCTTCGCCTCTTCGATCATGATGGCGCCTAGCGTCATCATCAGCTTCATTTCGGGAGCTAACACCAATGCCGAATGGCTAAAAGTGTTCTCAAGCAGCGAATTAGTGACGATGCCGTGGTTCAACGGCGGAACATGGCAATTTCCGTGGGGCCTAATTATTTATCTGGTGCTCACCGTATTGTTCACGTTCTTCTATTCCAATTTACAAATCAACCCGCAACGCATGGCGGAAAACTTCCAGAAGAACGGTTCCTACATCCCGGGCATTCGCCCTGGCAATGAAACCGAGCGTTATGTGAAGAAAGTCGTCAATCGCGTCACCGTCTTAGGAGCGATGGCGTTGGCGTTTATCGCCGCGCTGCCAATCGTGCTCGTCTTGCTACAAGTCGTGCCCGATCAATCCTTAGCGCTTGGCGGCACGGGCTTGATCATCGTCGTGGGCGTCGCCATCGAAATCAACAACCAAATCAACGGTTTGCTCGCCGGCAAGAGCTTCGACGAGGTGACCCAAGGCGGAGGTTTGCGTTAATGCTAAACATCATCTTAATGGGTCCGCCCGGCGCGGGCAAAGGCACGCAAGCCAAACGGATCATCGCTGATTACGATATCCCCCACATTTCCACCGGCGATATGTTCCGCGAAGCGATTAAAGCCGGCACCGAACTAGGCAAACTAGCCGCCAGTTACATCAACAAAGGTGATCTGGTCCCCGATGAAGTGACGATTGGTCTTGTCAAGGAACGGCTCAGCCAACCTGATTGCCAACGCGGATATCTGCTCGATGGTTTCCCCAGGACGCTCCCACAAGCGGAAGCGCTCCAAGGACTTGCCAAAGATATCGGACGTCCAGTCAACGCCGTGATCGACTTTACGGCCGAGCGTCGTGAACTAATTCGGCGCATCACCGGTCGGCGCGTTTGTACTGGCTGCGGAACGCCCTACCACGTCGATACCATGAAACCAAAGGTTGCTGGTGTCTGCGATGTATGCGGCGGCACCTTGATTCAGCGCAAAGACGACAATCTCGAGGCGCTGATCGTACGGCTTGACCACTACGAAAAGATGACGAAGCCCCTGATTGAATACTATGAGAACCTCGGATTGCTGCGCCGTGTCAACGGCCTGTTAGAAGCCGATATTCTCTATGTCGACATGAAGGCCATCTTCGCTGAGGTTGATAAGTAGTGATCATTACCAAATCGGCGCGGGAAATCGCCCTAATGCGCAGCGCTGGCGCGATTGTTGAAGAAGTGCTGGTCACGGTTGGAAAACATATCAAACCGGGTGTGACCACGAGCGAACTCGACGAACTCGCCGAAGCGATTATCCTCGGCCACGGAGCGACCCCCTCCTTCAAGGGTTATGGCGGCTTCCCCTACGCCATCTGCGCGTCGGTCAACGATACGCTGATTCACGGCTTCCCCAACAATAAGCCGCTGAGAGACGGCGATCTCGTGAAAATCGATGTCGGCGCCAACTACAAGGGGTATCATGGCGATGCCGCCCGCACGTTTATCGTCGGGAGTGGCAGTCCCCTAGCCCGCAAACTATTGGAAGTGACACGAACTAGCTTCTTCGAAGCACTCAAAGTCATTAAACCAGGTGCGTACCTAGGCGATATCAGCCATGCAATCCAAGTCTATGTCGAAAGCCGCGGCTTCAGCCTGCCGCGCGATTACACCGGACACGGGATTGGCCGCGACCTCCATGAGGATCCCGCCGTCCCCAACTACGGAATGGCCCACACCGGGCCACTGTTACGCCCCGGCATGACCTTGGCCATCGAGCCGATGGTTAACGCTGGACGCCATGAAACGAAAGTGCTCGCCGACGGCTGGACCGTCAAAACGGTCGATGGCAAACTGTGCGCGCACTACGAAAACACGATCGTGGTGACGGAGTCGGGTTACGACATCCTCACCTTGAGCAACCAGGAGGAGTTAAATGGCTAAACAAGACGTAATTGAAGTGGAAGCGACGGTTATCGAGACATTACCCAACACAACATTCAGGGTAAAACTCGAAAACGGTCACGTAATTCTGGCCCACGTTTCTGGTAAAATCCGCATGCATTACATCCGCATTTTACCAGGTGATCGAGTTACGGTACAAATTTCCCCCTATGATTTAACACGGGGCCGCATCACATTCAGGTATAAGTAATACCAAGGAGCAAATTATGAAAGTAAGAACATCTGTCAAACCGATTTGCGACAAGTGCAAAGTAATCAAACGCAAAGGTGTCGTCACCGTTATTTGCGAAAATCCCAAGCACAAGCAAAGACAAGGTTAATTAAAAGGAGAAACAAAACTATGGCACGTATTGTCGGCGTCGACATTCCCAATGAAAAACGCGTCGTGATTGCGCTTACCTACATCTTCGGCATCGGACTGACCACGTCCCAAAAGATTTTAGCCGAAGCTGGCGTAAGCCAAGACGTCCGCGTCAAAAATTTAAGCGATGACCAACTCGTGGCGATTCGCACCCAAGTCGCCAAATTCAAAGTCGAGGGCGACCTCCGTCGTGAGGTTGCGCTCAACATTAAACGACTCCAAGAAATCGGCTGCTACCGCGGCATCCGGCACCGTAAAGGTTTACCGGTTCGTGGCCAACGGACGCGTACTAACGCTCGGACTAGAAAAGGCCCACGTAAAACGATCGCGAACAAGAAAGCGGCCTCACAAGGTTAACGGAAGGAGCAAATATTTATGGCTACTAAATCAACCACCACGCGCAAAAAGAAAATCAAGCGCAGTTTTACCAAAGGTACGGCTCACATCCACGCGACCTTCAACAACACGATTATTACGATTACTGACGATTCGGGCAACGCCATCGCTTGGAGCACCCCTGGTGCCCTCGGCTACAAAGGCGCTCGTAAATCAACACCTTTCGCCGCTGGCATGGCCGCTGAGGCGTGCGCTAAAGTCGCGCTTGACCAAGGCATTAAAACCGTTGACGTTAACGTCAAGGGTCCCGGTCCCGGTCGCGAAGCCGCCGTCCGCAGTTTACAAGCAGCCGGCCTTCAAATTAATATGATTACGGACACGACACCCATTCCGCATAATGGTTGCCGCCCGCCCAAGAAACCACGTGGTTAAGAAAGTAGGAGGAACGAAAGATGAGTTTTATCGCCAAACAATTCGAGAAGCCGATCTTTACCAAGAAGCTGTTTGACAGCACCCACAACTATGGGCGCTTCGTGCTTGAACCACTCGAACGTGGTTTTGGCCTCACGCTCGGCAATGCTCTCCGGCGCGTTTTATTAAGCAGTTTGCCAGGCGCTTCGGTGTTTGCCGTTGAGGTCGAGGGCGCCCGTCATGAATTCTCGGCGCTTGATGGCGTCGTCGAAGACGTGACCTCAATCATTCTTAACCTGAAAGACTTAGTGCTTAAAATCGATGAAGAAGGCACGGAAATCAAGACGTTGGAACTCGATGTTGCCAGCGCCAAAACAGTAACCGCCGCCGACTTAGTCTTACCTTATGGCGTCAGTGTCATCAATCCATCACTCGTAATCGCCAACGTCGTCGAAGGTGGCCATCTCAAGATGCGCATCTATGCCCGTAACGGTCGTGGTTATGTCACGAGCGAAGGCAACAAAGCCAATCGCTACACGTCAAAATTAGGCACGATTGCCACCGACAGCAACTACTCGCCGGTGACCAAAGTCAGTTACACGATCGATCCGACTCGCGTCGGTCACGATTCGCGTTATGATAAACTGACGCTGGAAATTTGGACTAACGGCAGTCTCAAACCGCAGGAAGCACTCTCGCTTGCCTCGCGCATTTTGATTGCTCACTTTGAAGGATTCGTCGATCTCGAAGACGCGACTCATGATGTCAACATCATGAAAGAAGCGACCGAGCAAACCGAAGACAAATATTCGAACATGACGATCGTCGATCTTGACTTATCGGTCCGTTCGTACAACTGTCTGCGTCGCGCCGGTATCGAAACGGTCTATGAATTAACGCAAAAGACCGAAGAAGAAATGATGAAAGTTCGCAACCTTGGCAAAAAATCGCTAAAAGAAGTCAAAGAAAAGCTTCAGGCGATCGGCCTCGGTTTCCGCGAAAATTAATAGGAGATTACCATGGCAACACAAGGACGAAAAAACGTACACGGCAAAGGTGGCGTGCGCTTCAAGGCGCCCTACACTTCCGCCAAACATAAATCACAACTTCGCAATCTGGTGTCGACACTGATTGTCCAAGAAAAAGTCACGGTCACCAGTGGCATGGCCGCCGATTTAATCAAATTGTCGGATCGGCTCGTCACCTATGCGAAAAAAGGTGATTTGCATTCACGGCGATTGGCCGCTAGCATCGTGCGAAACTACATCGCCGACGAAAAGCAAGGCTTATTGGCACTTGATAAATTATTTGGCGAAATCGGTCCCCGTTATAAAGACCGCTCCGGTGGTTACACCAAGGCGCTACGGCTTGAAAACCGTCGTGGCGACAACGCACCGATTTATTTGGTCGCCTTCGTACAATAACGTAAAACGACCCTGCATTTGCAGGGTTTTTTTATTGGCAGTCATAATTGGCTGGGATGAAATCATCGATTTGTAGTATCATTAAACCATGATTAATAACATTGTATTCGATCTTGATGGGACGCTACTGGACACCATTAACGACATTGGCCGCGCTTTGAATGAAACGCTAGTGGCCTATCAATTGCCAAGTGTCACCATCGAAGAAGTGACCAATTTCATCGGCAATGGCACCGACTTGCTCATTAGTCGTGCCTTGAAAGGAAAGCGGTTGCCACAAGATGTTTACGCACGATTTAAGCAAGCATACTTGGATTTACAGCTTGTCTATCAACTGGAGCGAACCAAGCCATTCGAACATATTGACACCGTGCTCAAACATTTGGTGAGCATTGGCGTACGTCTGTTCGTTTTTTCTAACAAACCCCATGACTTTGCTCAACGATTAATCAATAGTCGCTTTCCGCAATTGTTCACTCAAGTTCTTGGTCAAAAGCCGGGCGTGGCACCCAAGCCCGATTTGAGCGAATACCAAAAAATGGCCTCGGAGTTTAACATCGTTGCTGACAACTCGCTATTCGTTGGTGATTCGATTGTCGACATAGACACCGGTCGTGCGATTGGAATGCGCGTGGCCGCGGTCAGTTGGGGATATGTACCCCGACAAAAGTTACTCGAAGGGCAACCTGATTTCATTATCGACGAGGCGCGTCAATTGCGCGATATCGTCTTAGCGATTAACAAGGTGCTGGTTTGACGATGGATGAACTGAAAACGCCAATGCGTTCGCGCGATTTGTCGCAACATCCGGTTGGTCAAGGGCCGATTGTTTATTGGATGAACCGCGATCAGCGTGTTGATGACAACCATGCGCTATTGACAGCGTTGACATTGGCAAGGAAACACCACCAAATTGTTCATATTCTTTTTGTGATTGCCCCTTCATTTGGGCATCTGTCACTCGATTTTGAGTCCCCGATTTATCGGTTCATGGGACTAGGTCTTAAATACATGGTGCGGCGCGCCAAGGCATTGAATCTTCATTTGACAATCCGACGGGGAGATCCACTCGTCGTTGTTCCCACATTTTTAGCCACAGTCAAAGCGGGCATGTTAATCACCGATTTCTCACCACTGAAACAGATGCGCTTTTGGCGTGAATCAGTGGCCGCTTCCATTAATGTGAAAACGATTGAAGTAGATGCCCACAATATCATTCCAGCATGGGTAACATCGGATAAACAAGAATGGGGTGCGTATACGATTCGACCTAAAATTCATAGATTATTGCCCTCATATTTATTGCCATTTCCAGATATTCCCGCTCAATCAAACGGAACCATTGACATTGAGGAATCGATTTTAGCTTGGCTCGAGCGACTACCAGACAATCACGACCCTGTGTTGGCGATGCGCGATTTCATCACGAAACGATTGCCAGATTATCATTTTCGCAACAATCCCAATCTCGATGCGACGTCGCGACTATCAGCGTGTTTGCATTTTGGCCAATTAAGCGCGCAGCGATTGGCGCTTGAAGTTCGCGCTAGCTCTCATCCGAGCGAGGAATTTCTTGAAGAAATGATTGTCAGGCGTGAACTAGCGGACAATTATTGCCTCTATAATCCCGATTATGATTCGCCTAAAGGATTTCCCGATTGGGCCCGTAAAACTTTGTTAAAACATCAATTGGATCGCCGTGAATATATCTACACTAACGAGCAATTCGAACAGGCGAAAACTCATGATCCGGTATGGAACGCGGCCCAATCGCAATTACTTCAAACGGGATACATGCACGGATACATGCGCATGTATTGGGCAAAAAAAATATTGGAATGGACCCCGAATGTCGAGACGGCATTCGCCATTGCGTTATCTTTAAACGACAAATATCAACTTGATGGGCGTGATCCCAATGGTTACACGGGCATTGCCTGGGCACTTGGTGGCGTTCATGACCGTCCCTGGGGCGAACGACCGGTGTTTGGCATGATTCGCTACATGAACATGGCGGGATTGAAACGGAAGTTTGGCATCGATGAATATATTGCTAAATGGCAAGAAGAAACGCGGCTTTTTTGACGATTTGTCAATAAAAAGTGCCATTTGTGATAAAGTATTATCACGTTGAGGTATGTGATGGATATTCGTCTATATAATAGTTGGTCGGGCAAAATCGAAACGCTGACTCCGATTGTCAAGGGTCATATCAGCATGTATGTATGCGGGCCGACCGTTTACGATTACGTCCACATTGGGAACTTGCGTCCCGTGGTTGTGTTTGACGTACTGCGGCGCTTGCTTGAATATCTCGGTTATCAAGTCACTTATGTCAGTAACTATACCGACATCGACGATAAAATCATCAACAAAGCTTTTGCCGAAGACCGCAGTGAACGGGAAATCGCCGATTTTTACATCGTCGCCTACGAAGATAACGTTAAGAAAATCAATTCTTTGCTACCAACGCATACTCCACGCGTCACTTCCTACATCAAACAAATCATCGCCTACATCCAAGCATTATTAGATAAAGGCGCCGCCTATGAAGTCGACGGCGAAGTATTTTTTAAAGTCGCTTCGATTCCGGAATACGCCCATTTGTCAAACATGAAACTTGATGAACTCGTGACTGGTGCTCGCGTTGAGCAAAGCCCTAAGAAAGCGTCTCCGCTTGATTTCGTGTTGTGGAAACAAACCGATAAAGGACTGACCTTCGATAGCCCCTGGGGCAAAGGGCGTCCTGGATGGCATACCGAGTGCGCCGTCATGATCGACACTTTGTTCCCTTCGAAAATTATCGACATTCACGGCGGGGGCTTTGATTTGAAGTTTCCTCATCACGATAACGAAATCGCCCAATCGATGGCTCAAAACGGCACGCGTTTAGCCAATATTTGGATGCACAACGGTTTCATCAACCTCAACGATGACAAAATGAGCAAGTCGACGGGAAATCTAATGCGGGCCAATGACGCCTTGTCACAGTTTGGCGGACCTGCGCTACGCTTGATGCTATTGTCAACACATTATCGGTTGCCGGTTAACCTCACCGATGCCTTTTTGGTAAACGCCAATGCCGAGATTGCCAAGCTTACCACCGCGATGAAACAATTGGCGGTTGTCCTGCAACTAGCCAATCGCGATATCGATGCCAAGCAACCTCTTTTAATCGAAGACTTCATTAAAGCACTGTGCGATGATTTGAACACCAGCAATGCTTTGACCTCCGTTTATGATTTAGTGAAAGACGCGAATCGTGACATTAGGAGCCAAAGCCCCGATTATGCCAAATTATCATCCCATTTCTTTACATTAAAGACGATGTTCAATATACTTGGCTTAGACATATCTTATCCGCGTTTAAATGACGATGACCGCGCGTTATACGACCGATATCTCGAGCTTAGAAAAGCCAAAGATTATCAGGGTTCCGACATCCTACGCGAACAACTGATTAAGCGCAACATACTCTAGAAAGGGATGATCATATGACATTATTTTCGGCACAAGTCGCACGACTAACAACTGCGACTCAAACAATCGATCAATACCTAATTGACTTACTCAACAATCTAGGCCCGTGGGGTAATATTTTACTCATTTTATTATCGTTACTTGTCGCCGCTATTTTGACGGGTATCATCGGTTATGAACGCGAATACCATGGTCATGCCGCCGGATTGCGCACACACATTCTCGTCGGTGTGGCTTCAGCGCTTGTCATGACGATTTCAATTTATGGATTCGGAACGGGATTCCCCGATCGCGACCCAGCCAGGTTGGCGGCGCAAGTCGTCAGCGGCATCGGTTTTCTTGGCGCCGGTACGATCATCCAAACCGGAACCGACATCAAAGGTTTGACGACGGCTACGACGTTGTGGCTCGTCATGGCGATTGGCCTAGCAGCCGGATCTGGACGATTCATCGTCGCCTTAATTGCCACAGTATTGTCCTTCATCACTCTAGTCGTGCTACGCAAAGTCGAACATTATGCTTCGCGCCGCGTCCCAAAAATTACGCTGGTGGTACCGACGGAAACGCCAATTTTAAAACAAATTCACTTTGTTGCCTCACGTCTTGGCGTGAGCGTCAAGGATTTCCAATCGCAAATCGTCAACATTGGCGGTAACACTTTCTTACGCGTCTCATTGCGCATCGCTTATATGTCAACGGCGACCTCGGCCGCCTTAATCGAGGAGCTTAAGACAACGATTAAACCGATTGAAATTCGGATATCGACCGAATATTGAAAAATCAACAAATGGGTCAAATTAGACCCATTTTTGAGACTCAGACATTGAAAAACGCGACACAATACATTTATGGTCGGAACGCCGTGGCCGAAGCATTGCTTGCCAAGCGGGTTCTTGAAGCATATGTATCGTCGGGCTTTTCCGATCGTCAATTGCTGCTTGAACTTGAAAACAACCACGTTCCGATTACGCGAAAGGAAACCGAATGGCTGACAACAACTGCTAAAGGCAACCACCAAGGCATCGTCGCGTTAGTGCGTGGTTATGGGTATGCTTCGCTCGAACTGATGATTGAAACCGACGCGAACAAAGACTTTCCGCTGTTGATCGTGCTCGATTCGATTGTCGATCCCCATAATTTCGGAGCGATTATCCGCAATGGCGAAGCATTCGGCGCAACGGGCGTTATCATTAGAAAAGACCGCGCCGTAGGGCTGACTTCCAGCGTTGTTAAAGTCGCTTCGGGAGCAATCGAACACATGATGATCGCCCAAGTCGTCAATCTCTCACAAACGCTAAGCAAGCTGCAACAACAGGGATATTGGATTGTCGCTTCCGCGCTTGAGGGCGCCATCGATTACCGCGATTTCGATTATAAACGAAAAATCGCTCTCGTGATTGGATCCGAAGGGACGGGGATCAGTCCGTTACTACGCAAACATAGTGATGTCGTTGTGAAAATCCCAATGATTGGACGCGTTAATTCCATCAATGCCTCGGCTGCCTGCGCCGTTTTGTTAGCCCACATTCAGTCAATGCGGTTTCCTCGTTAGGAGGAATCATGGTCAACTGCTATGCCAGCGATGACGAATTAGTTTTTTTAATCCGCCAAAACTGCGCGGAAGCGCGTCGAGCGCTTGAAGCGCGAATGCGCTCGAAACAGCATCGTACGATTCGTCGTTTGTTACGGGAAAATCGATGTTGCGGTCTCGAGTTCGATGATCTGAAAATCGTGGCGACGATGTCGCTATATAATGCCATCGACGCATATGATTGCCGTAAAGCGGTATTTGACGCTTATTACCATTTTTTGTTGGAACGTGATTTGGTCAATGAGATGAAAAAATACAATACGTTTAATCACACGCTGTTGAACACGGCATTTTCACTTGACGAACCATTCGACGACGGCGGCTCGCTTTATGATGTCATCGGCGTCAACGACGAACATATTGGGGCGTTGAACCCTCAAGACATATTATCGTTTGCTGAAGATGCCGCCTCGGGGTTAACTCCCAAACAAAAAGCGATGATTGGATACCGATTGCTCGGTTATTCGTACAGTGAAATCGGTCGCATCTTGAAAATGAATTATCGTATTGTATCACGGACACTGCACAAATTGGGTTTGATTGAGAAAATCAATCCCCACGATTGATTAAAACGCCATCGATTGTTTTTGATTGACTTACCAGTGATATTCGTGCTATATTTTTGTTCGCTAAAATGATTAAATTATAAGGTAACAATATGCGTGAAAAAATCATTTTAATATGCGCGGAGTGTCTCGCCCGCAACTATGAAACATCGCGGCGACGCGGCGTGTCCGAGGCGCGCTTCGAACTCAAGAAATATTGCCCGCGCTGCAACAAAGTCACGATTCACAAAGAAAGTCGTTAGGAGGTCGTATCCATGAACATCAAAAAATATTCATCCGAAGTCGTCCGTGAAGGCAAACGCGTCCGTTGGCCCAAACGCGACGTGCTTATTCCCTCAATCATCGTCGTCGTGTCCATCGCCGTGTTTGCGGCATTAGTACTCAGCCTCGAAGACTTACTCGTCGGCGAACTGCTCAAACAGTTACGCGATGCTTTTGAAGGACTGCGGTAAGGAGCGAATATGCCAAACGAATTAGTCGAAAAACAATGGTATATCGTCAGCGCCTATTCGAGCCATGAAAACAAAGTGGCTGACAATTTGCGGCGCCGCGTCGATTCGATGAATCTCCAAGATTATATTTTTAGAATTTTAGTCGTCGAACAAGAAGAAGCTGTTTTTAAAGACGGAATGCCGACCGGTAAAAAGAGAATGAAAAACTCCTATCCCGGTTATGTCTTCATCGAAATGATCATGACCGACGAGTCATGGTATATGGTTCGTAACACGCCGGGCGTTACCGGTTTCGTCGGATCATCGGGTGGCGGCACCAAGCCGATTCCCGTTCCTCCCGAACAAATGGAACCAATCTTGAAGCGGATGGGCATGGTCGATCAAGGGATGTACGACCGCTATGGCGTCGGCGACCTCGTCAAAGTCATTCATGGTCCGCTTGAAGGCACCGAAGGCACGATTCAGGCAATCGACAAAGAATCGGGCGTCGTCAAAGTTGAAACAATCTTCTTCGGACGGGCGACGTCAGTCGAAGTCGACTTCGGAGAAATCGAAAAAATCTAGTAAAAAAGGCCGAGCAATCGGCCTTTTGTTTTATTCTTCGCCTTGGAGGAAATCGCCGAACTCGCGTAGTTCGCGTCGTTTGCCAACCACGAATACAATATCACCGGATTCGATTAGGTCCGAAGCATGCGGAATCTTGGTCTCTTTTTTCTTGGTCAACAAGATCAAGTTGACGTTGTATTTATTGCGCGGATCGATTTCAACGATTGACTGCGATTTGAATTTATGCCCGACCGTGATTTTGACGACCGAGAAGTTATCGCTGAGCGAATAATAATCAAGGAAGTCTTCATCATCAAGCCGATTTGCCAAACCGATGCCGGCCAACCGTTGCGGCATGATGATTTCGGTCGCTCCGAGTTTTTTGATAATCGGTACATAATAATCATCATCGACGCGCACGACGATGTGCGGGATGTTCATGTTCGACAAGATGACGGTTGTCAAGATCGAAGCTTGAATGTTGTCGCCATAGGCGACGATGGCGTGGGTCACGTGATGGACGTCGAGTTCGCGCAGTGCCTTTTCATTAGTGGCATCGGCAACAAATGCCGTCGGAACGTGAATTGCCGCTTTGCGAACGCTTTCTTCTTCGCGGTCAATGGCAATGACATCGGCCCCAATACCCGCTAGTTCCATCGTGATGGCGAGGCCAAATTGGCCCAACCCAATCACTGCAAATGATTTCTTACTCATGAAATTACTCCTTTACCCAATCGGGATCGTCGCTTCGATATAGTCGAAGTGCGTCTGATCGGCTTTATTCATCGACTCGGACACGATGGCAAACATTGTCATCGGACCGGTACGACCCAATAGCATTAATAGGGCCAATATAATTTTACTACCATCGGTCAATAGTGGCGTCACCCCTTGCGAGAAACCGACGGTTCCGAAGGCTGAAAAAGCTTCAAACATAAACGCCGAAGCATCATAAGAACCTGGCGCGTAAAGTGGATTGGCGTCTTCCAAATGATTGATGGCGACGATGGCGCTAAATACGATGATGGCGGCGATGAAAGTCAATGACATCGCCTTAATGACGGTCGTGTTCGAAAATGAGCGTTTGAAGGCGTGAACCTTTTTACCTCGAATGTAAGAAATGATGGCCAAAGCGATGATGAAAGTCGTCGTTGTCTTGATGCCGCCACCGGTGGAAATCGGGTTGGCGCCAATGAACATCAAAATCATCAAAAAGAGACGTCCAGATAAAGAAATCGTGTTCATGTCAACGGTCGAAAGTCCGGCGGTACGTGATGATACGCTTTGAAAGATGGCTTCAACCACCGTGATGCTGGTCGTGTGATTAAGTTCAGTCAGGAACAAGGCGATGGCCCCGAATGGAATTAGAATCGCCGTCATCGTCAAGACGACTTTGGTATAGGCGCTCCAAGTGCGTAATGGCCGTCGTGACAATAAGTCGACCCAAACGAGGAATCCAAGTCCGCCGGAGATGATTAAAACGATGCTGGTGATGTTGACTAAAATGTTAGATGAATATGCTTGAAGGCTCGTCGAACCGAGCAAATCGAATCCGGCATTATTAAACGCCGATATCGATAAGAATGCCGATTGGAACAACCCTTCCCAAAAGCCAAAGCGGGGTACCATCACGAACATGAATGGAATCACGCCAAGAGCTTCGATGATAAGAGTGATGAATATGACTTTGCGGACGAAGTTAATGACGCCTTTCATCGAAGACAAATTAAGCGCTTCCTTGATTATGTAGCGATCGATGATGCCGATGCGACGTCCCGACAAGGTGACGATGAAAGTGAAAACGGTGATGAAACCAAGCCCGCCAATTGAAATGAGCACCATCAAGATGATTTCACCAAATCGCGATAATTGATCGACGACGCTTACAAATGGCGAAAGTCCGGTGACGCACACGGCGGATGCCGATAAAAATAGTGAATCGACGAAATTACCCCAGCGACCGTCGCCGTTAGAAATGGGAAGCGTAAACAAAAAGGTTCCTAGAAAAATCAAGCCGACGAAACTAAGAAACACAAGTAAATATGGAGATAATTTTAATTTTCTAATCAAAGGTAACCTCGAACTTTCGAAACTACGACACGATTATATTACTTCATTAGTAAGTTGTCTATGTTAATTTATGGTCGCAAAAGTCGAAATATGAATGTTTGTGCAATCTTAGGATAGAAAATCCTTGCCTTGAAAAATATACATAGTATAATACTTAACGCATAGGTTTTATTCTTGTTATAGAAAATCGCCCATGCGTTGCGTGGAAGGATGTGATTCGTCCTCTGACCACAGCACGGACTCAACACATAATTTAGGAGGTGTGTCACGTGAGTAAAAGAATCGCCAAAGTCGTTAAAATGGAATTGCCTGGCGGCGAAGCCAAACCAGGTCCAAAACTCGCATCTGCGGGTATCGTCATGCCAAAGTTTTGTACGGATTTCAACGCCAAAACCGCCGATCGTCGCGGTGAAGTCGTCCCCGTCATCATCACAGCCTATGAAGACAAATCATTTGATTTTGTCATCAAAACGGCGCCTGTCGCCGGTCTTTTGAGAAAGGCCGCCAACATCGAAAAGGGCGCTGGCAATCGCAAGAACGCTAAAGTTGGCACGATCACCACAGCGGCGCTGCGCAAAATCGCCGAATACAAAATGGTCGATCTTAACTGCTACGACATCGAGGACGCGATGAAAATCATCGAGGGCTCGGCGCGTAACATGGGCATTAAGGTCGAAGACTAGTCGCGTGGGAGGGAACCATCCCGTCATCACCACCAGAAAGGAAACAGCATATGAAACATGGCAAAAAGTATCAGGCGGCACTCGCGCTGATCGATAAAAACAAACTTTACACGTTTGAAGAGGCGATTCCCCTCGTCAAACAAACAAACATTACCAAATTCGACGCGACGATTGACTTATCGCTCAATCTCAACGTCGATCCCAAAAAAGCCGACCAACAAATCCGGGGCACGATGGTGCTTCCCCATGGCAACGGCAAAACCAAGCGCGTATTAGCCATCACCCAAAAAGTCGAAGAAGCTAAAGCGGCTGGCGCCGAATTCGCCGGTGGCAAAGAACTGCTCGAAAAGATCCAAAAAGAAAACTGGTTCGACTTCGACGTCATCGTGGCCACACCTGACATGATGGGTGAACTTGGCAAAATGGGTCGTGTCTTAGGTCCGAAAGGCTTGATGCCAAATCCAAAGACGGGCACCGTCGCCGTCGACATCGCCAAGGCGATTGCCGAAATCAAAGCAGGCAAAGTCGAGTATCGTCTCGACAAGGAAGGCAACATGCACGTATCTGTCGCCCGCGTCAGTTTCGATGACCAAAAGATCATCGACAACCTTAAAGCACTCACCAATACGATTATCAAGGCCCGGCCATCCGCGGTCAAAGGCGCCTTCATCCGTAATGCCGTCATCCACACGACCATGGGTCCGGCTATCAAAGTCACGTTCAACGGTCGCTAATTAATTCGTTTGATCGCATTCAATATGCCAAAGACAGCAACGGCGCAAGCTTAATCATGTTGCCGAGGTAATGAATCCCGTCTCCATGAAACTAGGGCCACTTGTGTGGCATTACTAATTGGATATTGAAGCCTCAATAAAAATCACAACAGGAGGTGTAAATAGTGAATCAAGCTATCTTGAAGCAAAAAGAAGCCGTCGTCGATGAAGTGATCGCGCTGGCCAAGGAAGCGAATGCTATCGTCGTGGTCGAATACCGCGGCATGAGCGTCGCCGACATCAGCACGCTGCGTCGCACGCTACGCGGTTTAAACGCAAAAATGGGCGTCTACAAGAACTCGATGGTCCGTCGCGCATCCGATGCGCTTAACTATCAAGGATTCGAAGCCCACTTAAGCGGTCCCAACGCGTTCGTATTTTGCCCCGATCCGATCGAAGGTTCGAAAGCCATCGTTAAGTTCGCGCGCAGAAACGGCATTCTGCAAGTCAAGGGCGGCGTCATTGAAGGTCGCGTCTTAGACGCTGATGGTATCAAAAACGTTGCCAACCTGCCAGGCAAACTCGGCTTAGTGTCGATGTTCCTGTCTTGTATCCAGTCACCCATTCGCTCGTTCGCCGCGACCGTGCAGGCCGTCGTCGACACCAAACAATCACCAGCCAATTAGGAGGAAACACATCATGGCAAAATTAACAATCCAAGAAATCATTGCCTCGCTTAAGGAAATGACCTTACTCGAACTCAATGACTTAGTCAAAGCAGTCGAAACGGAATTCGGTGTCACCGCCGCGGCCCCAGTCGCCGTTGCCGGACCGGCCGTTGAAGAAGAAGAATCCGCCCCGAAGGGACCAGTCGATGTCTCGCTGTTCCTAAAAGCCGTCGGACAATCGAAAGTCGCCGTCATCAAGGCGGTCCAAGCGATTACCGGCCTCGGACTCATGGATGCGAAGAAACTTGTCGACGGAGCCCCTGTCGCCATTAAAGAAAAAATTTCGCCCGTTGAAGCCGAAGAACACAAGAAAGCTCTTGTCGCGGCCGGAGCCGAAGTTGAGATTAAATAACCAAGCTTAATCGATACCTTAACCAAAACCTGTCTATATGGCGGGTTTTTGGGCTTTTATTAGGAGGTGACGCGTTTGGGTCATTATTTCGAAAATGATGCCGATTTACCGAGCAAACCGCATGAAATCGCGATTGAAATGCGCGGACAGGCGTTCACCTTCATCACCGATCGAGGCGTGTTTTCCAAAAACCACCTCGATGAAGGAAGTCGGATCTTAATCGAAACGCTATCCGAGCGCGAGCTCGGAAATAGCGTGCTCGATCTCGGATGCGGCTGGGGTCCCGTCGGGATCTTGCTGGCGCTTTATCAGCCTAACGCGCACGTAACGCTCGCCGACATTAACGCGCGGGCACTCGCACTCGCTAGGGCAAACGTCACCAAGCATCGGCTTCAAAAGCGGACGACCATCATCGAAAGCGATGGTTTCCAAGCAATCGAAACGATGTTTAACTCGATCGTCACCAATCCCCCAATCCGCGCTGGAAAAAGCGTCATCTACGGCTTCTATTTGGAAGCCAAGCGACACCTTAATAGCGGCGGCAGCCTCTATCTGGTCATTCGCAAGGCCCAAGGGGCCGCCTCGACGATGGCCTATCTAAAAACGATTTACCGCCACGTCACCATGGTTACTCGCAAACGCGGCTACCACGTCTATCAGGCTCACGACTAGCAACATTACAAAGGAGCGCATCTATGGAAAAAACAAACAAAACCTACCGTCTACTCGCTAACTCACGGCGCGACTACAGCAAAATCAGCGGCACCTTGCCCCTTCCCAACTTAGTGGAAGTGCAAACCGAATCGTATCGCTGGTTAATCGAAAAAGGACTTGACGAAGCGCTTAAAGACGTCTTCCCAATCCACAACTACGCCGAAAACCTCGAGCTCCAATATTTGAACTTCCGGTTTGATGAGCCCAGCTACACGTATCTTGAATGCAAAGAACGCGACATGACCTATTCCGCGCCACTGCGCGTTACCCTACGTTTGATTTTCAAAGAAACTTCCGTCATTAATGACGCTGAAGTGTTTCTTGGCGATTTCCCCTTAATGACCGATTCCGGCACCTTCATTATCAACGGTGTCGAAAAAGTCATCGTCAGTCAAATTCGCCGTTCTCCAGGTGCCTATTTATCGGAAACAATGGATAAAACGGGCAAACTGCTCCACAAAGCCGATTTGATTCCGATGCGCGGAACGTGGCTTGAATTCGAAAGCGACATTAAAAACGTCTTAACTGTGCGGATTGACCGGCAACGGAAAATGTACGCCACGATTTTCCTCAAAGCGATTGGTCTTGAAGATCCACAAATGATTCTCGATTTATTCGGCGACCGCGAAGCGCTTCGCAATACGCTAGAAAAAGACGCCGAAACAAAATCGATTACTGACGGCCTCGTCCAAATTTTCAACAAAATGAAACCGGGCGAACCGCGTACCCCAGAAGGCATCATTAGTTTCCTGTATCAAAAGTTCTTCGATCCGAAACGGTATAACCTCGGTGTCGCTGGACGTTATAAATACGCCAAGAAACTCGGCGTCTACAATCGACTCATCGGCATGATTTTGGCTGAGAACCTCGTTGGTTCTGACAAAAAGGTCCGCGTCAAAAAAGACACGCTGATGACCAAAGCGCTCGTCGATCAACTTCGCGAAGAACGCTTCTTTGAAAAAGGTGCGCATGAAATTTCGATTTCCGCGTTCGAACGCCTCGATCCTCACAACAAGGTCAACGTCGTGCGCGTTTATAACAACGACAAAAAAGAACTCATTTCGCCAATCGTCGGCACTGATTTGAACCTCGATTCGAATACAGTCACGATTCCCGACATGATTGCTACATTCAGCTGTTTCATGAATCTGATGGACGGCTTTGGACAAAAAGACGACATCGATCATTTGGGCAACCGCCGTATTCACTCCGTGGGCGAATTGATTCAAAATCGATTCCGCGTCGGTTTGTCGAAAATGGCCAAATCGATTCGCGAGAAAATGTCAATTTCCGACATTTCTAACGTGACCCCGCAAAGTCTTGTCAACATTAAACCGCTGACCTCGCAAATCAAGGAATTTTTCTCAACCGATCCGCTATCACAATTCATGGACCAAACGAATCCTTTGGCCGAATTGACGAATAAACGACGCATCTCGGCGTTAGGTTCCGGCGGCATCAAGCGCGATCGGGCTAGTTTCGATGTTCGTGACGTTCATTATTCGCATTATGGCCGCATTTGTCCGATTGAAACGCCAGAAGGACAAAACATCGGTTTAATTACCAACTTGGCGACTTATGCTAAGGTCGATCACTATGGTTTCATTGAAACGCCCTATCGCAAAGTCGATAAGGAAAACGGTCGCGTTTTAGACGAAACGGTGTATTTGTCGGCTGAACAAGAACGGCCCTACATTATCGCCCAAGCGACCGATCGCATCGACGATGATGGTTATTTCATGGATGAAACGGTTATTGCTCGTCGCGATGGCGACAACATCATGGCCGACATTCACGAAGTCGATTACGCCGACGTCTCGCCCAAGCAGGTCGTCTCCGTCGCTTCGGCTTGTATTCCATTTTTGGAAAACGATGATACGACGCGCGCTTTGATGGGCGCCAACATGCAACGGCAAGCCTTGCCGCTACTTCGTCCCTCGGCCCCGTTTGTCGGGACCGGCATCGAACACACGATTGCCCGTGACTCGGGACTTGCGGTCGTCGCCAAGCAACCGGGCGTTGTCAGTTACGTCGATTCCCGTAAAATCATCATTACTGAAGCCGAGGGCAACCATACTTATCGACTTCAAAAATTCAACCGCTCAAACCAAGGCACATGCATTAATCAAGTCGCCATCGTTAAAGCGGGTGATAACATCGAAAAAGGCCAAATCATCGCTGATGGTCCGGCCATGGACAAGGGCGAACTCGCGCTTGGACAAAACGTCACGATTGCCTTCATGACTTGGAACGGATACAACTATGAAGACGCCGTCATCATGTCGGAACGGCTCGTCAAAGACGACGTTTATACGTCAATCCACATTGAAGAACATACGCTCGAGTGTCGGGCGACCAAACTCGGTAACGAAGAAATTACCCGTGATGTCCCCAACATCAACGAGGATGCGAAAGCGTTCCTTGACGAACGAGGTATCATCGTCCCTGGCGCTGAGGTTAAAGAAAACGATATTCTCGTTGGCAAAGTGACGCCGAAAGGCCAAACCGAACCGACCTCGGAAGAAAAACTATTACGCGCTATTTTCTCCGAGAAAACAAAAGAAGGCAAAGACTCTTCGCTTCGCGTACCACATGGCGGCGCTGGCATCGTGCTTGACGTCAAAGTGTTTTCACGCAAGAAAGGCGACGAACTGCCGCCTGGAGTCAATGAAGTTGTCCGTGTCTATATCGTGCAAAAGCGCAAAATCAGTGAAGGCGACAAGATGTCGGGACGTCATGGTAACAAGGGCGTTATCTCGCGCATCTTACCAGCCGAAGACATGCCGTTTTTACCCGATGGCACGCCCGTTGACATCATGCTTAATCCGCTGGGCGTTCCCAGTCGGATGAACATCGGTCAGATTCTAGAAATCCACCTTGGCTTAGCCGCCCAAAGGCTTGGCCTTAAGTTAGCTTCACCCGTTTTCGACGGTATTTCCAACGACGAGATCTTACAACTTATGGATGAAGCCAAAGTCCCAGCCGACGGCAAGACGATTTTATTCGACGGCCGCACCGGCGAAGCGTTTGACGAACGCATTTCCGTCGGCGTCATGTACATGATCAAACTCGTGCACATGGTCGACGATAAACTGCACGCTCGGGCCACAGGTCCTTACTCACTGGTAACTCAGCAACCGCTTGGTGGCAAAGCCCAAAACGGCGGACAACGGTTCGGTGAGATGGAAGTGTGGGCGCTTGAAGCTTATGGCGCCGCGCACACGCTGCAAGAAATTTTGACGATTAAATCCGACGATCGCGTCGGTCGTCGTAAGACATATGAAGCGATCATCAAAGGACGTGACATTCCGCGACCGGGCATTCCCGAATCATTCAAGGTATTGACTAAGGAATTGCAATCGCTCGCGATTGACGTGCGCATGTACGATCAAAACGAACAGGAACTCGACATGGAGGCGCTCGCCAAAGAAGCGCTCGCCGAAGAACGAAAAATCAACTCATCGATTCGCGCGATGACGAGCGAAGTCGTCGTTGACTTAAGCGAAAACTCGATGGTCGAAGAAAGTTTCGACGATAAATAAGGGAGGCATACACATGTTTGACATTAATCGAATTAGCAAAATCAAAGTCGGCCTGGCCTCACCCGAAGCGATCAGAAGCTGGTCCTATGGCGAAGTCTTAAAACCGGAAACCATCAACTATCGAAGCCAAAAGCCGGAAATGCAAGGTCTTTTCTGTGAAAAGATTTTCGGTCCGAGCAAAGACTATGAATGCCATTGCGGCAAATACAAAAAACAACGTTATGCTGGCGTCGTATGCGAAAAATGTGGCGTCGAAGTCATGACCAAAGATGCCCGTCGCGAACGGATGGGCCATATCGAGTTAGCGACACCATGCGCGCACATTTGGTATGTCAAAGGTATTCCTTCGCGCATCGCCTTGGTACTTGATATCAACGCCAAGCAACTTGAAGAAATCGTCTACTTAGCCGGATCGACGCTTATTTGCCTCAATCCCGGCTCATCCAAAATACTGAAATACCGTCAAGTCATTGACGAAAAGACGGGTCGCATCGACTTTGTCGCCGTCATTAAGGAATTCATTGAGCAACTCGAAGGAACCTACGACGGGGCCCGTGCCCAAGAATATATCGAAAAGCTCGAAAACCGCTTTGAACCAATCAATTTCGAAGTAATTACCGGCTTTATCGCCAAACATACCGGCGCTGAATTCGGCGAAGGTGCCGAAGCAATCAAGCGGTTGTTACGCGAAGTCGATCTTGACCGCGAAGCGGAAGCGATTGACAAAGAGTTAAAAGAATGCACGACCCAACGACGCACCAAGCTGACGAAGCGACTCGAAATCGTTGAATCGTTCCGGCAATCGGGCAATCGCCCCGAATGGATGGTGCTCGACGTTTTACCGGTCATCCCACCGGATTTACGCCCGATGCTACAACTCGATGGCGGACGTTTCGCCACGAGCGACCTCAACGATTTATATCGTCGGCTTATCGCCCGTAATCGCCGCCTCAAAAACTTAATCAACATCAAAGCGCCGACGACGATGCTTCGTAACGAAAAGCGCATGCTTCAAGAAGCCGTCGACGCCCTGATTGATAATGGAAGAAGGGGCAAACCCGTGTTATCATCGGGTGGTTCCGGCCGTGAACTTAAATCGCTCTCGAGCGCTTTAAAAGGCAAGCAAGGCCGCTTCCGTCAAAACCTATTGGGTAAACGGGTCGACTACTCTGGCCGTTCGGTCATTGCCGTCGGTCCCGATTTAAAAATGTATGAATGCGGACTGCCGCGCGAGATGGCCATCCAATTGCTACGTCCGTTTATCGCCGGATTGCTGATTGAACGCGGATTTGCCACGAGCCATAAGCAAGCTGACAAGAAAGTCGACAATTACGACGAAGTCGTGTTCGATATTCTCGAAGAAATCATTTCAAAACATCCAGTCTTATTAAACCGCGCGCCGACATTGCACCGTTTGGGTATCCAAGCGTTCCAGCCAAAACTCGTCGAAGGTCGCGCGATTCGGTTGCACCCGCTCGTTTGTACGGGCTTCAACGCCGACTTTGACGGCGACCAAATGGCCGTCCACGTCCCGCTTTCAAAAGCCGCGCAAGAAGAAGCGCTCAATTTAATGCTGGCCAGCAATAACATCTTGGGTCCCAAAGACGGGCTCCCGATTGCCACGCCTTCGCAAGACATGGTCATCGGTAATTTCTATTTGACGATGGAACAAACCAAAGCCGACTTTCTGCGCAAAGCCGCGAATTCCCGTGCGCTAGGCGACAATACCCAAGCCGAACAATACGAACTGTTCGCAACTTGCGAAGGCAAAGTGTTCCGCAGTTTCGAAGAAGTAAACCTCGCTTTCTCGACCAAGCAAATTCACCTTCACAACCGCATCGCCCTTCCCGGTTACGCATTGCGTAAAGACGGATTCAGCGATGAAATGAACGAAGGTTATTTGCTTACTAGCGTCGGTAAAGTATTCTTTAACCAAATTTTCCCGTCCGATTTCCCCTACCTCAACAATAAAAACTCCATCAATCTCAAGATGGATTTAGAGGAATACTTCGTGCCCAAAGGCACCAATATTCCGGAAGTATTTGCCAAAAAGCACGTTTTAACGCCATATGGCAGCAAAGATCTTGCGGAAATCATCAAGGAAGTGTTCCACCGTTACGGCACGAGCAAGACCTCGGCGATTCTCGACAAGATGAAAGACCAAGGGTTCCGTTTCGCAACCCAGTCAGGTTTAACCGTCGCTTTAAGCGACATCTTGGTTCTCGAAAACAAGAAAAATCTCATTAAGGCAGGCGATGATCGCGTCGCTTTGATCCAAGATCAATATGAACAAGGGCTTTTGACTGACGAAGAACGGTATCAACAAGTGGTCACCGTTTGGAAAGACGATGTCCAAGCCCAAATCAAAAACGCCGTCGTCACGATGATGCAAAATAGCAACGACAACCCCTTGAACATCATCTTCAACTCCGGTGCTCGCGGCAAGGCGAGTAACTTCCAGCAGCTGATTGGTTACCGTGGTTTGATGAGCAAACCAAGCGGTCGCTTCATCGAACTACCGATTCGTTCCTCGTTCCGTGAGGGTCTTTCAATCGCCGAATTCTTCATCGCCACCCACGGTGCGCGTAAAGTCGGAGCCGACACCGCGCTAAAAACGGCGGACTCTGGATATTTGACGCGTAAACTCGTCGACGTCGCCCAAGACGTCATCATTCGCGAAGAAGACTGCCACACTGATCGAGGCACCAACGTGTTCACGATTATGGACTCTTCGCGTCAAGCGGTCATTACTCCTTTGTACAACCGGCTCGTTGGACGCTATACACTTAAAGCGGTCGTCCATCCCCAAACCGGCGAGATTATCGTTGAAGCCGACCATTTGATGGATGAACTCGATGCGCGAGCCATCGTTGACGCCGGAGTAACCGATGTCATGATTCGCTCGGTGTTTGGCTGTGAAAGCAAAGACGGCATTTGCCAAAAATGTTATGGTCGCAACTTGGCGACGGGCAAACTAGTTGAAGTGGGCGAAGCGGTCGGCATTATCGCCGCCCAATCAATCGGCGAACCAGGCACGCAGTTGACGATGAGAACGTTCCACGAAGGCGGCGTCGCCGGTCGTAACATCACCGACGGTCTCCCCCGTGTTCAAGAAATTTTCGAAGCGCGGACGCCCAAGGGCGAAGCCGTCATCAGCGGCATTTCCGGAAAAGTCGTCTCCATCGATGAAAATGGTGGAAGATTCACCGTCAGAGTCGTCAATGAAGACAATGGCGACACCCGCGATTACGCCACTAATTTCGGAGCGCGGTTACGCGTTCAAGTAGGCGACGAAGTCAATCCGGGCCAAAAGATTTCCGAAGGTGCGATTTATCCCAAAGACTTGCTTAAATACGCCGATGTCAACGCCGTACAAAAATACATCATCAAAGAAGTCCAAAAAGTGTATCAAGGCAACGGCGCCAACATCGCTGACAAACATATCGAAGTCATCGTGCGTCAAATGCTGCGCAAACTCGTGGTCATCGATGGCGGCGACACCGATTTGATTCCGGGAACACGGGTAGACATTAATGTCTTCACCGAGAAAAACGCCCTGGCCCTTGCCGAAGGCAAAACGCCGGCCGTCGGCGTACCGCGTCTACTTGGTATCGCTAAATCGGCACTGGAAACCGAATCATTCTTATCGGCGGCCAGTTTCCAAGAAACGACACGCGTGCTTACCGATGCCGCCATCAAAGGAAAAACCGACGTCCTTCACGGACTCAAAGAAAACGTGATTACCGGCAAAATGATTCCCGCTGGCCGTGGTCTTAAAACCGATGAGCAGCGCGCCGAGTTGACGAGTGATTTCTCCGTCGAGGAATTCATGCGCAACATCCGCAACAATTATCGTGAAAGCCACGAACAATGGATGGACCAATTCGACGATAATTTGTCACTCGACGAATAAAAGATTAAAAGCGTGGAGAACCACGCTTTTTTTATAGTTAAACAAATAGATTGTTGTATTATATCGATATGAATGATTTGGGCAAAAAATCGAAATTGAAACTAGGCCTATCGCATGCTTTCGGTCAATTCGGAGCACTTTTTTCTTTGTCGCTATTAGTTGCCGCTGCTGCAAACATCGGACTCGGTCCGCTTTTACTAGCCCTTGGTTTGGGTACGATTCTCGTCACGATATTCGGTGGTAAATCGATGCCGTTTGTCACGATGCCTTCGTTCGTTTTCTTACCCGCACTAGTAATTTTCATGCGCGGTTATGAAACGTTGGCAATCGGTACGCCAGCTTGGAACTTCCGTTTGGGTGGTCTGTTGGTGTCGCTTTGGGTCAGCGGTTTGCTATATGTATTCGGAGCAACGCTCGTTCGTTATGTCGGCGTCAAGAAAATGCGCCGGATCTTCTCACCGACTTTTTCGGGAAGCCTGATTGTGTTATTGGCACTGTCGCTACTTCCCCGCGTGTTCATGTTTTCGTTTTACGATCCGCTGGTTGAAACGAGCACACCGATGTGGAAATTTATCACGATTGGATTAATGGCGCTATTTGGCTATACGGTCACGACATTTTTAAGCAAAAAACCGGCTGGGCAAGCGATGTTGGCCGCCTTATTTGGTATCTTGACGGGAATAGTGACGACGGTCATCGTCGATGCCATCGAATTGTTGTGGTTGTCGGAGTCGCTAGACCATACATTGTTATTCCGCCTTATTGTCATTCCCGATGTTGCACTGACAGTTTTCCACGATTTGGAAGCTAATTTTGGTTTTTGGCAATACTTACATTTCGATTTGGAGAGCTTACTATTGATCGTTCCTTTGGTACTAGTCGCCATCAGCGAGCACATTCACGCGATGACGGTTTACGTGTTAAAAGAACCGCATTCGAGCGAAGGTTTGCATGCCGATAAGACGCTTTTAAGCGAAGGCATTGCCACGATGATTGGCTCAATGGTCGGGGGCTACCCACTAGCCATTAGCGAAGACACCGTCAAAATGGGCGTCGGCCGCACAAAAGCCCATCCCATTAGTTTGATTTTCATTGCGCTGATCACAATATCAATTGGGCTGTTTCCGCTCATAAGTTATTATCTTAACGCGATTCCTTTACCAGTCATCGGAGGCGTGCTGATTGGCTGGATTGGATTTGAAGCTGTCAAAGGTTTTAATCGTGTTGCGCGACTCGTTCATGATGATTTGCACCCACAGGCGACGGCGCTTTCACTAATCGTACTCGGGCTTGGCCTTACGCTATCAACAATGGAATTTATTTCCGATTTTCTTGGCAACACGACATTTCGGTTAATGGCGGGCATGACGCCGATCCCTAGCTACGCGATTATTATCGCATTGGCGTTTTTAATGAATTTGGCGACTCCGCGCATTGTGGAGTAGTCCATGAGTCGGATTCGATTCAAAACATGGTTTCCGCTATTACTAATCGTGCTTTCATCATGCGTGTATAGTTCACAAAATTCATCGACATCAAGCGAACTGCCCGCGACTTATGAACCAAGTTCGTATCGAAACACATACAAACAAGCGCGCATTGCCCAAGGATACAAATCATCGACCCCGACAATCGGGGATGTACCCATTTTGGTCATTCCGATTTCGTTTACCGATTTTCCGTGCGCCGATTTAATTGGCGGCTGTCAAGTCGTCAAAGATGACATCGAGAAGGCGTTTTTTGAGGATGAAGAAGACATATTGTGGCATTCCGTCGCTTCATATTATCAAGCTTCAAGCTATGAGCAATTGCGCTTTTATGGCGAAGTCTCGCCTTGGTATACTCCAAGTGTCAGTGCCGCACAGCTCGCTGAAGGCGGACGATACGATGTCACCAATGACGTAATGCGTCCGGCGATTACTTGGTATCGTGAAACTTATGCCGACAATCTAACGCGACTTGACACCGATGGTGACGGCTTTATCGATGCCGTATATTTTATCTATTCAGTTCCGGCCAATGCCAAAGAAGACCCGCTTGTCGATGATAACCGCGTGTTTTGGGCTTACACCAAATACGACAATGCCGGCGTTGCCAATACCGATCGTCCCGGCGTCTTCCATTATGGTTGGTCCAGTTATGACTTCATGTACAAAGACGGATATCTCGAACGCGATGAACAAGGACGCATTGTTCGCGGAGACGATGATGAGCCCATTTTCCATCCGTGGACCGACTCTCAAGGCAAATTGGAAGTGGACGCTCACACATACATTCACGAAATCGGTCACTTTCTCGGTTTGCCCGACTATTATACATATGACTCCGACCGAGGCGATTGGGGTAGCGCCGGTGGCATCGACATGATGGACTATAACGTCGGTGACCATAACGGTTTTTCTAAAGCTGTATTTGGATGGCTGACACCTAAAGTAGTGACCAAGCCCACCGATGTGAGTCTACGACCTTTATATCAGCAGCCAGATGTCGCCATCATTCCAATCAATTACGATGACACGTTGCTTGACGAATACTTATTGATTGAGTATTACCAGCCCCAAGGTTTGAATAAAAAGGATTCGTTACAACAATTTGCCGGTTACTACCCACGGACGTTTTCAATCGATGGCATAAAAATTTATCACGTCGATGCGCGGTTAGGACGTTTCATCCGCGGATTGGGAAGTTTTCAATTTTCTGATTACGTTAGAAACATCGGTGTCAGAACAAACGATGTTTACTATGGCATCGCCAACTCGAATACCGCTAGTCGAAGCGCGGTCGCCAGCAATAAATTGCTGCGGCTATTAGAACCTGATGGCAGCACTCGTTTGCGGCATGGATATGTGGCGACGAATCGCTCACTTTTTACCGAAGGTATGGCTTTTGACGAAACTAATTATCCTAACTATACTTTTAATAATGGAACGATTTTCAATTATTCGATTACGATTGACACGATTGACACGGAAGTGGCCACGATTTCGATTTCATGGCGTGAACAACTTTTAACATGAGTAAAACGTTTTTGGTCAAAACGACGCTGATGGCGACCGTTTTGGCAGCCCTTTTGTCCAGTTGCGCGTTTGGAGTGCCGGAATACCTTGCTTATCAAGGCGACCCAATCGCTTTTCCGCAACCGGAAATTACCGCTGCTAATTATTATCGCCCCGGGGCATATACCGATGACTATACGGCTTTGCGGCGCGAACATCCTAACGGTACTCAAAAAACGATGACGATGGACACAACAGGCTATCAACGGTTGCTCGTAATTCCCGTTGACTTCACCGATTATCGGGCCAGTGCCTTGCCCGAAGGAGAACAAGGCAGCATCACCGTCATCAAAAACGCGTTCTTTGGCCAGTCAAAAACGACCCAGTGGGAATCAGTCACCAGTTTTTATCATGCCTCAAGTTATGGGCAGTTAATATTTGAAGGCATGGTCAGCGATTGGTTTAATAGCGATGAATCAGTCGCCGCGCTTGCTAGTTCTGGCAGTAAAACGGTGGCCACAGAACGTATTTTGAAAGCGGCAATCTCCTGGTATAAACAAGAATACGGTTCGATTACCGACTATGACATGAATAACGATGGTTATATCGACGCCGTTTTTCTCGTGTACGCGGCACCCTATATTAATAACGACTCGGTGTTTTGGGCGTTTACATCGTTTGACACCGGCATCGACGGTAGCTTGTCGGTTGGCGACCCAATCGGTAATGGCTATGTGTGGGCATCCTACCATTTCTTAAACGTTTACCGCGGCAAAGGCGATCCCCACACGTTCATTCACGAAGTCGGACATTTGCTAGGTTTGACCGATTATTACAATACGTCGTCGATTCCTGCTTCGTTTCCCACATTTAATCCGGAAGATTCGCTATTTAAGCGCTATCAATATACACACGGACCCACGGGAAAAGTCGACATGATGGATTATTCAATCGGAGACCATACCGTCCTTTCGAAAATGCTGCTTGATTGGACGCGCCCATATGTAGTTACCGGTCCGGGCGACATTACGATCCGTCCTTTCGTCAATCACGGCGAAGCGATCATCATTGCCCCCGATTGGAACGGCAAAGCGTTTGACGAATATTTAGCCATCGAATTTTATGCCCCCAATGGTTTAAATTATGTCGACTCCGAACGTGCCTATGGCCATGCGTCCGCGCGCCTGATGGGCAATCGTGGCATCAAGGTGTATCACGTTGATGCGCGTGCCAGTTATCATCGCGTCAGCGGCGATACGTTCATCGGTTATGAAAACGAGGTGTCTATAGACGATTTACCTGCGCCAGGCAGCTATTATCGCAACGTCGCCCACACCAACACATATGCGACCACGCTCAACGAAAATTTGATTTATCGGTTGCTGGAAAAAGGCGATACGGCCACTTTCCTTGGCGGGGAAATGGCGACTAACGATACGCTGTTTTATGTCGGAGATACGTTTGGACAAGACGCCTTTAGCGATTTTCAATTCAACTCCGGCGCCACCTTGCCTTTCACATTCGAAATCGTAAGTCTCGACCGATATCAAGCGACAATTCGCTTCGCCATATAATTTATTGCTTTTTTTCTTGCAATTGATTTTGCCCCTCGCTATACTTGACTAGGACTAAAATCTCCATGCGATGACCGGCGACGGTCATTAAAAAAGATGGATATTGATACACCGGGTATTGTGTACCTTAACACGAACAATTAAAGGAGTAAAATATGCCCACTATTAACCAGTTGGTCCGCGATGGACGAACAAAATCAGAATTCAAAACGAAATCACCGGCTTTAGGCAAACGCTGGAACTCGCTGCAAAAACGCTCGAGTAACCAAAACTCCGCGCAAAAACGCGGCGTGTGCACTCGTGTCGGCACTATGACCCCGAAGAAACCGAACTCGGCGTTACGCAAATACGCCCGTGTCCGTCTTTCCAATGGCTATGAAGTCACGGCCTACATCGGTGGCGAAGGCCACAACTTACAAGAACACTCAACCGTGATGATTCGCGGCGGCCGCGTCAAGGATTTGCCTGGCGTCCGGTACCACATCATCCGCGGTACGCTTGATTGCGCCGGCATTGAGAAACGGCGTCAAGGCCGCAGCCTTTATGGGACCAAAAAACCCAAAGGCAACGAATAATTAAAAGGAGCACAACGCTATGCCACGCAAAGGACATGTCGCCAAACGCGACGTATTGCCAGATCCGTTATACACATCAAAACTCGTAACCCGTCTCATTAACAAAATCATGGTCGACGGCAAACGGGGCACTGCCCAAACGATTCTTTACACCGCTTTCAAAAAGATTGAACAAAAATCAGGCACTCCGGCTATGGATGTTTTCGCCACGGCAATCAATAACATCATGCCCGAAGTCGAACTGAAAGCGCGCCGCGTCGGAGCCAGCAACTTGCAAGTTCCAATCGAAGTCAGCGCTGAACGCAAAGTTACATTAGGTCTTCGTTGGTTGGTGACCTATGCCCGTCTTCGCAATGAAAAGACAATGGAAGACAAACTTGCCAACGAAATCATCGATGCCGCCAACCGTACTGGCGCATCAGTCAAAAAACGGGAAGACACGCACAAAATGGCCGAAGCCAATAAAGCTTACGCCCATTATCGGTGGTAAGAGTAGTAAACTATGCCACGCGACTATGATTTAGCCCATACCCGCAATATCGGCATCATGGCCCATATCGACGCCGGCAAAACGACGACGACGGAACGAATCCTTTACTATACAGGCAGGATTTACAAAACCGGCGAAACGCACGAAGGCGGCGCGACCATGGACTGGATGATCCAAGAACAAGAACGCGGCATCACGATTACAAGTGCAGCCACGACTGCTTTTTGGAACGGGCATCGCATCAATATCATTGACACGCCCGGGCATGTCGATTTCACAGTTGAAGTCGAACGCTCACTGCGCGTCCTTGATGGCGCGGTTACCGTCCTCGATGGGAAAAACGGCGTTGAACCGCAAACGGAAACCGTTTGGCGCCAAGGCACCAAATATGGCGTTCCCCGGATTGTGTTCGTCAATAAACTTGATGCGATTGGCGCTGATTTCGACATGTGCGTCGAATCGCTGTATTCACGCCTCGCCGCTAATGCCGCGGCCATCCAATATCCGGTTGGTCTCGAATCGAATTTCAACGGCATCATCGACGTTATCAAGAAAGTCCAATACAATTACTCCGCCAATCGAGACGAACGGCCGGAACCACGGCCAATCGATGCCGCCTACATTCAAAAAACCGACGAATTACACCAGTTGCTCGTCGAAAAACTCGCACAGTTCGACGATGAGTTCATGATGCAAGTGCTTGAAGGCGAATCGCCTTCGGTCGAAGACATCAAACGCGTGATTCGTAAAGCTGTTTTAACGGGAGAATTCTTCCCAGTGCTCGCCGGCTCGGCCTATAAAAACAAAGGTGTCCAGTTGCTGCTTGACGCCGTCATTGATTACCTGCCCAGCCCCAATGAAATTCCCCACGCTAAAGCGACGATGCCCGATGGCTCGATTACCGAAGTCGTCCCTGACGATAATGCACCGGTAGCTGCGCTTGCGTTTAAAATCGCCAGCGACCCGTTCATCGGAAGATTGGCGTATGTCCGCATTTACACGGGCACGCTCAAATCGGGATCTTACATCTATAACACCACCAAAGGTGTCAAAGAACGGATTGGTCGAGTTGTGCTCATGCATGCCAATCACCGTCAAGAAGTCGACGAGCTCCACGCGGGCGACATCGGTGCCGTCGTCGGGTTGAAAAACACGATTACCGGCGATACGCTGACTGACGACCGCAACCGATTATTGCTCGAAAAAATGGAGTTCCCGGAACCGGTCATTGAACAAGCCGTCGAACCAAAGACCAAAGCAGACCAAGAGAAAATGACGACTGCGCTTGTCAAGCTATCAGAAGAAGATCCGACCTTTAAAGTGCACACCAATTCCGAAACTGGACAAACGATTATCGCCGGTGTCGGAGAGTTGCATCTAGATATCATCGTCGACCGTATGAAACGCGAATTTGGCGTTCAAGTCAACGTTGGCGCCCCGCAAGTCGGCTATCGTGAAACGATTCGTGGTAGTGCCGAGTGTGAAGGCAAATACGTCCGACAATCAGGTGGTCGCGGCCAATATGGTCACGTGTGGATCAGGTTTGAACCGAATGAACACAAAGGCTTTGAATTCGTTGATGCCGTCGTCGGTGGCGTCGTGCCCCGCGAATATATCAAACCAACGATGGAAGGCCTCAAAGAATCGCTTGAACGCGGTCTAGTCGCCGGATATCCAGTTATCGATTTAAAGGCGACGCTGTTTGATGGAAGCTACCACGACGTCGATAGTTCCGAAGCCGCCTACCGCATCGCGGCTAGCTTGGCGCTTAAAGAAGCCGCCAAAAAGTGCAATCCCGTTATCCTTGAACCGATCATGCGCATCGAAGTAACGGTGCCTGATCAATACTACGGTGACGTGTTGGGCGATATCGCCCGCCGTCGCGGTCAAATGGTCGGTGAATCACAACGAGGTAATGCCAAGGTCATTGACGCCGACGTCCCGCTCGCGGAGATGTTTGGATACGTGACCGACCTACGGTCGATTACCCAAGGGCGCGGCAACTACAGCATGCGCTTTGACCACTACGGCGAGACGCCCCGCTACGTCGCCGATGAAATCATTAAGAAGGCGGGAGTATCCACTCGGTAATAAGTCAATACTTGTATTGATTTAAAACAATAATTGCTATAATATGAATTGTTGAATTGACACAGGAGGAAAATTCTAAATGGCAAAAGAAAAATTTGATCGAAGTAAAGTTCACGTTAATATCGGGACCATTGGTCACGTTGACCACGGCAAAACGACATTAACCGCAGCCATCACCAAGATTTTGGCTGAACGTGTGGGCGGCAAGGCGAAATCATACGCCGAAATCGACTCCTCACCAGAAGAAAAAGCCCGTGGTATCACGATTAACACATCGCATATCGAATACCAAACCGTCAATCGCCACTACGCCCACGTCGACTGCCCGGGGCACGCTGACTATGTTAAAAACATGATCACCGGCGCTGCGCAAATGGATGGCGCGATTCTTGTCGTCGCCGCTAACGACGGCGTTATGGCGCAAACCAAAGAGCACATCCTGCTCGCGCGCCAAGTCGGCGTCCCATTCATCGTCGTCTTCCTGAATAAGGTCGATGCCGTCGATGATCCAGAACTCGTGGACATCGTTGAAATGGACGTGCGTGAAACGCTTAACAAATACAACTTCCCCGGCGATGAACTCCCAGTTATCCGCGGTTCTGCCCGTGATGCCCTTGAAGGCAAACCAGGCGCCGAAAAATGCGTCCTCGAACTCATGGAAGCCGTCGACAGCTACATCCCGAACCCCGTCCGCGACAATGACAAACCGTTATTGCTCCCAATCGAAGACGTGCTGACGATTACCGGTCGTGGCACCGTGGTTACCGGCCGCGTCGAACGTGGTACGTTAAAGCTGAACGAAGAAGTCGAAATCATCGGTATCCGCCCGACCCAAAAATCGATCGTTACCGGTATCGAAATGTTCCGCAAACTGCTCGACTCCGCCCAATCAGGCGACAACGTCGGCGTCTTGCTCCGTGGCATCAACCGCGATCAAGTCGAACGTGGCCAAGTTTTGGCCAAGCCCGGCTCGGTCACCCCGCACACGAAGTTCACGGCTACCGCTTACATCCTGACCAAGGAAGAAGGCGGCCGTCACACGGCGTTCCGTAGCGAATACCGTCCGCAATTCTACTTCCGTACGACCGACATTACCGGCGTCATCACGCTGCCCAAGGGCGTCGAGATGGTCATGCCTGGCGATAACGTCACCTTCACCGTCGAATTGATCCACCCCGTTGCCATTGAAAAAGGCACGAAGTTCTCAATCCGCGAAGGCGGCCGCACCGTCGGCGCCGGCACCGTTGCCGAAATCATCAAGTAAGCGATTACTCAACAAGACTTAAAGGCCTAGTATCTAGGCCTTTTTTTCTTGTCACGATAGTCGAATAAGGTTGCATTTTGACTGCTTGTCATCAATAATATAATTTAGTTTTATAAATTACATTTATATGCACATTATTAAACCAAATCTAGCTAAACGTTCGGGAGCCGCGGTGCTCGATTTTGTCGTATTACTGTTATTAACGTTAACACTCCAAACGTTTGCCGTTTACCCGATTTTTGATTCGATTTACGGATTAAGCGCGCTGGAAACCGATATTAAAACGGTCATGCTCGATAGTCATTTGTATGTCGAGGACGCGACGACGCTTAGCCCCGTCGATCTAGCGAATGAAGATGTGCCGACGGCCATTTACGATTATTATTCCGATTTTAAGGACGGGCTTGTTTACAAAGACGAAACCGATCCATTTATCTTTTCTAACGAATGGTATAACACCAACGTTTTGAATATCGGTTCCACCGATACCTCAATCACTGTTTATTTCGAATACGATGTCGACGACCTGAGCAATCCCGATCCGAGCAAGGTCGGCATACCCAAAGATAGCGCGACCGCCACCGAGTTGGAAACGTTTTATTTAGCGGCTTATCAAGATGCGAAAAACGATTTACTCAACTATCCGAGTTATTTTGCGATGATGCAAGAGCTGTTTAATCTTCAAATTCAAATATTCGTCGTCGCCTTGTTATTCGTTTTAATTTTGTTGCATCTACTCGTCCCGCTGCTTTTCAAGAATGGCCAAACGCTTGGCAAAAAGCTATTTTCGATTGGTTTGGCCACGAAAGAGGGCTATCGCATCAAATATTGGCAGCATCTAGTCCGTTTCGTCGTCTTCGCGATTGAAACGCTGTTTGGGTTTTACACCGTTTTCGTCGGATACTTGATTCCTTACACGTTCATCGTGTTTTCCAAAAACAATCGCGCCCCGCACGATTATGCAGCCTCGACGATGATCGTCGATATGAAAACGTCACTAATATTCAATGACAAAGAAGAAGCCGACGCCTACGATCAAAAGATTGAGGCGACGACTAGCGCTATCAAAGAGCGCAAAATTAGTTTCGACCAAATTAAGATCGATCTTCCTGATGAGGAAAAATCGAAGGAATAACACCGATTGCAAACCGCAAGCGGTTTTTTCACACTTAGCGGTTGTGATATATTGAAATATAAGGCAAGGACACTTTCGGAGGGAAAATAATGGAAGTAAAACTGCAAAATCTTACTAAAGTATTCGTCGGCAAAAAAGGCGATGAAACACGCGCTGTCGATAAAATGACGATTACGATCCCCGATGGAAAACTCGTTGGGTTGCTCGGACCGTCAGGTTGTGGCAAGTCGACGACGCTTTACATGATCGCCGGGTTGCACAAACCGACCGAAGGCCAAATCTTTTTTGGAGAAAACGAAGTCACCAACGTTCCGCCGGAAAACCGCGGAATTGGACTAGTATTCCAAAATTATGCCCTTTATCCCCACTTCACGGTGCGTGGCAACATCTTGTTCCCGCTTCAAAACGTCAAGGACTACCAAGATCCCCAAACGGGCAACATGCGCCGCTACACCAAAGCGGAAATGAATGCCATCGCCGAAGAAATGGCGGATCTAGTCGACATTCGTCGTTTCCTGGAACGGAAACCGAAACAACTCTCAGGTGGTCAACAGCAACGCGTGGCGATTGCTCGTGCGCTTGCTAAACGTCCACGCGTCTTGTTGCTCGACGAACCGCTCAGCAACCTAGATGCACGTTTGAGACTGCAAACCCGCGAAGAAATTAAGCGGATTCAACGAGAAACGGGTATTACGACGATCTTTGTCACCCACGACCAAGAAGAAGCGATGTCAATCAGCGATTTCATCGTCGTCATGGATCATGGTTTGGTCCAACAAATCGACGAACCGCAAATCGTTTATAATGAACCGGTTAATATGTTCGTGGCCAAATTCCTCGGTTCTCCGGCTATCAACATCATCGAAGGTGAGATTAAAGAAGGCAAATTATTACTCGATGGTAAGATTTTCGATAAAGGTTATGAAGGCAAAGGTGACGTTGCCCTTGATGGACAAGAAGTTCATGCCCTCCTTTCCTCAGGTGGTTACAACAAATCATTTGAAGATTACTATTTAGCGGTCCATAGCCCACAACAACACCAAGAAGGGACAGAGACCGTTCAAATTCCCTTTGAATTGACGATTGAGAATATCGTCAAACATGCCGCGTCCCATGGATATAAGGGCGCGATTGAAGAACTTGAAAAAGCGATTACAACGATGCGCATGTCACTGAAGAAAAATCGCCAAGTATTCATCGGCATTCGTCCCGAAGCATTTAGCGTCGAGGAAGCCTCAAGCGCTAAATTTGCCGTTAACGTCGACTACATCGAACATATCGGCCGCGATATTTCCCTAGTTGGAAAAGTCGTCGGACCGAATACCAAAGTCCGCATCATCATTTCAGCGGAACTATCCGATCACGTCAAACCCGGTCCCATGAAACTTTCAGCCAAACGCTTCTATGTATTTGAGGCCGACGGCACGAGGATTAAATAATGTTAGAAGGCAAACGCGACGGTTGGAAAGCGCTTATCGCCCTTTTACCGGCGATGTTCTTCCTGACGATTTTTATTTTCTTCCCGATCGTCAACACGTTTTTATTGTCGTTCATGGACAATTTCGCATGGGCACCCGGCGCCGGGCTGTGGTTGTTCGGCAATACGTTTGACGCCTTCCCTTCATTCGGCAACTATGTGGCCGTTCTATCTGACGCAACATTCGTCAATGCGGTCATCAATACGGCGATCCTCGTCATCGTATCCGTACCACTGACGATTATCGTGTCGTTACTTTTAGCCGTAGCGCTACACAATATCAAAGCGCTTAAGGGGTTGTATCAAACGATTTTCTTCCTCCCCTATGTTACTAACGCCATCGCTTTAGGCATGGTGTTCAACGTCATGTTCTCCAAATACGACAGCGGCTTGATGAACCAATTTCTCGGTTTATTTGGCATGACACCGCAAAACTGGGTCGGTGCCGATGGAGCCTCCAAGTTCAACATGGCCGTCGTTATGGTCGTCTCCTCGCTTTGGAATGGTTTAGCGTTTAAAGTGTTGGTGTTTATGGCCGGTTTGGCGAGCATCGATAAGCAATATTACGACGCCGCCAGAATTGACGGCGCCAACCGGACGCGTATTTTCTCAAAAATCACGGTCCCATTACTGTCACCACAAATTTTCTATATCACGATTACCTCGTTTATCGGGGCGTTTAAAATGTATACCTCGGTCATCTCCATCTTCGGGGCCGGTCCGTTTAACTTCGGCGGCAGCGACGGTAACACCTGGATTACGATTGTCGGATACGTTTATAAAGTTATGAGAATCGACACCGGCAAAGCCGCGGCAGGTTCCATGACGCTGCTTATTATTATCTTAATCATCACGGGCATCCAATTCTTGGTCGGCAAGAAACGGGTCCATTATTAGGAAGGGAGGAACTATCATGGCAATCGATCGCGATCTGTATTTTGCGGATAAGGCCGCAATGCAACGCTACAAAACATTGAAATTTTTCAGTAATTTCTTCATGTATGGCTTTTTATCGATTCTGGCTCTATTCATCCTCATTCCTTTTTATTGGATGATCGTTACGGCGCTCAAGAGTAACGCTACGATTGAATTCGAACAAATCACCGGTCAGTTAGGGTTTTTCCCGACCGAAGTGACGTTCGACAATTTCATTCTCGTATTTGGCCGCTCGGCGCAAGTTAACTTCGCGCGCTATTACTTGAACACGATTTTCGTCGCCCTAGCCTCAACGGGCATCACCATCATCACGACGGTGCTGGGTGCCTTCGCGTTCGCGCGCCTTAACTTCAAGGGTAAGGAAGCGTTATTTACGCTACTACTAGCCACGATGATGATTCCTGGGGAAATGATGGTTATCACCAATTATCAAACGATTTCCGTCTTGCAATGGCGGGATACGTTCATGGCCCTGATTTTCCCATTCTCCGTCAGCGTCTTCTATATGTTTTACCTACGTCAAACTTTCCAACAAATTCCCAATGAACTATATCTAGCAAGCAAAGTCGATGGTTATGGCGATTTTGCTTATTTGTGGAAAGTGATGATTCCGATCGCTTTGCCTTCGATCGTTACGGTCATCATTTTGGAAATCATGGGCAGCTGGAACGCCTATATTTGGCCGCAGCTGGTCACTGAAAGCGACTCGATGCTACTTGTCGCCAATGGCTTGATGAGCATCTTCCAATCATCTGAGTTCGCCCAGTGGAACAACATCAAACTAGCGGCTTCGGTCGTGGTGACCACACCGCTATTAGTGTTCTTCCTGATTTTCAAAAAATACATCATGCGCGGCGTTTCCCGCAGTGGCATCAAAGGCTAACATTTGGGTCGATACACCCTATGGGTGTTATAATTAATAAGCAAGAACAAGAAAAGGAGTATTATATGAAAAAATTGTTCAAGTATGGATTAACCGGACTTGCGAGCATGGTCGCCATCGTTTTGGCCGCCGGTTGCAGCAATGTTGCCACCTATGAAGTACAACTGCCGACAGCCGCCAGCGAACTAACCGTCGCTGATCTGGAAAGCAAGTATTCGCTAGCCAATCCGATTGAAATCGACTTTTGGACTGGCTTTGGCGCCGCGGTCACTAGCGGTGGCATCAATCCGACGATTGAGGCATTTGAAGAAGCCTATCCCTACATTAAGGTCGTCCACACCTCAAAAGGTGGCTATGACAACTTACTGAAGGCCATCAACCTTTCGATTACATCACGATCTTACCCGCACGTTGCCGTCGGTTATCCCGACCACTTTGCGAGTTACATTCGCTCGGGCATCCAATACGCCCTTGATCCATTTATTGATCACACCGATCCGTTAATCGGTGTCGATATTGACGACTTTGTCGCCGACTATATGACCGAAAATCGTTCGTTCCAATTCAAAGACGAAGAGAAAACCGATCCATATACGCTCGGACTACCGTTTAACAAATCAACCGAAGTCATGGTCGTCAACAAGACGTTCATGGACTGGGCAAAAACCAAAGACGTCAACATCGTCGTTCCGGAAACTTGGGATCAAGCCCGCGACGTCGGCGAACGCATTATTGGCATGATGGGACGCATCGGCGCTTATGGCAAGAAAATCGACATTAACGGCGCCATCAACGATAACGCCGGAAAAACCGGATACCCGGCTCTGTTACTTGATTTTACCAACGTTACGGCCGACGATTTCCGTCCGATTTCCTATGACTCAACCAGCAATCTGTTCATCACGATGGTGCGTCAATGGGGCGGCCAATACACGAAAATGGGCGAAAACATTACCAAGGGTTATGTCCAATTCGCACAACAATCAACCTATGACATGCTTAGCTATTTCAAAGATTTGCACGATGACGGCATCTTCGCGATTCCGACTGATTTCGGCGAACAGCAATATAACTCCAACCCATTCAAAGCCATGAAATCGGTGATGACGATTTCTTCATCGGCTGGTGTGTTTAACAACGTCCCAACCGGCAGCGCCTTCGAAGTTTCGATTGAACCGGTTATTGCCAAGGATGCCGACCACAAATTCGTCATCTCCCAAGGCACCAACATGGCCTTATTCACCAATCGCGACGCTGAAAAAGTGTTGGCCTCATGGCTATTCATGCGTTTCGCGACGACGATGTTCAATGCTGAATTTGCGATTGGCGCCGGTTATTATCCGGTTACGCAAACGCAACTTGACAGTCCGCTTTATCAAGCTTATATCAACACGACAATCGATAGCGCCAGCAACTTAAGCAAAATCGGCGCCGCTAATGTCAACAGCAACGTCTATGGTGATCCCGAGCTTGGCTGGACTAAATTCGTCGATCCCGGTTTTGTCGGCAGTTCCGACATCCGCGAACAAATCGCAACCGTGATTCCGATGCTGTTCTTCGGACGCGATGGTGTCCAAATGACCCCAGAAGAAATCATTGAATACAATTACGCACAGCTTTCTCGGTATATCGAACCCGAGGAAACCGCTTCCTAATCAGGAGGCGTAATGCATGAAACTTAAATATTTTTTAACGATGATATTAGCCCCCCTGGCGATGCTTATCGCCGGGTGTGGCTCATCAAGCGCGCCGCTGTCACTGACGCCGGCTGATTTAAACACCAATGAAACCGATAATTTGCGATTAGAAGCCAATTTTATTGGCAAAAATTTCATTGACCATGGCATTGGCGAGGTGACGCTGCGATCGGTTACCGATGGCGATACGGCGCGGTTCAACGTCGGGTCGACGAACATCGCGGTTCGCTTTCTAGGAATCAACACCCCCGAATCGACTGGCAAGATTCAGCCATGGGGCAAAGCCGCGAGCAATTTCACAGCCGAAAAACTATTGAATGCCGAACGCATTATATTAATCAATGATCGCGACGTGTTCGGTGTCACCGACAGTTCTGGCAATCGCTACCTTGGCTTTATTTGGTATAAACCGGCCGACGGTGAATTTTTCCGGTTGCTTAACCTAGAACTAGTAGAACAAGCCTATACCGAAAATTTGATGTTTGAACAATCGACGATTACCAATTACTTCGACGTGTTCCAACGAGCCGGCAATTATGCTTCGGCCACTGGCGCGCGCATTTACGGACAACTCGATCCGGCATTTGATTATTCAGGTCAAGTCTATGACTTATCGATTCGTTTCGTCAGAAAAGCGCTGGGCAACACGATTCAACTTGAAAATCGCTTCGGAGAATTGATTTTTGATGAAAATGACGAACCGGTTATGCTCAGCCTCGTCGAATCAACTCGCATTCGTCTGCGCGTTATCGTGTTGGGACGTATCGCCAACAATTTAATTGTACGCGATGTTTATAATCCTGATGATGATGGCAACTATGCCTCGATCTTCCTATTCACGCTCTATCGGGATGCTCCGTTCCAAAATGCGGGTGATATCGTTGAGTTCTATTGCAAAGCCACGACATTCAACGACAACGTTCAATTGACCGATCCAGAATTAACCACCTTCTCGCAAAAATACCCATATGTGCTTTTGACAAGACCGAGTCTTGAAAACTATGCGGAAGTACTCGAACAAAACGACATCGATCCGACTATCAGCGCCGATCCCGTCGACATCAAAGATATGACTGTAACTGAAAGCGCGTCATTTGAACCACTCAATGGATTTTACGTTGAGGCCAACGTAACGATTCGCGAAGTTACTAACGATGGCGATGACGGTGGCAGCGGTTATACTTCAGGCGCCTACTGGCGTAAAGATGACCGTAACAACATGACGATTTATGCTTATTTCCAAGGCACGAGCGTCTCATTCAATTTGCGCATTGACGGGGGCATGTTCCCCTATGTCAACTACACTGAATTCGAACTTGGCGGCACATATACCATTAGCGGTTATGTGGCTCCATTTTACGCAAACTATCAACTTCAGTTATTAAACGGCGTCGTGATTACGCCGGTTAACTAAAAGAAAGGATTGACGCATGTTAAAACCATTTAAATTCCTAACGTTCGGACTTGGCGTTTTGATGACCGTCGCTCTCGCCAGCTGTGGTAAACCCGATCCCGAACTTGTCGCGCTACAAAAAGCGCTCGACATCCCGACCATCGCCATTAAGAACAATGGCCAATCGCTTGAGAAAATCGAGGGCGAACGCGAAGCCATCGATGGCGCGCTTTATTTACTTCGTGATGTCGTCATTTATGACATCGAAGCCGATCTTGAGTATGAGATTGAATTGACTTGGTCATTCGACGAAGGCAGTTCTGATTATTGGGCTCCGTTAAAAGAGCGCGATGACATGCCGGGCCTGGTCACCAATACGCCAATTTATCTGGCAATTCCTCGCCGTCCTGCTTTCGGCGCCGAAGCCGTTGATAGCGTGCTGACGGCCACTGCCCACTATAACGACAAAACGGTAACTAAAGACTTTGACCTTTCGGTTTTACCTGAAGATGTCGACGTCTCGGCCGTTCCGCTCATGGACTTGAATTCCATGAATCCGCCCGAAGGCGCTCCCGATAGCGGCTTTGGTAGCAAGTTAGTCCGTGTCCGTGGCTATCTAACGAAACAAATGTTAGATTGGAATACCGTTTACCTCCACAATGGAAGCGCCGGCATTGCTTTATACCGGCTTGACTCGACGCCAGAATTCATCGTTTCCGTCGACATTGGCGACTTTGTCGAAGCGATGGGCTCATTCTCGACCTATTCGGGTGCCCGTCAGATCGGTTATGTGACTAGACTCGTTCAAGTGGCCCCTGAAGAGGGCGATGAGATGCCGACACCACGCACGATCACGGCAACCGATTGGCCCAATCTGCGCGGTCATAGCACTTCATCAACCGAACTGACTGCTGACGATGGATCACTCATTCGTATCGAAGGACTTACTTTCGATGCCACGGCGACTGGAACAATCAACCTGTCCACCCACTTTACGCTTAAATTAAAACTTGGTTCTTTAGTGATCAATGTTTATTTAAACTACCACGTCGACCTTCCGAACTCACAAGTTCGTCGGCAACAAATCGTCGATTTGATTACGCAAGGCGTCGATGGCGCCACGCTAACTTACGAAGGGACGTTGGGCTGGTTCAACGGCGCGCAACTACTCCCGATCATGGTCGAAGACTTCACGGTCGTCGCTGCCGCTTAATATCCATATACCGAATGACTAAGCCCGTCTTTGACGGGCTTTTTCTTTTTTGGAAAACGATTAACCTTGCGATATCGATATGATTGTTGTAATATTATCGCGCTGGACCGTTAGCTCAGCTGGTAGAGCAGCTGACTCTTAATCAGCGGGTCATAGGTTCGAATCCTATACGGTTCACCACTTTACAAAAACACCTCCCACGCGGGAGGTTTTTTTCATGATGTTGTAAAAAGGGTGTGTAATGATAAAATGAAAGCAATGAACAAAAACGATTTGCAAACACTAGAAAAAATTCATCAAGCCCTATCGACTCATAAATCCAAGTACGTGACGGCCGAGTCTTTGTCGCGTGAAATCGGTGTTTTGCCTGAAAAGATCCAGGAACTTTGTGCGACGTTTAATCCCCTGGTCACGATTGACTTTTCCTTTAATTTGAAAGAGCTTGTTCAAGATATCGAAAAGCATTTGCTTACCAAAGTCAAACGGACCGTGAAGAAAACGATTGCCATCAAAAAAGACGTTGGTTCCTATCAACGTTTAATCGATTTTGTATACGACAAAATGACGTTTGACGGCATGCTTGATAAGTCAATCGTGCTCAATGATCGCGACCTGCGCGAGATCAAAGCGATTGCTTCAGAAGAGCTCCGCGTGCGTCGCGCCTTGAAAAAGAAAAAGTAAGCCGTTTCATCACGGCTAGTTTTTAAAAAGTGCTGTTGAGATAAGCATTAGTATCAAGTATACTAATGGTTGGTTTTATGGAGGAATATATGAGTATCAAAAAATCATTTCTATCAGTCGACGGTAACAATGCCGCGGCACTAGCAAGCTATAATTTTACCGAAGTCGCCGGCATTTATCCGATTACGCCCTCGACTCCGATGGCCGAGTTAACAGACGTTTATGCCGCGCAAGGCATGAAAAATTTCTTTGGCGCAAAAGTTAAAGTCGTCGAGATGCAATCCGAAGGCGGCGCCGCCGGCACAGTCCATGGCGCGCTTCAAGCTGGATCATACGCGACCACTTACACGGCGAGCCAAGGTTTGTTGTTAATGGTACCCAATATTTATAAATGGGTCGGTGAACTGCTGCCGGCCGTACTCCACGTCGCCGCACGGTCCATCGCCACGCGCGCTTTATCGATTTTTGGCGATCATCAAGACATTTACGCCGTACGCCAAACGGGCGTGACCATGATTTGTTCGCACTCGGTCCAAGAAGTCGCTGACTTAACACCGGTCGCCCATCTCGTCGCCATGGATTCGGAAGCCCCCATGCTTCATTTCTTTGATGGATTCAGGACTTCACATGAAATCCAAAACGTTGAATTCGTCGATGAAGAAGAATGGAAAAAATTACTGCCAACCGAAAAAATTAAGAAATTTCGGGAACGGGCATTAAATCCCCATGGTCACGCGGTCACCCGCGGTGGCGCCGAAAACGGCGACATTTATTTCCAAGGCCGCGAAGCGCAAAACCTCCACTATGATAAAGTCGTTGAATACGCCGACAAGTATTTTGCCGAAGCGACAAGATTAACCGGACGGACATACGCGCCCTTTACTTACACTGGAGCAGCTGATGCCGAATACGTCATCGTCGCCATGGGCTCGGTCACCGAAGCTATCGGCGAAGTACTTGATGTCTTATTAAGCGAAGGCCGTAAAGTCGGTCTTGTCAAAGTCCATTTATATCGTCCTTTCTCGGCCAAACATCTTGATAAGGTCTTGCCAAAAACGGTAAAACGCATTGCCGTGCTCGACCGGACCAAAGAACAAGGAGCGACAGGCGAACCGCTTTATGTTGACGTCCTAAGCGCGCTTTCACAAGTCGGTCGCGACATTCAAGTCGTCGGTGGTCGTTATGGTCTTTCTAGCAAAGACACGCAGCCAAGCCATCTAAAAGTCGTTTATGACTTCTTAGCCGACAAACCATGGCACAATTTCACGATTTCCATCGTCGATGACGTCACCAAACGTTCGATTCCCGCCGATGAAAACTTCTTTGTCAAAGAAGAATACAAATCGTGTTTATTTTATGGCATGGGCAGCGACGGCACTGTCAGCGCCAACAAATCGTCGATTAAGATCATCGGCGATGCGACGGGACAATACGCACAAGCGTATTTCGCTTATGATTCCCGTAAAGCCGGCGGCGTCACAATGAGCCACCTTCGTTTTGGCAAAAAACCAATCCACAGCACTTATTACATTAATAAAGCGCACTTCCTATCTTGTTCGCTTGATAGCTACCTTTATAAATTCGACATGCTTCGTCATTTAAAAGATAAAGGCACGTTCTTGCTTAATACGAATCTTGACGATGAGATGCTTGTGAAAATGCTGCCCAATCGCATTAAGTATCAGCTAGCGACTAAAGGCGCCCGCTTCTTTGTCATCGATGCCAATAAATTGGCGGAAGAACTAGGCATGGGCCGCCATACGAATACGATTCTCCAGGCAAGTTTCTTCTATCTTAATCAAGACATCTTGCCGTATGAAGAAGCGCAAGACTGGATGAAAAAGTTAGCTGAAAAAGCCTACTCCCGTAAAGGACGTGACGTCGTTGAGAAAAACTTCAAAGCGATTGACGCCGGCGCTGAAGGGCTACGCGAAGTCAAAATCGATCCCGAATGGAAAAAACTTGTCCCGCTATTTGACCGCAAGGAAAGCGGCGATGAATACTGGGATACGTTCGTGGCGCCGATTGCCGCGCTTGAAGGTGACGATATCCCCGTCAGCAAATTCCTCGATCACGAACTGCTCGATGGCACGATGAACAACAACATCACTTTCAAAGAACAACGCGAAATTGCCGATAAAGTCCCGGTCTGGATCAAGGAAAACTGTATCCAATGCAATCAATGCGCGTTCGTGTGTCCCCACGCGACGATTCGCGCCTTCCTATTAACCGATGAAGAAATTGCCAATGGACCGGAAGAAGTCCGCGATGGCGAAATGCTTGACGCATTTGGACCACCGGCTGTCAAAGGACTCAAATACCGGATCCAAGTCAGTCCCAAAAACTGCGTTGGCTGCTCGATTTGCGTCGTGCAATGTCCGGGTAAAGGACCCGACAAACGTGCGCTGGAAATGGTTGACGCCAAGTCGCAGTTCTATCAAGAGCCAGCCGCTCAATACTTATACAAGAACATTGATTACAAAGGTGATATCTTCCCATTAACAACTGTCAAGGGCGCCGGTTTCTTAACGCCTTACATGGAAGTAAGCGGTGCTTGTGCCGGATGTGGTGAGACACCTTATTACCGTCTCGTAACACAACTATACGGCAAAGACATGCTCGTTGCTAATGCCACTGGCTGTTCATCGATTTACTCGGGTTCAACCCCGTTGACGCCATTCTGCACCGATAAGAATAACGATGGCGTCGCTTGGGCGAACAGCCTGTTTGAAGACAATGCCGAATTTGGTTATGGCATGAGATTGGCCACCGATCAAAAACTCGGTTTGATTACCTCGATACTTAGCGCTCAGCGTGACAGCGTCGAACCAGAACTGACCGAGATGATCGACAAATATTTGGCTAACATCAAAAAACGCGACGTCGTGCGCAAATTCCTTCCCGATTTCGTCAAACTCTTGAAAGCTTCTAAAAACGAAGCTATCAAAGAAGTACTCAAATATGAAAACGATTTGCTTGACAAGTCCGTCTGGATCATCGGCGGTGACGGCTGGGCTTACGACATCGGTTTTGGCGGTCTTGACCACGTGCTGGCATCGAATGAAGACGTGAACATTTTAGTGCTCGATACCGAAGTATATTCGAATACCGGCGGACAATCGTCGAAATCCTCACAAGCAGGATCAATTGCCAAATTCACGGCTTCCGGTAAAACCCAAGCCAAAAAGAACCTGGCGACGATGGCCATGGTTTATGGTCATGTCTATGTCGCTCAGATTTCGCTTGGCGCCAACTACATGCAAACGATTAAGGCGATTAAGGAAGCCGAAGAATACCACGATGGCCCCAGCCTTATCATCGCCTACTCACCTTGCGTCGCCCACGACATCAAAGGCGGTCTCGCCGTCGCGACCTCCGTCCAAAAGAAAGCTGTCGAAAGCGGCTACTTCCCAATCTTCCGCTATGACCCGCGCCTTGTCGGTCAAGGCAAGAGCCCACTCTCGCTTGATTGCAAAGAACCGGACTTCTCCAAGTATCGTGAATTCTTAATGCAAGAAACGCGTTTCTCGACGCTCCCGGTCGTCAATCCCGACCATGCCGAAGAAATTTTGAGTTCATCGGCTCGCCATGCGCAACAACGCTGGGAACTGATCAAACGTTTCGCTTAATTTATTCGTTTAATCAGAAAAAGAAACCGCGATTTGCACTGCATTTCGCGGTTTTTTGCTTATAATCCCAGCTGCTGTTTGCGCCGATACAGCGCCTTAAGTTCCCTTAATTCCTCAGAGGATAACCGATCGATGTTTTCGAGTTCGTCGATGCGGGCTAATAATTGCTCAGGTGTCAGGAAATTGATGAGGTGGGTATTCATTTGAAGATACTACCAAGACCATCTTAAGGCATAAGTAACGCCAGCGACAACACCGAGCCATCAATTAAATAAAAAATGGTCGGAACGATGGGATTTGAACCCATGACCTCTACCACCCCAAGGTAGCGCACTACCAAGCTGTGCTACGTCCCGACTCGTAATAATTATAGCGACAAGGGGTGATTTTGCAACAAAATCGTTATGCTCGAACCCTCGTCGTGGTTCATAATAGTATTAATTTGTAAAGTTGATAAAAAAAAGGCGGTCTTCAATTGTCTTTATAAGTGAAGGCCCATTGGAGAGTAATGTTCAAACGTCTTCCGATCGAAACGATCATTGGCCTTCAAAACGGCGACGAGGCATCATTTAATGAAATGTATGACCGCTACCGCGACTTGCTTTACGTGATTATCCATTCAATCACGCATCATGCGGAAACGAGTCAAGACATTCTCCAAGATACCTTTGTCAGGGCGTTTCGCGACATTGGCGCACTTAAAAATCCACTCGCTTTCCACAGCTGGATTATTAGCACGGCCAAAAATCTGGCACTTAATGCCAAAACAAAAATGCGCGAGACCACACTTGATGAAGAAACATGGAGCCTCATCGGCACCGAGGAGAAACCATCCGATTTTATTAGTCTATGGCACGCTTACCTCAGCCGAGAAGAAAACCTTGTCGTCGCCTACCGCATCGTCTATGAACTGACATTCGCTGAAATCGCCAAATTGATGGAGATACCGCTACCAAGCGCGTATCAAATATATCGGCGGGCGTTAGCGATACTGCGGGAACACTACAAGAAAGAAGGCATATGAACCATGAACGATTTCAAAAAGAAACTCAAAGAACAAGGGCAACGATATTTTTCTGAGCAAACCCCTGACATCGATTTCCAAGGAAAGTTGGATTTCAAACAAACACCAACCCCGGACATGGGCGTTAAACGCCGCGTTAAACCGATTGTTTTCCAGTTAGCGACAATCGTTGGCGCAATCGTCTTTTCATTGACTGCGGGAGCGATTATGCTCCAACGCGATGTCCCGCTTCGCGATCCGCGTGATTATGGCTTGGCCCAAATTCGTAGCGTCGATGAACTACGCGATATGATTAATGCTGCTAATGAACGCCAATCGGGTGGTTATTATAATGACGTGGCGACCGGTAGTTCGGAAACAGGAATGCCAGAAGCCGATGGTGAAGGCGAATCGACTGCACACTCGGAAACAAACGTCCAAGTTGAAGGTGTCGACGAAGGCGACATTATTAAGACCGATGGCGATCGAATTTATAAAATCACTTACAATCGTCTGCAAGTCATCGACGTACTCGCTGATGGCCAAATGGATTTGTTGCTCGATGAATCGATGAATTCGGAAACCGATGTTAACCAATACACGTACTTTTCCGATATCTACATCACCGATGATTATTTAGTCGTCATTGGACAACGTTACACCTATTTTTCATATGAATACCGCGATGATTCCGATAATGAAGGTTCCGATATCGCCGAACCTGCGGTTGGCTGGGGTTATTACTACTTCGGCTTCCCGCAAACAATCGCCATCATTTATGACATTGAAACGTTGACTTTAGCGCACGAAATTGAAATAAACGGTTACATCTTATCCTCTCGAAGAATCGATAACAAACTTTACGTCATCTCCAACCACTACCCGATTATGTTGGATGACGATGATGACCCACGACCCGTATTTCGTCTTGATGAAGAAATCATCGTGCCTGATGTTAGCGAAATTAAATATTTGGAAGATATGCCAACCCAAACTTTTACGATTATCACGACGATTTTCCTCGATGAAATCGTCGATCTTGAGTTCGACATTTATCTTGGTTCCCAAAGTTGGGGGACAATCTATGTCAGCCATAATGCCATCTACCTTGCAAGCTACAACTATGAATACATCGCCTTAACACAAACCTACATTAATTACGGAATATTGATTTCGTACCAATTTGAAGACGATGGCACTGTCACTTTTGGTGGAGCGGTTAAATACGATGGTTATGTCATCAATCAGTTTGCCATGGATGAGTATGATGGACATATGCGGCTGGTGACCACCGAAGGTTGGGGTTCGTCCGTCAAAAACCGTCTTTACATCTTCAAACGTGAAGTAATCGATGAAAAGCGCGTTTTAACACTGGTGGCTTTGATTGATGAAGGCATCGGCAAACCGGGAGAAACCGTTCGTTCGGTCAGATTCAACCAAGACGTGGCCACGATTGTCACCTATGAACAAACTGATCCGCTTTACACGATTGATTTATCAGATCCGAATAATCCGGCAATCCGCGCCGGTCTTGAAGTGACCGGATACGCCACCTACCAGCACACATGGGCGCCCAACCTTATTATCGGTATCGGTTATGAAGCTGAAGGAAATGCCGTCTTTGGTTTGAAATTGACGTTATTCGATATTTCCGACATTGACAATCCCGTCGTCGTCGGTGATCCGTTAGTGCTTTGGAGCGATGATTATGGTTGGCAATGGTCAGAAGCGCTTTATAACCATAAAGCCATTTTAATCGACCACACCAACGACATCCTCGGGTTTGCCATCAGCAGTTATACCTACGTTTCCTCACCGTGGGATTATCGATATTACTATTACAATGATTATTATGTCTTCAACATCGATCCGACTTCATTGACGCCGATTACGATTGAAACGACAATTAGTCATGATCAATTAATTTCCGATCGCGATGATGCTCAAGAGTATTACGATTTCTATTATTATGCCAGCATTGACCGCGCGGTGACCGTGGGTGATTATTTATTCGCGCTTAGCAACCTTGGGGCAACTAGCCACCACATCAGCGATGATTACACCCAAGCTGACGCCATTGACCTATTAATCGATCGCACGCCGACCTATATTTTGTAACTAAGCGTCAGTTCTATATATTTAACCTCATTTATCATATAATGATAACTTGAGGTTTTTTATTTTGAGCCAAAAGCATATCGTTATCAAAGAAGCACGCGAAAACAACCTGAAAAACATCAGTTTGGAAATACCAAAAGAGAAGTTGGTCGTTTTCACCGGCTTATCGGGCAGTGGCAAGTCGACATTGGCGTTTGATACCATTTATATGGAAGGGCAGCGCCGCTATGTCGAATCATTGTCAAGCTATGCTCGGCAGTTTTTAGGCAACTTTGAAAAACCTGACGTCGAATCGATTGAAGGTTTGTCACCGGCGATATCCATCGATCAAAAAACGACATCACACAATCCCCGATCAACCGTGGGCACGGTCACTGAGATTTATGATTATTTGCGATTGTTATTCGCACGCGTCGGCGTCCCTTATTGCCCGACTCATAATGAACCAATCGTCGCTTATTCACCGGCGGAAATGGTCAACACGATTCTTAAATATCCTAGCGGCAGTCGCCTTCAAGTCTTGGCACCCGTTATTACCGGCGAAAAGGGCACGCACAAAGACACGCTATTAAAAATAAAATCACAGGGATTCGAGCGATTGCGCGTCGATGGGGCGTTGCTGCGCATCGATGAGGTCGGTGAACTCGACAAAAATAAAAAGCATGCCATCGACATCATCGTCGATCGCATCGTGCTCAAAGACGACATACGCTCAAGGTTATTTGACGCCGTTGAATTGGCGCTTGATTGGGGCCATGGTTACCTAACGGTGCTAATCAATGAAGAACAACGGCTGTTCAGTCAACACCATTCATGCAAATATTGCGGGTTCTCAGTACCAAAGTTAGAGCCGCGTTTATTTTCGTTTAATGCTCCGTTAGGTTATTGCCCCGATTGCACTGGACTTGGTTTTAAACGCGAAGCCGATCCAGAACTCCTCGTCCCCGATCAAAATCTGACGATCAACCAAGGAGCGATTGAATACTATAAGCGCATCGTCGGAACGACTAATCTCGAATGGCAAGATTTCGCCTATTTGTGCAAAGAGTACGACATTCCACTTAATGTCCCATTCAAAGATTTGACCAAAGATCAAAAAAGCATCATTTTCAATGGTTCGACGAAAATGCATCGTTATGTGCTTAAATCCTCATCAGGTAATTTGAATCACCGTTATAACTTCATCGAAGGTGTCAAAGCCAGGGTGCAACGTCTCTATCATGAAACAAGCAGCGATTTTATGCGCGAGTATTATGAAAAATTCATGCGAGATACGATTTGTACTACTTGTAACGGCGCTCGACTTAACCCCCAAGTGCTCGCCGTTAGAGTCGATGGTGTCAACATCTTCGAAGTGACGCAAAAATCGATTACCGATTTACACGAATGGATTAGCACCTTAGACGATAAACTAAGTCCAACCGAAAAAGAAATCGCCCGCATGATTATCAAAGAAATACGCCATCGCACCGAATTTTTAATAAATGTCGGGCTTGATTATTTGACACTGGCCCGCTTGGCGATGACGCTTTCAGGCGGAGAGGCGCAGCGTATCCGTTTAGCGACGCAAATCGGCTCGCAGCTCAGTGGCGTCTTATACGTGCTTGACGAACCAAGCATCGGTTTGCACCAACGTGACAACCAGCGCCTGATCACGACACTGAAACAAATGCGTGACATCGGCAATACGTTAATCGTCGTTGAACATGATGAAGAAACAATCCGCGCGGCCGATTTCATCGTCGACATCGGACCGGGTGCCGGCGACCATGGCGGCGAAGTCGTCGCCATCGGTGGCATTGACGATATTTTAAGTGCACCGCGTTCGATTACTGGCGATTATTTAGCGGGCCGCAAATTTATCGCATGTCCTCCCCAACGAATGAAGGGTAACGGTTTATCCATCGATATCAAAGGCGCGCGTTGTAACAATTTGAAGAATATCGACGTGCGCATTCCTTTAGGAATGTTCGTGGCCGTAACCGGAGTTTCCGGAAGTGGTAAATCATCGCTGATTACTGAAATTTTGTACAAAGCCATCGAACAACAGTTCAAAAAGACGAATATGTATCCGGGTGAGCACGATGCCATCTTGGGACTCGAAAATATCGATAAATGCATTAATATATCACAAGATCCGATTGGTCGTACACCTCGGAGTAATCCGGCCACCTATACGAAGGTTTTCGATGATATCCGCGCATTGTTTGCGGAAACCATCGAGGCAAAATCGCGCGGTTACGACAAGAGCCGGTTTTCGTTTAACGTTCCCGGAGGACGGTGCGAACATTGCCAGGGCGATGGCGTCAAGCGCATTCCGATGAACTTTTTACCCGATGTATATGTCAAATGCGATCAGTGCAATGGCAAGCGGTATAATGAAGAAACGCTGCTTGTGACTTACAAGGGCAAAAACATTCACGACGTACTCGAAATGACGATTGAGCACGCCCGAGATTTTTTCGAAAATCGCGCCGGACTCAAACGCAAACTGCAAACGCTGAATGCCGTTGGTCTCGGTTATATGAAACTCGGGCAACCGGCGACGACGATATCGGGCGGTGAAGCGCAACGCGTAAAACTAGCGTTCGAACTCCAAAAACGGTCGACTGGAAAAACGCTTTACATTCTTGACGAACCGACGACCGGATTGCACATCGATGACGTGGCTCGATTGCTCGACGTGCTGCGCTCGATTGTCGATAACGGTGATAGCGTTATCGTGATTGAGCACAACCTCGACGTCATTAAAGTCGCCGATCACATTATCGATTTGGGACCTGAAGGCGGTTTCCGCGGTGGCACGATTGTTGCCTGCGGAACTCCCGAACAAATCGTCGAGGTCAAAACGTCGCATACGGGTAAATATCTGAAACAAGTGCTGGAGACCGATTGTCGAAGGCGCCACATAAAATCTTAAGGAGCAGCATATATATGTATCAAGCCATGGTCTATGTCGGAGCGTTAATCGCCTTAGGAGGATTGTTTCTATTCCTACAGGCGAGCGGTAAATTCATCAAAACACCGTTAAATCGGAATTTAAACTATAAGAAAATTTTATGGACTCATTTAGGATGGATGGCGCTATCATCAGCCGGTCTAGGACTGACGACACTAGGGGCGACGCTGAATTTCCCGACCCCGATCGGCACCGAACCGATCCTGCAGGCGGCCTTCGGTGGCTTCCTGTTCATGTTTTTCATCCAGTGGCTATATGCTTCATGGGCTCTATACAACTATAAAAAAGACCTTGACGAAAAATATCGTCCCGTCGTTTTATATTCGCTAATTTTCACGATTCTTCCAGTTATTGTTTCGCTTTGGGTCATGACGGAAGGTTTAACGCCGATTACGACGTTTCCGCTCCCGAAGGGAATTCCTGCCGCTGATCCGGTTGTGACATTTTATGCACTGTTTATTCTAACAGGCGCCGTATTTGTTTATTATTTAGCCGATTTGCAGCTTCAAGCCGAAGGCTATCGCAAAGGTTATGCCGAAAACGTTTTCTACATCGCGTTTCCCGCCGGTATCCTAGGCGCCCGTATTTGGTACGTGATTGGCCAGTGGGGAACCGAATTTGCCGGACAACCTTGGTGGAAAATATTTGCGATGTGGGAAGGTGGTTTGGCAATTATGGGCGGCGCTCTATTCGGAGCGATCGCCGGCATCCTCTTTATCCTGTTGCGTCGGAAAGATATCACACTGCGTCATGCCGCTGACATCGGCGTTCCCATCATTTTGGTCGCCCAAGGGATTGGAAGATGGGGCAACTTTTTCAATCAGGAAGTGTACGGAGCGATTGCCGATGTCGCCGACTGGTCGTTTTTACCATCTTTCATCAAAGAGCAAATGATTATCGGCGGACAATTCCGGATCCCGTTATTTTTGATCGAAAGCATCATCAACATCACCGGTTACCTCGTCATTCGCTTTGCGATTGGCAAAGGTTTGAAGAAATGGATTGTGCCAGGCGATTTAGCGATGGTTTATCCAATTTGGTACGGCCTGACACGCGTGATTATGGAACCGATGCGCGATCCAACCTACATCATGGACAATCTGTGGTCGTATTATTGGGGCATGATTTTCGCCGGCATTGGCGTGTTGGGCATCATTGCCATGCATTTATTCGATCATTATCAAAAGAAAAATCCGAAAACGCCGACAAAAGCCGCTTAATATATGAAATACGACATCGTCATCTTTGACATGGACGGAACGTTGGTCGACACCGATTTGATGCTGGTGGAATCGATGATGGCGCTTTTTAGAAAGTACCGTCCTGATTATAAAATCAGCCTCTCGACGATTATATATTTTTCAGGTCCGCCGATTGAGGACACGCTGGCGCAATATTTTCCTGAGGTTGATCACGCCACAATCATTCAAGAATTTAAAGACTTATCGCTGCAATACTATCATTTGAGCGCGATGCTATTTCCATACACGGTCGAGGTGCTTGAAACATTGCATCGTCAGGGTATTAAATTGGGAATATTGACCAACAAGCATCATGATCGCACGATTGATACATTAAAGATGTTAAATATCGAGCACTATTTCGATTATATCGTGGCCTATGATGATGTTGAAAAACCAAAACCCGATCCGGAAGGCATGTTTCAGATCATTGAGCATTATAATGTGAGTAAAGATCGCCTGCTATTCGTCGGTGATACGATATACGATTACCAAGTGGCCGTTTCTAGTGGCGTCGACTGCGCGCTAATCGGATGGTCGCCCCGACGGTTTCCCGCCCATGTGCGGCCAGCTCATTGGCTCACCGATTATCGACAACTTGTGGAGGTAGTTATTAATGGAAAAACTAGTGTATGACATCATCATCCTTGGCGCGGGTCCTGCCGGCTTGGCCGCCGCTATTTACGCAAAACGGTCCAACAGTAAAGTCGCAATCATTGAAAAAGGCGCACCTGGTGGCAAACTAAATTTATATACGAAACTTGAAAACTATCCTGGGGTCACCGATCTTAGTGCCCAAGATTTAGGCTATAAGCTTTATGAACAAGTGCTCGGTCTTGGCATTGAAGTTGCCTACGGCGATGTCATATCGGTTAAAAAAGATGGCGATTTATTTAAAATCGAAACTGACGAAGGTTTAATCGAATCAAAAACGGTGATTGTGGCCACCGGCACGAGCGAAAAGAAAATGGGTATTCCTGGCGAAGAACAGTTTGTCGGACGCGGAGTCAGCTACTGTGCGACCTGCGACGGGGCGTTTTTTAAAGGGCAGGACGTCGCCGTCATCGGACATAGTGGCAAAGCCGTCGAGGAATCGATCTTTTTAGCCACGTTAGTGCGTACCGTCTACATTGTTTCTCGCGGCGATAAGCTTATGGCCACTCCCGCGCTGAGCGAACGGTTGAAAGATTATCCAAATATTGTGCATATCAAGAATACGATTCCCTTCCAAATACTAGGTGACAAGACCGTGACTGGCATCAACTTACGAGGTAGCACTGAACAACTATTGCCAGTCAGCGCCGTATTTCCGTTTATCGGCTCGGTGCCAAACACGAGTTTCATTACTTTTGCCGAAACTTTGGACGCGAACGGTTATCTGATTTGTAACGGAAATATGGAAACAAGTGTACCCGGTCTATATGGAGCTGGTGACGTTATCGTCAAAAGCTTGCGACAAATCGTAACGGCGACTAGCGATGGCGCGCTTGCCTCATTCAACGCTAACAAGTTTATTCGTAAACTTGCAGCAGTTTCAAACGAATAGACGCCAGCATTTCATTTAGCGGTCAAATGTAATAGAATATCCTCGAGGATATTCATGGCTACTGTCGTAATTTTAACGGGACTCTCAGGCGCTGGAAAATCAACGGCGCTTTTTGCATTTGAAGAGATGCAATACTATTGTATTGAAAATGTTCCGACGCCGCTGTTTACCCAGTTGTTCACGCTAATCTCTTCAGGCGATGAACGCTACCAAAAAGCTGTCGTTGCCGTTAACCTGTCTGATGCTAAACAAGCGATTGAAAGCGCTCGATTGCTCAAAGGTCTTGACCTCCGGGTTGTCGGCTTGACGGCTACCCACGATGAGCTGTTGTCGCGCTACAAACTGACACGGCACGCGCATCCGCTGCAGACGCAAGGTTCAACGCTTTCACGCGCGATTCGAAAAGAAATCGATTTGTTCAACGAATGCCACGGCGATTTCGATTTGGTGATCGACACGACGACGTTATCGGTGGCCAACTTAAGAGAAAAACTATTCACGACATTTCTTGAAAAAGCCAGTGATTCAATGACGCTTGAGCTAGTGTCGTTTGGTTATAAATACGGCATACCAGCCGATGTCGATTTAGTGATTGACACCAGAATATTACCTAATCCGTTTTGGGTTGAAGAGCTTAAAAAAAAGACGGGTCAAGACGCCGACGTTGTCAGTTATGTGTTTGACAATGACATTGGTCGGGAGTTTTTAAAACATGTCGAAGCTCAAATTCGCTACTATTTGCCGTTTTTCATCAAAGAATCTCGCCCTTTTTACACGATTGGCATCGGTTGTACCGGCGGACAACACCGGTCGGTCGCCGTTACCGAGTATTTAGCCAACATTTTCAAAGGCATCATCAAGACCAACGTCCATCATCGTGACGTTGGCATTGTTACCAAGCACGCGCATGGCTCGTAAGATTACTTCGTTCACCAGTCTTGTGAAAGAGGAAATTATATCCAAACCGTTTTTTGATCAACGCGTGAAAGCGTTGCTGTCCGGTTTTTGTAAAGCCAATGGCCGTTATGTCATTTCCAATCAGGGCAGTCGTTTGGAATTGAAAAGCGAGCACGCGAAAATCGCTAAATATTTGTACATGGCGATTAAGCGTATGTACGGAATCGATCCTCGCTTTGCGTACACGCAACAACCACGGTTCAATAAAGCGACGACATACCATGTTTTGATTGACGATAAAGTTGACGAAATATTGCTAGACCTCAATTTATCATTCACAGGTTCGTATTCACTCAAGGATTTTTTGTCGACAGATGATGAAGCGGCGGGATATTTGGCCGGCATCTTTTTGGCCACCGGCAGCGTCAACGATCCAGAAAGTTCCAACTACCATTTAGAAATGTCAAGCGTCGATGAATTTTTGATGAGTGAAGTGCAACGTTTAATCGGACGACTCAAAAACGTAAAGTTAGAGCCAAAACTGACGAAGCGGCGCCAACAGTATGTTTTGTACATTAAAAAATCTGATCAAATCGCCGATTTCATGATTTTAATTGGCGCGACCGATGCCACGCTTGAGTATGAAACTGTGCGCGTTAATCGTGACTATTCGAACTCGGACAATCGTTGGCAAAACTGCGAATTAGCGAATATGCGCAAAACGCTTGATGCTGCGGAACGCCAGCTTGCCGATATCACCTTTTTGCAATCGATTATCGGACTTGAGCATTTGCCAAGCGAGAAAATGATTGCACTAGCCAAACTTCGGCTTGACGATGATGGGGCATCACTGGGAGAGTTAGCCCAACGAGTGAGCGAAATGGTAGGCAAGCCCGTTTCAAAAAGCAATGTCGCCCATTTATTCCGCTCAATTAACAAACTGGCGGATCGGTACCGGCAGAAATGAACGCCAATTATTCTTTCGGGCGCCGCGTCGCCTATTTAAGACAAAATCGTGGGTGGACCCAGGAAGCGCTCGGTTTCGAATGCGGCATCTCCAAAAACTATATCAGTGATTTAGAAAGTGGTCGGCGCAATCCAACCTTGAAAATCATGTCGCGCTTAGCACTCGCCTTTGACATCGATTTGGCAACTTTGCTTAAAGGCGTCGACATCGAACTGCCACTAGTAAGAAATCGCATGAAGTAAACCGCTTACAAGACGGTAATGGTATAGGTTAAAATACTCAATGTAGTATAATTACTACGGAAATAAAAAAGGAGAATATATTATGGCCATTAAATTAGCTATCAACGGATTTGGACGCATTGGACGTTTGTCGTTCCGCCGTGCCGTGGAAACCGGCGAATTCGAAGTGGTCGCCATCAACGATTTGACCGATGCGGCGACGCTTACCTACCTTTTAAAATATGATACGACCCACCGTCGTTTCGGCGGTGATGATCTCCACGTCTCCGAAGACGGCAAAGGCATCGTTTATAAGGGAAAATTCATTCCCGTCATCGGACAACCCGATCCCAACCTCATCAAATGGTCCGACTATGGCGTTGACATCGTGCTTGAATGCACCGGTCGCTTCAAAGGTAAAGCCGATGCCGCGGTTCACGTTGATGTCGGCGGCGCTAAAGGCGTCATCATCTCGGCTCCCGCCGATGCCGAAACACCAACCATAGTTTATGGCGTCAACGAAAACATCTTAACCAAAGACATGAAAGTTATCTCCGGCGCCAGCTGCACGACAAACTGCTTGGCTCCCGTTGTCAAAGTATTACATGACGAAATTGGCATCGAAGGCGGTTTCATGACCACCGTCCACGCCTACACCAACGATCAAACGACACTTGACCTCGTCAAGAAGGGCGACCTCCGTCGTGGCCGCGCCGCCGCCGCCAACATCGTGCCATCGTCCACTGGTGCTGCCAAGGCGATTCATTTGGTCATCCCAGCGCTGAAAGGCCGGCTCCAAGGTGGCGCCCTACGCGTCCCCGTTATCGACGGCAGCTTAGTCGATTTAAGCCTCAATTTGGCGAAACCGACTTCCGATAAAGAAATCAATGCCTTAATGAAAAAATACGCCAATGGCGCGCTTAAAGATGTGCTGGCCTATACCGAAGACCAAATCGTCAGTTCCGATATCATCGGCGCCGTCGAAGGTTCAATCTTCGATGCCACACAAACTAAAGTATTTGCGACACCTGAAGGCAAACAACTCGTCAAAGTCGTCGCTTGGTACGATAACGAATACAGTTATACTTGCCAATACATCCGTTTGGCGAAAGCCTACGCTGATGTGCTCGGTATCTAATTTTTAATCATAACCTCATAAAAGTGCCCAATTTATTTGGGCCTTTTACTTGTAAAGGAGAAAAAATGAAAACCATCAAAGATTTAGTCGGTCTTAAGGGAAAGCGCGTCGTCGTTCGCGTCGATTTCAACGTTCCGTTAAAAGACGGGGAGATTCGCGACGACAATCGCATCGTGCAAGCGTTGCCAACGATTGTCGATTTAACCAAACAAGGCGCGAAAGTCATTTTGTTATCGCACTTAGGCAAAGTCGATCACAAAGATCCGGCGAAAACAGAATCCGATAAGAAAAAGAATAGTCTTGAAAAAGTTGCCGTTCGTTTAAGTGAATTGCTGAAATCATCAGTATCATTTTGCCCAGATACGCGCGGTGAGATGTTTGATTATTTTACCCAAACGCTTGAAAACGGATCGGTACTTTTGATTCAAAACACCCGTTATGAAAAGGGCGAGGAGAAAAACGATCCACAACTTTCCGCCATTTGGGCGAGCGTCGCCGACGTATTTGTGATGGATGCATTTGGTAGCGCCCACCGCGCTCATGCTTCCACCCATGGGATTCCTTCAATTTTGAAAGCCCAAGGTAAACAAGTGGCGATTGGCTATTTGGTTGAAAAAGAAGTCAATGCCTTGACACGCGTCGTCAAGGTTAAGGAAGAAGATAGACCTTATATCGCCATATTAGGCGGTTTCAAAGTCAGCGATAAAATCAAAGTCATCGACACGCTTGTGAAAAAATGCGACAAAATTTTAATTGGTGGCGCCATGGCTTACACGTTCTCGAAAGCACTTGGTAACGACATCGGCGATTCGCCGTTTGAAGCCGACCAACTCGAATATGCCAAACGCGTCTATCTTGAAGCGGACGGCAAAATCGTTTTACCAAGCGATTGCATCGTGACTGATGGATTTGACGTTTGGACAAAAATCATTACTACCGAAAATAACCAGATTCCGTCAGGTTTCATGGGGATGGACATCGGACCGAAAACAGCGCAACAATACCAAAACGAACTTGCGAAAGCCAAAATGATTTTCTGGAACGGACCAATGGGCGTGTTCGAAAAAGAACCATTCACCAAAGGAACGATTGCCATTTGTGAAGCGGTCGCCAATCTTGGTAAGAAAACGTTCTCGGTGTGTGGCGGCGGCGATTCGGCAGCGGCCATCAAGCAATTTGGTTACATCAGTGCGTTCTCCCACGTATCCACCGGTGGCGGTGCCAGCCTTGAGATGATTGAAAACGACGGGCATCTTCCAGGCATCGATATCATCGAGGACTAGTCATGCGTCAAAAAGTTTTAGTCGGCAACTGGAAGATGAACAAAACGACGGGCGAAACCCGCCAATTTGCTAAAGCCAGTCTGGCCTTTTTACAAAAAGCACGGCAGCATAACGTTTTACTTGGTGTGGCCCCTTCATTTATTAGTTTGGCGACATTGAAGAAAAGTAATCCGGGACTGACCGTATTCGCGCAAAATGTGTATTTCGAAGATAAGGGGGCGTTTACTGGCGAAATCAGCATCCCGATGCTTAATGACGTCAAAGCCGATGGTGCCCTCGTCGGTCATAGCGAACGGCGCGCTTATTTCAAAGAAGACAATATCTTGTGCAACAAGAAAGTTAAGAAGCTGCTGGAAAGTGGCCTAATCGCGCTATATTGCGTCGGCGAAACGCTGGGCGAATATGAAGCGGGGCAAACCAAAGCCATCGTCGGCGAACAAATTCGCGTCGGTCTATCGGGGTTGCCTTCTTTTAAACCCGAACAACTTATTGTCGCATATGAACCGGTATGGAGTATCGGCACGGGCAAAAACGCCTCCAAGGAAATTGCCGCGGACGTGATTGGTTACATTCGCGATTTGCTCGCGGAAATGTTTGGTGAAACGACGGCTGAAGCCATTCATATCTTATACGGCGGTTCCGTTAAGCCAAATAATGTCAAAGAGTACTTATTGGCACCCAATATCGATGGCGCACTCGTCGGCGGTGCCAGCCTTGAGATTGCCAGCTTCGAAGCTTTGCTCGACAATATTATCTGATAACCTTACGCAAGCCGGAGCTTAACTATACTAAGCGACGGCTTTTTAATTTATAATTAAATGTCGATGGAGGAACCACAATGCAATATTACAATTACGATCCCCAACAGCCCGAACTACAAACCGATGCTTTTGCCAAACCGATTACGTTAACGTCGATTTTCGGTTGGATGGCGCTGGCACTTGGCATCACGAGTGCGGTTGCCGTTGGCATGTACTTACTGCTAGGATTTGGCATTTTGCCACCTGAACTTTACATGCCGCTGATGATTGGCTCAATGGTTGGCTATTTCGTCATCTTTTTCATCATAAATTTTCGCGTGATGCGTCAAAGCAATAAATCGGTGTTAACGCCGTTTCTTATTTATGCGGCGATGATGGGCGTCATGCTTTCTTCAATCATGTTATACACCGCGATTGATATTATCATCTTGGCATTTTTGGTATCCGCGGTTTTGTTTGGAGCGATGGCCGCATATGGAGCGATTACCAAACACAATCTGACCGTGATGGGATCAGTCGCTTCGATGGCTTTCATCGGAGCGTTTATTCTATTCCCGATCTTGTGGTTTTTCTACAATGAAACACTATATTGGATAATTACTTTCGTCATGTTTGGCGCCATCATGTTGATTACTGCATATGATACCTGGTTGATTCAAAGACAAATCGGACAAGGCAGTATGACCAAAAACATGGCCATCTACTTTGCGATGCGCTTATACATCAATTTCATTAACATTTTCATCCGCGTTTTAATCTTCCTATCGGCCCGTCGCCGCTAGATGCGTTACAAAACGAAGCAGGTTATCGCCGCGCTTCGTTTTTATTTTGGTAATATGGGAATGAGGTAACAAATATGATAAAACTCGAAAAAAGATTTCAAAAACTAAGCAATGGCGAAACTTTGGCTTACATTGATGTCGGTAGCGGAGCGCAAACCGTCGTCTTGATACACGGTAACATGGCGAGTAGTATCCATTATGCGCCACTAATTGAAAGATTGGACCGCAGCAAGTACCGTGTGGTGGCCATTGATCTACGCGGATTTGGCGATTCTAGTTACGTGCATCGCTTCGATAGTATGATGGAACTCACTAGCGATGTCGTCGAATTGGTCAACATTTTAAAATTACCACCCTTCACCGTCGTTGGATGGTCGGCTGGTGGCGGTGTCGCCATGCTCATCGGGGCCCACTATCCCGAGATGATTACCAAACTTTTCCTGATTAACTCAATGTCTTATAAAGGTATGCCTGTTTTCGTCAAAGATGAGAAGATGCAACCAATTATCGGAAAAGTTTACCCAAACAAAGAAGCATTGGCCAACGACCCTCTTCAAGTCGCTCCGGCGGTGAAAGCATTGACCGATGGCAACATCGCTTTCATGGATTACATCTGGAAACTAGTCATCTACACCGTTAATAAGCCACATGAAGAAGATAATTTGATTTATCTTCAAGAGACAATGAAACAGCGTAATCTCGTCGATTTTGATTGGGCGCTGGTCACCTTTAATATGGGGAGCGGTTCTAACTTCCAGGTTGCCGGTGATGAATCAATTAACAAAATCGAAGCTCCGGTGCGCAGCGTCTGGGGCGCCAAGGATAAAACTGTGTGGGAATACATGGTGCAGGAAACCGTCGGTGCGTTGGGTAAAAAGGCCGAACTAATCGTTTATGAAGAATGCGGCCACTCACCACTGGTCGACGTTCCTGATCGACTCGCCAATGATTTGATGGAATTCATCGATAAATAAGACAAAAGGATGCGATTACGCATCCTTTATTTTTTAAATAAACCCGATTCCAACACTTCGATTAGATGATCAACGATGGCCTCGATTTTTTCATCGCTGGACATATCTTGTTCGAACATAATGACTTGGAGTCCGACGAAGTTGGCGACGCCCATTAAGGCGTAAGAAGCAGTGATATAGTCCGATCGAGCAATTTCACCACGTTGATGGGCTTCGGCTAACCCTTTTGCATAATGGCGTGCGAAGCTTTGATAATAATCGACAAACAATTCCTTATCGACTTGGAGCGACTGCCAGATAATGGTATAAGCTTGCGGATTGTCACGCACATATTTAATGAACGTCTTGATGCCGACGCGTTCTTGTTCTTTACGTGTTTGGATGCCGGCGACGGCAATAGCGATATTAGCACGAATCTGGTGGCTGTACTCGAATAGCAAATGTTTGTATATGGCATATTTGTCGGAGAAATATAAATAGAACGTACCAATGCCGACTTCCGATTTTTTCGCAATGTCAGCGATGGTCGTCAGATGATAGCCTTTTTGATGGAAAAGAGTTTCCGCCCCACGGCAGATTGTATTGAACGTTTGGCGGCCGCGATCGGTCAGCGGCTGAGTGATTCCATTCATGTTATTACCTTTATTATATGATACCAAAACGATGTTTCAATCAAAACCTGAAGAATTGTTCAGGTTTATCTTGACAGCGCTTACACGATTAGCCAAAATAATATCAATGGAACAATTAGTTTTTTCATTTATATGCCATGAGTCTATTAATAACTAACTTAAATATTTGCGTCAAATTATTTATTTAAAGGAGCTAAGTAATGAAAAAAGTCTACATCGTTGCCGCGAAACGGACGGCTGTCGGGTCGTTCCTGGGAACGCTTAAAGGCGTCCATGCCGCTGAACTTGGTGCCCCGCTTGTAAAAAATATCTTAGAATCGACCAAAGTTGATCCTTCAAAAATCGATGAAGTAATCGTCGGTAACATCTTGCCAGCCGGATTGGGACAAAATGTTTCACGACAAGTTTCTATCAAAGGCGGCGTCCCCGTGGAAGTGCCAGCCTATTCCATTAATATGGCGTGTGGAAGCGCTATGAAAGCCATCATGAATGGCACGATTGCCATCAAAGCCGGTTATGCCAATTTGATTTTGGCCGGTGGCGTCGAATCGATGTCACGTGCTCCGATGTTATTGCCAGAAACAGTTCGCGGCGGTATGAAAATGGGCGAAATCAAAGTTAAAGATCACATGATCTATGACGCGCTGACAGATGTATTCAATAACGTGCATATGGGCATAACTGCTGAAAACATCGCCGTCAAACACGCCATTACACGTGAAGAACAAGACGACTTTGCGTTTAAATCGCAGCAAAAGGCGATTGTTGCCGTTGATGCAGGCCGCTTCGACGACGAAGTCGTTCCCCTTGAAATAAAGGTAGGAAAAGAAGTTCTCATCTTTAGCCGCGACGAATATCCTAACCGCACGACGAATCTTGAAAAACTTTCGAAATTACGTCCGGCCTTCAAACCCGAAGGCGGCGTAGTTACCGCCGGTAATGCCAGTGGCATCAATGATGGCGGATCGATGGTTTTGCTTGCCAGTGAAGAAGCAGTTGAACAATATCAACTAAAGCCTTTAGCGGAAATCGTTGGCTTTGGCCAGGGCGGTGTCGAACCGCTTTACATGGGATTAGGTCCCGTTCCAGCGATTCAATCAGCTTTGAAGCAGGCCAACATGAAACTCTCGCAAATGGATCTGATTGAACTTAACGAAGCATTTGCCGCTCAAAGCATCGGTGTCGTTAATGAACTGGCTGCATCGTGCGACTTGACAAAGGAAGAAATTTTAACACGCACAAACGTCAATGGTGGCGCGATTGCCCTTGGCCATGCCGTGGGTAGTTCTGGTGGAAGAATCACCGTCACGCTTATCCATGAAATGATTAAACGCCAAGCGACTTATGGCCTCGCCAGTCTTTGCATCGGCGGAGGCATGGGTACCGCCCTTATTTTGAAACGTATTTAACACAAATATATAAAGGAGCATCACCATGGGAAGACTTGAAGGAAAAATCGCCATTATTACAGGCGGATCGAAAGGACTAGGCGCCGCAATGGCGCAACTATTTGCCAAAGAAGGAGCAAAAGTTATCGCCGCGGATATGGCACCGCTAAGCTATGAGGATGATAACGTCGAATATAAAGAATTAAACGTTACCAATGTCGAAGCGTGCAAAGCGCTTTGTGACTACGCCAAAGAAAAATACGGCAAAATCGATATTTTGGTCAACAATGCCGGTATTACCAAAGACGGCATGACTTACAAAATGACCGATGATATGTGGGATGCCGTCATTGCCGTCAACCTCAAAGGTGTCTTCAATCTAACCCGTTTCGTTGGTCCATTGATGGAAGCCCAAGGAAATGGTTCAATCATTAATATTTCTTCAATCGTTGGCGAATACGGTAACATCGGCCAAATCAATTACTCAGCAACGAAAGCCGGTGTGATTGGTATGACCAAAACATGGGCCAAGGAATTCGCTCGAAAAGGCGCGGCCGTTCGCGTCAATTCCATTGCTCCTGGTTACATCATGACCGACATTTTAAAGACAGTACCTCAAGAACTGCTTGAAAAATTTGCAAAACTGACGATGCTTGGCCGCCTTGGTCAACCCGAAGAAATCGCTAACGCGGCGTTATTTTTAGCATCCGATGAAGCAAGTTATGTCACGGGACACGTCCTCGACGTCAACGGCGGGATGCGTTTATAACCTTTATGAAGCACCACGTTGGCATCGTCGGCACCGGCATCTACATCCCAAAATCCGTCATGACCGCTTCGCAAATCGCGGCGGCCACTAATGGCGTTTGGGCGCCCGAAGCCGTGATCGAAAAACTCGGCATTCGTCAAAAACCGATTCCTGGATTCGAAGACGGAACCCAGGAAATGGGTGCTTTAGCCGCGCTCGATTGCCTTAAAAACACGGGTGTCGACCCGTTGGATATCGATGTGATTTTATGCGTGGGCGAAGAGTGGAAGGAATATCCATTGACGACTTCGGCACTATACATTCAAGACCGGATTGGAGCGACTAACGCTTGGGGTATCGATGTCCAAAACCGCTGTTGCACGACGGTTACCGCCATGAAAATGGCCAAGGATATGCTTTTAGCCGATGATGAAATCGACACGATTATGATTGTCGGTGGTTATCGTAACGGTGACTTCGTCGATTACACCGATAAAAACATGTCGATGATGTATAACCTCGGGGCCGGAGGCGGAGCCATTATCTTGAAAAAAGATTATGGTCGTAATCTGCTATTAGGTTCACATATGATTAGCGATGGTTCGCTAGCGCGGACCGCCGGCGTTGAAATCGGAGGCACGATCAATCCGATTACATGCGCCAATTTACCGGAAGCGTTTAAATCGCTTCGATTAATGGACGCTCAAAAGATGAAAGACCGACTTAATGTCGTATCGATGCCCAATTGGTTTAAATGCATCGATGAGGCGCTTAGAAAATCGGGCTTGCGTCGAAATGATATTAGCTATTTGGCCGTATTGCACATGAAACGTTCCGGTCATGTGGCGATGTTAAACGATTTGGGTTTAACCGAACAACAATCCATATATTTAGAAGACTATGGCCACATCGGCCAAATCGATCAAATCCTTTCGCTCCACCTAGCGCTTGCTAGTGGCAAGGTAAGGGATGGAACTGTCGTCTGTATGGTTGCCGCTGGCATTGGTTATGTATGGGCAGCCAATATTATCAAGTGGGGGCCAATCGCGTGAACTGGTTTGTCATCATTCAAACATTGCTTAGCAGCTTGATGTGGGTGTCGGTATTATCTTTATCGACGTTTGGCATCATGATTATTTTTAAAACTTCAACGACGACTAACTTTGCTCAAGGCATGATTTCATCATTCGGGGCATTCCTTGCAGCCACGCTGTCTTATGATAGCGGCGTTCCCTTAGTCTTGTCGATTCTCATCGGTGTCGTGGCTTCGTTTTTACTTGGAATTTTCATCGATAGCGTCATCATCCGTAATGCCAAACACATAACACCCGTCGGGAAACAAATGATTACGATGGGACTAGCGCTATTGTTAATCGGACTCTTACCATTGACGCTGCAACGGACTCAGCCGAGTCTTAGGACGCTCGTGGATGGCAACGTTACTTTCGAACTGGGAGCCCATACGTATTCAATTACGATCCACTCACTCATCACGTTTGGAATCGCGCTATCGACGATTGTGGGCTTATTCATTGCCTTGAAGTATACAAAATGGGGACTCGCCGTCCGGGCAACTGCCAATAATGAACAAGTCGCCAGTATGATGGGCGTCAATACGAAGCTGATCACCGCCTTTAGTTGGGCGATAGCTGGTGGTCTTGGAGCGCTGGCGGCGACTTTGTATGGACCGACCGTCGGTATGTCAAGCGTCTTATACATGACACCGATTCAAGTCCAGGGCTTCATGGCTGCCATTTTAGGAGGCTTCACGACATTCCACGGACCGATTGTCGGTTCGGTGATTCTCGTTTTTGGCGGCAACTTGCTCGGACTTGGTGGCGAACAAATGGCGCTATACAAAGAATTACTCGTCTATGTGTTGATTCTTGCCGTAATCTTGGTCAAACCATTAGGACTTTTCGGCAAGAAAGTAATTAAAAAGGTATAACGTATGAAATGGGCTCATAGCATGATGAAATTCATCAAATCGAAACCGTTTGTCCACTTCATTTTATTCGGCCTCATCTTGTCGTTGGCACAAGTTTTTGCACTGCCTGGCGTGGGTATCCTCCCGACATCATTCGCGCGCGGACCCGGCTACTTTATGATTGTAGCCATTATCGTGCTTGGATATTATGTGCTGCTCGGGCATGCTGGGTTGGCATCGCTTGGCACAGCCGGATTCGTCGGTCTTGGCACATACATGACTGGATTCTTGCTCTCACGAACGAGCATTCCGCCTTTCATCATATTGATTATTTGTATATTGTTAGGCATCTTGCTGGGCATCGTGGTCGGATTTATCTCACTGCGAATCGAAGGAATGTATTTAGCAATCATTACGCTTGGATTATCAGAGATATTGGTCGTCGTATTTAAAAACTTTACTGCCTTCACCGGTGGCATCTCCGGCCTTAACACCTATGGCATCACGCCTTCGTTTAGCGGTCTATTTGACCTTGGCAGCGGCACAAATTTGCGACCATATGTTTATTTCCTGACCGTAGTTATTTTCGTGATTATCATGATTTTGACCTACAACCTCATTAAGAGTCCGGTCGGACGCGCGATGTTAGCGATGAAAAATAGCGAATCAGCGGCGCAAGCCATGGGCGTCAGCTTACTGAAATATCGGCTCTTGGCATTTGTGGTCACCACCGTTTATTGCATGATTGCCGGATTCCTTTATATGTATTACTACGCATATTCAAATCCGCTGTCTTGGAATTTAAATTTATCACTCAACATTCTTGCAGCGGTCGTCATCGGTGGCACAAGTTCGATTTGGGGTATTCTGCTGGGCGCCTTCATCGTGTTCAGTCTTAACGACATCGTGCTTTCTAACATCGTCTTCTTCCAACAAAATCCCAACACGATCATCCTTATCAATGGCTTACTGATGATTCTTGTCGTGATGTTCTATCCCGGTGGTATTAGCCAACTTATTTTCCAAACGAAACTCAAAATCAAAGCTTGGCAACTGAAACGCCAGCAAAAAGGGAAACCGGAGGCGATTGACCATGCTTGAAAAAATTAAGCAGATGTTAAAAGTTAACGCTTCCAAAACACCACAGCACATTCATGTCGACCTTGACGAAGACATTATTTTGGATCTCAACCATTTATCAATGCGATTTGGCGGACTGATTGCCGTCAACGATTTGTCGATTCAAGTGCGTCGAGGGGAAATCTTTGGTTTGATTGGTCCTAACGGCGCTGGTAAGACAACGGTGTTTAATTGCATCACGCAATTTTACAAACCAACTTCAGGCGACGCATATTTTAGAGGAAAAAACGGTAATACGATTCGCCTTAACGACGTTAAAGTCCACGACGTCATCAAACATGGCATTATCAGGACGTTCCAAAACGTTGAGCTTGTCTGGGAACTGACGGTGCTTCAAAACCTGATGGTTGCTAACACCACCAAATACCACCACATCATTACCAGAAGCTTCCTGCACACTCCAAAAATGTTTCAAGAAAATCAAGCCATCGCTGCAAAAGCTTTAGGAATTCTCGAATCTTTAGGATTGGCGATTTACAAGGACGTATCGCCATATGGTCTTCCCTATGGTATCCGTAAAAAAATCGAATTGGCGCGCACGCTAATGGCTGATCCCGAACTGATTATTCTTGATGAACCAGCGGCCGGACTTAACGATAAGGAAACCGACGAACTAGCGGAAACGATTAAAAAGATTCGCGACGAATACCAGACGACGATATTCCTCGTCGAACACGACATGCCACTTGTCATGGGCATCTCCGATACCGTCGGGGCCATTAACTTCGGGAAACTTATCGCTGTGGGAACGCCCAAACAAATCCAGGAAAACGAAGCCGTGCGTCTGGCCTATTTAGGGAGCGACTAATATGGATGCATTATTGAAATTAGAACAACTAGTCGTCAAATACGGACCGATTACCGCCGTCAAAGGCGTCGATATGACTGTTGCTAAAGGAAACATCGTTGCCATCTTAGGCGCTAATGGTGCCGGAAAATCGACAATTATCAAAACCATCGGCGGCATCAACAAGATTGCCTCTGGAACGATAACGTTCGACGGCGTCTCATTTAAAGGCATGACACCAAATAAAATTGCCGCTTCAGGCATTATCACTTCTCCTGAAGGTCGGCTGCTATTTAAAGATTTGACGGTCGAAGAAAATCTTTACGTCGGCGCCTATACGCTAAAGAGTAGTAAACAAACGATAACCGATGCGTCAGGGAACACAAAGGAAGTACGTCAATCCCGCCATCAACGGCTCAATGCCAACCTTGAAAGAGTTTATGGGTATTTCCCAATCTTGAAAGAACGCAAAAAGCAACGCGCTTCAACGCTATCAGGCGGCGAACAGCAAATGTTGGCCATTGGACGAGCATTGATGGGTTCTCCAAAATTGCTACTTCTTGATGAACCATCACTCGGCTTGGCGCCACTGATTGTCAAAGATATCTTTGCAATCATCAAAGCCGTTGCCACTGAAGGAACAACCATTCTCATAGTCGAGCAAAACGCCTTCCAAACACTCAAAATTGCCGATTATGCATATATAATGGAACTAGGCAAGGTCAAGGCTGAGGGGAAACCCGCGACTTTGCTACAAGATGATTCGCTCATATCCGCCTATCTTGGCGGCCAAATAAAGGAGGAAAAAATATGAGAAAGCTACGCTTGATTGCGTCAACGGTACTCATGGCGGCAGCGCTTGTCGTTAGCAGCTGTACACCGGAAACCGTCGCGCAGGGTGTCACCGACACCACAATTAAAATCGGTAACGCGGCCACCGTCAGTGGTGGATTTGCCGTTGTTGGCATTCCGTTCAACGCAGGTATCAAGACCCGTTTGATGGAAGCCAATGCCGCTCCAATCGACGGCCGCACGATCGAATTCGTCACTTATGATGACGGCGGTCTCGCGAGCCAAGGCGCTCAAATGACCGAAAAATTGGTCGAAGACGACAAGATCTTTGCGCTCGTCGGCCACTTTGGCACCTGGACCGTTGGCCAAACACTGCCCTACATCCGCGACAAAGGCATCCCAATGGTTTATGCCGCGACGGGCATCAACAGCCTATTCTTTGAATCATCACCTGGCAACCCAATTTTCGCCGTCCAGCCGATTTATCGGACTGAAGGCCGCATCATGGTCGCCCGTGTGTTCAAAGAAGCCGATCTATTTGGCACCGTTGCCAAATTAGGCGTCATCTACACGACTGAAGATGCTGGTTACTCGATGCTCGTTGGTATTGAAGAACAAGCAGCGACGATGAATAAAACATCAGCCTTAGTCAAACAAGGTGTTGTGGCCGGAGGCGACTACTCTGCCGCTGTCATCGCAATGAAAGACGCTGGTGTTGATGCCGTTATCGTGGCCACCAACCAAGTCTACTTCCAAGGTATCGTCACCGCGATGGCTGCTAACGCGCTGATTAAACCAGTCGTTACGTCCTACGTTAGCGCCGCTGCTACTTACATTCCCGCGGCTGCCGTCAACCAAGGCATCGATATTTATACCAACGCCTGGGTCGACATTCTCTCCGAAGCCGGCGCCGCTGACTTTGCGACATTCACCGAATCGATTAACGCGGCGATTACCGCCGAAAAAATCAGCGCGCTTGAAGGCGCCTATGCCCTCAACCCAGCCCTTGTCGCCTTTGCGATTGCCGGTTATGTCGCTGCTGACGTGTTTGTGACCGGCCTTGAACGTTTAGCCGCCGATGATAAAGTCGTCAACTGGGAAAACTATATTGATGCGCTGGAATCCGCACCAGTCGAATTCCCATTAGGCGGACCGATCGATTTCACGAATGGCAAACGTCATGGTCTTGATAGCCTCTCGCTATTGCATGCTGAATACGTTGCCGGAGAAACGCCAACCGTGAATCTTGTGTTAGCGAAACCACTCGAAACGCTACCGCAAATCATGGCCAAATAGTCAATCATCTTAACGACACGATGGGGGAGGGTCTCCTCCCCCATTTTCTTTTTAATCACGCGAGGAATCACCTATGGATTATCAAAATAAAATTATTACTGTTCAACAAGCTTTAGCCCTAGTAAAATCCGGAGACGTGATCGTTTCAGGGATGATGGCGGCCGAAGGCCGGCTGTTTCTAAGTCATCTCCACGAAATAGATTCAAAAATCACTAATGTCACGGTGACTAACTGCTTGCCGATTATCGACGCCCAGTTTTTCACTAATCCTGAATACGCTGACCGGTTTTTAACCGATAGTTGGTTTTATTCGGGTTCACTAAGACGAGCAACCGCCCATGGTTCCGTCACCTATATTCCTAACCACCTTAGTCAGGCTGGTACCAGACGCTTAGATGCCGTCAAACCAAACATCTACGTTGGCGCGGCGACGCCTCCTGATAAACATGGTTTCGTGTCTTTATCGCTATCCAACGTCTATGAAAAACGCATGCTTATGGCGGCCGACACCGTCATTTTAGAAATAAATCCAAATATGCCCCGCACGTTTGGGGATTTAGAAGTTCACTTAAGCGACGTCGATTACTTGATTGAAGCCGATTATCCAGTGCCGGAACTTCCCGATGGCGAAATTACCGAAAAAGATCAAATCATCGGTAAGCATATCGCCGATTTGATTAATGATGGCGATTGTTTGCAGCTTGGCATTGGTGGGATCCCTAATGCCGTCGCTAACGCTTTAATTCATAAAAAGGATTTGGGCGTGCATACCGAGATGCTGACGACCGGCTTCATGAAACTATTCAATGCCGGAGCCATCTCCAATAAAAAGAAGAAAACCCATGTTGGCAAGATGGTGTGTTGCTTCGCATTCGGCACCAAAGAACTTTATGATTTCATCGACAATAACTCAGGTGTCTCCATATTGGATGGTAACTATGTTAATGATCCCTACGTTATTTCCCAAAACGATAATCAAGTATCAATCAATTCGACAATTGAAGTCGACGTGACCGGTCAGTGCTGTTCCGAATCAATCGGCTCTCGCCATTTCTCGGGCACTGGCGGTCAATCGGATACGGCCACGGGCGCGCAACGCTCCAAAGGCGGACGATCATTTATTGCCCTATACTCGACAGCTCAAGTTAAAAATCCTCTCACCGGCGAGCGCGAAGAAGTATCGAAAATCGTCGCCACGTTGAAGCCGGGTGCTGCCGTCACCTTGTCGCGTAACGACGTCGATTACATCGTGACCGAATATGGCGCCGTGCGCCTGCGCGGACTCGATTTATTCAGCCGCGTCGAGAAGATGATTTCCATTGCTCATCCCAAATTCCGCGAACAACTTTATGCCGATGCGATTGCCGCGGGTATTTATCACCCACGACACCGGAAGTAGTTATGGCACTATTTGAATTTGAAGGCAAGAAAGTCTATTACGAACGCCATGGTCAAGGGCGCCCATTTTTGTTACTAAACGGTATCATGATGTCGACGCGCTCATGGCTGCCTTTCATCGAAACTCTTTCGCACAATAATGAACTGATCCTTGTTGACATGCTCGACCAAGGCCAGTCCGATAAATTGGTGGGGCAAACTTACACCCAAGCCATTCAAGTGAGAATGCTTGTTGCCCTAATAAAACATTTAGGTCATAACAAGATCTCACTAGCAGGCATCTCCTACGGTGGTGAAATCGCTTTGCAACTAGCAACGGAATATCCCGACCTCATTGAACGTCTTGTGCTATTGAATACCGCAGCTTATACTTCCCCGCAACTACTCGATGTTGGAAGAGCTTGGAACAAAGCGGCGCAAACAGGTGACGGACAAGCGTATTACTACACGACCATCCCCGTCATTTACTCGCCCGCTTACTATGAACGAAAACTCGATTGGATGAAAAAGCGCGAACAGGTGTTGCTGCCAATCTTCTCAAATCGCGACTTTACTGAAGCGATGATTCGCCTGACGATATCAGCCGAATCACACGATGTCCGTGACAAACTACATTTAATCAAGGCGCCGACGCTAATCGTCAGTTCCGACCAAGACTTCCTGACGCCGATTGCCGATCAAAAGTATTTGGCCGCCCATATCGCTAACGCTAGCCACGTCGTAATCCAAAACACCGGCCATGCATCGATGTATGAACAACCCAGCGTCTTTCTCACACTCCTTTTAGGTTTCATCAACCTTAAAGAAACGAACTTCGTATTCTAATAAATTATTATCAAAAAGCGCCCGAAAACATCGTTTCTGGGCCTTTTTCATACCAGATGACTAACCTTTATTTTTATGGTCGAAAAATTTAGTTAAATGTCTTGCACTTAATGCTCGTTTGTGGTTAAATAATCGACAGCGCGGCAAAACCTGCCGTCATCCAGAAGCCGAAAATGTCCCTTGCTATCTATATATTTATATAGATGAGGCACGCGAAAAGAACGATAAAGTTCTTGACAAGGACGGGTGGCAATGGTAACATAGTCAAGCATACGCACAAAGGCTCTGCCTTTTTTTACGAGAGTAACGTATGCAACTGATCTTTGAAAACTAAGCAGAACAATACAAACACAAACGTCAATTTTTTTATTAAAAAAACAAAACCAGATAATAAATGAACTAGGAATATAACTTATTGAGAGTTTGATCCTGGCTCAGGATGAACGCTGGCGGCGTGCCTAATACATGCAAGTCGAGCGAGGGTAGCAATACCCTAGCGGCGAACGGGTGAGTAACACGTAGGTAACCTACCTCCAAGTCTGGGATACCCGAGGGAAACCTCGGCTAATACCGGATACGTCCTTTAGGGGCATCCCCGAAGGATAAAAGCGGCTTCACAGCCGCGCTCGAAGATGGGCCTGCGTCGCATTAGCTAGTTGGTGAGATAACAGCTTACCAAGGCGACGATGCGTAGCCGACCTGAGAGGGTGATCGGCCACAATGGAACTGAGACACGGTCCATACTCCTACGGGAGGCAGCAGTAGGGAGTTTTCGGCAATGGGGGCAACCCTGACCGAGCAACGCCGCGTGAGTGATGAAGGTCTTCGGATTGTAAAGCTCTGTTACAGAGGACGAATGATCAGGCGAGGAAATGCGCCTGGTTTGACGGTACTTTGTCAGAAAGCCACGGCTAACTATGTGCCAGCAGCCGCGGTAATACATAGGTGGCAAGCGTTATCCGGAATTATTGGGCGTAAAGAGTGAGTAGGCGGTCGTTTAAGTCTGAAGTCAAATCCAGTGGCTCAACCACTGTCCGCTTTGGATACTGGACGACTAGAGTACGAGAGAGGTATGTGGAATTCCATGTGTAGCGGTGAAATGCGTAGATATATGGAGGAACACCAGTGGCGAAGGCGACATACTGGCTCGTAACTGACGCTCAGTCACGAAAGCGTGGGTAGCAAATAGGATTAGATACCCTAGTAGTCCACGCTGTAAACTATGAGAGCTAGGTGTTGGGGAAACTCAGTGCCGAAGCTAACGCATTAAGCTCTCCGCCTGGGTAGTACGCTCGCAAGAGTGAAACTTAAAGGAATTGACGGGACCCCGCACAAGCAGTGGAGCATGTGGTTTAATTCGACGCTACGCGAAGAACCTTACCAGGGCTTGACATCTGGCTAAATACCCTAGAAATAGGGGGATAGTCATAGCCAAGACAGGTGGTGCATGGTTGTCGTCAGCTCGTGTCGTGAGATGTTGGGTTAAGTCCCGCAACGAGCGCAACCCTCGTCCTTAGTTACCATCATTCAGTTGGGGACTCTAAGGAGACTGCCGATGCAAATCGGAGGAAGGTGGGGATGACGTCAAATCATCATGCCCTTTATGTCCTGGGCGACACACGTGCTACAATGGCCGGTACAATGAGCAGCTAAGCAGCGATGCCAAGCGAATCTCAAAAAGCCGGTCTCAGTTCAGATCGGAGTCTGCAACTCGACTCCGTGAAGGCGGAATTGCTAGTAATCGCGAATCAGCCATGTCGCGGTGAATACGTTCCCGGGGTTTGTACACACTGCCCGTCAAACCATGAGAGCTGGTAATACTCGAAGTCGGTATCCTAACCCGCAAGGAAGGGAGCCGCCTAAGGTATGACTGGTGATTGGGGTTAAGTCGTAACAAGGTATCCCTACGGGAACGTGTGGATGGATCACCTCCTTTCTATGGAGAAAGTGAATCGGGAAAATTTCCCGATATCGTACATTTACAACCTAAACTAGTTAACGACTGGTACGACGTTTGATTTGTGGCGCTCTGCTTAGCTTTGAGAGATCAGCAATGATTGTCTCAACGAAAATATTGAGAATTCCAGAGATGGAACTCAAACCTGTTCTTTGAAAACTAGATATTATAATTAACATGTTCTTTCTGTTAATGTCGCGATTTCATCTAAAGTTGAGATTGCGATCAACAAATTTAAACAAAAAACAAAGCCAAAATTTTACGAAGTTAAGTTAATAAGGGCGTACAGTGAATGCCTTGGCACTAGAAGTCGATGAAGGACGCGACTACCTGCGAAAAGCGATGGGGAGCTGGAAGTAAGCTTTGATCCGTCGATATCCGAATGGGGCAACCTAGCACGAGTCATGTCGTGCTGTGCCATGATGAATCCATAGTCATGGACACGAGACACCTGGGGAATTGAAACATCTTAGTACCCAGAGGAAAAGAAAGATTATATCGATTCCGTCAGTAGCGGCGAGCGAAAGCGGAACAGCCTAAACCAACCTTAGGGTTGGGGTTCGGGCCACAATATGAGACGATTCGTCACAGTCAAACGGTTTGGGAAAGCCGGCCATAGCGGGTGATAGCCCCGTAGACGAACTGACGCATCGCTTTAGTGAGTCCCAGAGTACGGCGAGGCACGTGAAACCTTGTCGGAACGCGCGCAGACCACTGCGTAAGGCTAAATACTAACTAGTGACCGATAGTGAACCAGTACCGTGAGGGAAAGGTGAAAAGAACCCCGGGAGGGGAGTGAAAAGACTCTGAAACTGTATGCTTACAAAAAGTCAGAGGCCGTTAAAGGCTGATGGCGTGCCTATTGAAGAATGAGCCGGCGAGTTATGATGTCGTGCAAGGTTAAGTCGAAGAGACGGAGCCGTAGTGAAAGCGAGCCTAAATCGGGCTTTAGTACGACAGCATAGACCCGAAACCCGACGATCTATCCATGATCAGGTTGAAGGTGGGGTAAAACCCACTGGAGGACCGAACCGACGTTCGTTGAAACGCCCGCGGATGAATTGTGGATAGGGGAGAAATTCCAATCGAGTTGGGAGATAGCTGGTTCTCCCCGAAATAGCTTTAGGGCTAGCGTCTGATATAGTTGGTGGAGGTAGAGCACTGAATGTGAGATGGCCGTGATTAACGGTACTGATCATAATCAAACTCCGAATGCCATCAATGTTAGTCAGGCAGTCAGTCTGTGGGAGATAAGTTCCATGGACAAAAGGGAAACAGCCCAGACCGTCAAATAAGGTCCCTAAATTCATGCTAAGTGTTAAAGGATGTGGAGATGCTCAAACAACTAGGATGTTCGCTTAGAAGCAGCCATCATTTAAAGAGTGCGTAACAGCTCACTAGTCGAGTGCCTCCGCGCCGAAGATTTACCGGGGCTAAGCATGATACCGAATTTACGGATTTAATGTTTCATTAAGTGGTAGGGGAGCGTTCCATTTGCGGTGAAGCCATACCGAGAGGAGTGGTGGAGCGGATGGAAGTGAGTATGCCGGTGTAAGTAACGAATATGGGTGAGAATCCCATACACCGATTGACTAAGGTTTCCTGGGGAAGGTTCGTCCACCCAGGGTTAGGCGGGACCTAAGGCGAGGCCGAAAGGCGTAGTCGATGGACAGCAGGTTGATATTCCTGCCCCCGTGCATATGCGATGTAGTGACAGAGACGGTTAACTGATCCGGTTATTGGATTCCGGTCCAAGCGAGGTACCTGTGTCATAGGAAAATCCGTGACACGCAAGGGGAAGGCGTGATGGGGAGTGAATGGGGCAACCCTAGTAACGAAGTCAGTGATACCAGCTCTCAAGAAAAGCTGCTAGCTTAAGTATGCGCGGCCTGTACCGAGAACGGACACACGTGGTCAAGATGAGTAATCTAAGGTGAGCGAGATAACTGTTGTTAAGGAACTCTGCAAAATTGCTTCGTAAGTTCGCAAGAAGAAGCGCTCCAGCGATGGAGCCGCAGTGAAGAGGCCCAGGTAACTGTTTAACAAAAACACAGCTCTATGCTAAGTCGCAAGACGATGTATATGGGGTGATGCCTGCCCAGTGCTGGAAGGTTAAAAGGAGAGGTTAGCCGCAAGGCGAAGCTTTGATCTGAAGCCCCAGTGAACGGCGGCCGTAACTATAACGGTCCTAAGGTAGCGAAATTCCTTGTCAGGTAAGTTCTGACGCGCACGAATGGTATAATAATCTGGGCGCTGTCTCGACAGCAGACTCGGTGAAATCTTAATACCTGTGAAGATGCAGGTTACCCGCGACTAGACGGAAAGACCCCATGGAGCTTTACTGTAACTTAATATTGAGTTGTTGTAAGTCATGTACAGGATAGGTGGGAGGCTTTGAAGCCGGGGCGTCAGCTTCGGTGGAGCCAATCTTGGGATACCACTCTTGATTTACGACAATTCTAACTTGCGCCCTCACCGGGCGGAGGACAGTGTTAGGCGGGCAGTTTGACTGGGGCGGTCGCCTCCCAAAATGTAACGGAGGCGCCCCAAGGTATCCTCAGCACGGTTGGAAATCGTGCGGCGAGTGCAAAGGCATAAGGATGCTTGACTGTGAGACTTACAAGTCGAACAGGGACGAAAGTCGGGCTTAGTGATCTGGCGGTGCCGAGTGGAAGGGCCGTCACTTAACGGATAAAAGCTACCCTGGGGATAACAGGCTGATCGCGTCCAAGAGTTCACATCGACGACGCGGTTTGGCACCTCGATGTCGGCTCATCACATCCTGGAGGGGAAGTACCTTCCAAGGGTTGGGCTGTTCGCCCATTAAAGTGGTACGCGAGCTGGGTTCAAAACGTCGTGAGACAGTTTGGTCCCTATCTGTCGTGGGCGCAAGAAGTTTGAGAGGACCTGTCCCTAGTACGAGAGGACCGGGATGGACATAGCGCTGGTGCACCAGTTGTCACGCCAGTGGCACGGCTGGGTAGCTACCTATGGAATGGATAAACGCTGAAAGCATATAAGCGTGAAGCCAACCTCAAGATGAGACTTCTCATTCGAAAGAAGTAAGACCCCTAGTAAGCGACTAGGTTGATAGGTCAGAGATGCAAGTGCAGCGATGCATTCAGTCGACTGATACTAATAGGTCGAGGACTTAATTTCATTAAGTTTTCTAAAACGAAAATAAACAAAATAAAATTCGGGTAATGTCAGAGAGAGCGTGTAAAAAATAGTATCTAGTTTTCAGGGAACATCCCTGAGAAAAAGTCTGGTGGCGATGGCGCGGTGGTCACACCTGTTCCCATCCCGAACACAGAAGTTAAGCACCGTAGTGGCGAAGGTATCCGCAAGGACAGAATAGCGAGCTGCCGGGCTTTTTCTTTTTATGGCCATTTTATACATAAAATGGAGGCTAAAACCTTACTTGTGGCAAATAGCGACCGCTTATTGTATAATTAGCGAGACGCGAGTCAAACAATCTTCACAAAAAAAATAACAACGAACGAAAATTATGGTTATCGAAAAAAAATCGAAATACGGTGGCATTAATATCTCGCTAGAAGCGATCGCCTCGGTCGCCGGTTCGGCTGCGCTTGAGTGTTATGGCGTCGTCGGATTGGCCAGTAAAAACACGCTACGCGAAAATATTGCCGATTTACTAAAGGAAGACGCCTACCACAAAGGCGTATTCGCCAAAAAAGACAAAGACGATTACACGATCGAACTTTATATCATTGTTGCCTACGGGGTGAAAATCACCGAAATCGTCAGCGAAGTCCAAAAAAGAGTCAAGTACGTGCTTGAAAAGACATTTGATATTAAATTCAGAGCCGTCAACGTATTCGTCCAAGGGCTGAAGACGCTTTAGCATTTTTTATTTAGGAGCTAATCAATGAAAACAATCAACGGAATCGATCTGAAGAAGATGATCATTTCGGGGGCCAACCAACTATATAACTATTACCCCGAAGTTGATGCCTTAAACGTATTTCCGGTGCCCGATGGCGATACCGGTATGAATATGAACTTAACGATGTCTAGCGGCGCCAAAGAAGTCGCTAATCGTAATGATGAAGACATCTATGAGATTGCCCGCGCCTTTTCCAAAGGTCTTTTAATGGGCGCCCGTGGTAACTCCGGGGTCATTACCAGTCAGATTTTCCGTGGTTTCGCGATGGCGCTTGAAGGCAAAAAGGTCATTAACGCCGTTGAATTCGCCGAAGCGTGGAACATGGGCAAAGAGATTGCCTACAAAGCCGTGATGCGGCCGGTCGAAGGAACGATTTTAACGGTCGTACGCGAGGCGAGCGCCGCTTTGCTCGACCAAGTCAATGAAAGTTGGCAAGTCGAAGGCGCGCTTGATTTTATGCTCAAAGAAGCCCGTGAATCGCTAAAGCGCACCCCAGATTTACTCCCGATTTTAAAAGAAGTCGGTGTCGTCGATAGTGGCGGCGCGGGTCTTATCCGCATTATGGAAGGGTTCGTCTCGGCGCTTTATGACAAAGTGATTGAGAAAAACCAAGCGACGGCGTTTGAAGAACCGCGCGAGATGGCCGGGGCCTCAATGGAAGCCGAGGAATTCGGCTACTGCACCGAATTTATCTTGCGCATCGGCGCTGGTGAATCGGAAAAGAAGCCATTCGTTGAAAAACGCTTTAACAATGTTTTAAATTCTCATGGCAACTCGATTGTCATGGTCCGTGACGATGACATTGTCAAAGTGCATATCCATACGTTATTACCAGGCAACATTCTCAGTTATGCCCAACAATTCGGTGAATTCGTCACCTTGAAGATTGAAAACATGTCGGAGCAACATAGTCACTTATCCGATGACAATAAACTCAAAGACGTTAAACATTCACATCAAAGTTTACATAATGCTGCGGATGAAGAAGAAAAAGAGTATGCGATTGTCGCTGTGGCCGCCGGGGCCGGACTTGAGAAAATGTTTAAGGAACTGCGCGTCGATTACATCGTCAGTGGCGGTCAAACGATGAATCCAGCTACGGAAGATTTCGTGACCGCGATTAAGAAAATCAAAGCCAAGCATGTATTTATATTACCGAATAATCCCAACATCGTGCTCGCGGCCAACCAAGCCGTCGCCGTCTTGGGCGAAGAACGTTCCGTCAACGTGATTCCAAGTAAAACGATTCCCCAAGGACTCGTCGCTTGCATGATGTTCAATCCCGAGGCCAAACTCGAAGAAAACCTTGAAGAAATGAACGGTGCCCTTTCATCCGTGCAATCGGGCGCGATTACGTTTTCGATTAAAGACACGACTATCGATGGCATTGCCATCAAGAAAGACGATTACATGGCTCTATCCGGCAAGAAAATTGTCGCTTCCAATCCCGACATGTACCACACGCTTGACAAACTTCTTACGTCGATGATCGATGATATGACGAGCATCGTTACCATTATCTATGGCGAAGGCGCCGAAGCGAAAAAACTCGATAAACTCGTTAAGAAATTCGAAAACAAGTTTGGAGACGTCGAATTCGATGTGCGTGAGGGTAACCAGCCCGTGTATGCGTTTCTGGTTGGTGTTGAATAACAAAAATGAACAAACGGGGCCTGCTAGCCCCGTTTTTATTTGTTATTATTAAGTAATGAAATTAACTAATTCCAAACGTTTGGCTGCCGCGTTAAGCGATATCGGCATTATGACGCCGCTTGATGCGATTAACCATGTGCCATATCGATATGATGATTATCGTTTGAGTGAAGAGCTACCGCTTTTTCACGGCAAACGATTAGTCGTATTTGGCGTGGCCACCAGCGCCCCGACATTTACCAAAGCGCAGCGATATCAAATCGTGTCGTTCAATTTTAAATCCAGCGGCGGACGTCATTATAAAGTCGTGGCGTTTAATCGCCCATATTTAAGGAGCCTCATCAAACTTGGCGAAAGCTATACTCTCATTGGTAATTACGATCAACGTAAATACGCTTTGAGTTTAGTGACGCTCCGCAAAGGACAAATTGCTCCTGAAGACGTCATTCGTCCAATCTATCGGTTGCCCAATAGTATTGAACAACACGTGTTCCACGGACTCGTTGCGCGCGTGTTTGATTTAGGGAGCGAATCACTGACCGAAATCGTGCCAGTACATCTACGCGATAAATATAAATTGCTACCAAAACGCGCGGCATTACAAAAACTTCATTTTCCGCGTAGCTTTGACGATGTTTACGCCGGAATGCGCGTTTATAAATATGAAGAAGCACTCAAATTCAGTATCAAAACCCAACTCATTCGCCGGCAAAACACGTTATTGCACAAAAACGTCAAACCATGGCTGAATGCAAAAAAGATTGCATCATTTATCGAATCACTGCCGTTTTCCTTAAGTGCTGACCAGCAATCGGCGGTACACGACATCATTACGGACATGAAACAGGACACACTGATGTACCGGTTACTTCAAGGTGATGTCGGTAGCGGCAAAACCGCCGTGGCCGCGATTGCTCTGTTTGCCAATTATTTACGAGGTGACCAAGGCGCTTTGATGACGCCAACCGATGCCCTAGCCAAACAGCACTACCTGACACTGTCAAAGTTTTATCAAATGACTGGCATTCGCGTTGGACTGCTGGTCGGCTCGCTTTCAGCCAAAGAGAAGAACAATGTCAAAGAAGCGCTGCTCGATGGTCTTGTCGATGTTGTCATCGGCACGCATGCACTATTTTCAAGCGATGTTATCTATCAATCGCTAGGCCTGGCCATTATTGACGAACAGCATCGTTTTGGAGTATCGCAGCGAAGTTTGCTTTCCAATAAAGGCGCACGCGCCGATTTGCTGTTAATGAGCGCGACCCCGATTCCGCGGACGCTGGCATTGACATTATTCGGCGATATGGATATTACGACCATCAAGCAGTTTCCATTTTCCAAACGATTGGTGAAAACTTCGATTCAAGCAAGCGATGATCAAGCGATTGAACTATTAGTTCGCGCTTCGCTTAAGGAAAAGCGCCAAGTATTCGTCATTGCCCCGCTAATCGATGAAACCGAAAGTTCACTGTTTGCCGCGGAATTGCTTTATGACATGTACGCCGGAAAATATCCGGGCAAGGTCGGACTATTGCATGGGCGCTTAACAAGTGATGACAAAGACGCGGCATTGGCCGACTTCTATATGGGACGGACGCCGATTATCGTTTCAACGACGGTCATTGAAGTGGGCATCGATGTCCCGAAAGCCAATTTGATGATTGTCTACGATGCCCATCGATTCGGTTTAGCCTCGCTTCATCAACTACGTGGCCGCATTGGTCGCGATGGGACACCCGCGCATATGCTGTTAGTTACCGATATCGATAATCCACAAGAACATGCTCGTCTTCAGGTTTTAGCTGCCTTTGATGACGGTTTTTACATTGCTGAACAAGATTTGGCGTATCGGGGACCGGGCGAGTTGATTGGGATTAGACAAGCGGGGCTTCCTTCATTTACTTATGTCGATGTTTACAAGGATTACAAGATGCTGGAATTGGCGCGCATCGATGCCTCCAATCTTATCGATCAGCCTCCAAGTGATGCGCACAAAATTATCAAAATTGCTCAAGATGAGTTGGGCGATACTCCCTACGCCTAAAGCATTCATTTGATTTATCAAATGATATTCGTTATTTTATATATACTGATTTCCCGAGAAATCACAAAGAGGTAATTATGAAAACAATCGTTGTCGATATGATGGGTTCCGATCATGGAACAGCGGCGACCATCGAAGGCGTCAAATTATTTTTAAAACGAAATGATGAGGTGAAACTCATTCTTGTCGGCAATCCTGACGAGTTAG
>Ga0116194_1000095_pt1 | contig 105990 bp, 77 predicted proteins | sample AD_SCU001_MetaG_FD_89887 | JGI IMG/M metagenome (GOLD analysis project Ga0116194, IMG submission 89887) | Active sludge microbial communities of municipal wastewater-treating anaerobic digesters from China - AD_SCU001_MetaG | ecosystem: Engineered > Bioreactor > Anaerobic > Digestate | place...
ACTGCCTGCGTAATCTCCGGCGACATCAATGGATTAGCCGGATGCGGGAAATCCGCACGTCCGGTTTCACGAGGGGGGCAGGTTCATGGTTTTGCCATGAACGCTGCCTCTACTCTACTGGCCTGTCTTTATTCGTGTTTATCCTTCTCAGACCTTGAGCTGTGCTTTCAGGCGATCGACCCGGTTCTGCAGTTCTTCAGAATCAGGCTGAAATTTTGGGATGTCGAGATACTGTGAGTAGAGCTGAAAACGCTGAATATCGCGGGCTTCGAGAGCAGTGCTTTCCTGGCCGGCAGCATTTGAGACTGCCAGCGCTGTGCAGTCGAGAATCATCTGTTCTTCGAGTTTGGTTTTCAGTCGGCGAACCTGTTCGATACTTTCTAAAAGTTCGCGGGTCTGTGGCAGCTCGGCAGCCAGTTCTTCGGCAGGCAACGGGTGCGGCGGCAGCTGCTGGTGCCAGAAGAAACGCATTCTGAAAGGCAGCTCGAACGGAACGTGTTCGAAGTTGCCGTAATATGCTTCGGTCAGCGGCCCGTGGGGGCCGAGAAAAGTTTCGTTGACCGCGGCCCGGCGGTCCTGGCTTGAGTTGAAGCCGGTTTCACCAGAGACGTGTCTTTCCATGATCTGCCAGGTCTGGTCGAGGCGCATCATCCAGCGAAAGCGCATGATAATCGCCTCGGCTTCTCTGATCTTGTTGGCGATGGCCACTACCTTTTCCTGGTAGGTGGTTTTCGGGTCGGCAACTATTGCATAAACATTGTTGCGCCAGATGATCGACGAGGTTTCGAGCGACAGCTGGGCAAACTTCTGGATGCGGGCGGTAATGGTTTTGGCTGCCTGCAGAAAACTTTCGGCGGCCGCCTGCATTTCCATCTGCGGGCCTGACCAGTTTTTATCGAAAAATGAATTAAGCACCAGCTGCAGGCTCGAAAACATCTGAGTCAGCTGCTCTTCGATGCGAAAATGCACCGAATAGGGTGACGAACCGCCGCGCATCTGCAGACGGCGCACCAGCAGTGATACCGCCGCCGCCCGGCTGAATTGAACAGCTTCATAGGCAGAGAAAACCATTCCAGCCCAGAAAAGCATAAAGCCGACGGTGAAAAACGCAGTAAACTTAAATAAGACGCCGCCAAGCAGCAGAGCAAGAAATGCAACAATGAACAACCAGCTTTGACCAGGGTTGCTGACATATTTGCCGAATTCGACAAGCATATTGCCGGCAAGACTCAGGTTCGGGTTGATGGTCTCGCAGAGATGGTGAAACTTGGCTGGCACCGAGGGCGGGTTCGCCAGATATTCTTTCTCGATCGGGTTGAGGTTGTTGTAAACCGGCCTGGCCAGGCCGCAAAGCGGGCAGGCCGCGGCTTTGGAGGTAACCGCCGTGTGACACTGGCGGCAGAAATTACTGAGCATGGCATTTTTACTGGTCATGCCGCCGATTCTAAAGCATTTGCCCGCAATAATCAATCATGCCGCCAGAAAGCACCTTGAAGTGTTAATTTGTATTAAGGCGCTGGAAAAATTATGACTTTGCAGGCATAATATCTGAGAATTCATTTACAAAGGTTGGTACAGGATGACAGTTTTCAAACTCAAGCGTATATTTCAGGCACTGCTGTGCCTCGTTCTGATTTCTTCTATCGTTGGCTGCGGCGGTGGCGGAGGCGGTGGTGGCGGAACTGACAATGTCCCTCAAAACCCTCTCCAAAGCTTGATTATAGGTTCTTGGATATTGGAACAAGCGAAACTGAGTAATGGCTTGATGGGGTATGTCGCACCAAACTCTTCTGGAGTTAAGAGTATTTTGGTTTTCAGCCAGGGTAACACTTGTTTGGGTTTCAATATTACTCCACAGGAAGTTTCTGGCAATTTTGTTACTCCAGATATTGCACCGGAATTATCTACGGGTACCTGGAGTCTTTTTAACAACAGATTGACGATAACCAGTGGAGGAAAGAGCACGTATGGCGACATTATTATTTCCAACGACCAGCTTACTGCAGTTGCTGATGATGGATATACTACGATCTGGCGAAGGCACAGTAATCCCGACTCAAATATTGCACCATCAGTCTCCATTTCAACGCCAACAGAGAATTCTAAGTTTCAGCTTGGGCAGTCATTGACTATTGCGGCTTCAGCATCAGACCAAGATGGTTCTATTGCATACGTTGCTTTTTTTGCAAATTCTGTCCTGTTAGGAATTGATGAAACAGCACCATACAGTCTGACTTGGCTCCCTTCCAGTTCTGGCTTCTACCAACTAACAGTTGTTGCATGGGATAACAAACAGGCAAAGACTCAGTCAAAAGCTGTCACGACAAACATTAGCAGCGACGAGCTGTTTGACGCCCGTTTAATCTTGAATTCTTCCGGAGGATCGTTCGCAAAGAATTCTGTTGCGGCTGCTTTGTCATTAATTATTCCTGTTGAAACTGGAAAAACTGTGAATTATGCTTTAACCGTCACTAATAGAGGTTCAACGGCGCAAAATGTTCAGCTTTTTCCGGAAACCTCGCTCAGCGGTTCTGCCCGCCCGGAAGAAGGTCTGCGGGCCTCGCTGCTGACAGCCGAAGATGCCGAATTGATGCAGATGATGGCGGTTAAGGGGCGTCTCGAAGAAAAACTCCGCCAGGACACACTCAATGCCCTGCGCCAGAGCGGCGCTAATCTGCGGGCCTCGCTGCGGGCCTCGGATCACAGCAATGAGATTCTCGGCGGCACATACCCGATTTCGGTAGTCGCAGACGGTCTGGGTTTTTCTTATACCACCAGAAACTGCAAGCTTGAGCGCATGACCGCTCACTGCAAAATTTTTGTCGACCAGGACAGCTTTGAAAGGCTGAGTGCTGCTACCGGCGATTATGCCGTGACCAGCGCCAACCTTGATCACTTTGTCGAAGAATTCGAAACCTATATTTACCCGCTTCTTAGCGGCTATTATGGCCCCAGCTCTGCTGTCAGCCCAGTCTATGATATCGACAAGGATGGCAGGCTGTCGATTCTGATTTCGCCGGTTTACGCCAAAATCGGCTTTGCCGGCCTGTTCAACTCGATCGATATGACCCCGGGCGCAACGACCAACAGCAACCAGCGCGACCTGATCGGCGTCTGGAGCCCGAGCAGCACCAAATGGTCTGGAGCATACTGGCTTGCCGCCACCCGCGAAACCATTGCCCATGAAATGCAGCACGCGACCAACTATAGCGCCAAGGTTTACCCGAACGGTGTGGCGCGCACCGGCATCAGCAATTACGACAGTCTGCTCGAAGATATGTGGCTCGACGAAAGCCTTTCGGTCGGTGTAGAAGCCAGATACCGCGCCATTCGCGGTGCTGCCGGCAAAACTACCTTTTACAATTCGCAGACAATTCTCGATGCTGCCGCCAACGATGCAAGATTCAGCTACTGGACCCAGACCCCGCAGTCGGTAAAGGTCGACAGTTTCAGCTATTCGAGCAACGCTTTTGAACATTACGGCCAGAAGGGCCTGTTCAATTTCTACCTGTTCGAACAGTATGGCGCCGACAAAATCAGGTCACTCGTGCAGACCACGAAAACCGGCTTGGATAACTTCAGGACTGTTTTTAATGAAAGCACTTACGGCAGCTTTGCCACGATCGTAAAGAACTGGCAGTATGCGGTTATAAACGAAGGCCTGCGCAGTGTTATCGCCTTCAACAGCCTCGCTGCAAAATATCGCTATACGACCCCAATGAATATTACCGTTCACAAAGCCGTGCAGCTCGATGCCCGTTATGAGACTCTTTTTGAAAAAGTTCAGCCTGGCGCGACCGCATTTTATGCAATCAGGCAGCCGTCGACCATCTCGGTTTCTGAATACAAATTCAGGATTCAGTCGACCGAAGGTCAGAGTATCGAAATCAACATGATGCGCCTGCCCTAAAGACTAAATAAATCGCCCCGAAACCTGATTATCAGTTTGCGGGGCGTTTTTATTTTCAATCACTTTATTTCCGGCGGATTTTTACGTATTTGTCGAACCAGTCGAACATTTCGGCGAGGGTGTGCAGGATCGACTCGCGGGCCTCGTAGCTGTGCCCTTCGTAGGGCAATACCACCATGCGGGCGGTGCCGCCGTGACCCTTGATCGCGCCGAGCATGCGCTGAGTCTGAATCGGAAAAGTGCCCGGGTTCGGATCATCTTCGCCGTGAATCATCAACAGTGGTTCTTTGATCTTGTCGGCATGGGTGAACGGTGACATCTGCGTGTAAATTTCCGGAGCCTGCCAGTAGGTGCGGCGTTCGCCCTGAAACCCGAACGGGGTCAGGGTGCGGTTGTAGGCCCCGCTGCGGGCAATGCCGGCCGCAAAAAGGTCGGTGTGTGCCAGCAGGTTCGCGACCATGAAAGCGCCATAAGAATGCCCGGCGACCCCGATGCGATCGCGATCAGCAATGCCGATTGCCACAAGTTTGTTAACCGCTGCCTCGGCGCCGGCGGTTATCTGCTGCACAAAGTTGTTGTTTGCGGTAAGCGGGTCGCCAACCACCGGTATTTCAGTATTGTCGAGAACCGCATAGCCGCGCAGCACGAAAAAGAGAATCGAGGTGCCGCTGATGCGGGCGTAACGGTTGGTTGCCGATCTGACCTGGCCGGCGGTGGCCACATCGGTGTATTCACGCGGGTAGGCCCAGACAATTGTCGGGTAACGCCGCCCCGGTTTGTAGTCGAGAGGGTAATAAAGCGTGCCGCTGAGAGGAACTCCGTCATTGCGCTGGTATTTTATCAGTTCCTTGCGCACTTTTTTCAGCTCCGGGGCCGGCGCCTCGAAGTTTGAGAGGGCAACCGGGCTGCTGACGCGATTCTCTTCTATTGGCCTGATAAAGTAATTTTGCGGGGTTTCGATGTCTTCGCGGGCAGTAACAACGCGTGTGTGCTGCGGGTCTGCGAATTCGATAAAGCTTTCGTAGGCTTCGAGGCCAGATCTGAAAAGCTCGATTTTTTCATGGGTGTACAGGTTCATCTTTACCAGGAAAGGCCTGAAACCTTCTGGAGTGGCGCCCTTGCCTTCGAGGTAGACCCAGTCGCCATCTTCGATGATGCCGACCGTCTGGCCATCGGGCCGCATGCGATAAACCAGACTGCCTTCGTCCTGATACTGGTCGTAATAATTGCGCGAAAAAACAATCTGACATTCAGAGGCGATATTGCTGCGACCCATATCGATCAGCCGTGCTTTGATCCAGCGGGTATCGCGGTCGTAATCCCAGGCGAGCGCCAGATTTTCGCGCTCGAGATGGTCGAGGCCTGAATAGCGCATCGGCAGCTTGATGACTTCGCGCGGGCTGCTTTCGAACGGCGCGTCGTGTGCCATTATGACGTCTCTGAAATCGGCTGCGCGGTTGGGGTCGCCGCCATCGAGGGCTTCGATCCAGCACATGGTTGCGGGCCGCATTTTTTGCCAGAAGGGGTTGCGCATGCCTTCTTTAACGCCCTCGATCGGAATTTCTTCGCCGACCGGAATCTGTGCCAGCACTTTCAGAAATTTGCCTGAGCTGTCCCAGAGTTCGTAGCGGTGCGCAAAGAGATTTACCGGTACGGTTCGCGAGAAAGGCTTCTCGATAATTTTAACGATCGAGTATTTTTCATCAGGCGAAGTATTGATGTGGCTGAGCAGCCCGGGTTTGCCGAATTTGCTGCCTTTGCCGGTTTTTACATCGTAACGATAAACCTGTGAGGTGGCATAATATTCGAAAAGCCGCTCGTCATGGTCGGTCTGCAGCAGATCCTGATAGGTGCGAACCTGCGAAACCTTGCCATCGGTTTCCTGGATATCGGGGCTTTCTGGAATGATCGGCGCTTCGGGCGGCTCGCCGCGTTTTTCCGGCCAGAGGGGCACGAAAAGATGCCGACTGTCACGACTCCACCATGAGGGTCCGATGAGAACCGAATTCAGCCGGGGCGGAGTTATACATCTGCCGGTGCCCTTGAACGGGTCGAAAACCCAGATTTCAGAACCGCCCTTTTTATACCACGAGGCAGCCAGAAGTTTGCCGTCTGGTGACCAGGTCGGAAACCCGAATTTGGCGCCGGCCGGCAGTTCTATAGGCGTTGTCTGGCCACTGGCCAGGTCGAGCAGTTTCATGCTCTGAACGAAATAGCTGCGCCGCGGAATATTGTATCTGGTAAGAATTCTGATGCCGGCAAGTTTTGCCTGCGGTTCGGCGAGATCTTCGAGACTGAGCTGCGTTGTGTATTCGACGAGCAGGGCATGATGTCCTGCCGGACTTACACTGATCTGCGGCGGATTCGGTGTGTCGACAATTCTGGTAATATTGCGGGCGGGCTCACGGTATCCGGTTCTGGCCATGGTTATTGTGCTTGTAGCAAGAGAAAATACCAACATGCAGGCCAGCAGCCTGAAAAGTTTGTTCTTTCCCATTTTTCTGCACCTTTCATCATTTTATTCATATTAATTGATTGGTGCATGGTTAACAATAATAAAAGCGTAAAAAAACCGGAGCTGTCGCAATCTGACAGCTCCGGTCGGCAGATATATTCAGTTTCGGCCCTTGAGAAAGTAAACCAGCAGACCAACCGGGCCGGTAAAAAGGGTCAGCAGCAACCACAACATTCGGCGTGCCTGACAGCGTGCATCGAGGCCGATAAACCCCAGTGCTATCGCCTGAAAGGCAAAGGCACCCATTACATAAGCTGTTGAGAGACCTGCGAAAATTCCCATGATTTAGATTGGCTCAGCGGGCAAACACGTAGCCGAGCTTTTTGGTGAAGTTACCGGCCATGGTTGCAACACCAGAGAGCAGGTTGCCAGAGGCTTTTGCCACGTAACCGACAGCTTTGACCACACTGCCGCCGACTACGGCGGTGCCGCCAAGCAGGGTGTTGCCGAATCCGCCCTTGTCGAGGCGCGATTTACCCCAGTCTACGGTCATGTCGCCGAGCTTGTTGATGCCCTTGGCAGTTACGCCAAGAACGGTGCCCGGAATTCCGAGAACGCATTTGGTGATGCCACCGGCCAGCTGCATCGGAGCGATACGCTTGAAGCCGGTTACCACGTCGTTGATACCGCTCGACATGTTGTCTTCCATGGCGGTGTTGAAGTTGAAATTAAGTGCAGAAGGAGACTGTGCCGGTTCGCGGGTGCCCTTGATGTCGATCATCAGATTGCTGTAGCCCAGCAGACTGTTCGGCAGTTTGGTTCCGACCGGGTCGTTCCAGGCGGTTTTGAAGCGTTCGACATCCATTTCGTAGCCCTTGCTGGTGCCCCAGTATGAGTCACGCAGCTTCAGAGAAACCACTTTGCCTTCGGCATCGGTGTTGTAACCATAGACGTTAACCCAATGCGGAACCCCGCCGCCTGAGTTCATCAACACGACTACCGGCAGACCGGCATCGATTTTGCGGGTCAGATCACCGAGGCTGGCATTGTGCTTCTGCGAGGCATCGATGCCATTCATGTTGAGATATTCGACGATGGTCGGCGGGCCGGTGAAAATGCCGGCCGGGTTGGTATCCTGATAAATTTTCTGTGGATCTTTAGCAATGCCCATGCCGTTAAACACAGAGGTCATGGCAAACTGGCCGCAATAGTTGTCACCATCGATGCTGATCTTGAAGTCGCTGTAACCGGGCAGCTCTTTGCTGGCAACCGCAGTCGGGGTTTCGTTCTTGTCGCCGGAAGAGAAAAGCTTGTCGACGGTATTTTTGACCGTTTCGGCGGTTTCTTTTATCTTTTCCTGGGTTTTCTGCGACGGAGTCAGAGCCTTTCTGGCTTCTTCATACCGGCGTTTGGCCACTTCGACCTCTTTGCCGAGTTCTGCAGCGGCGCTGCTTTTAGCATCGCTGAGTGCCTGGGTATACTGCTGATACAGACGCTCGTATTTAAGGCGCAGTTCTTCGACTTCCTGGGGGATGCTGGCGGCGCCGGCCAGGTTTGCACCAGCCAGAACCATCAGCATGGCTGCTGCAACTGCCCAGGATCTGAACACTGATTTAGCTTTTTTCATAAGCGACCTCCATAAATGCTGGTCGAAATTGTCGATTTTTCTTCAAGTATAAGAATCGATCGGGGAAGCGTCAATGTACCGGCGTCGGATTTTTTATCTGCCGGGCAAAAAAACGAACGCCGTTTAGATAACCGGCGTTCGTTGCGAAAGAGTTCTGACTTTTTGTCACATCAGACCTGATGATCTGTGTTTGATCAGCAGCTTGATCTCCGCCTTCCCCTTCCGGGAATAAGCGCGGGGATCGCAACAAGGATTCTTCGGAGCTTACTTTTCATTTTTGAGCAGGTTGAGAATGCGGGTTACTGCGAGGTTGAAATCGTCGCTTGCAATAATTTTCATGCTGTTGTTGGCGGTGCAGGAAACAGTATAAATCGGGCTTGCCGGGGTTTTCTGCAGAACCCATGTGTAATTGACAACACCTGGTTCGCTACCGCCCTTGAATCCGGCTATATGCCAGTCTGCGCGGTTTACCAGGCCGGATGCTGCATTGATTCTGATGCGGCTGCTGTCGCGCAGGGTCCAGATGGTTTCGCAAAGCTTGCGGGTGCTGATGAACCATTCGAGTTCGTCGATCATAACTGGCTTATTCAGCGTGTAAATAGAAGAATACGACGCAATTGATGCAGGAATGATACCATCCATCTCACGCAGGATTGCGTCTTTGCCTTTCTGGTCGGCCTTGATGAATTCAGTACCCTTCGCAGGGAAAAAGAATTTCAGTTTTGTCATCTGACTGGTATTGATAATGTCTTTGCAGGTTTCAGGCAGATACTTTCTTACCGTTTCGACGCCAAGCAGATTAAAAATGTGATCGGTGGCGGTATTGTCGCTGATCGAAATCATCAGGCCGGCAAGGGTTTCGAGGCTGTGGCGGCTGCCGGGGTGCCAGTCCTGGAGAATGCCGCTCGGAAAAGATTTCCAGTCTTCGCGCAGCTCGATTATGTCGCTCCAGCTGCGGCGGCCGGCAGCCACATCGTCTTCAATGGCCTTGAGCAGATACAGTTTGAAAGCCGAACCAATACCCATTGGCTGTTCAGCATTGAGTTCAACCACCACTTCGGGTTGCAGAGATTCAAGCCCCTGGTTTGCAGCAGATTGCCCGGCTTCGGCAGCTGCCGGAACCTTGTAGCGCAATACGCAGACAGAAGTCCGGTCGGGACTCTTTTTAAAAGCTTCGATAATTTCGGCGAAGCTGTCTTCTGATTTTTCTGGCACGCCGAACCAGAGGCCGCTGATAAGATTTTTTTCGTTAATAGTGAGGCTGGCCGGCACGGTTCCCTTTGCGAAGTGCAGCTTGTAGCCTTCTTTCAGAGTTTCTACACGTGTAAAACTGCCTACTTCGTTCTGGTAGAAACTGATAATTTCATGCAGGCGCTTCTCGGTAACTGTTTTGAGGAACTCTTCGGTGAACATGGCATTCACCGCGGCTTTTTCCTGCGAGAACATCCGCCCGAAGGCTTCGTCTGGGGTGAGGTCGGCGTTATCTCCGGCAAAAACTGCCGGGAACAGAGTTAAAAGCAAGAATACCACTACCGTTAACGTGATTTTTTTCATAGCACCTCCAGAACATTGATTAAATCGCAGCTTATAACATTAAACGGGTAAATGCAAAATTTTGCGCTTACCTCAGGATTGGGTTATAATCGCACGAAATCATACCACAATCAGGAGACAGATACATGGCAAAGAAACTGGTAATCGTTGGTTCAGGCCCTTCCGGCCTTACTGCGGCAATTTATGCCGCCCGTGCCGACCTGCAGCCACTGGTGATCGAAGGCTTCATGAAGGGTGGTCAGCCTGGCGGTCAGTTGATGACTACCACAGAGGTCGAAAATTTTCCAGGGTTCCCAGAGGGCGTCGATGGGCCCGAACTGATCAGCCGCATGAAAAAGCAGGCTGAGCGCTTCGGCACAGAATTCATCATGGAAGACATTGAGTCGGTCGATTTTGCATCGCGACCGTTTACTCTTAAAACCGGAAGTCGCACGGTTACTGCTCATTCTGTAATCGTTTCCACCGGTGCCAGCGCTCAAATTCTTGATCTGCCGAGTGTTAAAAAGTTCTGGGGAAAAGGTATCTCGGCCTGCGCTACCTGCGACGGCGCCCTGCCGATCTTTCGCAACCAGATTATTGCCGTCATCGGTGGTGGTGATTCGGCGATTGAAGAGGCGATTTTTCTGACCAGGTTCGCTTCAAAGGTTCTTTTGATCCATCGCCGTAACGAATTCAGGGCCAGCAAGGCCATGCAGAAGAGGGTTTTCGATAACCCGAAGATTCAGATCATCTTCGATTCGGTTCTTGAAGAGGTCTATGGCGGCCAGTTTACCGAAGGTGTGAAACTCAAGAATGTAAAATCCGGTGAAATCAGTGATTACCCGTGCAAAGGCTTGTTCATGGCCATCGGGCACACACCCAATACCGGCTTTCTCGGCGGGGCACTCGACCTCGACCAGAAAGGCTATATCAAGGTTAAGGCACCGTCTTCGGCCACCAATATCGATGGCGTTTTTGCCTGCGGCGACGTCACCGACCCGCATTACCGCCAGGCGATCAGTGCCGCCGGCACCGGTTGCGTTGCAGCTCTCGATGCCGAGCGCTGGCTGCACACCAACGATCTTGGCTGAAACTGTTTTAAGGGCCGCCAGGTGAAAACCAGTCAGCTGGCAAATCTGAGTATGCGGCTTTATCCTTATTTCTGCGCTGATACCCCGAACGGGCAGATTTGGGAATCTTGTGGATAAGGCTCCGCAAGGGGATGCCGTCGAATATTTTTACATCAAAAAAGCTGCTCAACCTCAGACCGGTTGAGCAGCTTTTTTGATGGGCTGTTAATTTTATTTTTGAGTGTAAGGTAAGTCGTCAGACCCTTTGTCACTGATCCAAAGTTTGAGTTTGGAGTTAGAGGCCGGCACGGGTGGCGAGCCAGCCGCAGAGACTCAAAATGGCGGTTCCGCTCAGCATTTGCATGAATGGCATTCTGAGTATGCGGTGCAGTGCCAGAAACAGTGCAAAGATCGCAATTCCGACGGTTGTAAAAGCAAAAAACCACAACATCTGCTTTCTCCTGCTGATTATTTTCTGACTCGTTTCAGGCTGGTTTCGGCCAGGGGCCAGGCCGGTATTTCGCTGATGGCTTTTTCATACCACAGCTTTGCCAGCCCTGATTTTTTCTGAGTTTCGTAAAGACTGGCGAGATTGAACATCAGAAATGGCCTGGTATAGCCGGGCTGCATGGCGTTGATATCTTTTTCGAGAGTTTCGGGGCTTTTTTCGACGATTGCCTGCAGAGTCGCGAGATTGGCATTGATAAGATCGATAGCGACCGGTGCCGGAATAGCGAAGGTTTCATCTTTGGTGCGACTTAGCATCAGGGGTTCTTTAGAGGTTTCGAGCTTTTTGATCAGCATGTTGCCGGCCGCTTCGGCACTTTTAAGGTTGCTGTTGCCGATGGCAGATGTGAAAGCCTTCAGGCCTTCGCTGGTAAGGCCTTTGCCAAACCCGGATTCTGGATACCAGAAATAGAACTGTTGCCCGTTGACTTTAAAGTCTGGTTTGAGAGCTGTTTCGACTGCGGTGCACAGGGCGATGTCGTCGCGTACGAGCAGCGGCATCGATCTGCCAAAGTTAAGGGGCTTGTCGATAGTCCGGGCTTCAGCTTCAAGAATGGCGGCAGTGGCAGGTTCGTTGGCATGGGCACTTTTTATCAGAGCCAGAACACCGTCTTGTGAAGGCTGGGCGGCCAGTTCGACTTCGGCCCAGCCTGCAAAATCTGGTTTGACGCTGAATTTGTGCAGAAAAACCACCTTGTCGCCTTTTTTAAGAAACGGGCGCTCGTGCTGGCCGGCGTTTACACCAAGCTCTTCGGGCAGGTGCAGTTTAGATGTGATTTTTTCGAGCTGGACACTTGGGGCTTCGATGTCGACCCTGATTGTGAGCAATTTCTGGTCAGGTTTCCATTCGGAAATGTCGATTTTTGAGCGCTGCCATTCAGGCAGTCTGATTTCAGGGGTCATGGCGGTCAGGCTCGAGGCGGCAAAAGCAAGAATTCCCGCGATGGCAGACCTTGCAAAAATGTTTACTGGCATTGATTGGCTCCTGTTTTAATTCACTTAGCATTCTACTCTCAGGTTTAAGATTCGGCAACCGTCGCCGCACCGCCTTTTGACGGCGTGCGCTGCGGCAGCAGAACCAGGGTCAGGGCGACGAAAATCAGCACAGTTCCGGCAAAGCCACCGGCTGTCAGTTTCTCGCCGAAAAGCAGATAAGACAGCACGGCCCCGGAAACCGGCTGCAGGTAAATAAGAAAGCTTGCCAGCGATACCGGAATCATTTTCAGGGCGCTGTTCCAGAGAGAGTAGGTGACGACCGAGTTCATTACCGCAAGATACAGAAGAATGAAAACGGTCTGCCACGACCAGTTGCCGGTGCCTTTGAAGCAGGCTTCGATGATTGCCGGAGGCAGCAGCATCAATGCCCCCAGCGAAAAGGTATCGCGGCAGATGAGCCGCCAGTGGTAGCGTTCGATCAGTTTTTTGCCGGCAATGCCATACATCGCCCATGAAAATTGCGGAACCAGTGTCATCAGGCAGCCAGCCCATATCTGCCATGGCTCAAGTTTTGTGCTTGTGGAAAAGTCGCTGCCGAGCATGGCGAGCCCGCTAAGCGCGAGGGCGATCGATAGAAACTGCACCGGTCGCATTTTTTCCCTCAGGATGAGAGCGGCGAGAACCACGGTGAAGAGTGGGGGAGTGCCTGAAAGAATCGAGGCAGCCATGCCCGGTGCCCAGATCAGCCCGTAATTCATGCCGACAATCAAAAGAAACACACCCCAGAAAGCGAGCCAGATAAAGCTTTTTCGGTCTTCAGGTGCGACCTTCTGCAATGGCAGACTTTTTTCGCTGGCCATGAAAAAGCAGCCAGCCAGCAAAAACCTGAAAAAACCAAGCAGCAGTGGCGGAACATCAGCCAGTGCAACTTTGGTCAGAGGGTAGGCAGCGCCCCATATCAGGGCCGCCAGTGCAACCCGCAGAGTGCCATTGACGATCGGTGACAAGATTTCTCCTTTTGCTCAGGGAGCAATAAACCTTTAGATACCCGCCTCCGCGGGTGTGACACACAGATTGCCCTGTCTCTTCCGTTTCCGCGTTTGTGACTCGAGTGGGCAGGGGGGAGATCTTACAGAAAACTGCCAGGATTACTGCTTTTGCCATTTTCTGGCACAAGCGCGCGGTGACTCACAGATTGCCTGTTTTTGAGCACGCATTTGACACAGTGATGGTAACAGCAGTTCTGGTCGGGCGATTCTAACAGAAATCTGGTCAGAAAGCGATACCCGAAAGTACGGGCTGCCGGGTTTTTAAGAGTTTTCGGGTTGTCTTTACAAAAAAAGTGGTTTGTGATGAGAAAAAAGTGTTGAGCCTGTCTGGACGTACCCCCTTTTCATTCATATAATTAACCTATAATTCATCAACAGCAGGTAAAAATGATGCGATCAACACATCTGAGCAGTATGATGCGAACCTGGCTGGCAGTAGTAATATTGCTGGTTTTCACGGTTATGCCGGCTTTTTCCGGTGGTCTTAATCTGGTTTATGAACAGGTGGTCAAAGATTCCTGGGGTAACGAAATCGGTTACCGCAAGGTCAGCTTCAGCAAGCCCTCTGATCTGCCCGCCGGCTCGTCATGGCAGAAATATCTCAACCTGAAGCTGCCTGATGGCAAGACGATCTATGAATATGCCCTGACGACCTCACAGGCACTGGCAAAGCCGATGACGCTCACGCTCAGCGATCGCAACAGCAATTCATTTACTTCGAAGTCTTCGAATTCTTACAACCTGAACCTGTATAACTACATCAACAGTTTTTCTTCTGATTCGAGCAAGACTTTTCTGTTTCTGCACGAATTCGGCCACGTGGCGATGTTGAATGCCTACCCGTCAAACTATGATTTTGCGGGTCTTGACTACGGCACCGATGGCAGGCACTACCTCGACGAGATTCTGCCCAACGACAATACCGCCTGGATCGAAGGCTGGGGCAATGCTTTTGCCGCCAGCAAAAACAACGGCATGGTTTTTTCGTTCAACCTGAATAATCTCAGTTCACTGGCCTTTCTCAAGAGCAACAGCTTCAACGAAATGTCACGCAATGAACTGTTTATCGCCAAGACCCTTTATGACAGCTTCAACAAAATAACCAGCGGCAAAGAAAAGACTTTTAACGTCATTTCGCGCACCGGCCCGCATTATTCGTTGCGTGACTTCTGCCGCAAATACGTGCTGATGTACCCTGACGAAAAAGATGCGCTGGCGAAGATTCTTCTCGACAACAGCCAGGGCAAAATGTCGCTTAACGAAATTCTTGACTATGTTAACGGCGGCTCGCGCACTGTCAGCCGCGATCTCTACAGTGTTCTCGCTTCGTCAGGCCTGGTGGGCTCAGCCACCGGCGGCACTGCCCAGCCGACCAATCAGAGTGCCGGCTCAACCTCAACTGCCTCTAACTCTACAACCTCGACCGGCAATACCTCATTCTGGGGCCGCATCTCAAGCTGGTTTGGCAGAGTCTTTAACTTTGGTGCCCAGAGCCCGGTTGCCCCGCTTCCGAGTGCTTCGGTCGAAAATGTCGGCGTTCCTACCGGTGGTGCGGTGTCACCATTGCCAGGCAATGCAGCCACTGCTCCTGAGCTGCCTTCAACCGGTGGCAGCAACCAGTTCGACAGCATCAACGATCTTGGCAAAGCCGAAGATCTCTATTACCAGTATTTTGCCGAATACAACCGCCTGATGGCGGCCTCTGGCAGCAGACAGCAGATTCTCGAAGCCCAGACAAAGATGCTGCAGGCCAAAGAGCGCGTTAAAGTCCTGCGCCGCAGTCTTAAATAAAGCCGGCCGCCGCGCCAAAGCCGATCGGCTGACGGGTCGAAGCTCGTGAGCCATTAAAACTGAATGTAAAAAATCCCCGGAGCACTCGCCCCGGGGATTTTTATCAGAACAGTGATTATTTCTGCTCTTCCGCTTCGACTGTAGTTTCTTCTGCGGTACCGGCTACACGCTTGCGCATGGTCGGAAACAGAATGACGTCGCGAATTGAGGCAGAGTTGGTAAGCAGCATGACGATGCGGTCGATGCCGAGGCCAAGGCCACCGGCGGGCGGCATGCCATATCTGAGGGCATTGACGTAGTCAGTGTCCATCTGATGGGCTTCGTCGTCACCAGCTTCACGCTGCGAAATCTGATTTTCGAAACGGGCGAGCTGATCTTCAGAATCGTTGAGTTCAGAGAAGGCATTGCCGATTTCGCGGCCATAGATGAACAGTTCGAAACGGTCGACCTTTGCCGGATCATCTTTGCTGCCTTTGGCGAGCGGCGAGGTTTCTTTCGGGTAGCCGAAGACGAAGGTCGGGTCCATCAATGTGGCTTCGATCTTCTCTTCGAAAATTTTAACGATGATCTTGGCGGCGCTGTCGTTCTTTTCGATCGGAACATGCAGCTTTTTCGCCTGTTCGGCGGCGAGTTCGCGACTGCAGCTGTAAGTAAGCTCATTGCAGCCGGTGACTTCGCGCACCAGGTCAAGCATGCTGACGCGGCGCCAGGGGCGGGTGAAATTGAGTTCCTTCTCCTGGTGCACAACCTTCAGATCGGGGAAAAACTTTTTCGCGGCGTGGCAGATGACCTCTTCTGAGAGATCCATCATGGTTTCCATGTCGCCATAGGCCTGGTAAACTTCCATCATCGTGAATTCAGGGTTGTGCTTGATCGAAATGCCTTCGTTTCTGAAGTTGCGGTTGATTTCGTAGACGCGCTCGAAGCCGCCGACGAGCAGGCGCTTGAGATAAAGCTCGGGGGCGATGCGCAGATAGAGTTCCATGTCGAGGGCGTTGTGATGGGTGATGAAAGGGCGGGCAGCGGCGCCGCCTGCAACCGTGTGCATCATCGGGGTTTCGACTTCGAGATAGCCCTGGCCGGCCATGTATTCGCGAATGCTCTGCATGATCTGGCTGCGCTTCAAAAAGGTTTCGCGCACTTCGGGGTTTGACATCAGGTCGACATAGCGCTGGCGGTAGCGCATTTCGACGTCGGTCAGGCCATGAAACTTTTCGGGTGGCGGATTGATCGACTTCGACAGAATGACGATTTTTTCGGCTCGGATCGAGACTTCACCGGTTTTGGTTCTGAAGGCCGGGCCTTCGACTCCGATGATATCGCCGGCATAGAGGCGTTTGAGCATGGCAAAATTTTCTTCGCCGACGACGTCTTTGCGGATATAGACCTGAATCTTACCGGCCTGATCGGTGATATGAACGAAAGCTGTTTTGCCCTGGTCGCGTTTGGCGGCAATGCGGCCGGCGAGTTTCATCGGAGCGGTAGTGAAGTGCTCTTTTTCGGCTGCCAGAGCTTCGGCCTTTTCGAATTCTGCCTTGGCCTGTTCTGATGAATGGGTGCGGTCATAGCGCTGACCATAGGGGTCGATGCCTTCTTTTCTGAGGTCTTCGATGACCTGCAGGCGCTGTTCCTGGGTTGAGTTCAGCTTCAGTTCGTCTATCATGCGATTTTTAACATCCCTTCGAAAAAACTTTGAACCGGATTAAATAAGTAAAGGGGCGAAACGGGTTTCCGTCATCGCCCCCATAACATTCGTTCGTTGCTTAAGCGAGCAGTCTGACGTTGGTTGCCAGCGGCCCTTTAGCGCCCTGAGAGAGTTCGAATTCGACCTGCTGACCTTCACGCAGAGTCTTGTAGCCATCGCCTTCGATCTGCTTGTAGTGTACGAAGATGTCCTGGCCATCGGCGCTTTCGATAAATCCATAGCCCTTAACGTTGTCAAACCACTTTACGCGACTTTGCATCTGCAATTCTCCTGATAAATAATGCGTTGATTTTGCGGTAACTCCTGCAAAAGTTCGTTTGCTATATTTATCACAAACTCAGCAATACTGCAACTTCTGATTTATTTTTCCCGCAAACCTCGCATTTTAAAGATGCATTGTTCTGTTGTGGTGCCACCGACTATTTTTCTTCTTTCGGCGGGTCGACTTCAGAAAGTGACAGCTTGAGAAGATGCGCGGCGTTTTTGTCATCCGGGGCTATTTCCAGGGCTGCTTTAAGGTAGGTAGTCGCGAGTTCGATTTCGTTGTCTTCCATTGCCAGAAAGCCGAGAGTTTTCAGGCATTTAACCCTGCATTTGTTAACCAGGTTTTTTTGCGGGGCGTCAGGAAACTTCCGGGTGAATTCGAGGGCTTTGAGGTTAGCTTTTGACCACCAGTCCATTTTGGTCAGCAGTTCAACCTCTCTGGCAGCCAGTTCTGCGGTTAATTTGTCTTCTTCAACTATGTTTTTGATCTGCCCGAGTTCGACTTCGATTTTGGCACGATCAGATTCCCCGAGTCGCAATTCTTCCCGGGTTTGTTTGTCAATTGTTCTCAGAACTCTTGACTCCGCCAGACTGGCATTGCAGGACGAGCAGTTGTCGTTTTTTACCGGGTTGATAACGCCGCATATCAGACATTTGTTGATGATTTTTCCACAGGCCGGACATGCCGTCAGTTCCATGTCTTCAACGGTCAGTCTGCAATCGGGACAGACATTCTTCAGGGCGAAGGCGACATTTACTACCATAGTAAATGCAGATAAAACAGCCAGAACGACCATGACTCTCTCAAAAACATGTTTCATACTATTCTCCTGAATTCTCGCGGTATGTTTGCCCGCCGGTCAGAGCGCCAGAAAGTCTGATTCGACTTTCAGATGTAAAAAAACAAGGGCACATCATGAGTCTAGTATTTAACGGATTGCTGGCAAATCCTTATAAACTGCTGAAAAAATAGTCACAAGTAAACATTTTCCCTCAAGAATAAAGAGTGTAGAAAAATGATTGTGTTTTATTTCTCTGAATGAAAGGAAGATGTGATACAATCAATTCGGCAAAGATTTGCGGGAAGCAGGATCGAGAAAACCAGAGAAGGGGTTTTCTTTAAACAGGTTCAGACACGAGGATCGCCCTTTTCTATTACTTCTGCCTGTATCACCCTATCACCTTTGTCTTAAAGCCTCGGTACAGGAGATTTAATTGCCCGGCAACCCGGCGACCGCGAAACCTCAAAATCAGCATTCTCCGCATTCAAACCATAGAAAATCATCGCGTCAGTCTTTCTGAAAGACCCGGAGCAAAAACGTCGCTTTTCTTATCAGCTCGGTCTTTGCTAAAGGGTTGGGTAAACCCGTGTGGCTTCGTTTTTATTCTGCGCAGGTGGCGTGCAGGTGATAAACTACCGCTCTCGCAAAAATCGGATTCTGCAGAGGAATTTTCTGGATGAAAAAAAAGGTCAGCAACATAGTTAGAGCACCGCAAAAAGAGCATTCTATCCCTGCTCAATCGTTCCCAATTGTTGCAATTGGTGCATCAGCAGGCGGTCTTGAAGCTATCGATCTGTTTCTGCGTTCAGTGCCTGCCAACAGCGGCATGGCGTTTGTGGTCGTTCAACACCAGGATCCGAACCGACAGGGACTGCTTACTGAATTGCTGCAGCGGACGACTTCCATGCCTGTTTTGCTGGTTTCAGACCGACAAAAGATTCGGGCCGATCATGTTTATGTCATACCGCCAAATTGTGACATGTCACTGGTGCGTGGAGTGCTTCGCCTGGTTGAGCCCGCCGGTTTACACGGGTTTCGTCTGCCCGTTGATTTTTTCTTTCGTTCTGTTGCTGAAGATCAGCAACAGCAAAGTATCGGGGTAATTCTTTCGGGCATGGGTTGTGATGGGACTCTTGGCCTTCAGGCAATCAAGGAGAAAGCAGGAGTTACATTCGTTCAGTCGCCAGAATCTTCAAAGTTTGATGGCATGCCACGCAGCGCCATCGAAGCGAACCTGGCCGACGTTATTGCGCCAGCCGGTGAATTGCCAGGAAAAATCATTGCTTACAAGCGTCGTGAGACACTTATTGCTGCGGCGGGCCTCGAAAAAAACACCGGTGGGCTCGAAAAGATTGCCCTGATTCTCAGAGCCCAGACTGGTCATGATTTTTCACTCTACAAGAAAAACACCATGTCACGCAGGGTTGAGCGCCGGATGGGTATTCACCAGATAGATCAAATTGATGATTATGTTAAATTTCTTCGTGACAATCCCCAGGAAGGAAAGCTTCTTTTTAAGGAACTTTTGATCGGTGTTACCAGCTTCTTTCGTGATCCTGCGACCTGGGAGCGGTTAAAAGCAGAAGTTATTCCTGAACTCATTTCTGAGCGTTATCCGGAAAGGCCAATTCGAGCCTGGGTGCCCGGATGCGCAACCGGTGAGGAAGCTTATTCCCTGGCAATGGTATTTCTTGAGAGTATGGAATTTTTGAAGCCGAAAAGGAGCAGCTGTCTGCAGATTTTTGCTACTGATCTTGATCCAGATGCCATCGACAAGGCCAGATCAGGAATTTTTTCAGGAAATATTGCCATTGACGTTTCGCCGGAGCGTCTTGAACGTTTTTTTGTTAAAACCGACAGCGGTTATCAGATCTGCAAAACAATTCGCGAGATGGTTATTTTCGCACCCCAGAATTTCATAATGGATCCGCCATTTACCAAACTTGATATTTTGAGTTGCCGAAACCTGCTTATTTACCTTGCACCTGAACTGCAACGCAAGCTGCTGCCACTTTTTCACTACAGCCTTAACCCTGGCGGCTGCCTGTTTCTTGGGAATTCAGAATCTATTGGCAGTTTTACCCATCTTTTCCGCGCGATAGATTCAAAGGCCCGCCTTTATCGAAGAATTGAATCCGGTCTTGAATCCGGAACGGTAGATTTTCCTTCAGCTCACGCTGGCGGTCGCGAGAATGTCGGGGTTTTTCAGCTAAAAGCCTCTCCGAGGGGGAATATGCAGGAGCAGGCAGAAAAACTTTTGCTGCAACGTTTCGCTCCCCCTGCAGTAATTACCAATGACAAGGGCGACATAGTCTTCATAAATGGCCGGACAGGGAAGTTTCTCGAGCCGGCTGCGGGAAAAGCCAACTGGAGCATTTTTGCAATGGCTCGCGAGGGCCTGCGTTACGAGCTGATGAGCGCATTTCAGAAGGCGGTTCGCAGTAAACTGCCGGTTATGGTAAATTGTCTGTCTCTGGGTAATGAAAGCGAAAACCTTAGTCTGGATCTTTCTGTAATGCCGATTTCAGAGCCAGAGTCATTGAGCGGTCTCATGCTGATTGTTTTTTCCGAAATTCTTCGTCCTGCGGCTCCTCATACAACGAAAAATATCAAACCGGGCAAGGCTTCATCGGCGCGACTTTCGGAGGTTACCAGGGAGTTGAAGCGCCTGCAGATGGAACTGCAATCATCACGTGATGAAATGCAGACCTCACAGGAAGAGTTGAGGTCGACAAACGAAGAACTGCAGGCAACCAATGAAGAATTGCAATCAACCAATGAAGAACTGACAACCTCAAAAGAGGAGATGCAGTCGCTTAACGAAGAATTACAGACGGTTAATCAGGAGCTTCAGGCCAAGGTCGAGGAATTGTCCATGACCAGCAATGACATGAAAAACCTTCTCGACAGTGCTGGCATTGCCATTCTCTTTCTTGACCGGGCCCTGAATGTCAGGCGTTTCACCCCTCAGGTGACCAGAATCTTCAAATTGATTCCGGGAGATGCGGGGCGTCCGATAACCGATGTCAACATGGATCTGGAATATCCGGGCTTTGTTGACGATGTGCGGGAAGTTCTTCGAACACTGGTTTTCAAAGAAATTCCGATCCCCACGCACGATGGGCGCTGGTTTTCTATTCGCATTATGCCTTACAGAACTCTCGATAACGTGATCGACGGGGTCGTAATCACCTGCTCAGACATCACTGTCTCAAAACAGCTTGAAAGCAGGCTTAGAAAGGATGCGCGAAAAAAATAGGGCGGTGATAAAGGGGTGTTAAATAACACCAGCTTGTTTTAAACAATGGGGAGCAAAAAAATGCCTGAAACAGAGAGACAAATCGGAAAAACAAATCGACTTCGCCAGATTGCCGAAGAAATGGCAGAGAAAAGAAAAGCTGTTATGACGCCAGACTTCAATAACCTTTCACCTGAAGAGGTGCAAAAGGTTTTTCATGAGCTTTCGGTTCACCAAATCGAGCTTGAGATGCAGAATGAAGAATTGTGCGCGGTTCGAGCCGAACTTGAGGCGGCGCGCGCACGGTATTTTGATTTGTATAACCAGGCGCCGGCAGGCTATCTCACTGTAAATGACCAGGGAATAATTCTTGAAAGCAACCAGACTGCCGCAACTATGCTTGGCACAACTGTTCTGGAACTCAAAAATCAGCCGCTGTCCAACTGGATTGTTTTTGAAGACCAGGATATTTTTTACCATCACCGCATGAGTGTTTACGGTAATGACAGACCACAGGCCTGCGAACTTCGTATGAAAAGTAATGCCGGCTCAGCAGTTGACAAAACCATCTGGGTCAGATTGGAATCTTTACTTCAGAGCAGAGATAACCCGGTATTTCGGGTCATTGTCAGCGATATCACAGAAAAAGTCAGACTGACGACCCAGGTTCATCAGGCACAGAAACTGGAGACCATCGGCATGCTCGCCGGAGGGGTGGCCCATGATTACAACAACAAGCTGGCGGTAATTATCGGCTATGCCGAGCTGGCCTTGAACAATGCTCTGCCGCCGCAGTCGGTGCAGATGTTTCTCGAAGAAATACTCAAGGCTGCTCAACTCTCAGCTTTTGTCACCCGGCAACTGCTGACCATCGCCCGCAAGCAACCTGTTTCTCCGGTAGTAATCGATTTGAATATGACCATTGAGAATCTTCTGAGGATGCTCAAGCAGGCAGTAGGGACAGAAATAGAACTTATCTGGCGACCAGCTGCAAGCCTTTTACCGGTTAAAATTGACCCGGTGCAGATTGACCAGATACTGCTCAATCTGTGTATGAACGCCAGGGTAGCCATTTCTGATCGTGGCAGAATTACTATCGAGACGAAAAATACTGAATGTGATGCAGCATTCTGTGGCGAAAATGCAGAGAGCCGGGAAGGAAAATATGTCATGCTTGCAATGAGCGATACTGGCTGCGGCATGAGCAAAGAGACACTCAGCCATATTTTCGAACCGTTTTTTACTACCAAAGAGGTAAACCAGGGTACTGGCCTTGGGTTAACGACTGTAGAGGCTATTGTTAAACAAAACAACGGTTTTATCAGAGTTGCAACTGAACCTGGCGCAGGCACAACCTTTACAATATTTTTTCCCGCTTTTGCAGCTGTTACCGCCAAACCCGGTAAGCAGAAACAGATCATGCTTTCGGTGCAAGGTGAAACTGCCCTTGTCGTCGAAGACGAGCCCAGCCTTCTGCCGTTGATAAAAATGATGCTTGAGACAATCGGCTACAGTGTTTTAACGGCAAGCTCCCCAAGGGCGGCATTAGATCTGGCCGAAGGGTACAAAAATGAAATAAACCTGCTTCTGACGGATATAATGATGCCTGAGATGAACGGTTTCGTCATGGCTGAGGCCATGAAAAAGCTGTTGCCAATAACCAGAATTCTGTTTATGTCAGGCTACTCATCAAACGTGCTTGCCCAGAAGGGCTTTCTGAACCCTGATATAAGTTTTATTCAGAAACCATTTACGCTGGCAGACCTGGCCGAAAAGATCAAAGGGATTCCGGTAAGTGAGTCAGGCTTTCATGAATCCACATGATTCTGATTGCTCTGCGGAATAAGCTTCAGTCAGTCGAGCAGCAGACCTTCGGCAAGCGGATTTGCCAGAACCAGTTGTCGCAAACGTTTAAGGTTGTTGGGCACGTCTTTATACACGGGCGCATTTGATGTGACCGGGTATTCAGGCGAGGTGACGAGGTTAAGAATGACCTGGTGGCTGTCTGAGGCGACATTGCGCGGATACCAGAAAGTGTCGGCCCCAAGTCTGAGATCGTTGGTGGCAATCAGGCCTGGACTGCTGATGCCGTTATGCTTGACGAGATATTCGAAGATTATCTGATGGCTGCCGCCGGGCAGGTTGTCAAGGTGCAGATATGGCCTGATATAAACCCAGGTCAGGTTCTGCTTTGACGGCGAAGAAACCTTCATGTGGTGAAGTTCGCCTTCCATTTTCAGCAGCACCGGGTCGCTGCCATTGCAGCTCAGCCACAGGTTGCAGATAATCTCGGCCGTATTTTTTGCAGGGAAAAGCTCAGCGTAAATATCTGCCAGATCGATGTTGAACTGGGCGTTTTCGGGTATCGGCGGCATGCCTTCAATTTTGGGCGGCAGCTGTGCAAAGACTGAAATGGCAGGCGCTGCCAGAAAAAATATCAACAATATAAGCAAAGATTTTTTAAGTCTCACGAGATCGATCCTTTGGGTTGCGATTTAAATGCATCCGTAATTCTCAAAAAGGTATTCAGATGGTTCTTTTTTTCAAGCGGCTCAGAAAGTATTCTGCTGTTACCTGAAAAAAATCCCGGCCTTTATTGATATTGCCGGTGCAGAACGCGAAATACAAATTTTCGTTTGTCCGGGTGGAAACTTGGGTTATATTCTTTTTATAGTTATTAGAAATGTGTCTGGTGAGAGTTTTGCCATCGTTGTCGCAGGTGGCCGTATTCGAGGACTCAGGAGCAACTTATGGAACAAAATAGCTGGTTTTGTTCGAAAAATGGCATGATCATTCTTTACTGGTTTGGTGTTTATCTGCTGCTGGCGTTTTTTACCAGGTTTTTTGCCCCGATGGTGGCTCAACCTGAAATGCATACAAATTACATCAAAGTCTGGTTTCCGCTCTTTAACTTTCTCGGCACCGAAGGGGTAATGGAATTTATCCGCAATATTCTCGTCGGTGTCTGCATTTTTGATCTGATAATAATGACAAGACTGTTCGAAGAATTCGATCAGATATGGTTTAAGTTACGGTTTGCCCTGATGCTGATCGTTGCATTGCCATATTTCTGCATATGCCTGGTTGTGTCTCACAGATTCATCGAAGGACTGGTTCTGAAATATCTTCCGAGAGCGGTTGACTAGATTCAGGCCTGAGTCTGACACATTGCAAAGCGGCGCTCAAGAATGTGGGTCCAGGCGATGCTTATCGCATCAGCCTCGTTGTGATCCTTTACCTTAACCCTGAACTCGCTCTCGATCCAGTGTACCACGTCTTCTTTGCTGGCATTGCCGAAACCGGTGACTGCCATTTTTACTTTTCGGGGCGGGTAAAAAAAGACCGGAATGTCCCTTTCCGCAGCGCAGAGTCTCGCCACTCCGCGGAGTTCACCAAGAGCGATCGGGGTACGCGGCGAGGTTTTGGCCGGCAGAAACACATCCTCGATCGCGATTTCGAGCGGGCTAAACCGCGTGAACACCTCGATGAGGCATTCACGCAGTCGCAGAAGGCGCTTCTGGGTGTCGCCACGCGCCAGCGAGATGCTGGCGCTGAACAGCAGTTTTTCTGTCTTGCGGTCTATGACGCTGATGCCGAGTTTGTCGGCCAGATCTAGGCCGACTACCGGTTCACTGGTCATTGTCTTTATCTTTCAGGCTTCTAATGTGGGCCGGATCAGGAAAGAGAACAACTGAAACCCCGCTGGCGACGCCACCGGTGACTGCTGCGACGAGAACCGAGTTGCGGCCGGTATACTCAGCATACAGCAGCACCGGAAACATGACGCAGAACATGAAAATCATGCGTTTGATCATGTGAGGCGGCAGTTTACTCATCTGCTTACTCCGGGGTTGCCTGGGCTGCCAGGCCTTCTCGGCCGGTTGCGGTTTTGCCCATTGCGCGAGAACCGGCGTTTACGGTCGAGGCGATTGCTGCTGGGCGGCTGACCGTCTGGCGTTTGCGGTCGCGGCTGTCTGCGCGGCGGTGGGTTGACGTTTGTCAGGGCCCGGCCGGGCATTGACTTAAGCGGCGGGCGATATGTGTCTTCGCTTTCGCCGAATTCATCGACTTCTTCGCTAAAAGCGGGTTTGGCGATTTTTGCCGCCTTCTCTTCGGCTTTTTCCTGTTCATGGCGAACCATGGCCAGAGCAAGCCTGATGGCATCACTGTCTTCTTCGAGGTGCCCGCCAAAATTTTCAAAGTAGCGGTGCTTGGCCTCATCGCAGTCGAGATGGTGCAGGCGTGATTCTCTCTGAGCCTGGTCAGCCGCTGGTTCCGGGGCGGCCTGATTTTCAATCATCGATTTCACACTTATTGGTCGTGAAACTGAATCTTGTCCGCCTGTTTCGGTTCGGTCGGTTCCTGGCTGCACATCAGTTTCAGCAGTGTTCTGTCGAGCCTGCTGCCTGGCAATTTTCTCGGCTTTGCGGCGTTCGAAAAACTCAGCTTTTCTATCGCGCCGGCCGGAGCGCTGTTCGGCGGGCTGTGCATCATCTGTCGTTTCGCTGCGCTGTTCAGCTGTCGCTCTTTCTGCTTCCGGTGCAGCCACGGTGTTGACCGGCGCTGCCTGTCTCTGAACAGGCTGTGACGGCAGTCTGATTGCCTCTTTTCTGGTTTCGGCCATTACTCTGGCGTCCTGAAAGAAGGCCTGGGGCAGGAAAGCATTAAGATTGAATTCCTGGGCTGGCAGGTTCAGGGCCTTTGCCAGCTGATTTCGCAGTGAATAAATATCTTCATTGCTCCATTCGACCTGAGGCACCAGATGTTTCAGTTTTTTGGCGGCGTTGTCAGTGCGCAGAGCCGCATAATTGCCGGTCATGATGCCCTGGAAAATCTTCAGTTCGTCAAGAATTTCGAGAGGGTATTTGGTTTCTTTTTCGCCTTCGAAGCCACAGCGCTCAAGGAGTTGCTCAAGAGTCGAATAGACCGACATTCTTGCTCTGAGGCCGTCGTTGAAGCTGCGAAAATCTTTGAGGAATACCGACTTGAGATACTCAAATGGCGGCGTCTGGCTGAAGCATACAAGAAACTTGGTCAGGGCGCGGCGGTGTCTTTCTGAATCCTTTTTGATTTCATCAGCGAGATTGTTGTCGCGCGAAAAAATGGCTGCAATGACTTCTTCGGGTTTTGCCGAATAGTCTTCAATGTTCTTGAAGCGCCGGCTTAAGATTTCGCCGGTTTTTCCCTGATAGATGCTCGAAAGAATGATCAGATAGAAATGTACGTTCGGGTCCATTATTTCGCGCTCGATCCAGCGCCACAGACCCTTTCTGATGTATTTGTTACAGCGTTTGTGCATGGTAGAGAGGCATTCATGCACTATCGCCTCTTTTAAGGCAAATAGAAGATCCTGTGAAACGCCAGCGATGCCGGTGCCTGGTCTTTGTTCCGGGGCTGCAGAAACATCATGTTGCGCGCCAGTCGATTGAGCCCTGCCGTCGTTTCTCGGTTCACGACGATTACGATTGCTGTCGCCGGTCCGTTCTGTCCGTTCAGTCCGTTCAGCCTGTACAGCTGTCACTGGCTTCTTTTCGGCCGGTGGCTCTGGCTTGACGATGCTTTCAAGCTGAATCTCGATAATCGGACAGCGGATGCGGCCGGGCTGTGTGCTGACGCTTTCGGTGCCTTTGCGGATAAGAAAAATGGCCTTTTTTATGCGCAACGCCGAAACTTCACGCTCTTTCTGAAAAAGCTTGGCCTTGCCGGGCAGGCCGTATTTCTGACCAACCCCAAGGTGAGGTACTGAAATATCGATAATGATGTATTTTTCTTTTTTTCCGTCGGGGGCACTGAAAACCAGGTCGAGCTTTTCTTTGCCGCCGTCGAGCTGACAATCTATTTCAGACAGTTTCCAGTCGCCGCTGCCAACCCTCTGGCGAAGGCTTTCGGCAATCTTCACCTGATGCTCTTTGATGCCCTCTTTGATGCGGGCGAATTCTTTTTCGGGCTGCTGCCTGTCTTCAGGCTTTGCGCCCCTTTTTGAGTCTGTTTTCACATTAAGCTCCATTGTGTTTTGTGGCTTTGCCACTTTAGTTTCAGACGCAGTATGAAAAGACTGCGCTTATCCGGTTTTTACGAAGACCGGGCTTCGTGGTTCCCGCTGAGTCTTGAAATTCAGGCTCCTGAAAACTGGCCAACTTTGCTGCTTTTGACAGCTTCAGTTTGTTCTGAGAAATCGTGGCTGCAGTTTTGCAGGGCTTGTTCAGGCAGGAACATTGAACGAAATAATATGGTGCGTCTTCAGAAAAGAAGTGGGCTCGATTCTTAACTTTTCTGCCCCATATTTTTTCAGGAGACCCGGCAGGTTGTGATCGAGTGTAAACAGCCCCAGTCTTGAAAAAACCGGGTGCAGTATGTCTTCGATCAGGCCAATCAGCTTGTTACCACTGCGCAGATAGTTGACCAGAACAACTCTTGCTCCTGGTTTGGCTACTCTGAATAGCTCTCTGATGGCTTTGTCCGGGTCGGGAACAACGGTTAACACGTAAGCTGCCATGACGAAGTCGAAGGCGCTGTCTGAAAAGGCCAGATTCTGCGCATCCATCTGCATCAGGTCAACTCGACAGTGGCTTTCTTCGCGAGCCTTCTGCTTCGCTTCACGGAGCATGCCGAAACTGAAATCGAACCCGACAACTTCAACATTGTCGGGGTAATATTCAAGACTTAAGCCCGTCCCGACACCGATTTCAAGCACTCTTGAGCCGCGTGTCGGGGCAAGAATTTCGATCGCCCGGTCACGGCCCCAAGAGAGATACGGCCTGAAAATCAGGTCATACAGCGAACTGAAACGGTCGTAAGTCTGTTGAATGTTTTGCGGATCGGTCAAAGCACTCTCCGGTTTGACGTGCATTTATATCTGGCTCGCCAGTAAACCACTTGATTGACTTATAGCACAAGGGCACAACCTTGGCAAGCAGAATAAATTCTAGACAGTGTACAGCCGCTCTGCTATACTTCTGTAACTGAGGTTGCGGGCAGCTGGTCTGTTTCTGTCTGCGACCCGCAAATGGTATCGTGAAAAGGAATCCTATGGTTCGACCCCTGTATCCGCTGAGAAACCCGCCAGGTAAAAAAAACCAGGCTCCGCCGGCCCCTCTGTGGAAAAATCCCTATCTGCTTGGTGCCGCTGCGATAATTATCGGACTGGCAACGGTTTTTGTTCTTCACCTTTCCCGCTCCGGAACAATCAACCCCGAAGCCGGTCCGGGTGGCGAGTCAGAGGGAGCTTTCGCTTTTCTCCGACCGTCGAAGTATTTTGGCGGCAAAGCCCGCGATCTTAAGGCTCACCAGGAACAGCTGGTAAAAATGGGTATCGCCTCTCAGTCAGAAGCTCTTAACAAAAAATTCGAAGCCAAAAATCTGCGCGAAGAACGACGTATTCTCGCAATTCAGAAATACGAGGCTTCGCGTGAGACTGCGACCAGGTTTCAGACAGAGCGCGAAGAACTGCGCCGCCGACTGCAGTCGCCCACTTCCCTGCAGCTGCGCGATGCGGTCATGGCCCTTGAAGATTCAGACAACCTCGGCATCATGAAGCTTGAAAGCCTGCTCGACGAGAAGCTTCGGGCGCAGGGCGGTTCTTCAGAAGATGTCGATGCTCTGGTTTATGCCTATGACCGCCTGGCCAAGGTTTATGAGAATAAAAACATGCAGAACAAGGCTAAAGATGCCTATGTGAATATATTCAAGCTGATGAAAAGACAGGCCCCTGAAACTCAGGGGCCCGACTGGGACAGCGCGATAAACAGTATTGAACAGTTGCCGGTTAAATCTCCCGGCAATTGAGAATGCAGTTGTCATTAAGGGGAATATTGTGAGAAAGCAGCGGTGCCAGTTCGGCCACGGGGCGCATGATGACGAACCTTCTGGTTTCTTTGGGAGCCAGGTTCTTCTCGTCATGGTTGAGCTGTTCGACCAGCTTGCTGTTGTTCAGCGATGCGTCGGCAAAAGACGGGAAAATGCGCAGATGATTGATCGCCTTTTCGGTGGTGTTGACCACGTAGCCACCGATGTAAACATAGTTGCGGTCGATTCTGATGCCGGTTTTTTTGACAACTACGGGTCCCGGAGTTACCTGAGGCAGGCGAATGTATTCCTTGCCGACCTTTTTAAAGGCGTAGGCTTTGCCGGGCTTGAAAGCTTCGGTAGTTTTTTTGGCAGCCTGAGCAAAATGGCTGTTGAACGAAAGAGCCATCAGAGACGCAAGTATCAGACCGAAATGTTTTCTGTTAACTTTCATTTGTTTGACCTCAGTAATTCTTCTTTGCTATCCATATCGGTCGTTTGAAGGAAGGAGTTTACAGCTTTTGAAAAATTTTTCTTCCGCTGATAAAAAAGACGCCGGCATTACCCTGGTAGAAATACTGGTGGCCCTGTCGGTGGCTTCACTGATCATGTTACCGGTCATTCTGCTTTTCGGTGTCTCTGAAAAGGTCACCTACAAAAGCATCAATGAAGTCGTCGCCTGCAATCTCGCTTTGCAGAAAATCGAAGAGCTAAAAAGTCGGCCATTCGAAGAACTGCGTAAGATCATCGAGGTCGCCGCTCCAGATCCGGCCGAAGGACCATTTACCGAAGTCGTTCTGCCACTAGAACTGAACGGCGTCTGGAATACTCCCGGTGTTGAATATGCCCGCGAAACAAGACTTTCATTTTACCCCAACATCGATCCTGATCCTTCCAGGCCTGATTTCGAGCTGCAGAAACGTCGTATCCGCATCCGAGTCATTGTCAAGTTCATCGAAGCGGTGATGGGCAAAAAGAACAACGAAAAGTCTTTCGAACTGGCCACCCTGCTGGGCGACGAAACCCTCGGGGCAGGTCTGAATGCATCATTCCCGATGCCCCTTAACAGGCCCTGAGGAGTCAAAACCATGCAGACCAGTCATAAAGGCAAAAGGGCTTTCACTCTCGTTGAAGTGATGATCTCGATTCTGATCTTCGGCATCGTTCTGGTGCTCGGCTACACTCTCATCAACCGCACCTTCATGAGCCTCGAACGCCAGCGCCAGTCGCTCGATACACTGCACGAAGCCCGCAACTTTCTCATGGTAATCGAGCGAGACCTGCGCGAAATGACCGAAGTCGTCGAACTCGACACGATTTTTAAAAGCAGCCTGTTCGACGAGGAAAATGCCCTGCTGTTCAAGTTGACGATTATGGTGCCAGCCCGCGGTGGCACCACCCCGCAGAAAGTTACCTATACTTACGAAGGGCCCGAAAAGCATCTCGATTCGCCGACGCGCGACAAAATCATCTATCGCCAGGTTGAAGGCGGGGTTAAAAAGGCTCTGATAACCAAACAGATGAATTACCTCAAAATATGGGGCACCGACGGAACCATCTTCCGCAATCGCAACCCCGAAGAAAGCATGGCTGATTACCGAAACTATCTGACCCCGCATTATTACCACCCCTCGAACCCATCGCCGAAAGGGCTGCGTGATATCAACAAAATCAAGGGTATTGAGGTTCAACTGTCAATGCACGAAATGTTCGACTCTGAAGGAAAACCGATCAAGCAGCGAACATTCGTTACCCGCATCTATTCAAGAATTCTTAATGCAAAATACGAATAATTCCTGTATAAGTATATAGCCATTGCCATAAGCCAAGGAGACACCCAGTGAAAACCGCCACCATCCGCCAGAAATACCTTGATTTTTTCGGTCGCCACAACCATAAGGTCGAAAAATCCGCACCCCTTATTCCCCAGGATGACCCGACCATTCTTTTCATCAGTGCCGGTATGGCTCCTTTCAAACCATATTTTCTTGGTCTCAAAAGAGATCTGAGCCGCGCCGCCTCATGCCAGAAGTGCTTCAGAACCACCGATATCGAAAACGTCGGTTACACAGCCCGCCACCATACTTTCTTTGAAATGCTCGGTAACTTCAGTTTCGGTGATTACTTCAAGAAAGAAGCGATCGCCATGGCCTGGGAATTCATCACCAAAGAAGTCAATCTGCCCACCGACAAACTTTATGTCAGTGTCCACCACAGCGATGACGAAGCTCTCGAAATCTGGCACCGTGATATTGGCGTTCCCCGCGACCGCATTGTTAAGCTCGGCGACAAAGACAACTTCTGGACCATTGGCGTCGGCCCCTCCGGCCCCTGCTCAGAAATCTACATCGATCAGGGCCCTGAAATCGGCTGCAAAAGCCCTGATTGTGCTCCCGGCTGCGACTGTGCCCGCTTCCTCGAATTCTGGAACCTGGTTTTTACCCAGTATGACCGCGCCGAAGACGGCACACTGACCCCGCTTGAACGCAAGAATATCGATACCGGTATGGGCCTTGAACGCCTCGCTTCGATCCTGCAGGGCAAGTTCGACAACTTCGAAAACGACGTGTTTGTTGGCATTGTCAACAAAGTCGAAAATCTTACTGGCCACAAATTCAATGAATCGCCCAAGATCAGAACCGCTCTTAAAGTGGTCTCCGATCATGCCCGCGCCCTGTCATTCGCACTGGCTGACGGTGCTCTGCCGGGCAGCGAAGGCCGCGGTTACGTTCTGCGCAAGATTCTGCGCCGTGCTTCGCGCTTTGGCTACAGCTACCTCGGCCAGGACAAACCCTTCCTGCACCAGATTATTCCGACCGTGGCCGAAATCATGAGCGACTACCCCGAAGTGGCCGAAAACGCTCAGCACGTGATGCGTATCGTTAAAAACGAGGAAGAACGTTTCCTGCAGACACTCAAAACCGGCAGCGAAATGCTCAGTGAATTCATTGCTGAATTGAAACATGGCAAAAAAGACATTCTCGGCGGCGAACGCGCCTTTCTGCTGCACGATACCTACGGTTTCCCGCTCGATCTGACCCGCGAAATCTGCCGCGAAGAAAAGATCAGAGTCGACGAAGCCGCTTTCAACAGCGAACTCGAAAAACAGCGTGAGCGCGGCCGCGCCAATGTAGTTTCGGCATTCGTTAACTTTCAGGCCGTTAACCCCGGCGATTACCCGGCAACCACCTTTACCGGCTATGAAACCCTCGATGATAAAGGCAAAGTGCTGGACGTCGTTGAAGCAAAAGATAAAGTTCTGGTCATCACCGACAAAACCCCGTTCTATGCTGAATCTGGCGGCCAGATCGGTGATAAGGGCCTGATCAGCGGCAAAGGCGGCGAATTCGTCGTCGAAACCACTGAAAAAGCCGAAAATGTTTATCTGCATATCGGTTCCTGGAAAGGCGCCGGCCGCTTCAAAAAAGGTGACGAAGTGGTCATGACCGTCGACAACCCGACGCGGCGCGCGACCATGCGCAATCATACCGCCACCCACCTGCTGCACAAAGCTCTGCAGGAGATCCTCGGCGACCACGTCAAACAGGCCGGTTCGCTCGTCAACCCCGAGCGTCTGCGCTTCGACTTTACGCACTTTGAAGCTATCGGCCCCGAAACGCTCGAAAAGATCGAAAATCGGGTTAACGAACAGATTCTTGCCGCCCATAGCGTAATGGTGAACGAAACCAGCTTCGATGAAGCGGTAAAAACTGGTGCTATGGCCCTGTTTGGCGAAAAATACGGTGACCGGGTGCGCATCATCAGTGTTGGCAATTATTCAAAAGAACTCTGCGGTGGTACTCACATCAGAAATTCTGCCGAAATCGGCCTGTTCTCGATCGCCTCCGAATCATCGATCGCTGCTGGCGTGCGCCGCATCGAAGCGGTTACCGGCAATGCCTCTCTCGATGTTCTGCACGAAATGCGGCGTTTCGAAAGAGAGCTGGCAAAAGTTCTCGACTGCGACCAGAAAACCCTGATGCTCAAGGCTGAAAAACTGGTCAGCGAAGCAAAAGAACTGCGCCGCGAACTTGATAAAATGCGCAAATCAGATGCCCGTGGCCGCATTGACGCAGTCAAAGCCAGTGTCCGCCAGATCGGCGGCGTGTCAGTGATCATGTCGCGCACCGAAGGTCTCAGCGTTGACGAAATGAAGGAAATCTCAGATGAACTGGTCGGCAATGCTGCCGAAAAGACCCTGGTACTGCTGGCTACCGGCGGCGATAAGGCCGGTTTCGTTCTCAAACTGACCGGCGATCTGGTTAAAAAAGGCCTGCATGCCGGCAAACTGATCAAGGATATCGCGAAAGTTGCCGGCGGCAGCGGTGGTGGACGCCCCGACATGGCTACCGCCGGTGGCAAGGATGTCGAAAAGATAGATGCAGCACTCGTCGAAGCCGAAAAACTGGTTTCGCAGGCATTGGCAGGCTGATGAAGATTCTCGCTCTCGATATCGGCAAGAAACGCATTGGCGTGGCAACCTGCGACCGCCTTGAAATTGCCGCCTCACCGTTCTGTGTGGTGAAGGCCGGCAAAACTGCGGTTGCAGAAGTGGTTAAAATTCTTGACCGCGAGGGCGTTGAAGCCGTTGTCATCGGATTGCCGGTTTCTTTTGATGGTGTTGAGCGCGAGTCGTGCGAACGGGCCCGTTTTTTTAAAAACGAACTCGAAAAATGCATGTCGCTGCCGGTAAGCTTTTTCGACGAGCGCTTCACCAGCAAAATTGCCGAGGCTTCACTGATTGAATCGGGCATGCGCCGTGAAGAACGCCGCGATGTTATCGATGCGGTCGCGGCTTCACTGATATTGCGAAGTTTCATTGAATTTCGCCGAAACCAGGGTCTCAAGCCCTGAAAGAAAGATAAAGGAAACAAGTAATGAGCAGTCTCAAATACAAATGCGTTCTCGTCTGTGAAGATATCCGCCAGGAACTCGGTGGCCGGGTCAGCCTTATGGGCGTTCTTGGCTCCAAACTTCTGGTTCAGAGTTTTCCGCTGCCCTTTCCTAAGCTTTGCCTGTTCATCGAATGGGGTGAAATTGTCGGCAAAGTAAATGTCACTCTCAATATCATTCCGCCCGAAGGCGTCGAAATACCCAAAGTCAAACCCTCCGCACCGATTCAGGGGCAGCCCGGCCTCGTGGCGCGCTCGATGATCGTGCTCAGCAATTTCGCTTTCCCGGCACCCGGTAACTACGTTTTCGAATTCGAAGCCGACGGCAAAATCGTCGGGCGCGAAAACTTTCTCATTGAAAAATATGAAGGCCAGATGCCGGCAGCGGTGAACTGAGTTTTTCAGTATGAATAACAACGCGGCTTCAGATTCTTTCGCGACACTTCTCGAAACTGCGCTCAATAAGGCTGAGACCTTTTTCGAGCAGATTCTGCCCGGCCTCAAGCCCCTGGCTGAGAACAAGCTCAGTCAGCTTGCCGCCATCTTTGAAACCGGCAGTGTCGTCGAGCGGCAGCTTGTCGCCAGGCTTTTTGTCGAGCACCTGAAAGAAGATGGGGCCGCGTTTCTTACTTCGCGTCTAGATGTCAGGCGTCACAAGCTGTTTATCGAAGCCGCTGCAATTCTCGGAACCCTTCAGTATGAACCGGCTATTGAAGCGCTGAAAGCAGGTGTTTCGATGCACACGCCCGATCTGGTGCTGCCTGCCGTTAAAGCCATCGCCATGATGAAGCCATCGCGAAAAGTCGACGAAGTGTTGACCGCCTTTTATCTGAATTTTCCCGACGAAACCAGACTTTCGCAGAGCATCAGATATCTTCTGCCCCGGCATGAGACTCTGGTGCATGAAATGCTCGAAAAATACCGGTCGCTTAACGCCGACCGCCGCATGTGGGTGCTGAAATATCTGTCTGAAACCTCAAATTCCGAGTCTCTCAAGCTGTTCAGCGAAGAACTGCAGACCGAACCGCTTGAAAGGGGGCTTTACTGTGTAAAAGGCCTCGGAAAAATAGGCACCGAACAGGCAGTGGATGTTTTAAAAAAGCACATCGGCACTTCAGAGTGGTTTTTGCGCAAACGTATCGTCGAAGCTCTCGGTGTGAGTAACTGCCCAGGTGCCGTTGAGCCGATCCTCGAAATGCTCAACGACGAATCGGTACAGGTGCGGGCCGCGGCAGTCGAAAGCCTGTCGAAGGTTGGCAGCCTGAAACCAGATCTGCTGATTCAGAAGCTGGAAAAAGCCGGCAAAGTTTTTAAAATCAATCTCGTGCGCGCCATGGGGCAGCTGAGAAACGAAAAATTCGTCAAACCGCTGGTCGAAGTTTTAAAAGATCGCGACACTCTGTTTTTCAGTATCGATGCTATCGGTGACCTTGGTTTTCAGCAGGCCGAATTTTCATTGCGGCGGCTGCTGAAAGACGAGATCTGGTTCAATCGTCTCAACGCTCTCGAAGCGCTCGCGAAACTGCAGATTTCTGAGTTGGGTACAATTGCCCAGGAAGCCGCCCAGGATGAAAACGACATGGTGCGCAACGCTGCCAGTCGAATTCTGACCGGTTTGAAAGCGAAATAAACCCCTCGCTGTACAGAATTCTGTAAACCTGCCGGGGTTTGTGTACCCCTGCCGTTGATTTGGGAGAGGGGATTTGATTTTTGGGTTTTCCTAAAGTATAATTAGCGCCTCAGATTTTGTGTACATTGCGCAGGTCGAAGAAGAGAGACGAGGGAAGCCCTTATAGAAAGCTTTATCTCCAATGCTTCCGGCAGTTTTTTTGAGGCGTCTGCCATAACGGAGGTTTCATGAAGAAGGTTATTCTTCCCGCAGCTTGTCTGCTGCTGGTGCTTGCATTTCTGTTCGTTGGCTGTGGCGGCGGCAGCTCTGGCGATGCAGTTTCGAGTTCCTGGCTTGGGTTGACGGCCGATCCCGATGTTGTTGGCAACCTCCAGATCGATATCAGACCATCTTCTGTCTCGGTCAGGCCTGGTCAGACAATCGCTCTTTCAGTCTTTGTAAAGGATGGCTACGGGCACCCGGCAAATGATGTAAAACTCGCTTTCGCGTCACAGCTCGGTGGCACCTTTGACGACAAAACGGCTGAAACTTCCAATGGCTGGGTTTCCACCACCTTCACTGCTGGCACCCAGCCCGGAACTGAGTCGATAATCGTTATGACCAGCGCAAAATCTTTTTCAAAGCCTTTGCTGGTGCAAAACCCGGTGGCGGTTAACCCGACAATTCAGATCGTAACCAGTGCCGATACTGTTCAGGTCGGCAGCATGGTAACCGTTGCGATTGGTGTTTCAGAAAACGGTGTTCCATCTAATGAAGTTGAGGTAAGACTATCTTCAACCCTTAAAGGTGATTTTGGCTCTGATTCAGGTAAAGTTGAGAACGGCTGGTTTTCTACCACCTTCAAGCCCGGTGACAATAGCGGGCTTGCTGATATTGTTGCTATGGTTAATGGCGTAAAAGCAACGAAAACACTGTCAGTGATCAAGGAGAAGATTGCTTCCCCGATTTTGAGCGTAAGAGTCAATCCTTCTGCCGTATTCCAGGGGCAGAGCGCTTCGGTAATTGTCATTGCGACAGATGAAACCGGCGGGGTTTCCACTGCTGAGATCAGTCTTGACGCGACTCTTGAAGGCAGCTTCAGCCCAGCCAGAGGAACCCCTGAAAATGGCGTATTTTTCTCAAATTTTACGTCGGACAAAGAGGTTGGCATAGCTACCATAACTGCCTGGAGCGGTTTGTCTTCAGCCACTGCCCAGCTTTCAATTGAAAAACCCGAAATTGTTATGAAGGTGTCTCCTTCGATGAATACTGTAAAAATCAACGAGCGGGTTCCGGTTTCGGTTCTGGTAACCGACACTTTTTTTCGCCCGATCGAGAATGCGTCGGTTTATCTGAGCGCTGAACTAGACTGTGACTGCTCGCCCGAAGAGGGCAGAACCAATGATGACGGCTATTTCTTTTTTGACTTTGTTGCCAGCACTACGGCCGGTGTATCGAAAATTCATGCGTTGACGGCCGATGCGACCGGCTCGGCGGTTATTACCGTGGTTGGCCCATGAGCGGCTTTTCAGGAGAAATGAAATGAACAGAATAAGATTGTTTTTGTTTTCGCTGCTTCTCGTGACGCTCGTGGTTCTGCCTGCCTGCGACTCGGGTTCGAGCGGTCCGGTTGCCAGCCAGCTTTCCACCGGGCCGGGGTATAATATTCGGCTCGCCGTAAGCGACCCAGATCTGATGGTCGGTGCAACCACGACTCTTACCGCAATAATCTATGAGCCCGATGGCGCGCCGGTTCGAGACGGAGTAGAGGTGTTTTTTGGCAGCTCTCTGAAAGGTTCTTTTTCTGATAATCCGGCGAAAACCTCTGGCGGAAAGGCTGTAGTAAGCTACACCGCCGGTGACATTCACGGTTATGAAGACGAAGTTACGGCAACCTGCAACGGTGCAATAGCCAAGGAAAAGATAGCCATTACATCTTTTTGAGTGAAAGAATCTGAAAGGCAGCATAAATGAAAATTAATAAAATATTTATTTCCGGTCTGATTGTGATGCTGGCTCTGCTGGCATTTATGATCGCTGCACCTGTAAGGGGCGAAGAAATCGAACCGAATAAAGAAGCGGCTGTCGAACAATCGGCTGACTCCGAAGATAAAGATGGCACGGTGGAATCGAACGAAAAGTCGCCGGCTGATGCAGATAAAGCTGACGATGCAGAGTCTGAAAAGGCTGATGCTGGCAAAAAGAAGATCGATGACAAAAAGTCAGAAAAGAATGATGCCGGTAAAAAAAGACAGGTTAAAGATGGTGTGGCTGAAAATTCTGATAAAACCAATGAAGCGCAGAAGCAGAGTGTTTTAGGTCTGTCGAGCCCTGATTCCTCGCTTCCCGATGATTATAACCCTGACTATCTGATATCAACCCGTTATTCAAAAAGCAAAAGCGGCAATATCACCACCTGGTATCTTATGTACACCCGCTCAAACGACATTATTGCCACAGTTAAGGAACTTTTCGACGAAGAGGTAAGTTCCGGAGACATTAAACTCGGCGAGAACCCGGTGACCAACTCTATCATTATCAAAGCGAAAGATGCTGCCAACCCGGTTGTCGAAGAGATCATCGATACGGTAAAAAGTCTCGATTTCAGAAGCGGTCAGGTGCTGATCGAAGTTCTGGTCGTTGAGATCACGGTTTCAAACGAAGATCTCTTTGACTTTGAATTGATGAATATTGTCAAAGAACCCTTTAACATCAAAAACACCCTCGGTACAATCGGGGTAGACCATGGCACTATCGGCGAAACCGATCCGCTTTCAAAAAGCGACCGACTCAAGGTGTTCGTCACCACGCCAAACCGCATGAAGCTCTTTCTCAACGCCTGGAAAGACAACAAAAAGGCCAATGTTATATCTTCGCCCCACATCGTGGCTGCCAACCACCGAGAAGCCACTTTCAAAATAGGCAACAAGGTGCCGATCATTGAAAGCATAAGACCTTCAGATGCCGGCCCGATCAAATCCTTTGATATCAAGGATGTCGGCATCGAACTGACGGTTACTCCGCACATCAACCGCGGCAACCAGATCGACATGGAAGTTTTTCAGACGATCAACGCCCTGCAGAGCTACGACGCCAAAGAAGGTACCGCAAACATGTCGAACCGTGAGGTAAAGACCAATGTGTCTCTTGCTGACGGAGAAACCCTTATTCTGGGCGGTTTTATCGAAGAACGTGTTACCAAAACCGAGAACAAGATTCCGCTGCTTGGTGATCTGCCGATGGTGGGCAAGGCTTTTCGTAAGAAGCAGAACAACAAAGAAAAGGTGGAGCTGCTCATATTCATAACTCCCAAGGTTCTCGACACCGTTGAAGACGGTAAAGTTGCGCTGAAAGAGAAGATCGAAAAAGTATCATTCAAGGAAAAGGTCAACGACCTCATTGAAAACCGCAGACTCAAGCGCCAGCAGCTGGAAAACAATCAGGAATATCTCCTTGAACGGGCCTCGCGCAACTGGTTTTATGATTTCGACCGCAAGGATATCGAAGATCTTGTCTGGAACATTCCGGCTGAGATCAAACCCGAAACCCTTAATCTGCGCCGCACCGGGCACATGCCGTTCGGCTTTGGCCAGTCGAAGCGATTGAAACCGCCGCGCCTGAATACCGAGCTCGAACCCTCTGAAGGATTCATTATGGCGAAGGAATTCAGTATCGAAGACCCGGCAAAATTCAAAACCCTGCGTCTCAATGTTGCCAGCAACAATGCTGCTGTTGTCTATATCAATGGCCGGCTGGTTGACCAGGACCCGGCAATGAAGCTCAAAGACGGCCATGACTTTGAATACTGGAATCGCACCGTTGATTTCTCAAGCAGTGTTCTCAGCGCTGGCATCAATAACATCGTTGTCTTTCTCGGCTGCGACAAGAGCAAAACTGACGCGTATCTTGACCTGGAGCTGATCGGAACCAGATAATGAAAAAACTCTCATCTGCACTGGCCTTTGGTATGGTTCTGGTCGCGGCGTTCGCCCACTCTGAACCAAAGGTAATAAAAAACATACGCGTCTCTGTCGAGGGTAAAAAGCAGTATTTCGACCTGTTTCAGAGCGCTGCCGAAGAGAACCTCTGGTATTGCGGCCAGACAAAACCGACGGTTCTGATGCGCAACGTCATAAGCCAGCAGATACCGGAGATTTCCCTCATCCGCTTTCAGAAAAAAGACATCAAGAACCCGCAGAAGCTGGTCGAAGGCGCGCATTTTCGCATGCATCTGTCGCTGGGTGCCGCTGCAGACGTAATGGAAGAGTTGAAAAAGAAGCTGCCATCGTCAGGGAAAAGGCCCCCGGTGCTTTCGCCCGTGCCTTTCTCGGCGTTGAAGCTGGTTTTGCAGAAACCTGACGGCAAAGAAGTCGAAATGAAGTCAGAACCGCTGGTCGGCAACTCCGGGCAGCGCTCTTCGCAGAATGTGGCATTCTCGACCGTTCTGGGCAGCCTCGATACCGACCTGCTCGATGCTCTCCTGCGCGGTAATACCGGCGCAAAATACACCCTGTTCTACAATTACCGTTACCTCGACCCGGTACTTACCGGCAAACCCGCCGCCGCCAGCGCCGACCCCAGAGATTCTTCCGCTCAGAACGGTGGCAGCTCGCCTGACAGAAACCTGCCCGGAACCCGCGATTTCTCGACCATGGAAAAGGAAGCGGCGGCCAGCGTCGGCTGGGAAAAAGCTGGCGAAGGTTTTGTCGGCTTCTCGCGCTACTCAAAAGCGGTACAGGATAAATGCATTTTTGTCGAAACGGCCGAAAGATGGCAGAACGCCTACCTCACCCTTCCGATACTGACTTTTCCGGCCGGGGTATCAGTTGATAAAATTGTGCTGGAAGTCTCTCTCGTTCACGACGGCAAAAAATATCAGCGGCAGGAGTTCAGCTGGATGCCTGCTTCCGTTGGCTGGCGCGACGCTAACGGCGCACCGCTCGTGTACGGCATCTTCCCACTGGGAAATCTGGCCAGACTGTCGCCGGAAGAACTGCAAAAGGTCAAATTTTCCATCCGACAGACCATCGACACTTTTCGTGGCGAAAAGCTCGTTTCTGAGACTTTCTGCGATATGGTTGAAGGTGATACGCCGATCAGTGACCCTCTTGATATTGCCGACATTCTTGAATTCGAGACCGGGATGCTGACCTGGGCACCCGAAAGCCAGCCCGGCCTGAAACGCATCGATGTCGCCCTGACAGACGGCGACTGGAAATCTGGCAGAGTTATCGAGCCTGAGTTCAGTAATGGCAGAATGACGCCTCCATCCACAAGCATGTGGTTGATCAGGCAGGCTTCTCCTGACGAATCTGTGCTTGCCGCCGAGGTTTTCTTTATCGTTTCCGACGGAAAACAGGAAAAGAAGGTGGCATGGGCTAAAAACGGCAAAAATCTGCGAAAAGAGCTTTTCGCTCTCTCTGCCTTTTTTGTCGACAAGGACTGGTCTGGAAAATGAGAAAACACGGAAGAAAGCTTGCACCCGGTTTATGTCTCGCTTTTCTTCTGCTGCCTCTGATATTTTTTCTGACTTTTCTTGCAGGTTGCGGTGGTGGCGGTAGTTCTGGCGGCGGTGTTGCAGGTCCTGCTGCGACCAGCATGATCACCGGCCGGGTAATCGCTCCTGACGAACTTCTGCAGCGACTGAACCTTATGTCGGCCTCTTCGGCCGCAGCTGGCCCGAGAGCCACGGTCTGGCTTGAAAATAACCCTGACGATATGCAGCTGACCGATTCGTCTGGTAATTTTTCATTTTCAGGTCTTGCGCCGGGCGTGGCTTACCGCGTTGTCTGCCGCTACGATATCGCCGCAACCGGAGAACTTTACCTTGTCAGATCCGGCGAAATACTTATTGCAGCAACCGCTCAGGCTGGGCAGACCGGTGATCTGACCCTCGAAAAGGGGAAATACACTATTTCCGGGATACTGCGAAACCAGTTCAATCAACCGGTTGCCAATGCAAGAATGTCTCTCTGGGGCATCAGATTTAAAACTCTCTCTGATGGCACTTTTATTACTCCGCCAATGCCGGAGTCTGCCGCTACCGAAAAAATAAACGTTCAGGCAGATGGTTATCGCCAGATGACCCTTGAACTGCCCTTCATTCATTCACAGGACATGATGCCCGGAATCGATGTGACCCTGTCTGACGTCAGTGAGCCAAATTTTGCGCCGCTGCTGTTCTTTAAACAGGCACCACAAAAAGTTGCCCCCGGCGAAAAAATTGCTCTGCAGATTGCCGTTTTTGACCCGGATGAACTGGCACCGGAAAGTTTTAAGCCGGTCTGGAAGCCTCTTTCTGGCACAATTGAAGAGACTGCTGACCGCCTCTCTGTTTTCTGGACCGCGCCGCAGATTTCTGGCCTGGCCACTGTCAGTGTCAGTGTTACCGACAGCAGAGGCGCTTCCGGCACCGCAACGATCGGTCTTGCGGTTGGTGGTGACCGCAACCCGGCTGTTCGAGTCGATTCAATAAGCCCGTCTTCGGCTGAGCCGGGTATGCAGGTTGTGATCAAAGGCTCGGGGTTCAGCGCTGACCCGGCAAAGGTTAAGGTCAGTTTCAATGGCATATTTGCCGACATCGTTTCGTCTTCAGAAACACAGATTGTCACGACGGTCCCTTCTGGAGCTACTACAGGGGTTCTCGTCATTTCAGTTCCGGGCGGCGAGAAATCAGCCGGTGTTTTTGCGGTGATAGACCCGGGTCTGGCACTCTCGCCGGCTTACGGCCCCCCCGGAACGATTGTCGGTCTTTCAGGCAGAGATTTTGGTACCGATCAGACTGCCGGCTCTATTCTGGTTAATGGGGTTCAGGCCAGCATTCAAAGCTGGTCAGACAGCCTGATTCGCTTTATTATTCCAGAAAAAGCCGTTGGTGGGGTAGTTACCCTGTCTTTGCGCGCTCGCGAAAAAACCGCCGGTTTTTTTAAAGTTACGAGAATATTCGATGTTTCAAGTTCACTCGTGACAAAGGGTTCGGAGATCGTTATCACCGGCGAAGGCTGGGGCGAAGCGCAGGCCGCCAGCTCTCTCGTTTTTGCAGGAGATGTTGCGGCGACAATAAAAAGCTGGTCTGAATCACGCATCGTTCTGCTGGTGCCGACAGGTGCGCGCAGCGGCGATCTGACTGCGACAGTGCAGGGAATTTCCTTCGTTGTCAGGGCTGTGAAAGTTAACTCGGTCGATTCTGTCAGCCCTGATAGAGGCATTGCCGGTGTCGAGATCGAGATCGCCGGCACCGGTTTCGGGGCGAGTCAGGGAACCGGCCATGTGAAAATCGACGATAAAACCCTCGAAATCATCGGCTGGTCAGAAAATCTCATCCGGGCCAAAGTTCCTGAAGGCACGAGGCCCGGTGATCTTGCGGTTTTTGCGGCCGGAATCAACAGCAACGGAGTGCCCGTCGTAATTTCGGCGATCACTTCGATCTCACATGTTCGCCGGCCGGCCGGAACCGTTCTGCAGATCGATGGTTATGGCTTTGGCAGCAATACCGGGTTCGTTCTCTTTGGCGAAATTGTCGCAACCACCTTCAAGACCTGGAAAGAAGACTTGATCGAGGTGGTTATTCCGGCAAACGCTCCCGGTAACGCTCCTGTAGTTGTGAGTTCTATGGGCGTAAGAACCCCGGCGGTACCATTTTTCGTCACCAGTATTACCGGTGCCGACCAGGATTCCGGCTGGATCGGTCGCGAAGTGGTTATTTCGGGTGACAACCTCGGAAACGGTTCTGGCGGCGATAAGGTTACTTTCAATGGCGTCACGGCTCCGGTAATTTCCTGGAATGACAGTTCTGTGAGTGTCAGAGTGCCTGAACAGGCCACCAGCGGTCAGCTCGTGCTTGAAATCAGCGGGGTGTCGGTGACTCTGGAAGAGGAATTTACCGTCTTTACAGATTATGACTACGCCCAGGCTGCCCCTGACTGGAGCGGCAAGCGTGTCAATTCTAAACCTCTGCTTCCCGGGCTGGCCCAGGATTCTGCCGGAAACGTCTTTATCACTGATTACGACAACGGCTGGGTCTGGCGCATTGCCAGCGACGGAACCCAGAGCAAATTCGGCAATCTCGATAAACCATGGGGCATTGCGCTCGATGAAGCGAACGGGCGCATTTTTGTATCCGAGTCAGGCAAGCACAGGGTTCAGATTTTTGATCTGCAGGGCAATGGAATCGGGCAGTTCGGTACATTGGGTGCCGGCGACGGACAATTCTCGGGCCCGAGGGGCCTGATTCTCGATCAGGCCGGTCGGTTGTACATTGCTGACGCGGGCAACAGCCGCGTTCAAGTTTTCACTGCTGCCGCGAACCCGGTTTTTATAACCAGCTTTGGCACAGATGGCAACGGTGACGGGCAGCTGACATATCCTTCTGGTGTGGCTGTCGACAGCAATTTTCTGGTTTATGTCGCCGATGCCGGTAACAATCGTATTCAGCGATTTACCCCCGACAGCGGCAGCAACCCGACAGTATGGGCTTTTTCAGGCTGGCTTGGTTCAAAAGACCCCAATGTCGCAACGCCTGGCTGGTTGAATGGCGGTTCTGGCCTTGCCGCAAATGTGTCAGGCGCATTCAAAAGCCCTTATGGCGTGGGCCTGGCCGGCGCCAATCGCCTGCTGGTGGCAGATACCAACAATAACCGAGTGCAGGTTTTTGACGCCCAGACCGGGCTTTTCGTGTCGAGCATCGGCGCGTCTGGCGTCACCAGTGGTCAGTACAATCAGCCGTTGTTTGTTGGTTTTGCTGATGACCAGGTTTTGATTGCCGATTCGAGTAACGCCAGAATACAGAAGTCGGGCCTGAATGGTGAATTCATTGCACAGATACGCCCCGATACCTCACTTCTCAATACCCGCCCGGGAAGAATTGCCGTAGACTCGGTGCGCCGGCGCGTCTACGTCCTTGATACCGATGACGGCTCGATCAGCGTGTTTGGTCTCGATGGCAGTGTTATTGAGATTATTGGCTCTTCTGGAGCTGGCAGCAGCCAGTTTTATAAGCCCGAAGGCCTGGCGCTCGACGGCAACGGCAATCTCTATGTCGCCGATACCGGAAATGCGCGAATTCAGATAATTTCGCCAGAAGGCAGTTTCAGTGGTCACTGGGGCGTTTATGGTACCGGCGGGGGGCAGTTCGTGCGGCCGGTGGCGCTGGCAGTTTCTCCCGATTCCCGCCACCTTTACGTGGTCGATCGCGATCTGCATCGTATACAGAAATTTACCGTTTCCGGGCAGTTCGTAAAAGGGTGGGGCAGTAATGGTGCTTCAGACGACCACTTCAAGAACCCTTCGGGGATAGCCTGTTCGCGGAACGGTGAATTGTACATCGCAGACACCGGTAATCACAGAATAAAAAAATATTCGGCTGAGGGTGTTCTAATTGGTTGGTGGGGCAGTTACGATGCGGGGGCGCAGTCTTTCTGGCTTGATCCCGGATCTCAGAAGACCGGCGCTGTCAGTGATTCAGACGGCGGTTTCGATACCCCGGTCGACGTTGCTGTCGATTCTGAAGGGCATGTTTTTGTCGCCGATTCAGGTAATTTCAGAGTTCAGAAATTTGCTTCTGAACAGGCTGAAAGGCTGGCCGGCGGTTTTATTACCGAGATTTACCTTGGTGAAAGTTTGTCTGCGTTGTCATCTGATGCCTGGGCGACTGTTTATGCAGTAACCGAAAGTGGCTTTGTTCGAAGATTCTTTCCTGAACCGTGATTGCCGATGGTGTGTACAATGGCATACCAGAATTATCTTGCGGCATAAAAATTCTGGTGCTAGTATCGCAGAAGTAAAAAAAAGTTTTGAGATTTAAATCTTTGGAGGCCTTAATTGCGTAATCCATTGAAAACGGCTCTCTCTTTGTGTACCCTTTTTGTTCTGGCATTTGCCACTCCGAATTTTGCTCAGGCTCCGAGTCTGGCTCCGGCTGATGCTTATTATGTTTCTGCCAAAACCGAATTTGGTACCGAAACTTTTACCATCATTCGTGATGGCCGCCGCGAAGAACAGTTTTATTTTGTTCCGGCCCGCCCCCATGTCGCCATTGAAAAGCGCAATGGCAAAGATTACCCGGTTTTTCAGCTGCTCAGCTACCAGAGAAAGAAAGACAATGAACTGGTACAGGGTGGCATTCTGCAGTTTTCTGTGCAGACGGCCATTTCAAAGGCAACAGAAAATGAACTGCTGAACACCATCAAAGGCAAGTTTCCGCTTTCTGATTCGAAAAAACAGCACCGCCTTTCACCGATTCCGATGAAAGAAGCCGTTATCAGCATGTACGACCTTGACGGCAAGCTGCTGCAGTCAGCTCCGGTCAAAGAAGGCATCGCCCCCATATTCGGCAATCAGCAGTTCCCGTTCATGCTCAACCTCACCGATCTTGGTGCTGATGCCATGAAGGCTATGACCACCGGTCATGGCGGCCTGCCGGTGCTTATCACCTATACTTTCCAGGGCATGACTCCTCCGGGTGGCTTCAAAATCGAAGTTAACTGGGACAACTGCTACAAACACCTCAGTTCAGACACCAAGCTGCGCGCCAATGTCGCTTACGCCAGTCTGGGTGCCAATCTGGGCGCTGACATGACCAAGATTCGCGAAGAAATGGAAAGCAACGGTATGATGAAGATCACCGCGCTTTCCAACGAAGCACTCTCTGATACTGCCCTCGATGCGGCCATGAACCCGGTCATCGACCTCATAACCAAAGAGCTCTTTGAAAACATCAAAGCTCCGCCGCAGATCGACCCGGCCTCGGCCAAAGAAATTGCCGCCCCCGAAATCAAAGATCCGCCAGCAGGTTCGGTGACTCCTGCTGCCAGTGTTGCCGAAGCAAGCGGTGTTGCCCCCGCCAAGGGCACAGATTCTGCAATTGGCAAACCGGCTGCTGACAATGCCGCTGCCGGCTCAGGCGATGCTGCCGCCGCAACCGGAGCTGCCGCGGGTGCTGCCGTTGGCGATGCCATCAAGGGAGCGACCTCAGCTGCAACCGGTGCAGCTGGCGAAGCGGCCAAGGGAGCGCTGGATGCTGCCGCCACTTCGGTTCCCTACGTCGGAACGATCATGAAAGTTCTCGATGTCGCCGCCGACATCGCCAAGAACTCCAAGGTCGCCATCGGAGCCAGCTACGCCCTGAAGGATGCCAAGTATGTTAAAAAGGGTTCCTTTGTTTATACCTATGACCGCCAGGCGATCGTTGACCGAAAAACCTCTTTCGGCGGCCCGATCGGCATTGGTTCATTCGATAAAAAGATCCAGAATGAATGTATAACCGTGCTGCCAGATGGCAACTGGGAAGCCGCATATTATAGCCTGCCATCGGTTGGTGATTCAAACTCCCTGGGCTATAAACAGATCAACCTGAGTGTCATCCCTGTTTTCGGCGATAAGCAGATTGCCGGTCAGAAGATTGAATCTGCTATTTATAAAGCCAATACAGAAACCTGGACCGACAAAAACGGTAAAGAAACCAGATATTTCCTGTTCCCGCTGAAGGCCGTATACGATTCCGCAGATTACAAATCGAACCCGGCCGGCTTCCGCTTCAGGGTCAAGGTAGAGGTTGTGCCATTGACCGGCCAATCTTTTGTCGTTGATTCCTATGTTCCGATGTTTGACGGTGAGCTTGCCATGTCACCCCCGACCGATCTTATGCAGGCTGTGAAGATATCTGCCGACGGCGTAACTTATGGTGCAGGCGATAACGAAATCTTTTTGATTAAAGGTGCACTGAAGGCAGATAACCTCTCCTTGCCTTTCAAACTTGATGCAAACAAAGGCAATCAGGGTTTCCTGATTCCGAAAGGTGCAAAATCAGTGAAGATAACTGGCATGCAGTTTTTTACCAAAAAAGGCAAAAAATTTGACTGGGCTGGCAATAACAGGCAGCTCTCAGATATCGATGCAAACTATGATATCACCCTGTTTGACAGCGACTGGGACAAATCTGCCGACACCGATTCAATCATGGGCGAACCAGAACCCGAACAGAAGTAAACCCTTTTCCGGCCGCTGTCCTGACAGCGGCCGGAATTGTTAAAGAAACCAATGGAGGAACAAATGAAATTTAATTCCCGCACCCTCGCTGTATGGCTTTTCGCCTGCAGTTTCGTTCTATCGCTGACCGGTGCTTTTGCTCAGGCCCCAAGCCTGGCTGCCTCTGATCAGTATGTTGTAACGGTCGACACCGAGAATGGTCCCGAAACCTATACGGTCATCAGAGACGGCCGCATTGGCGAGCATTTCTATTATGTTCCGATCAAGCCGACCATCGCTACCGAAAAAATCGATGGCAAAACCATGCCGATATTTCAGCTCCTCAGCTACCAGACCAAAGATGGCGACGGTGGCATTCTTCAGATGTCTATGGTTTCTGGCGTAGCCCAGGGCACCATCGATAAAATCAAGTCCAAGCTTTTCAGCCTCAAGGTGCCGGCCGGAAAAGTTCCGCGCCTGTCGCCGCTGGCAATCAAAAGTGCCGAGCTGACCCTTTATGACCTCGGTGGCCAGATGCTTGACCAGGCAGCTCCCAAGCCTGGTATCGCCCCGATTTTCGGCACCCAGCACTATCCGTTCATGCTCAAGCTCAAGAGTCTCGGTGCTGATGTCATCAAGGCTCTCTGCACCAAGCAGGGCGGTCTGCCGGTTCTGATAACCTACACCTTTCAAGGTATGACTCCTAAAGCCGGTTTCGAAGTTGAAGTCGACTGGGATGCCTGCTATGAACATTTCAGCACCAATACCGAAGTGGCCCTTGAAGTTGCGAAAAACTCCATCAGCGGCAGCCTTGGTCTCGACATTGCCACCCTGCGCGAAAAGTTTGTCAGCGAAGGTCTGATCAAAATCAACTCTCTTACCAGTGAAGCCGCTGACGCCAAGCTGCTTGATGACCTCATGACTCCGGTTCTGAACCTCATAACCAAAGAACTCTTCGAACAGATTCACCCGCCCACTTCAATTGCTCCGGCAGAAGCCGAAAAGCTCAAAGAAGACGAAGCCAAGCCGGAGCTGGCCGCTGCCGCTCAGGGTATCAGCGAAGCGGTAATGAAAGCTACCGGACGTTTCTTCAAGGTCGGCGCCAAAGTCGACTTCGCTCTTAAAGACGTAAAGATTGTCAAAAAGGGCAAATTCACCTACAAATTCGACCGCCAGGCCATTGTTGACCGCACCACCTCCTTCGGTGGCCTGCTTGGCATCGGCAATTTTCCGAAAGATGTGCAGGAAAAATGCATAACCACCATGCCCGCCGGTAACTGGGAAAGGGCTTTCTATGTTCTGCCGTCGGTTGGCGCCACTGCGACACTTGGCATCAGCAGCCTTGATATTGCCGTAACCCCCGAAGAAAAAATCGGAGAAGATAAATGGCAGCAGATCTCTGGCTACAAAACCGAATCTGCCGGCTTCAATAAAACCGGAAAAGCCATCTGGACAGATAAAGACAGAAAGGAAATTATCAATTTCCAGTTCCCGCTCAAGGCTCTGTATGACAAAGAAGGCTTTAACCGAGATAATTATCGCTTTAAAATCGCTACAATCATCAAGCCCACAAGCGGTAAATCAATAGAGATTACCAGCTACGCGCCGCTGTTTGACGGTGACCTGGCGATTGCGCCTCCGACTGATCTTGTCGACATCGTTACCATAGACGCTTCCTGCATGACCTTTGGCAGCGAAGAGGGACAGGTTTTCAAGGCGCCCGGTCAACTCAAAGCCGGTTCTCGCACCTGGAGCATCTTATTGAGCGCCGATACACCGATTCAGCGTTTTATGGTTCCGGTCGACGAAAAAAATATTACCGTTCCCAGCCTGGCATTTGCCCAGAAAAAGGGCGTGCTTGGCAAATGGCCTCTCTGCAATAAAAACCTCAGAGAGATCCAGCCCGACCTTTATGTGATGTTGTTCGACGGCGCCTGGAACAAAGACTTCGATTCGTCTCAAAGTCCTGAAGATGCGATCGTAAACCTTGACTGATCTTGTTAAAAGCTGCACTCGAAAGGGTGCAGAGATTAAAATTCAATAAGGGAGCATAGCGTGAAAAGAATGAATGTACTGTTTACCGGCCTTATGGCCATTTTTCTCTGCCTGGTAGCCGTTAACCCGGCTTCGGCGTTGCCGAGTCTCGATGCCCAGAAATGGCGTACGGTTCAGATTAACGAAAAAGTTGGCAACAGCGTTGAAGAAAACATGATTACCGTAATTCAGGATTCCGATAATCCTCTGGTTTTCTACTACGTGCCAAATCGCCCCCGTCTGGCCGAAACTGTGACTGTCAAAGATAACAAACGGACTGTCAGACCAGTTTTTCAGCTCATGACACTGCAGACCAAATCTGCCAAAACCAAAGACATCTACGAAGAAGGCCTGCTGCAGTTCTCTCTGCGCATGGACCTGCAGCCCGAGAGTGCATCTCAGGCAACCAAGCTGATCTTTGAAGATTTGCTGAAAAATGGTCTGGCCACTGAAACGACCGACATCAAGCTTCTGCCGCTGCCGGTTTCTTCAGCTTCGATCTCGATCTATAAACCGAGTGGTGAATGGCTGTCCAGCGGTATTCAGCAGCCATCTATCGCTCCAATTTTCTCTACTCAGGCTGTTCCTTTTCAGATAAACCTGACCAGCCTGGGCGCTGATGCAATGAAAGCCCTCACCCAGAAAGGCCAGGCCGGTCTCGGCGTTTATTATCAGATGTCGTTTCAGGGTGTTCTGCCTGCTGCCAAGCTGACAGTAGAAGTTGACTGGAAACAGACCTTCAGCCATTTCAGTGAAAATACCAAAGAGAAGAAATACTGGAACGCCCTTCTGTTCGCCGGCGGCACCAGCAAATCAGACAAAAAAACCGTTGCCGAGAACCTGCTCGAAAACAACTGTATCACTGTAAAAATGGAAGGCGACGGCGATGAACTCGAAGCTCTGCAGAAAGTTCTCGACCCGATTCTGGAGCGCATCAACAGCCAGTTGATCGAAAAAATGGCACCTCCTGAAAAAGTTGAACCGGCAGAAGCAGCAGAGCCCAGCTACGGTATCGGCATGTTTTATGGTGGCGGCAGTTCATACGCCATGAAAAAAGTCGATGTTAATAAGATGGGTAAAGAAACCTTCAAATTTGACCGGGCTCAGCGCGTTACCCGCGCCACTTCATGCGGCACTTTCATTGGCATCGGCAACTATGACAAAGAAATCATCGAAGCCGCCAATATCGTCATGGATCCAGGCAACTGGGAAAAAGCTTATTATATCATTCCAACCGTTAACCCTGATCCCTGCCTGCTCGAAGTGACTCTGAACCAGTATGTTCAGTATAAAGAAGGCTCAGGTCAGCCGGCTGGCGCATACCCCAGATTCTCAGGAACTGAAAATCCGCAGCTGATCACCTGGCGCCCCAATGCAGTCGATAAAAAACCGGGTTGGGTTGATAAAAACGGCAATTCGGTGAGCAATATTGTCTGGCCCCTCCAGGCTCTTTATGCTGAAGCAAAGGCAGCCAACAAGGAAATCAATGACTACGTCGAATACAAAATCGAAATGAAGATTTCTTCGAAGGGCAAGGACACCCGGATCGATACAGTAAAATTCGATAAAGTTCAGGAAATGATGGCCGGCAACAAAACCTTCGACAGCCCGCAGGAAATGGTTGAAACTCTTACCGTCACCTGTGACAACCTGTCGCTTGACGCTAAAAAGGGCCTGAAGAGAGTGAACTTCGACATCGACCACATGACCGATGCCGGCAAGAAAGGCCGCTATTCATGGGTTTTTGATGCGAAGAGCAAAGCGACTGAATCGACTCACAGCTGGTTTGTTCCCCGTGATGGTGAATACAAGCTTATTCCCAAGGTTGTTTTCTATCTGCACAGACCTAACAAAAATAAGAAAACGCAGATCGACTGGGAACAAAATGGCAATGATCTGCGCGAAGGCTACGGGCTTTATCTTGATCCGGGCGATTACGACTGGAATCCTGACGACGAAGTTTTCAAATAAGTTTCTCTGAGCTTCTTATTGAGAACTCTGGCGCTCTGTCAGAGTTCTCATTTTCTTTTAGTAGAACAAGGTAAATACCGGGAGGTTTTATGCAGTCGAACTTTTTTTTAAAGAAGCACCTGATCGCTTTAATGCTGCTCTTCACTGCCTGTGTGGCAGATGCCCAGGTCAGCCTGCTTCCGGAGCACATGATCACTGTCGAAGGTGTTACCCTGATCCGTGACAGCAAAAACGCGGACAAATGGTATTATGTGCCCGAAAAGCCATTTCTCCTTGAAAAAACACCGGGCAAAAAAGATGATCCCAGGCCGGTTTTTCAGCTGGTGACCTACCAGGCGAAAAACGATACTGCAACCTATGATGGCGGCGTTTTGCAGTTCTGCGTTACCCTTAACATGCCCGAAGAAACCAGAAAAAAGGTCGAAAAAGCTCTCAAAGAGCGATCAAACAACAAAAATGCGGTTTCTTTGACAATTCTGCCATTTCACAAGGCCGAAGCTTTTCTTTTTGACGGTTCCGGAAAAATTACGGCCGATGGCAGCCAGGCACCCGGCTTTTCTCCTGCCTATATTACCGGCGCGTTGCCGTTTCAGTTAAAAATGGACCGTTTTGATGCCGATCTGTATTCGACACTCGTAGACAAAAAGGGTTCTGGGGTCGGTGTACTGATGAATCTGACTTTTGAAGGTCTGCTGCCCCCTGGTGGGTTCAAGGCCACAATCAACTGGGATCAGACCTACGAAAGCATGAAATCTTCAAGTGACCTGAGAATTTCGCTGGGCACCTATTTTTGTGGTATCGACGTTGGTGTCAGTAAGACAAAAATAAGAGAAAAGCTTGTTTCTGAAGGCTGTCTGACCGTTGAAAGTCTCACCAGTGAATCAGTCGATGCCGCAACGCTCGATCGCTACCTTGAGCCGGTGCTGCAGCGGCTGCAGAATAATCTTATCGAGAAAATATCGCCGCCCGAAGTCATCGATACCGATAATGCGGCGAAACCTGATGCGCTGAGCAAATGTTTTTTCGGCCTCAGAACAGGCATCGATGTGAAGCTTCGCGAGCTCAAGCTGATCAAAAAAGGCTCTGAAACCTTTATTTTTAACCAGTCGGTTGTGGCTGAACGCAGAACCTCATGCGGGGCCTTTATTGGTATAAACTCGTATCCTGAGAGTGTGAAAAGCAAGCTTGTCAGCACCTTTTTTTCCGGAGCCTGGGCAAGCGCCTACCTTCTTCTGCCGGTTATCGATACCAACCCCGAGCTCGGAATAAAAAGCGTTGTCATGACCGCGGAAGTCGTAGACTCTGACGGCAGGCAGATTTCTGAGTTGTCTGATATCGCCAGGTGGTCTTCTGCAGATCCGTTCAGCTGGAAAAACAAAGATGGAGCTGAAACCGGCAGTCTGAAATTTCCCCTTCTGTCGCTTTTCAAAAAGCATAATGATGATCTGGAGGTCATCCGTAAGGAATACGCTTTTAAAATTGACGTATCAATCGAGCAGAACCACCCATCATCGATCAGGGCAAACATCATCAAGGTCAGATACCAGACGCCGCTGTTCGACGGAAACCTGCCTTTGCCCACTGCAGTCGATATTGTCGACAACATAATCATCGATTTATCAGCGCTCAGTTTCAATAATGACGATGGGATCAAAAAGCTTAAAATCGTTCTGAAAAAGGGCAGCAAGGGAACAAGAATTGAAAATGTGCTGCTGGCAAAGGATAAGATTGCAGACAGGCTGGTGTACCTGATCGAAGCAACCCGCGAGGGTGAAAAAGCTGAGTCGATAATTCCTGTATTGACCGCAGATATTGGTTCAAAACGAAACCTGCCGTGGGTTAATAATGACAAAGATTTGCGTGTAATAGAGCCATCGTTGCATTTCATGCTTTTTGACTCTGACTGGCAGCAGTAAATTTCAGAGCAGCTTTATCGCAACAGCCGCCAATCAAGTAATTTTGATTGGCGGCTGTTTTTATCTCAACTCAATGTCGTGAGTAACGTCAAATGAGCCTGTGACCGGCTGGGCGATCGTGGTTGCCGTTGCAATTGCCTGTTCTTCAGCCTGCTTTTGCCCGTTCACGTTCTGCATCGTTTTGCTGTAACTGAAGCTGCCGCTTTTCTGAAGCGCCGGGCCTGGTGTGGATGCCGGTGAAAACTGCAGACGAATTTTCAGGCTGGCGCTGCCCGGGTCGGGCAGATTCATCATAAGCGGCAGGCCCTGATTCCCAGACATGGTCTGGTGTTCAAACACCGTTTTGTCATTGAGTTCGGCTTTTATACGAACGCCGCAGGTGAGGTCGCGCCTTAGCGAAAGATCATTGCCATATCTGGCTTTCAGACTATTTTCAAGCGCTGCAAGGTCTTCCGATGACTCCTGCAGCTTCAGCATGCCCTGAAGCAGTATTTCTTTGCCGATAAGCAGCAGAACCGGTGCGGTGGCATTGCCTGGCCCGCTAAGGACCGCCCGCGTCGGAACATACCAGGCCTGCATATTCTTTTGATCGAACCTGATGAATTTCAGCGTTTTGAATGTCTCTTTCTCTGACTGGCTTTGCCCGCAGGCGGTTGCCAGCAGCAGCTGCAACATCAGAAACAGGGCAATTAAATGTTTCATGGTGTCTCCCCCGAAAAGAAAATCCGGGTCAGACTAATCTGACCCGGATTGCTGGTTAAAATCAGTTGGAATTCTTTTCTTCTGAATTTTCCGGCTTATAGTCGGTGTCCCAGAGATTCACTGTCAGACCGAGATCTGAATCCTGGAGGTTGCGGCCGTTGTGTTTCCAGGGAATCTGCTTGCCACCATAAAGAACGAAGTTGATGTTGGCAGTGATGCTGTTTTTTTTGCCTTCATCTTCTTTTTCTACAAGGAAAATCGGGTTCTTAACCGCAGAATCACCTTTTACGGTGGTGCGATAAGTTTTGCGCGGGTAGGTCGGTTTGATTTCCATTTTTACCATGTAGAGGCCGTCTTTGGCGAAGGTCAGAGGATCACAGTCGACTTCGAGTCCTTCGAGCAGGGACATGGGGTTTGAAACCGGCACGCCGCCCATGATGAATTCTTCAAAGCTGGCGAACTTCATGATATCGCTGCCCTGAGTGACAGTTGTTAAAACTTCGTAGGTGCAAGAAGAGAGGGGTATTTTCTGTTTTTCAAGATACGCAGTAATTGCCTGCATCGGGAAAATGAGGTTGTTGACTTCATTGCCTTTGCGGTCAGAGAAGAAACCGGTATCCGGTTTCCAGGTCGCAAGTTGGGCAATGGTGCCGGGAATCTGCTGGGCTTTGCCGTTTTTGTCGTAAAATCTCGGAATTACCTGCAGATCAATTTTTTTGATCGCCAGTGCCTGCCTGTCGCCTACGGCCGGTACCGGAAAATAAGAATAGTTCCAGTTGCCGGCGGGCATGATGGTGATCGCCTGTTCTTTGACTTTGTCGTCATACTGACCGATACCGAGCAGAGAACCATAGGTGCTCTTGCTTTCGCTCAGGTCGCGGTTTTTCATTTCGACGACTTCAGTGCCTTTTTTAACTTTGTTGACATTCTTCATTGCATAGGTCGAGTTGGTGCCCCACCAGGCAGAGTTTGGTTCTTTGGCGGCTGCCGGTTCGATTTTTTCGGGGGGGGTGATTCTTTCGACCATTTCTTTGCTGACACGTTCGATTACCGGGTCAAGATACTTGGTGATCTGTTCGGGGGTCAGGCCGACGCTTTCGTAAGAAATGCTCTTGTTTTCGGTCAGCACTTCGGACAGGGTTTGCTCCTGGGTTTCGCGCTGGCCGGTTTCACCGCGGCCACGCCAGCCACCCCACCAGGTGCGGTAGTAATACCATCTGGTGTAAGCCTGTTTGGTGCGTTCATCTTTGCTGAAGTGAGAAAAGGTCTGGTCCCAGTTTACGGTGACCTTGAAGCCGGTTACCGGTGAGACAGTGTCGAAAGTATAGGTGATGTATACGGGAATCCCACCTGAACCTTTGGTAAGAGAGTCATAAATGTCAGCACTGAGGCTTGTCAGCTGAACCTGAAAAGGTATCTCGCTGTTGGCAAATGCCGGGGCAATGCCAGGCTTCTGAAAAGCGGTGGTGACAAGTTCGCCATCAAGGTCATAAATCGCTATTTCAGCAGATTTGAACGGCAGGGGGGAGAGTTTGATTTTGGCTTCTTCAAGCGAGAACTGACTGGCAACCTGCTTTCTCATTTCGTTCACGACGCCGTCCGGCGGGGCAAGGCGCACAGCAAACTGCAGAATACCGGCGTCAACCAGTTCATTCGTTGCCCCATTCAAAGCCTGGTATTTAAGCAGGTGAAAAACTGGTCTTTTTTTGTCACCGGTGCCACGGGTAGCAAGGTGCGGTCGGTTCGGAACATAGTAGAACTGTTCGGGTCTGGCATAATCGCGCAGAACTGTGAATGCCTCGTCTACGCCATCAATTTTGACCACGACATCGGTCTGGTCGGTTGCGCCGAGACTGACCTGTGCCTGGGCCGGTATCAGGGCCGAAACCAGCATCAGACCTAAAAGAAAAAATACGGAAAAAGCTTTTCTCATCGGGGGTAATACTCCTTATTCAAAATAGAGCGCATTTTTGCGCCTTCTCTCACGACCTTACGTACATACTCTCTGCGTCAGAAAAAATCAACTGTCACATTTACCGGTTATTATGCGATGTTCTGCTCTACTCAACCTTGTACTGCGTCAGAGCAAAATTGAAATACAGCAGAGCCGAACCGACAATCACGTACACAAGTCCTTCGCTGCCGTGCCAGTCCATTGCGAGGCCGATCAGAATTACTCCGATGGTGCCACCCAGGGCGTCCATGAGCGAATATGCAATGTTGGCCGATACCTGGTCTTCTTTGCGATAAATTTCGGCAAGCATGGTCATGCCCCCGGAGCTGACTCCCTCCATGGCGCCGCCCCAGACGAAGAGCAGAACATAGGCTGCTATTATTTCCAGGATAGAAATCGGCAGAAATACCGAACAGAGAAGGCTTATCAGAAAGCTCAGAAGAATTACCTGAGTTCTTTCGAATTTGTCCGAAAAATAGCCGATTGCCGGGCCCAGGATCAGGCCGCCAAGCATGAACATCGTGATGAGCAGCGAGGACTGTTCCAGACTCAGGCCTGCGTCCATACCGTAGATGGTGAGAAATGACGGCAGGCCGTAGAAGGTTATGCCGCCAACCACAGCACTGAACATGACATACTTGCCGTTTTTTATGACAAAGCCAAGGCGCGGTTTGTCGTTGGCTTCGAACCGGGGTGCCTCGCCTTTGATAAAAAGAATCGGAATCATTGCAATCAGAGTGACGGCCGCACTGGTCGTGAAGGCCAGGCTGCGGCTGTCGCCGATGAATTGCAGAATTACCGGGCCGAGTGCAATGCCGATTGCCTGTGAGGCACTGAATATGCTGACGACAAAGCCTCTGACGCCGGGAAGCCGCGCAAAATTTACCCAGGTCTGAAAGGCAATCGCCAGGATGGTCGAAAAAACACCGAATAGAAAGAGAAGAACTACCCAGGCCAGCAGATTGTCTGTTTCGATCAACAGCATCAATATTACGGCCCTGCCGATGGTGCCAAGGATTGTTGCCCAGAAAAGGCCGAGTCTGCCGATTATCTGGCTGATATATGGGCTTAAAACCACCACCGATGCCACTTCAACCGAAAGAATGACGCCGATCAGGCTGTTGCTGAGTTCGAATGATTCAAGAGTTACCGGAAAAAGAACCGCATTGATGCCGGCGCAGACCTCAGCCATGGCCGCAGCCAGAATGACGACGATAATCGAGAATGGCACCTTACCGGGTTTGTTGGTCATTTCATTCTTCTTCGGCGTCTTCAGAAGTTTCGGTTTCTGGCGACTTCTGGAACATGGTATCGAAAGATATGCTGAAATGGTTTTTATCGAGAGAGATATCGATATCACTGTTCAACAGATAGATCAATTCCCTCACTATCGGAACCGCAACTGCTTCGGCAAGTTCGACTTCATAGAAAAAGTCGTTGCGTTTACCGCGGTCGCAGAGAACCTTCAATAGATCCATTCCTGAGTTATCTGCCGTTGAGATGTCTGAAAACATTGATTGCCGGATGATTGCCTCGCGCGTGCCTTCCTGAACCATTTCGCAGCTGCATTTTACCTCGCCGCTGAACATTTTCAGAAAAAAGACGCCCATCTGTTCAAGCAGCTCTTCGTAGGTAAAGACCGGGCCGTAGAGCTCTGCCGGAATCTGGTCAGAAAAGCTGGTTTTAAGGCGGAATCCGTCGGCGGAGCCCTGTTTCATTTTCCCGGTGAGCCGCATCATGACTTCCGAGATTGCAAAAGTGCCAAGCTCAAGATTGCCTCTGCCGCATTTCAGTTCACTGACAACCTGAATTTTATCGGCAAGCGTGCTCAGGCGGATTGTTTCATGCTTGAGCTGTCCGGCTATTTCGCTCTGGTCGTTACCGGTTAACTTTTCGAGGCGGTCGGCGATATTCTTGAGCAGCACCGAAGTTTTGTTCAGCTGCTTGCCGATTCTTATCGAGCTCTGATCGGCAAACTCTCTGGCCAGTAGAAAGCTTTCGAGCAGAACAAAGCGGCTTTCGTTAAGCTGCAGAGAGAATCTGCGGGTAAACCAGATGAGTGTGCCAAACAGCAGACTCAGGGCGCATGAAACAAAAAATGCCCGCTTGGTGGCGTCTTCGATTGGTTTGCATCTTTCGAGCATATCGTTGATGCGCAGATCGGCGCCAAGAGTGCCGACAAACCGTTTCTGAGAATCGAAAACCGGAACATAGGCACTGTAAAAAGTGCCCCAGTTGTCAGAATAGGGCTCTGCCGACACCACTGGCGTTGCGCTGGCAAGAGCTAAAAGAAGTTCGTTGCTGGGGTTTTCGTAGGCTGTCATCGGAACGGAGGGCTCGAGATTCTTTTCATCGGTGAACAGTGGCTTACCCTCTTCATCGATAGGAGTCGGGTCGACGACAAAGACGACCGAACCATTAACCAGACGGTTTATATACAGGTAGGTGCAGTGTTTGGTGGCAATTCTGGCCTTCTGCAGCATGCTGATCGTCTGCTGGTATTCCGGCAGGTCTTTCTTTTCTGGTGAATCGAACCCGGCTATCTGATCGCCGTTCAGACAGGCAGCGATTCCAGACGCCGTTCGCAGCAGACCGTCGCGGATTTCTTCCCTGATCGCAAAAAGGGCGTGGTGATAAATGAAATACGAGGTTACTGAGGTCAGCAGAAGGGCCAGAAATGCCAGAAAAATACCTTCTGTGGCCGGGTAAATATAATACTTCCGGATTTTTTCCGGCATCTTTTTGTTTATTGAATACATTGAATCCTCAACCGCTGATTTTTCTCGAAAAAGGCTAACACAATTTGCAGCGGCCTGACAAATTTTGTGCAGACGAAAGATCAGGGAGTATTTTCCGGCAGTTTACCGAAGACAATGCGGTGAGCATTCAATAGAATGATGATTTTATTGTCTATCTTGCCGACGCCTCGCAGATATTCAACGTCTACACCTTCGCTGACCCGACTCGGTGGCTCGATTGCCGACTCGGGCAGACGAATTACTTCCTGGACACTGTCCACGAGAAAACCGGCTTTGACTTTTTCTTCTTCGAAAGAAAGAATGATGATCTGATTGCTCGGACGCCTTTCGACCTCAGAGAGTCTGAGACGCCGGCGGGTGTTGATGACCGGAACGATTTCGCCGCGCAGATTGATTACGCCATCTATGTGTGGCGGCGCCTTCGGAACCCTTGTGATCGATACGAGATTGATGATGGCTTCAACCTGCTGAATCTCAAGCGCGTAGGTTTCGCCGGCCATCAAAAAGGTAACCAGCTGAACCAGTTCGATTACCTCTTTGACTTTTTCTTCTTCTTCCGGTTCAGCCGGCTTTTGCTCGGCAGAGGGTGATGCCTGAGGCTGTGATACCGGTGCTTGAACGGCCGGTTGATGATATTCGGCAACCTGAACCGGTGCGGCAACAGGGGCTGGAGCTGACTGGGCCCGCGCCGGCGGTGGAGCCGATGCTGCCGGTGCCTGAGGGGGCGGCGGTGGCGGAGGGGCAGCCGCAGCTGCAGCTGCTGGCGCAGAACCGCCTGCTCCACCAGTGATATCGGTCACTTCAACCGTTTCGATTTCTGAAATTGATTCAATTCCGTCGCGCAGCTGTTCGGGAGATTTGTCTGTGGCCACGACCATCTTGAAAGACTTGTCGAATTTCTCATTCTCAAGATCTTTAACTTCCGGAACAGCCTTGATAATGTCGCACTGCAGGTCGTCGAGGGTGCGCAGCACCATGAAGACGCGCGGACCTTTAAGCAGGCAGTCGGCGACCAGAGATACTTGCAGCAGCAGAATGTGGCGGCCATCATCGCCGGCTTCTTCAAGGCTGGCAAGTTCGAGTTCGCTGAGCCCCATATCACTGAGGTCTATCGCTGGCCCTTTTCCGGCTGCTCTTTTTGCCCCACCATCGGCTTTGGTCGGGGCAGCAACTTGCTTGGCAGAGGCAGCAGGAACACCACCACCACTGGCAGCCGCTGAAAGTTTTGTCGAAAGTTCGGATAGATCGATGTTTGAATCTGTTGACTCGATACTGTCATTAACCAGTGTGCGCAGAACGTCGAAGGTTTCGAAAATAAGGTCGATGATTGCGGCCGAAACTTCAAGCTGGCGACTTCGCAATTTGTCGAGAATGTTTTCCATTTCATGGGTGAGGTGCGCGATCTTCTCAAAACCCATGGTGGCAGACATGCCCTTGAGGGTGTGAGCGGCGCGGAAAATTTCTTCGACGGCATCAAGATTCGCCGGATTCTGCTCCAGGCTCAGGAGGCACCTGTCCATGGTGTCGAGGTTCTCGCGGGAGCCGTCTATGTAGGCGCCCATATATTCGGAAAGATCCAGGTTCAACCCGAAACCTCCTTCTGCAGTTTCCGGAAAGGTCTAATTATCATGACTGTATGGCCTGACCTTTCTGGAAAAACGATGGAATGTCGAGAATCAGCGCAATCGATCCGTCACCGCGCATGGTTGCCCCCATGATGCCTGGCAGGCCGCCAAGAAGGTTGCCGAGAGATTTAATAACGATTTCCTGCTGACCGAGCAGTTCATCGACCATGAACCCGGCACGCTTTTCGCCCGAGGCGCAGATAACGATCGAGATTTCTTCTTCTTTGGCATCGATGGCTTTCTGCTCATCCTCGGTAGTTGGAACATTGAGAACGTTTCTCAATCGTATGATCGGCAGAACATCACCGCGCAGCAGCGTTACTTCCTGGTGCTGTACGATATTGATGTCGTGTCTTGTGATATCCATGGTTTCAAGAACCGAACCAAGCGGCACGGCAAACATTTCCTGACCGACCTTGACCATCAGCGCCGGCAGAATTGCCAGCGTCAGCGGCAGCTTGATCGTAACCCGCGAGCCCTCGTTAACTTTCGATTCGAGTTCGAGCACCCCGTTGAGGTCTTCGAGCTTGGCTTTAACCGCATCCATGCCGACGCCGCGCCCCGAAAGGTCGCTGACTTCTTTTGCGGTCGAAAAACCGGGCAGAAAAATAATCTTGATAATTTCTTCAGGCGGCATCTTGGCCATCTGTTCGGGCGTGAAAACTCCGCGTTCGATGGCCAGCCGGCTGATGATCGTCGGGTCGATCCCCTTACCGTCGTCTTTAACCTCGATCAGAACGTTGTTGCCTTCGTGGCGGGCGACCAGCGTTATGGTGCCAACTTCAGATTTGCCCCTGGCGACGCGATCTTCCGGCATTTCAATGCCATGGTCGATGGCGTTTCTGATCAGATGCACCATCGGGTCACCGATTTCGTCGATGACCGTTCTGTCCATTTCGGTCTCTTTGCCCTCGACCACCAGATTGATCTTTTTATTCAGCTTCTTCGACAGGTCGCGCACCATGCGGGGAAAACGATCGAAAACCTGCTCGATCGGCACCATGCGCACCTGCATGACAACATTCTGCAGCGAAGAACTGATCTGGGAAACACGTGTCAGGGTTTCGTTGAGATCTTTCAGCTTGTGTGCCGCACCGATGTCTGCCAGTCGGGTGCGGTTGATTACCAGCTCCCCGACAAGATTCATCAGTTCGTCGAGGCGTCGCATATCGACGCGAACCGTCTGGTTGCTGCGCTTGTCTGCTGCGGCAGCAGTGTTTTTTGCCTGCTCGGCAGGTTTGGCTGGCGGTGCCGGGGGGCGTGGTGGCGCCGGAGGCGCTGCCGGTGCCGCCGGAGCGGCTGCCTGAACGGGGGCTGGCCGTGCTGGCGCTGCAGCTGGCGCTGCAGCTGGGGCTGGAGCCGGCCGTGCTGGCGCAGCAGGTTGAGCCGCGGGGCGTGCCGCCGGAGCTGGGGCCGGGGGCGTGGCGGCAATCGGAGCCGGGGTCGGCGTGGGTGCCGGGGCAACGTTTGCGCCGCCGTTAAGCTGGAAATCTTCTGGCTTGAGGGCCGTAATTTTTACCGAATCGATTTCAGAAATAGATTCGATCGCATATCTGACTTTTTCCGGGTCAGAATCACCAAGCACGACCATTTTAAAAGAGAGATCGAATTTTTCTTCTTCGATATCCTTGGTATCCGGAACAGACTTGATTATTTCACAGTTCATCTCTTCGAGGCCGCGGGCAACCATGAACGCTCTTGGAGCCTTGAGCAGACAATCCTGAACCAGCGAAACGACCATCAGCATGATGTGAGAACCGCGCTGGTGAGCTTCCATCAGCAGCTGCCCCTCGAATTCGTTCATGCTGATATCGGCAAGTTCGAGAGCGAGCTGTGAAGCGGCAGCACCGGCATCAGGCACCTCGGGAGCTGCATTTTTAAATTCGACAGGAGCTATGGTCTTGGCTTCGACCTTGGTTGCGGCACTTTTGCCTTTCGGCGCCTCAGACAGCTTCGCAATTATGGCGTTGATATCAATATTCGAATCGGTGGCTTCGATGCTGTCGTTAACTAGAATACGCAATACATCGAAAGTTTCGAAGAGAACGTCGATGATTGTGCTCGTTACCTCAGCTTGATGGGTGCGCAACTGGTCGAGAACGTTTTCCATTTCATGGGTCAGATGAGCGACTTTCTCAAAGCCCATGGTGGCCGACATCCCCTTGAGGGTATGGGCCGCTCTGAAAATTTCACCAACAGCCTCGAGATTGCTCGGATCCTGTTCGAGGGCAAGCAGAAACTTGTCCATCAGGTCGAGGTTCTCCCGCGAACCGTCGACATACATCCCCATATATTGGGAAAGATCTATGTCCATCAAATGCCTCGGCAAGAGCTAATGATTAATAAAGCATGCTGCAACAGAGAAACAATTATACAGTAAATCGGTAGAAATGGGAAAAATAATTATTGTCGACCCGAAACTGTCAGGCAGTTTTCACAGATGTGAGAACATGCGATTGTTGAAAAAATCGAAACCGGCTGGCCTGAAATCATCGGGAACCTTCTGCCCGTTAGTAATGTAGGCCAGCGATTTGCCGGTTTTGAACAGCACCGCCAGCAACGGGCCCACATTGTTGGTTTCGTCGACCTTCGTAAAAATGAGGTGTTCAAAACCGACTTTGCCGAAACACCTTATAGTGTCGAGCATATCTACATATTTGGTCGTGGCCGACAACACCAGATAGCGCGATGCCGAGGGAAGCCGATCGATGAAACTGCGCAGCTCACAGAGTTCCTGCGAGTCTTTCTGACAGCGGCCGGCAGTGTCGACGATGATAAGACTTTTGTCAAAGTGGCGTTCAAGCGCCGTATCGACGTCTTCCGGCTTGTAGAGAACTTCCATGTCGACGTCGATTATCTGAGCGTAGTGCTGCAGCTGCTCGGTTGCGCCTATTCTGTATGTGTCCATGGTGAACAGAGCGACAGAATTCTTGAACTTGTCGCTCAGGCCGTATGCCGCCGCAAGTTTGGCAATGGTCGTGGTTTTGCCGACCCCGGTCGGGCCGATCAGAACGACGATGCTCGGCCCTGTGGTTTCGCGCATGTTGATTTCTGAAGAAAACTTGAGCTTCTGCTCAAGCCAGCTGGTTGTCGCTCTGATTGCCTCATCAGGAACCCGCAGAGCGTTACTCGAAAGCTGGTGGCGAAGGTTTGAAACCAGATCGTCCGCCACCTCTACCGGTGTTTCCATGGCCAGCAGGCCCTTTTTAACCTCGTAAAGACCCTTCGGAAGATCCGGTGTTTCCCGTTCGAGAACCTTGCCGGTGTCGATATTCATCTTTTGCAGTGCTGAAAGCAGAGTTTCCATGCGTGATTCCATGTCGGCCAGCATTTTGGCCATTCTGGCGGTATCGGGCATGCTGGCGGGAGCGGCATGTTGGCAGGGAAGGCTGTCCTGTTCATGGTCTCGGCTGAAAGCCGCCACCGACTGTCGGCTGTTGCTCACGGCGGTCGGCCGGGCCTGACTCTGAGGCTGGCCCTGACTGGCATTGGCGATGCGGTCGATTCTGGTTCTTTCACTTTTGACTGCCTGAATTTGCGAGAGCAGGTCGTTTATCTGTTCTGTTTCAAGCCCTTTTTCCGGGAAAAGCTTCTGCGAGTGGGGTTCACTGTTACCTTCCTGGTTTGAGCGCAACCCGTTCACACCCCTGGTTTCGTGGGTTGGTTTTATGGTCTGCTGCTGAATCTGAGCGTAACTGCTCAGCCCTTGCCTGTCGATGACCGGTAATACCGCCTGAACTGGTTTGACTGCCGCTGTGGCTGGTTTTGCCGGGGCTGCCGCCGGAGTTCTGACCAGGGGTTTTTCGTTGCTTCTGTCATTTTCACTGAAGCTGGAAAATACCGTGCGCGGCATGGAAACCTCGACCGAAGGCAGCGGCCTCGAAGGGGCTTCAGCCAATTTTCTTGTGGCCCTCTGGGGGTCGTGAATGCCTATGGTCAGCTCAACCTGTTCTTTGTGCCCAAAGCCCATATAAATCGTATGCTTGATTCGCCTTGTTGAAATAACCTCGAAATTGTCTTTGCCGAACTTGATTTCAGCCTTCAGATTGGCTTCAAAAAAGGTGTCGCCAACAACTTTGTCATAGCTTTGATAACTCATTGCTGTGCTGGACCTCCTTTGAACAATTTTGCCAGTCTGGTAAAAAATCCTTCGCCGCCGCTGTCCGGTAAATTTTCCGGTGTTTCATAAAAAGACTGTGAAACGATCCGACGTAATCCTGTCGCTGCCGGCGACATTGGTGAAAACAACATCAGGGGCGTCTGCTGGCGCACCGCAATATGCATGTTGCGGTCCTGGGGCAGGTTGCCAAGATAATGCACCGTAAAATTGAGAAATTCACCCGCGACACGTGCAAGGCGTGCGTGCACCTGTATGCCCTCTTCGTCGTTGTCGACACGGTTGACCAATACTGAAACATGGCTTTCTGGACGCCGGTTGCTGATGATCTTGATGATGCCGTAGGCGTCGGCAAGTGCCGTCGGCTCTGAAGTAGTTATGACAACTATCTGATCTGCAGCCTGACAAAAAGAAATCACGCTCCCACTTATTCCGGCACCGGTATCGATGAGAAGAAAATCAGCTTTGTCTTCGAGAAAGCGCAGTTGATTGAAGAGCCTCTGTGCCTTTTCGTTTTCGATGTCGGCAAGCTCTGAAACGCCAGAGCCGCCCGCGATTATCTGAATGCCGTGCGGACCCTGAACCATGACCTCGTCAAGTTTCATGTCACCGTTTATTACGTCCATCAGGCTGTAGCGGGGCCGAATCCCAAAAACCACATCAATATTTGCCAGACCGAGATCGGCATCGAGAATGATGACCCGCTGACCGGCCTGGGCCAGACAGATCGCCATATTGGCCACCAGGCTTGTTTTGCCGACACCGCCCTTGCCCGAGGTAACCGTAACGGTTCTGGCGATTTTTTCGCCGGCCTTGCGCGGGGTTCGTGCCTCAAGCCGCTTGAAAACAAATGGCTGAATTTCCTTGCGGGTTTCAGCGATAATTGCCTCAATCGGCTTGATAATAGGTTCGTTCATCGGTTCAGATCATCCCCGGCAGCTGGTAGATTAGACCCTCGCTCAGGCAGTAGAGAAAGTCTCTTGAAGCGCTTTCGACAGCGGAAATTCTATTTCTCAGGCCTGGCTCATTTTCGGGTGGGAGGTAGGTGCAGTTAGAAAGTACCATTCCGGCGGTTACAAGGTCAAGCGCCAAAAATTGTTTTGCAACAATTTTTATTCGGTTGCTGGAACTCTCTGCTGGAGCCGATTTTGGTCCGAGAAAGTCGAGCAGCCCGATTGGCGAAAAATACCCCGAAAGGTGAATACTCTTGACCGTCTCGTAACAGCGCAGGATCGCATCGGGGTGCGGGGGCACCATTATGCACACCGCATCGGTCGCGTGTAGAATCGCAGCACAGGCATCCAGTTCGTTGGCACGAATGCTTATCCAGACCTCTGAAGAGCTTTTCAGGCTGCGGATAGCATGTCTGAGAAAACCGGCTTTCTCCTCGAAGCTCATGTGCGGCAGATCGGCAAAATCAGACTGCTGCGGGAAAATGGTCAGAGGTGTCAACCCGGCGTTTATTCTGACCGGAACCGGGTAGCGCAGCTTGATCTGCGTCTGTGGAATTGAGTTCTTGCCGATCAGACCCGCCTGGTCCCAGAAACAGGCTCTTGGCGAAAATTGCATGATCCCGGATATCCAGCTCTGGACCGGAGGAAACTGCGCCTCTGGCATGTCTGGAACAATAAGAGCCACCGAAGAGAAAGGTGATGGCCTGACTATGCCTGCAAGAAAGCTTTCTGCCGTTTCCGGTTCACGGTTGGCTGCATTTCGATCGGCAATTTCCTTGAGCCGTCGCAGTGATGATGCCTGATCATTCATAAGTTTGCTCTGATTATTACAGTGAGATTAGCCCGATGGATTCGAGTTTGACTGAAGTTGGGATTTCCTGATAGGCAAGAACCGTCAGCCTTGGAGCGATACGCTCGGTAAGCCTTTTGATGCTTAGTCGCAGCGCAGAACTGCATAGAATGATCGGGTGATAGCCAAGGTTCATTACTTCTTCTATTTTAGCCCTGATCCTTTCAAGCAGCTTGGAGGCTGAATTGGGGTCAAGAGCCAGATTGGTGCTGCCGTCGATTTTCTGTAGAGCGTTACCAAGCATCTGTTCAAGAGTTGGGTTCAGAGAAAGAACTTTCAGGGCACCATTCTGATCGATCAGAGGTTTGCAAATATGGCGGGCCAGACCTTGTCTGGCAATTTCTGTGAGAGTGTCGACTTCATTGATCCCCTTGCAGTCTGCCAGAGATTCAAGAATGTTAACCATGTGCCTGATCGAAACGCCTTCTTTTAGCAGATTCTGCAATACCTTGAGCAGGGTCGAATGATTGACCACGCCCGGAATGACTTCGTCGTGCACCAGCGGGTAAGTTTGCTTGACATTGTCGAGTAGCTGCTGCAGTTCCTGGCGGCCGAGGATTTCCTGGGCATTTTTGCGAATTACTTCTGTCAGGTGAGTGGCGATGACGGTCGATGGGTCGACGACTGTGTAACCGGCCATTTCTGCACGATCGCGCAGCGAGCTCTGGACCCAGATCGCCGGCAGGCCAAAGGCCGGTTCTTCTACCTCGATGCCGTTTACCTTGCTGGTTACATTGTCGGTAACCATGGCGAGGTAGTGGTCAGGCAGAATTTCGTAGGTGGCGAATTCACTGCCCTTGATTTTAAAAACATACGATGATGGGTGCAGCTGAATGTTGTCGCGAATACGTATTGGCGGCACGACCAGGCCGAGGTCAATGGCAATCTGTCTGCGGATAAGCGTTATGCGGTTGAGCAGGTCACCGCCCTGATTGGCGTCAACGAGCGGTATCAGATTGTAGCCGATTTCAAGTTCGAGCGGGTCTACTGAAAGCAGCGACGAAACATCTTCGGGGCCGGGTGCAGCAGACTTTTCTTCGGCCTTTTTGCTTTCTATTTCTTTCTGGGCTACTTCTTCGTCAGTCTTATTGGTTACGTAGGCCATTACTCCGAATACGGTTGAAAGGAAAAAGAAACTGACCTTCGGCAGACCCGGAACCATACCAAGAAACGCCAGCAGCGCCGAGGCGATGCCCAGGACTTTCGGGTTGCTCAACAACTGTTTGCTGACGTCGTGCCCCATGGTTGAGTCGGAGCTGGCGCGGGTAACTACGATACCTGTCGCGGTTGCAACCAGCAGTGCCGGAATCTGAGTAACCAGGCCGTCGCCGACGGTGAACAGTGCATAGGCTGCCAGCGCGTCGGCCGCGCCTTCGCCGCGTTGAAAAACGCCGATGACCAGGCCGCCCAACAGATTGATTACGGTAATGATAATGCCGGCGATCGCATCGTTTTTAACGAATTTACTCGCGCCGTCCATGGCTCCGTAAAAATCCGCTTCACGCGAAAGGTTCAGGCGGCGACGTGTTGCTTCTTCCTGGTCGATGGCGCCGGCGTTCAGGTCGGCGTCGATCGCCATGCCCTTGATTGGCATAGCATCGAGGGTGAAGCGGGCGGCCACTTCGGCGACACGCTCGGCACCTTTGGTGATGACGATGAACTGAATGAGAACCAGAATCAGAAAGACAACGAAGCCGACGACGTAATTGCCGCCGACAACGAAGTTGCCGAAAGCCTTGATGATGTCGATTGTCGAGCCCTGACCCGACAGAATCAGACGGGTCGAGCTGACGTTGAGCGAGAGGCGGAAAAGAGTGGTTATCAGCAGCAGGCTCGGAAAAGCAGAGAACTGCAGAGCCTCTTTGTTGTAAATCGATACCAGCAGGATGATCAGTGAAACTGCGATGTTCAGAGTCAGAAATACGTCAAGAATCATGGGTGGCAGCGGCACAACCATCATGATTACGATCAGAACGACGCCGAAGGCGAAAATAATGTCTTTTCTCTGCAGCAGTTCTGCAAAGGGCACGTTACTCATTATTCCTTCGTTTGCCACATTTATCTCCAGAAATTTTCTACACTATGCACCGCTTAGCGAAAACCTGAACAATAAGGGTTCTGGCGTGTGCCGGTGTCATGCACCTGCCGACTGGTTTTTCATCCGGTGAACCTGCATCAGAACCTCGACCACGGCCTGATAAAGTTCGGAGGGTATCGCGTCACCTATTTCTAACATTTTATACATCTGCCGTGCAAGAGGTTTGTTTTCGATTACCGGAATCTTGTGCTCGGCCGCGATTTCTTTGATTCTGCGGGCGATCTGCCCTGCACCCATTGCCACAACCTTCGGTGCTTCATCTTCTCCCGGGACATATTTCAGTGCACAGGCAATATGGGTCGGGTTGGTGACGACAACGGTCGCCTTGGGCACCTCGTCCATCATGCGGCGACTGGCCGCCTGGCGCTGGCGCTCGCGGATCTTCTGCTTGACCTTCGGGTCCCCTTCGCGCTGTTTGTATTCTTCTTTCACTTCTTCTTTTGACATTCTGATGTTCTCTTCGTGGCGCCACTTCTGAAAGGCCCAGTCTGCGAAAGCGAGGGCCATGAGAATCAGAATGATCTTGATCGCCATTGCAAAAATAAGCTTAAGAATAATTATGATTGCCGGCACCGGCTCGACCTGAATCATTCGCATCAGAAACGGAAACTGGTCTCTTATGGTGGTGTAGGGTATATAAGCGACAATGAGAATTTTAAGAATTGATTTAATCAGCTCTGCAACCAGTTTCCATGAAAATATATTCTGAATACCAGATATCGGGTTCATTCGGTCGAGATCAGGGGTCAACGGGCCAAGCCGGAAAAGGAAGCCGGTCTGCACCAGATTCGATACGATCGCGCTGATCATGATTGCAAACATGAATGGCGCCATGGTCTGGAGCAGCACCAGTAGAAACTGATTAAGCAGAAGCAGTGTGTCTGGCAGCGCGAGGCCAGAAAAAATGGCGTGCGAAAAGGTATAACGCATATATTCGCCGCACCGGCCAAAAAGTTCGCCGCCGTAGTATCTGAGCATGAGAAAGCCCACCAGCAGAACCAGGACTGAGCTCAAATCCTGTGATTTCGGAACATTGCCGCGGTCAACCGCATCCTGTCTGCGTTTTTCGGTGGCCGGTTCGGTTTTTTCGCCCGCGAATAGCTGCAGGTCGAAGGGGCGGCCAAAAAAGCTCAGAGCTTGCGGTTTGAGTTCGTATTGCTTCATATCAGGTCATCCGGCTCAGAAGCAGATAAACTTTTTCGAGACTGAGGTTAAGAAGAAATTTGGTGATGTCTTCAAGAAACGGCATCATTACCATCATTACAGCCAGGCCGCCGATGATCTTCAGTGAAAACCCGAGCTGAAAAATGTTCATCTTCGGAACGGTGCGTGCGATTATGCCCAGGGCCACATCGCCAAAGAGGATAACCGCAACCACCGGCATCGAAATCTGCAGGCCACAGACGAAAATCATGCGGCTGTAAAGAATGATTTCTTCGACAATGCTGCCACTGAGAATCATTCCGGCAAGGGGAACCATGTCAAAGCTTTTGAAAAAGGCTTCGAGGATTATCAGGTGCCCGCCAATCATGAGAAAGATCATAGTGCCGGAGAGCTGAAAAAACTCTGAAACGATACCAAGACCCTGGTTTGAACTTGGGTCAGCAACCTGAACAAATGAGAAACCGATCTGCATACCGACGATGCCGCCGGCAAGGCGCAGAATGCCGTTGACAATCATCACCATGAACCCGAGTGAAAAACCCAGAGTGAGTTCCTTTATTGCCATTACTCCGTATTCCAGAACGCTTAATTGTGGCAAGGTCTGCGTTTGAATGAGGTGCGGCAGAATGATCAGGGCGCACAGAGCTGAAAGACCGGCCTTAACGCGCATCGGAATGAAGGATTCGGCAAAAACCGGGGTGTTGAGGAAAAAGCCGCTGAAGCGCACCAGGCCTATAAGAAACAGGCCAACAGCATTTAGAAAGGCGGCTTCGGTCATGGATCAGCTACCGTGCGAATGTCTGCAGCTGCCCAAGCAGCTGTGTGGTGAACTGCATGAGGCGGGCCAGCATCCATGGAGCGAGCCAGATCATTGCCAGCCCGGTCAGCAGCAGTTTGGGGATAAAAGTCAGACTCTGTTCCTGGATTGAGGTAGCTGTCTGAACAATGCTGATCAGAACCCCGACAACCATGCCTAATAAAAGAATTGGCGCAGAAAGCAGCAGGCAGAGAAAAAAGGTCTGTTCAAAAAGCTTTAACAGAACGAATTCGGTCATGCGTTACCGCCAAAACTGAGAACAATCGATCTGATGACAAGATTCCAGCCGTCGACCATTACGAAAAGAAGAATTTTGAACGGCAGCGAAATCATGACCGGCGGCAGCATCATCATCCCCATTGACATGAGAATGCTTGCTACGATCATGTCGATTACCAGAAAGGGCAGGTAAATCACAACGCCCATCTGAAAGGCTGTTCTCAGCTCGCTGGTGATAAATGCCGGAATCAGGCTGAGAGTGCTGAGATCGTCGCGTGTCTCCGGTTTGGGTCCGTTTTCCATGCCGGCAAAAAGCGCCAGGTCGGTTTTGCGAGTGTGTTTGAACATGAAGTCGCGCACCGGCGTAATTGCCTGATTGTATGCTTCGACATAGTTTATGTCACGATCGATATAGGGTTTGAAGCTCTTCTGATATATCTGATCGATTACCGGCGACATCGTGAAAAAGGTGATGAAAAGGGCCAGGCCGATGATAATCTGGTTGCTGGGCTCCTGTTGTGTTCCCAGTGCCCGGCGCACGAAGCTCAGAACGATGAGGGTGCGGGTGAAACTGGTGAGCATGATCAGAATTGACGGGGCCAGACTCAGAATGGTCAGAAGTATAAGAACCTGCAGGCCGGTGCCCAGCTGGCTGCGCTCGCGTGAAGGGTCGATCTGAATGCTGATTGCCGGAATCGGAAACGGCGTAGACTGCCGCTCGATGCGGTCGATTCGGGTTGAATCTTCAAGATTGACGCGTGCACTTCCCGGGTCTGGCTGTTGTGAATGAACTGTGCCTGTAACACAGGCCAATAGCAGCAAAACCGCAAAAAAACGTACGCACGCTACCCACTTCGTTCTTTGTAATAATTGGTGCATTCTGCTCAGGGAAGCATTTTGAAATTTTATCAGGGCACAGCTTCGCCTGTTAATTTATACAATATGGTGCCCCGATGTGCAAGACTCAAATAAAAAAAACAGGACAATATACATCAAAATCCTGAGGTGCTCTTTCAGACGTGAGTTCTGTGCAGAGTAAAAATGGTTTGATGCAAAATTTGCCTGATGAAAAAAAATTATTCGTCGGGATTGTCGTTGCCGCTTCGTTTGTGCAGCATGGCATTAAGCTTTTTCAGTCGGTCGTCCTGACGAAATTTGTGCAGATTGCCATTTTCTTGGGGTTCGTCTGTTTTTTTTGCGGGCTCAACCTGATGTTGGGCCGGTTCTTCGTTTTTGCGGCTCAGATAGGCAAAGAGCTTTTCTAACCCGGGCGATGGCTGATCATTCTGCAGGCGGAGGGCGTCGAGTGTGTCTTTGTCAGTAAGCTCGCCGAGCAGGTTGATGTTCGCCTCGGTTACACCAAGAATCAATACTTTGCCCATGACGTCGACAAGGTAGATCATTCTTTTGTTGTCGAGGGGCAGAATGCCCAGGATTTTTCCGAAGACGTTGCCACCAATGCCCGCTTTTTTTTGAATGAACCATGAGATTCCGAACGCCAGAAGAATGACGGCAAACAGCGACGAAAGAATTCTCAGAGAGGTGCCCATCGGATCCGAGTCGGGGAAAAGCGGCATCGAGGCAGGCTTTAGATCGAGAAAAAGCGAGGTGGGACTTGCGACTACCGAGATGGTTGCCGGATCAGAAAACAAACCGTCGCCACTGGTGGCGACGGGCTGAGACTGTGCCGTTGCGCAGATTAACAGAAAAACCGCTAAAACTGCTCTTGTTAAGTTGCTGATCACGCAGAAATCAGGCCAGGCATGGGCATCGGGTTACCTGAGGGCTTTTTGAACCGCTTCAATAACGCGGTTTGGCTGAAACGGTTTGACGATGAAATCGCGGGCGCCCGCCTGGATCGCATCAATAACCATGGCCTGCTGGCCCATGGCGCTGCACATAATGATTCTGGCGGCCGGGTCAAGCTTTTTGATGGCTTTGACGGCATCGATGCCGTTCATTTCCGGCATGGTAATGTCCATGGTCACCAGATCGGGTTTGAGCTTCTGATAAAGCTCGACCGCTTCTTTCCCTGTCTGCGCTTCGCCAAGAACTTCGTAGCCATTCTTGCTGAGAATGTCTTTGATCATCATGCGCATAAAGGCTGCGTCATCTACTATAAGAATTGTTTTCCCCATACGAAACGAAAGTCTCCTTAGAGAGCTTGTAATCTGTCTTGTGGATTGATAATGCTGGTAATTCTGACTGCGAAGTTTTCATCGATTACAACGACTTCACCTTTGGCAATCAGCTTGTTGTTAACAAATACCTCCACGGACTCGCCCGCAAGTTTATTTAACTCTACTACAGAACCTATACCCAATTCAAGAACATCTTTTATTAACATACGGGTTCTGCCTAATTCAACTGTTATTTGCAAAGGTACGTCGAGAAGCAGGTCGATATTTGACTGCAAACCAACGCCCATCGGCATCTGCAGCATGCCAAATTCTGCCGGAGAACCCTGCATCTGACCCGGCATGCCCATTCCTGGCATGCCCATACCCGGCATGCCCATTCCTGGCATACCCATGCCCATGCCCTGCATCTGTCCAGGCATGCCCATTCCTGGCATGCCCATACCCGGCATGCCCTGCATACCCTGCATCTGACCCGGCATACCCATTCCTGGCATTCCCATGCCCGGCATACCCATTCCGGGCATCCCTGGCATTCCCGGCATTCCTGGCATCTGGCCGGGAATCTGGCCTGGCATCTGTTGCTGCTGTTGCATGCCGCCCATGGCGGGCTGTGAACCAGCACCAGGAGGCGGTGGGGCTGGCTTTGCTTTTTTGGCCGGTTCTTTTTCCGGTTTGTTGAGTTCGCCCGCCATCAATTCTGCAAATTTGGCCGGCAGCAGCTGAACCATTTCGGTTTCTGCCACATCACCGATTTTGAGACTGAATCCGATGCGGAGAAAGCTCGCGGTCGTGCTGAAATCCGGCATGGCCGGCGGCCCATCGTTGTAATTAACCAGCAGCACTTCGGGGGGCGAAATGTCGACCCTCTTTTTGAAGATTTCTGAAAGAGTGGTGGTCGTTTTGCCCATCATCTGATTCATCATCTCGCCGACTGCGGAGAGATGCATTTCCTGAAATTCGGCACCAATACCGGCTCCACCCATCATCAGATCGCCAATTACAGAAGAAATGCTCTTTTTGAGCATCAGATAGGAATTACCGTCGAAGCCTTCAACATAGGCGATTTTGGCAATGACAAACTCTTCGCCGCCGCCTTCTACAACAAGTTCGTCGAAATTTACTACCCTTACCTGTTCGAGATTGATCTGAATTTCTTTGTTCAGAAGAATCTGGACAACGGAAGACGTGGCGCCCAGCGACAGTTTGGCCACTTCTGAAAGACGTTCGATCGCTTCCTGAGAAAAATTCGCCGAAGCGCCACCGGAGCCTGATGATGCAGACTTAGGCGGTTCCGCGGCAGGAGGGGGAGGGGCCGGCTCGTCTCCGGCAGCGCCTGCGTTGAGCAGTGCATTAATTTCTTCCTGCGTTAATATATCGCTCACGTTAACTCCTCCTCTTGACCGACAGGTTCAAGAACTTTGGTGATTGAAATGGCCATCTTTTTGCCGAGAATACCGGGTCGGCCATGGAATTTAACCAGGTTGCCGACTCTGATGTTGAGATCATTTTTTAACAGCTGGTCAGTGATCAGAATGTCGCCCGGCTGAAGGCCGAGAATATCCTGAAGGGTGACGACAGTCGAGCCGAGTTCAGCTATCAGCGGCAGATGCACCGATTTAACCTGATGACTGATCGAGTCGACATTGGTCTGGGCTGGTTCTTTGCGAACCGCAGCGAACCATGACGCGGCATTGAATTTATGAACGATCGATTCAACGGTGTTATACGGAATGCACAGATTCATCATGCCGGTTACATCGTGAATCTTGATTTCGATGCTGATTGAAACGACAACTTCGCTTGGGGGAACAATCTGGGCAAACTGCGGGTTCGATTCGACCAGCTCGATTACCGGAGCCAGATCGATGATGTTGATCCAGGCTTCGCGCAGCCTGTCGATAATACCCGCCATAACTTTCTGCATGATCTGCCGCTCGACTTCGGTAAGCTGGCGGAGAATGCCGAGCGGGGTGCCGTTGCCACCGAGCAGGCGGTCGAGGATTGTGAATACGACATTGAGATTGATGTCGATAAGGGCTTTGCCATCGAGGTTGTCAGAGCGGAAAACCGTGATAAAGGTAGGGTTGTAAATTGATTGTATGAATTCTTCAAAAGTTCTCTGTTCGACTGAAACGATAGTGGCCTGGGCAAAAGCGCGCAGCCTGGTCGAAAGGTCGGTGCCGACAAGGCGCACAAAGGCTTCGTGAATCAACGAAATGGTGTTCAGCTGCTCTTTGGAGAATTTAGTCTGGCGCTTGAAGTCGTATCTTCGCTCAACCTTGCCGTCTTTCCGCTCAGTCGGCGCAGAAGATCCGAGGCCCATTCCCATGCCTGGCGGCGGCTCGCGCCTTGGAGCCCTGGTTTCGGCCGCAGGCTCGGAAAAAGCGGCAGCACCCGCTGCCGGTGCGGCGGGCGCTTCTTCTGCCACGGGACTGAGTGCGGAAAGTAACGCATCAATCTCGTTCTGCGACAGGGTGTCTACCATTCAGTGGCTCCAGACATCAGCAAATCATGGCCTTTCAGTTGATCAGAAATGTCGGAATGACAACCTGAATGATTCTACTTTCAGAAGTTGATTTTCCGAGAATACTGTTGAGTTCTCTTTCGATATCTTTGTGCAAAAACCGGTCGATAAAATCTTCTTTGGCTCTCTGGATATTGAGTTTCATCAGAATGTTGATGATTTTATCGCGCAATTCAGCTTTGCGTTCTTCGAGCTCTTTTTCGAGATTGCCGATGTAGCCGACTTCGACCTGGATTTTTATGTAATGCAGTTCTTCGTCACGCGAGGTGGCAATGAATTCGCCGAGGTCAAAACGACCCATCTTGGGGGTAGATGAAATCTGTTCCTGGGTGGGCGGGGGAGGAAGGGCACCGCCCGGCCCGGTCATCGCTTTTCTGGAGGTGACGTAAGCAATCCCTACAACCGCCAGGACAATGATCAGAACCACCAGTATGATCAGTACAACTTTTGTTTTAGACGACATAGACTGTAACCCTACCACGAGAAAAATAGCTGAGTCAATGCCCGGGCGCAAATTCTCAGCTTTTTCAGGTCAGCATTTTTCCTTTCCTTTTTTGGTTCTGCGAACCCTTATACCTCTGAAAAGTCGGCTGCGATAAGCCACGATCCGCTTCAGAACCGTTTCGAGAGGTTCCGCTACCATGACCGTTTTGCCACTGATGAGGGTAATGACAGTATCGGGGGTTGACTCGATCTGCTCGATAAGTTCAGCATTAAGAAAGAATGGCATGCCATTTATTCTGGACAGCTTGATCATGCAGTTTTGGCAACCCCCGTCCTGTGATTATTCATATCAGCGCTTCAGATTCACTACTTCCTGAAGAAGTTCGTCAGAGGTGGTTATTACACGCGAGTTAGCCTGGAAGGCGCGCTGTGTAACAATCATGGTGGTGAATTCTTCAGAGATATCGACGTTACTCATTTCAAGAGAGGCCGGAACGATTACCCCGCGGTCCATCATGCCGGGTTTACCGACAACCGGCTGACCGGAGTTGGGTGAATATGAATAGAGGTTCTTGCCGTTCTTTTCGAGGCCGGCCGGATTGTTGAATGTGGTCAGGGCGACCTGGCCGATAGGCTGCTTCTGCCCGTTGGAAAACACGCCGCGGATGATGCCGTCTTCTTCGAAATAGATCTGTTCGAGCAGACCCATTTCATAACCGTCCTGATATTCGGCTTTGGTCGAGAAGTCGGAGTCAAAGTTCGTAATCAGGTCAGTTTTCAGTTTGACGCTCATCGGGTTGCTGCCTTCCGGCTGCAGCTGGAATTCTGGTATGTAAGATTTTCCGGCATTTATTTTACCGTTATTGAAATACATTTTGCCTTCGCGATTCTTGATCAGGGCGTCATTGGCTCTTTCGAGGTCTTCTTTGGTCGGGGCCGCCGGATCTTTGATGTTGTTGGCAGGGTCTTTCAGCCAGGAGACTACTTCGGGGTCATCGTCTGAGTATCTCACCTTGTATGACCACTCCATGGTTTCCGAATTGGTGTGTTCCCACTCGGTTACCAGGCCGTGCTTGGCGCCCAGAGAGTCATGAATGATGATGTTGGTTGAATGTTTTGCACCACTGCTGACCGAACCATCGATCTTGAACACTTCACCATTGACATTGGTCGAGAAGGTCAGCATGTCTGAAGATGGCTGCGGCACCATGATGTTGACCGAGTCAGAGGCACCTTTTTCCGCAGTGGTTGTCATCGTCATGTTTTCGTTGGGCAGCCATGGCTTGTTGCCTTCGGTGAGCGTGAAAGACAGACCGCCGTAGTTGAATTCGCTGATGGCAGCTGTGCCGCGGTATTCGCCGGCAGTCAGGCCGAGCTGAGCTTCGCTGCCGTTGCCGGAAACGATCACGCGCTCACCCGAGCCCGATTTGTTGCCGGTGATTACCAGCTGATCGGGGCTGCCGTCATTGTCGGTATCGGCAAAGGACGCGGTGGCGTCAACATTTTCCTGGGCCAGTCTGGAATTGATTTCGGCGAGAACGGCGCCACGGGTATAAATCTGATTGTTGCCGGCAACGATGTCGCTGAAGCTGATCAGCGCCGATCTGCCATTGCGGTCGGTAATTGTGAAGCTTACATCTGACGACGGGTCCCAGATGTCATTTTCAGGGTCATAGGCGGTGCTGAAGATCTGAGCGGTGGCCGTGTCGCTGAAAACTTCCGGTCTGGCACCACCGGTGCCATTCTGGGTGCCTTCGGTCAGACCGAGGTCAGCAAAGTCACCAAAGCCGTTAGCAAGCTGTAATTGTTTGTTACTGCCGGTTTCGTTGCTGACAATCTGGAACTTCTGAGTGATGGCGTCGTAATAAGCAGTCGCTCTGATGCCGGAATCTTTCATGCCAGTATTGATGCGTTCAGTGATATCTGAGGTTGAATAGGTCACGCCGGCATCAAAAACGATGGTCGCTGAACGCGGCGGACTGAACTGATTGTCGAGAATGTCAAACTGAGCGCCGCTGGCCGGTGTCCAGTGCGTGCCAAAGGCGACCGGAGTGCCTTCGAATCTTGCCTGGGTGCCGCCAAGCGTGCCGGCGCCGATAAAGCCGCGTTCAGAACCGACAACACGGTATGAGGTCGCTCTGGTCGGGTCGCCGCCGTCAAAAATGATCTGAACAGTTTCGTCCTTAACTTCTTTGCCGGAAACAGTTACGCCTGAACTGATGCCGTCGCCAGTGTTGGCAACAGCGTTTACCGGCATGGTGGATGAACCGGGGCGCGGATCTCCATCCGGGTCATAGGTGAAATAAGGGTTCGCAACCGAAGAGGTGGCACCGGCCGGCTCTACAGTGCTTTCGATAACCTTGCCGTCATCATCTGTCTTAAGGGTGCCGGTGGCAACGTTTCCTTCTGAATCGTCGATTGCAGACCAGATCCAGTTGTTGGCATCGAGTTTTTTGAACTTGAATTGCAGATTCTGAAAGTTGCCTTCGCTGTCTTTGAAAGTCAGTGTGTCAAGGCCGAATTCGACATCGCGCGAGTCTGAACCGCTGTCAAGGTTACATGAATAGGTGATCTCATTGGTCTGATGCGCGTGTTTCTTAAGATACTTGGTAATATTGATATCGTAGGGCACGACACCGGTTTCCTTCATTTCCAGATTGCCGGTTTTAGGGTCCTGGGTTGCAAGCCAGCCCTGCATTTTGAAACCGGTATTGGTCATGACCATGTCGTAGTTGGGGTTGATGTTAAGGTTGCCGTCTCTGGTGTAGTAGAGATTGCCGTCGTAGCCCCTGGCAGAAAAGAAGCCGGAGCCTTCGATAGCGACGTCGGTCTGCTTGCCGGTGCCCTCGATCGCACCCTGATCCATCAGCGTGTCAATAGCGGCTTTGCTGACGCCCAGACCAACCTGCATCGGGTTGAGTCCGCCGTAGTCGCCGAAAGCCTGCTGGCCGTGCCTGAGTGTTTCTGAAAAGAGGTCCTGAAACATCACGCGACCACGTTTGAAAGCAGTGGTATTGACGTTCGCGATGTTGTTGCTCAGAACATCCATCTTTGTCTGATGCTGTTTGAGCCCCGTAACTCCCGTAAATAATGATCTGATCATAGCACAGATTCCTCTTTCATCGGCAGTGCCTGCCGTTCACCGCAGGGTCAGGTCCGTCATCGCCCCCGGTAGCTCCATGAAAAGTGGAGCAGCCGACCGGGTGAAAAACCTCGCCTCATGCTGGTTTTTCATCCCGGCCAATCCGCTGGGATTGGCAAAGATCATCATTATTTTTTTATGCCCCGCCCTCTGTCATTCAGGCGGTTCTGGCTTCCCCGGGAAGGGGTCCGGCCATTTATACTGGATTCGTTTTGCCGATTGATCTTTACGTTTTCCCGTCCGTTTGCTTCCTTATTCAGATTTTTCAGCCATCTGGTCTCATTTTTTTATTGCGCTCCTTATCCATACTTCATATTTACGCTGTCAATGTTCGTTACAATTCCGTCGCGCATTTCATCAATTCCCATAGCAGTAACCAGGGTGCGGCTCGGAACATTCACGACGAAGGCACCTTCTCTGGTAAGAACCAGCGAATCGCGGGCCCCCTTGGCTTCAAGCTCGGTAAACGCACGTTTGAGTGAATCTTCGAGTCTTGCATCCATCGTAATGTTTCTCTCGCTGAGGCGCTTCTGGGCATGGGCACTGACGCGGAACTGGCTGTTCTCTGGGGCCTGAATCGCCTGCTGGAAAAGACTGTCGAAGCTTGTCAGACTCTGCCGTGTGGCAGCTGCTGAGGGCTTGGCGGTCTGAATTCCGGTCAGCTGTGGCCCTCTCGGTCCAATCATCAGTCTGGGATCCATGATTTGCCTCGTGATACGATTAAGTTGTCAAATCTGCTCGTTACCTGATGTTTCAGGCGCTGTAAACAGTCGGGCTCACCAGCTGAACATTTTCAAGATCGAAAGCCTGATCGCCGACCTTGAGAAATGGTTTGCCGTCTTTGAAGCCGACCATCTCGACCACGCCGGTCACTGGCTCTTCCATTTCAGCGGTCTGGGCTGTGACTGTCGTGCCAAGAAACATCATGGCCTGAGTGTGTGAGTTGGTCGAGAATGTCTTGATAAAGCTGTCTAGCGACTTGTTCATGTTCACCATCTGCTCGAGTGAACTGAAGCTGGACATCTGGTTGATGAATTCCATGTCGTTCATCGGGTTCATCGGGTCCTGATTTTTCAGCTGCTGAGTCAGAAGCTTCAGAAAGTCATCTTTTCCAAGCTCAGATTTCGGAGTTCGAGTTGTTGTCAGATTCAACCCGCCCTCGGGAATGTTTACGGTTTCGATAGCCATTGTTGCCTGCCTCCTATACCATCATGTCAACAGCCTGAATGTTCAATGCTGCCCGTCTCAGATTAGGTAGAACATTTTTCTTTATGATCGCTTCCGCATCCTGTCTGTTTCTCGACGCGTCGATACGACCGGATTTGCCTTTTCCACCTGACATCTGATTCCTATTACCTTCATCGGGATTTCTCGAAGAAATATCCACTGTAATTTCAGACAAATTTACGCCCTGGCCCAAAAGCTGCTCTTTGATCTGGGGAGCCAGTTCATCGAGTTTCGCTTTAGCCACGGAATTCTCTGCTGAAAGTCTTGCAGTCACCGCTCCATCCTTGGAAGTCAGCTCCATTTCAACCTTACCAAGCTCCTTCTGGGCAAGTTCAAGATTCAGAATCTTGGCTCCGTCTTTCGTTTTGACGAACTCGGCCTTCTCCATCAGCTCAGCAAAGTTTGTGGTATTGAGGGGGAGGGGGGCTGCTGCTTTGTTGACACTGTTCTGGTTGCTGGTTGAACCTGACTGGAACGCAAATCCATTGTTCATTCCACTGTTGCCGGAACTGTTTGAAGCCTGGACCGGTTTGCGAACGCTGTCTGCCGTATAAACATGACCGTGACTTTCGGTTTTTGCGTTGCCTTCAGACGATTTTCCGTTCATGGCCGAAAGAAAACGCCTGGCGGCCTCTTCTATTGCCTGTCTCAGCTCAGTCTGAACTGCCGGTTGTTGAGCGGAAGTATTCTGACCGGTCGTGGGTGCCTGGCCTGGCGCCTGCGCTTCATCTGACTGGCTGCTCTGAGCCGATTCCTGAGCTGTCTGGTTCAGTTTTTTGAATTCCTGACGCAGAGATCCGTGCTCGCCGGTTTTATCGCTTTCCAGACGTGCCTGCAGTTTCTGCTCATTTTTCTCCGAAACTTCGGCTTTTTCCTGGTTTTTGCCGGCTTTCGTCTTTACTTCTGAATCGGTTTCTACAACAGCTTCTGTCTCAGTTGAAGAGCCTTCTTCAGCCGGCCCGGAAGCATCAGCTGTTTCAGCCTCTTCTGCAACGGCGCTTTCGGCAGATTTAACCTTCTGAGCGACCGCAGCCTGATGATGTTCCGTCGAAGTTTTGTCGACAGCTTTGTCATTTGCGACCGCTTCACCGATTGTCTGCATCATTTCAACCGCCACCGGCACTTCAGAGCTGTTTTCACTGCCAGTGCCGTCTTCGGCAATTGCAAGGCGAATCTCTTCTGAAAGCTGTTTGAGCATTTCAGAAAACTCTTCACCGTTCAGTAGAGAAAGCAGTTCCTGCTTTTCATCAGAATCCGGCATTTCGGCCGTAAGTTCAAGCAGAGCCTGCTTGAATTCTTCCGGGGCTTCGGCCAGGGCAAGCAGATCCTGCGGTGACATCTGCTCCAGTGCTTCAACGAGTTGCTGCTGCTGCTCCGGATCAAATTTCTCAATCATGGCCTGCAGTGCCGCAAGCTGTTCCTGAGAGACCAGCCCAGCTTCGGCAGCTTTTTCGGCTGTTTCGGCCTGTTCTTCTGCTTTGGGTGCTTCATCTTTACTGACTTCATCAGTATGGTCAGATTCTCTGGTGCTGTCAGCTTTCAGTTCATTGTCGTCTTTATTGCCACGGGTTTCTTCGGCTTTCCGGTTTGCGGTTGCTTCTGACCGTGCATCGTTTTCCAGTCTTTTTTCAGATTTAATCTCGACAGTCGGTTTATTCCGCTCGGGGAATCTTGTTTCAGCGCCTGATATCAGCAATGGGTTGATTTCACCCGCGCTGCTTTTTGCTCTGAAAGCGAAGTTGGTGGTTGACTGTGTTGAACCTGTAGTTTTGTCGGCGTCAAATGCCAGTCGATTCCGCAGAATGCTGACGAAATCGCCCGTTTCAATATTGTTGTTCTTGTTCCGGCCATTCTGCAATGGCGGAACAGGTCCGGTCTGACCGCTGAGAATACCAGCTAAAAAGTCATTATTCATCGTTTCACCTCCTTTCGAACTTTTTATATTTATCCACTATCCTTATCGTCGTAATTTTTACGAAGGTTTAGTACTTTTTTATTTTTCTCGAAAATTTCTGTTGTGCCCCCATGAAAGAAGCATTTGAATTCGATATTCCTCGGGCATGCCAACAACGGCACAGTCTAAAATCACGTTCAGATCTAAATCGGCATCCTTTAGCCCGTTTCATCTTTGCTGTGCCCTCGATTCGGCAGCATTTTTTGCGGTTTGACCAGAACAGCTGCTGAGTGTTACCTTATGCACCGTCAGATGACCGGTATTTCATTCAGAATTGGAGTGTTGTCGTTGAAAAAGCTATTTTTGCCGCTGCTGATCACGATCTGGTCGCTTATTTTCTTCTCGGTCGCTTTTGCCGAAGAACCTCTTTGGCCTCTCTCTATCGAGATTTCCCAGAGCTCAAGCTTTGCTGAATTCCGCGGCATGCGCTTTCATGCCGGCATCGACCTGCGCACACAGCAGAAAAACGGTCTTCCGGTCAGAGCCATTGCCGATGGCTTCGTTTCCCGTGCCAGTGTTCAGTTTCGTGGCTACGGTTATGCACTCTACATTGATCACCCACAGATGAATACCAGAGTCGTCTATGGACACCTGCAGGATTTTACGGGTGATTTGAAGACTTATATCGATGGCAAACTGAAAAAAATGGGGCAGCGCCACGGTATCAACGACTTTTTCAAGGCTGACCGCTTTCCGGTCAAGCGCGGCCAGATAGTCGCCCTTTCCGGCGAAACCGGTATGGGGCCTTCGCACCTGCATTTTGAAATGAGAGGTTTCAATGATGATCCGATTGCACCGGCAAAATATGGTTTTCGCCCTGCTGACAGCATTTTTCCGGTTTTCCACTCACTCTATATTGAACCATTGGCACACAATGCGGTTATCGACGGCAGTTTCCTGCCCGCCAGATGCCCTCTGAAGTCAAAAGGAACGGGAGGCTGGATACTGTCGGAAACCCCGGAAATATCCGGCCGGGTCGGTATGCAGCTCGGTATTTCTGATACCAATGGTGCTGGCAATCGTTATGGGGTTGAGAGGATTACCTTTGCCTGTAACGGCGGAGTTCGGCTTGAGAGAGCTTTTCATCAATACAGCTATGATGACAATCGTCAGTGTCCATGGGTATATGACTTTTTCAAATGCAACGAGAAGAATACCGGCTATGTTTATAACCTTTTTAAATGGCCCTTCGATACACTGCCATTCGCTGCCAATTTCCCGCCATGGAGTGGCTGTATTACCGATGATCTCTTTGTCGACCGTCACCTCGAATTCTGGGTTCAGGCGACCGATTTTGGCGGCAACAGCATAGTCCTCAATGGACAGATTTTGAACCAGCCGGCCGATTTTTCGAGAACATTCAACGCTGCAGATCTCGCGACTTTCAAATTTGCACAGACCGTTCAAACCACCTTCAGCCTTATTGCAGCAGGTGAAGCAACCGGTGTCGGCCAGAATAAAAAATCCGCCAGCCCATTGTTTGGCAGAGTCGCTGTTAATGACGCCGATGGCAAAACTGCCGAGTTGAATTGTATCTTGCGTGGCGGCCATGCCGAAATTGCATTTCCCAAAGAAAAAAGATGGGAAAAGGGGGCCTGGCTGCAGGAACGCAGGATTCTGCCTGAATCCACCTTCGTCGAAACCGCCGGTGGTAAGGTTGCACAGGAAGACGGTGGCAATGTGGTTTTTCCTGAAGGCAGCCTCAATTTTCAGGTTTTTGCAACCATGCGCAAGGTCGATATGGCTCCGGCTGCGGGTGGCAATGCCAAAAAAGGTTATTTGAAGCCCTATAGCGCGGTCTGGCAATTTTCTCCCGATGATGTCGTCTTCAATGGTGAAGCCAGATTGAGCATCGCGCCCGAGAACTTTTCCGGCGACATCAAAAAACTGGGTATTTACGGCGTCAGCGGGCCTGGCAACTATTGGCACAACGGCGAAAAGGTCGAAGGCCGGGCCCTTACTTTTACCAGCCGCACCGGTGGCCGCTTTGTCATTCTTGAAGACCTGGTTGTGCCTGAACTTAAATATTCCGGGCAGGGCAATGATTACCATCTCGGTAAATGCTATATCTTTAAAGTTTCTGATATTGGCAAAGGCATCGATTATCTGAGCGCTTCGGCCCGTATCAATGGTCAGGCTGCCGAAGTCTATTCTGACCCTGATAAGGCTGAAGTCTACGTTGTCAGGCCGACCACAGCAAAACCGCACAAAATAACGCTGACCATAAGAGATCAGGCCGGCAACACCGCTTCAATAGACAAAAATATCTAATGGTCTGTCACACAAGAATTGCGGGGTTCTTCGTCATTCCCGCGAAGGCGGGAATCTTGTCTTGAACGGCTTAGATCTCTGCTTTCGCAGGGATGACGTAATAAGCGTCGATTATTAAACTCAACTGTGACAGAGGACTAGTCCATTGTCACAGTTGAATCTGTAGTTTTACCGTCATTCCCGCGGAAGCGGGAATCTCATCATTAACAGCTTATATCCCTGCTTGCGCAGGGCTGACGTATCGGCATAAGGGCCAGGCTCCGCAATGTCTGCTGACAGAAAACTATTCTTGACCACCGCGGTCCGGGCGTGTTATCAAGAAATGTTTACGTTGTACACCATAAGTCAGAGATAAATGGATACTTGAGGAGTTTGGTAGTGATGAAACGTACCATATTGTTGTTGGTTGCCTTTTTGCTGCTTTTTTCGCCCTGTTTTGCCGCCGAAGATTCGGGTATCAAGTTCTCGGATCTCCACGGCGAAGTTACTGTCAGACCTGATGACAACGAAGAGGGCTGGGAACTCGCAGAACTTTCTTCAAAGCTTAACGTTCTCGACCACGTTAAAACCGAACAGGATTCGGGTGCGATCCTCAGCATGCAGGATATGACGACTTTCGTCGTTAAGCCTGAAAGCGAAATCATTCTTACCGTTCCGAGCGGCCAGGACAGCAAAGTCACCCTGGTGGCCGGTAATATTTGGGTAAACGTCAAAAAGATGGTCACCAACGGTACCATGGAAGTCGAAATGAGTCAGGCGGTTGCCGGCATCAAGGGTACCAACATCACCTGCTCGACCAGTCGCGACGAAGACCGCATTCAGGTTCTGCGCGGCATTGCCGAAGTTCTCATCCGCGAAACCCAGGAACGCATGACGGTCGCCGAGGGTGAAGAGCTTGTAATCAAGGCTGGCGGCAAGGCTGAAAAGGTTGAAATTGATGTTTCGGCCGAACAGAAGAAATGGGATGAGCAGACTTCCCGTATGGGTGAATCGATTCAGATGAACGAAGTGCCGGATGTTCTCAAAGGCATCATGGACGCAGAATCTGCCGAATTCACCCGCATTAACGAAATTTTTACCAAACTGGTAGCCATGACTTCTATAGAAGAAAGCGAAGCCATGACAGTCAAAAAAGATGCCGAACGTTTCGTCGGCGTTCTTCTTGAAGACAACCTGATCCTCAACTCAATAAGAAAGAGAATCGACACCGCCATGCAGGCGCCGGATCTTCCGGCAGCTGACCGCGTCAGACTTGTGTCACTGATGAAAGAAGTTGCGGCGGTTCTGGCAAAACAACAGTCCTATCAGAGCCAGATTACCAGGATCATGCGGTATGAATTCAAACTTTCTGCGGTTACTGAAGAACTCGGCGCTGAACTTGAAACATTGCGCACTGAAATGGCCCAGGCAACTTCCGACGTCGATGCAATTAAAGCTGTTCTTGCGGCTAATCCGAACGGCCAGGGCCAGGACTGGTTCATGGAAGCAACTCAGGTTTGTGCCAATGCCATAAGATCTCTCGATGAAGTACTTCAGAAAACCTCTGAATTGCTTGCGCAGAACCCCACCTCAACAGAACTGCAGGCAATGATTAAAAATATCAACAGTCAGCGCACTGCGATTTCAACAATGATGCGCTCTCTGGTGGTTGTCGAAGTGCCCGCCGCTACCATAATCGAGATGTCACAGATTGATGACGTGCTTTCTGACAACATGGTCATTCTGCAGAGAGAAATCGATGCCTACAATATGATAACTGACGCTGCAAGCATCAGAGCCAGTCAGACTGCCATGGAAAGACGCCTTAAAGCGTCTGCCCGCATTCTTGACAGCTTTGCCAGAGTCAAGAGGTCTTATACCAAGGCTCAAAGATTGTATGACAGCACGGTCAGAGCTTCTGCCGGTGCCAAATACAAGACCAGCGAACAGGAAGAACTCGACTCAACCTGGCGTAACATCAGCGACCGGTTCCAGCAGCTCGGCATTGTCGCCCAGCAGCTCGAAACCAATATGGCCGATCTTGAACGCCAGCTTGCCGAATTCCTGAAATGAGCCCATGCTAAAGGAACAAGATAATGAAAAAGAATAATATTATAACGATACTGGTTATAGCTGCATTACTGTTTTCGAACCTGGCCTTTGCATTGTCGCAGGCCTCTGAAGGTGCTTTGAATGCTTTCAGAAGATATGAGCCTGACTTCAGTAACGCTCTGCGCCGCCTTGAAGAACTCGATCGCCGTATCGACAGCCTGAAAATTTCCCCTGACAGCGACAGGATGAAAGATATCAAAGACGAGGCCGAAGAAAGCATGAGCCGCATTCAGAAACGCTATGATCTGATGGAAGACCTTTTCACCAGCGTTTCCGGCGATTACCCGGCTGACCGGCCGCAACTGTTCGATGGCTTTTCACGTATCGATGACCTGTATCGTGAAATCCGCGATTTTCACACTGCCCGTTTTGTTTATCGCGGCCAGAAACAGGAACATAAGACAGTTCCCGCTACCGGCAAAACCAGTGAAGAAACTACAGAAACTACCGGCACCACTCCGAAAGCGGCTCCTGAAAAAACTGAGCCTGCAACCGCTCCGGCAGCTGTAGAGCCAGAAAAAGCCGGTTCCGAAAGTGCTGTTCCTGCTAAAAAAGAATCAAAAATTGATGTCAGCGGCGTGTTGAAGCTTGAACTCAAAAACCGCAACGAAGTTTACCGGGTTCAGACGAATGCCCTGCCGGTTACCACACCGGCGATCGAATCTGCACTGCCCAACAACCTCAGGCAGGGAAAGCTCAATCTGACCTACAAGTTTGATGAAAAACGCCAGTTGTTCCTTGAAGACCGTTTCCTTAAAAGGGAGCGCAACGAGCCGGTGCATGAGAACTACTTTACCCTGGCCTATCTGATCAAACAGAATCAGGACCGTGCCTGGACTATCAAAAATACACTGCAGCACTCATGGTACCCGGATAACGGTATCAAAGACTATCGCAACAACCTTGCTGAAGTGTTTTTTAACGACCATTGGACCAAACGTGAAAGACTTGCCAATGTGGGCTACCAGACGCGAGTCTACCCGAATTATTCGCGCTCTGATTTTTATCAGATGAATCTCGGTGACCAGGAAACCTGGTTCAGAGACAACGGCAACATGTTTCTTGAATTCAAGGGTGAATGGCGGCGCTACACCAACGTCAACGACCTTGATTATGACAACGCCAACCTCTATGGCGAATATAACCGCATGTACAGCGGCAATAAATCTGAACTGGCAATTTCGAACACCTTTGACCGCCGCCTGTATGACCAGGAAGCCGTCAGCCTCTACCGGGCCAGCTATTTTGACAATTACTTCCGGTTGAATTATGAACTGCCGATGCACAGCAAACTGGCCTATTCGTTCGAAGGTCAGCACTCGATCAGAAGCTATACTGCCGATGAACCCCGTGGCTACAATGAGTTGAACCTTTTTGCCGCCGCCCGCATCAAGATTGATGACAAAACCAGAACCGCTTACGATTACCGTTTCGTTCACAATGACGAAAATTCACGCGAACGCGCTCATAAAAATCATAAGCTGCATGGCATGTGGCAGAAGAATTTCAACGATGATTTCCGTGCCAGATGGGATAGTAACTACCACATCCGCACCGCTGACGTCACCGCTGGCGAAGACATGGAATTTAAAGAAAGTCTGCAGAATGTCAAGCTTTCGTGGCGTCTGAAAAACCAGATGAACCTGGTCTGGAACAACGAATACCTCAGCAGAATATATGAAAGACTTGGTTACAGAGATTATCGCTATCTTATGAGTGGTCTTGCGCTCACTTACGCCAAAGCTCAGAAATATGACTGGAAAATCGACCAGAGCTGGAGAAAATTCAACTTCCGCAACGGCACCATCTCTACCGGCTGGGAAGGCGAATCACAGCCGGTCACTGAACTGCAGTATAACTGCACTCTTGCTGATGATCTCAAATTGAGGCTGCGTGCCTCATGGGAAAAATCATATTACCGCCAGTTCGATGCTAAATCGCAGGAACTGCTTTGGGATTTCACCCGGCCCATGACCATCAGTGAATTCTATGGTGGTCTTGAATACGTTTTTTGAGCCGTAAGGTGACGGAATAGACAGGGGAATATTATGACAAAAACAAGGTTGATGGCCTTATTAGTCCTTTCTGTAACTCTCATTTGTGGATGTATGGGCGGTGGTGGCGGAAGCGGCAGCACCCCTGCCTTCGAAAAAGACGTTGTTGGCATTACCACAACCCTTAACCGGTTTGCCGAATCGCTTCGAACCGGTGACCCGACATCTTCCGGGATCTTTGCCCAGACCACCGGCACCTCAGAAAACACAAAAATTCTTTATGTTAAAGATTTTGGTGCCGATCTGAGCAACCCGGAAGACAACCAGACCTGGGAATTCAGGGTTAACCCCGCAGATATAACCCAACCCGCCCCCGACACCGCGATCGTTAAGACCTCAAAGGTCATGTCGACCGGCAATACCCTCTGGCTGATTTTCTCGATGCTCAAAGAGCAAGGGCAGTGGAAAATTCAGGGTATCACCATCCAGGAAGCGGGTGTAACCTCACTTGTAACTGCCAGCTATTACCCGATAGTTCCCGGTAACCGCATGACTTATTATGGCACCTATCAGGGCGGCTATAACATTAACTCGGTTGAATATTCTTCGACCGAGACCTATCAGTATGAAGGTGTTACTTATTATCGCTTTGTTTCATCTAATTATGCCGCTAATCTTAGACAATCGGGTTTGACAGGGATAGGCTCATATTTTGCCAACCGTCAGGGCGAAATCTGGACTTACGACCCTTATGTCAACGGCGGGGTGCCTTATCGACTGTTGAAGGCCATGTATGCACCGGGCGAAAAAGATGTTATTGTGCAGAAATATGGTGAGAGCGAATCTTCAACGATGACCCTCACCATGGGTTCTCAGATGAAACCGGTAGTAACCCCTCTCAGAACCTTTCTGGCCCTGCCGATAACCCTGGAATCTTCTCACGCCGGTTATTCTGAACCGGCTACCCATACCTCAGTTCTTTATTTTGTCGAAGGCGTCGGCCTGATTGGTCAGGAGTCATTCGAGCCCGGCACGACCACGGTAGCTTATTCTGAATACCTCTATGAACGCCTCGTAAACGGCGTTGTCGAAAGCAATAACCCGGTTATTGTTCCGCCGGCCGCGAATACTCAAAAGGTCGTTAAAGGCCGGGATATCGTTCCCATACAGTTCAATGCTACCGGTGGTAGTACTCCTTTAACCTGGAATGTTAATGACGCCCCAGGTGGTGTGACCATAACTTCCGACGGTTATCTGTCTGGTAAAACCGACGCAAATGCAGCGCCGGCGGTGTTTAACCTGACAATAAGCGTAGTTGATGCCTACAAACGCTATGCTACCTTTGCTTATTCAATCGATCTCATCGAAGCGACACCTCTGTCAATAACCCCGACCAATGGCAGTCAGAACGTCACTGTTGGCCATGTGATTAACAGCGTTCAGTTTACTGCGGCCAACGCAACTGGTGGGGTGAACTGGTCTATTACCGGCAACCCTGTCGGTGTTTCGCTTTCGAAGGATGGCCTCCTGTCTGGTGAACTGTCATCATCAGTTCCTCCGGGAGACTACCCGATGTTTATCACCGCCACCGATACTCTCGGCGGTCTCGGGTCCGTTGAATACCGGCTGGCTGTTCAGGCTGGTTCTTTCTTGATGAGCCTTTACAGTCCTCTGAATCCTGGTGACGAATACACCTATGTTCCGGTCGAAAACAGCGTGGCATCAGAAGGCAGATACATTCAGGGGATTGGCATGACACCTCTGACTATAAACGGTCTCGACTTTTACCCCGAATATGAGTCTTATGCAAACCCCTCTGCAGCCCCGGTAAATCCCGTGACTCCGGTAGTTAATATTCGTCGCTCTCTTGCATCAGGTATCCGGCCCTCTGCTAGAATTGCCGCTTTGCGGGCAGAGTTGGCACCTGAAGACGAGCCGTTTTATCGTGCTGTTGATACTGATGGTAATATCTGGTTCTACCAGAAGTATACCAATGGTGGGGCGCCTTTCAAGGCGCTCAGAACCTGGTATAATCCCGGCGATGTTGATGTCTATGTTTCTAATTACAACGACAACACTGATCAGTATGTTGCCACAACGACCATGACCGTCGAAAATTCTCTTGTAGACTTCTTTACACCATATCAGCAATTTACCGGGGTTTTGAAGATAACTTTCATAACCGAAATTGATTTCGGTGAAGGTTTTACCTTTAAATCCAAGTCTGAGCAGTTTTATGTTAAAGATCTGGGCCTGGTCGGCTACTATTCATATTCTCCAATTAACCAGACTGAGTTTGAATCTTCACCAGATTACATGGAGCTTCTCCTGTCTGCCAGGGTTCGCGGCACGGTTTATGAAAATCTGCCCAAAATCAATTCGGCTTCAGTGCTGAGTGATGCAATAATTGGCAGTCTTTACCCGGTTACGCTTAATTCCACCGGTGGGGTATTTCCTCACAAATTTACGCTGATAGCTGGCGCCCCGCCTCTTGGTTTGACCCTTACCGAAAACGGCCAGTTCTCAGGAACGGTACAGGATCAGCTGTCGGGTGCGAAGACTTTTACGGTTAAGCTCAGCGACGTTTATCACCAGTTCTATATTCAGGAATTTTCGATAACCGTCAGATAAGTCACTCTAAAACAGAGAGCCGCGGCAGATTTTCTGCCGCGGCTCTTTTACAATTATCGAAATCTTTTTCAGCTCTCTGCCCGTCAAAAGGGCAATCTGGCTGTATTTCGACTTTTGTCAGTGAACGTGGGGTGAGCTGTTGCCACCCGGAAACGATGCTTCGGTAAGGATTTCATGAATAATCTGAAGGGCGCCCGGAGTTACTTTTTTGCGGGTACTGGCTTCAAAGCGGTTTACAAAGGTATCGAGATTCGTAAGAATGAAATAGGCTTCTTCCTGGTTCAACTTCATACTCTGCCTCCTGCGTGATTTTTCACACTGTCTTTAATAAATATCGGCATTTGTCTGGAAAAATTTATGGGTCGGCAAACTTTTTTTTACCGGATGCTGATGTTATAATCGTCGAATATGCATTGAACGGAGTTTTATGAGTAACCAGGAAGAAACTTCCGGCAAAATTCCCTGGCATCGGCGAATTGGTAACCGCGTGGTTCTCACTGCCATACTGGCCGCAGTTATACCATTGGTTCTTCTTGGCGGCACGGTAGCCATAAAAGTCAGACATGATCTGGTCAGCCAGACCGTCGCTTCGCAAAAGACCCTGACAGCAACGCTTCTGCATGGCATCGATTCTCTGTTTCTCAATTATCGCAAGCAGATCGAATCTATCGCCAGATTGCCGGCCATGCAGTCGATGCAGCCGTCTCAGCAGCAACCGGTAATTCATGAATTTCTTGAACAGCAGCGGATATTTTTTGGCTGCAGTGTTTACGATTGCGAAGGTATTGCCCGCCTCGTTTTTATACGCAACCAGAAAGACGAGAGTCATAATGGACCTGGCAGCCGGATTGATTTCGCTGCAAAAAGCAGCTTCTCTGATGGTTTCAGGCAGGTAATTGCCACCCGGCAGCCGGTCTTCGTTACCGACGAAAACTCTGATTATCAACAGAAAATGCTGTTCGTGATGGTTCCTATTCCTGATTTTGTCGATTCAGACAGGGTTGTTGGGGTGATAAGCTGCTCTATCAGCATTTCTGGCCCCGGATTGCACGAAATCGTCAGCGGTTTTCCGATCGAGAAAACCGATATTCTTATGTTGCTTGACCGCGACGGGTCGTTGATTTCCTCGCAGGGCAACCTGCCTGAGGGGTTGCGCGGTCTTGACCTTGCCAACAGACAGCTGCATCTGCCTGAAAGCGTTCTTATCGATATTGCCGATATTACCTTTTTCGGAACCCTGGCTCCGGTGCCAGAATTCTCGGGTTACCTGCTGGTAGCTCGCCCGCAGAAACTTGTGCTTGCCTTTTTGAACCAGCTGCTGCTCGACCTTCTTCTCATGTTGGTCGTTGCGTTCGTAATCGCGGTGGCCGCCGGCTATTTCATGTCGAGAACTCTGGCCGAAGGGGTTGCCGCCCTGGTCGAGGCAATTCGCGGGGTTGCCAGCGGCGTGGTCAGTCAGAGGGTGGTCGTCAGTGGCGATGATGAACTGGCCGAGGCAACGCAGGCTTTCAATGAAATGCTGAATACTCTTGAAAAGCACCGGATGATGGACGATATCTGGAGCCGCGAATGGGAATCGGCAAAAGAGAAATCAGGCAGTCAGCCGCGGGCAGAAAAATGAATATTGCAGCGGCATGTCCTTCTGAATCTGGCGGCAACAGCAGGGAAGATTGGGTTTTTAAGTCTGTTCCAAAACTGCTGTGCGCTTTTTTTATGTGCCAGAAGGCTGCCAATAACCTTCTCTATCTGGCGGTTCTGACTTCCCTGCTTGATAAGGCCGGGGCCAACGCTCTGCCATGGGTTTATCTGCTGGTTAATGTGATTTTTATCGGCATTCAGTTCAGAGTGATGACCCGGCTTGCTGGTCGTGAGGGGCATTGGTTGCTGAGAGTGTTGAGTCTGCCCGCTGCTCTGATGGCTTTTGTCGCGGCCTGGTTTTTCCCGACCGACATGGTTCCGGTTTTGACCGGCTTTTTCATTTTGACCATGCTGCTGGATCTGACCACCAATCAGGGTTTTACGGCGATGCTGAATCATTTCATCAGCATCAACGAATCGAAGCGGGTGCTGCCGATGATCTACGCCGCCGGCAGCTTTGGTTTCATTCTCAGCGGTCTGCTGCTTAAATTCGCCATCGACTTCTTCGGCATTCGCGGTCTGCTGGTCCTTAATGGTCTTACTGTGCTTGCCGGTCTGGTGTTTCTCAGGTTTCTGCAGCCGGTCGAAGACCGAAGACTCCAGGAACAGAAGAAAAGTGAGGCCTTGAGCGGCGACAATGCTCAGACGGCTGACGCATCTGTTCCTTCAATGCGGCATCCCCTGGCCAGTCTTCTCATTATCTCTTCGTTCGTGATAATTTTTAATAAATACCTTGTCGACTTTCTTTTTGCCGCATCTCTGAGCTCTTTTTTCCCGGTCAGCAACGACCTTGCTTCATTTATGGGGGTTTTCGGAGCGACCGCCGATTTTGCCGTGATCGGCCTGCAGACGTTCGCCATGCACCGTATCTTTGCCATATTTCCGATTGGCAGGGTGCTTACTTTCATGCCTCTCGTTCTCACGGTTCTTTGCGGTTATGCCGCCTTCAGTCTCAAGTTTGCGGTAGTTGCAATGGTGCAGTTTCTGGTGCTGCTCAACAGCAAAAATTTTACCGTTCCGGCAACCACGATATTCATGGGGGTAATTCCTCAGCACGACCGGGTTTTTTACCGCCGTGACATGTCGATTGCCTGCTCGTTGTCGAGTGCAGTGGTTGGTGGTTTTCTCCTGCTGGCACGCAATCGGGTCGGTTATGACGCTCTTTTTTTTCTGGCCGCAATTCTCTATCTGGTGATGGCATGGGTGCATTCATTGCTCGATACGGCCTATCTGAAGACTCTGCGTCGTTCGATCGTCAGCCGCTCTCAGTCAGAGTCAGACGACCAGCTCGCTTCGCTGCAGTATGTTCAGCTCGCCGAGCGTTGCGAGCAACTGCGTGCTCTGCTTGAAGACCCCGATGCCGGAATGCGCCTGCAGGCAATCAATGCGGCGGCCTCATTGCCCGAAAAGTATGCTATGGAGCTGCTTATGCCGCTTCTTGCGTCTGAGCGTGACGGCCGCTGCCTTACTGCAGTTGCCCGCAATCTTCTGACCATTGCTCCCGAAGAAGCTGGTCGACACATTGCAACTCTCCTTGCGGCAACCGAAGACAATCGACTGCGCGCCGACATCATCGAAGCCCTCGGAAAAATCCGGCACGGTGAGATTTCTGCTGAGCAGATAACCGTCTGGCTTGAACATCAGCATCATCGGGTTGTGGCAAGTGCCGTCATCAGTCTGGTGCGACTCGGCAGACAGCGTGCAACCATCGAGGCAGCCATGCATCGACTGGCCGACATGGCGGTCAGCAGCGCCGAAATGATGCGTGCCTCTGCGGCAGCCGTAATGGGTGAACTTGGTCTGCCACTTTTTGTGCCGGCTCTTGAAAACCTGGCTGCCGAAGATAATCTTGTGGTTGCCGGTAACGCTGCCAACGCCCTTTCGAGAATTCAAACTCCCGCAGCCATGGCAGTGCTCGAAAAAATGCTGCTGCATGGCAATAGAGAGATTGCCGGGCGGGCAGGGGAGTTGCTCGAAACAGTTTCGCGTGAGAATATCAGTCGGGTCAGCCGGCTTATGTCTGGTATCACAGCTGAAGAGCGCCGGTTATTGTCAGCGCGACTCAGAGCTGGAGCCCGTCAGGATAATCTGGAGCTCCTGGCGGCAATTCTCTGTATTGAACAGATTGAAAAGCGCCGCACTCTGATAAATATGCTCGAAAAGGCTGATGCAGAAACGCAATTGCTGATGAGCAGATGCATTATCGAGGTCGCCGAAGGGCAGGTCGAACTCACCGTTGCCCCTTTGATTGCCAGATTGCGCCAGGAACCAGTCCAGGAAACCGTTCCGGTCTGGTTTCCTCTGCTGGGGGCTATTGCCGGCGGCACGGTCGAAAAGCCGGAGATGTCGCCAAATCTTCTGTGCCCCCTTTCGGCACTGCTGACATCTCTCTGGAACGAGACTGCGGCTGTGGTGGCGAATTCTGCCTGCCGGGTCGAGCACAAGCTCTGGCAGAAATATCTCAGATGGCAGGTGCAGGCCTTTGCTTTTTTCTCGCTTGAGCCCGCCGCCATATTGAAAAGTTTTGACGCAATTGCCGGCAGTAATGCCCATGAGCGCGGCATGGCGCTTGAATACCTCGAAACCCGTGCCGGGAGAAAGCTGGCCCAGAAGATTGTTCCCCTTATTGATCCGGCGGCTGGGCTTCCTTCGGATGTTGCAGCATTTTCGGCTTTTGCCGCTGCCCGCGACATTGAAATCTCGGCAGAAATGGTTGCTGACGCCACCACGCGCCTGAGGCAGCTCGGAATTATTTTAACGGATGTGTAACACATGAGACTACCATTAATTGTGACTCTGACAATGCTCTCTCTTCTGATTGCCGGGTGGTTTGCAATCAAAGGCCCGGCGCCGGTCCGCCTGCAGCCGGTAATCGATCAGTCTGCTCCGGTATTTCTCGGAGTAATCCCCTTTATTCAGCCCGACAAGCTCAGAGAGCAGATTGAGCCAGTATGCAGATATCTTCAGAAAAAGCTGGGCAGAAAAGTTGTCATGCTTACCGCTTCAGATTACGAAAGTTTGGCGCGTCTGCTTGAGCTGAACAAAATTCATATTGCCTGGTTTTCGCATGCCTCTTTCGAACGCCTGCGGCGACAGAGCCGCTGGGAGGCGATCTGCCGGCCGATGCAGTATGGCAGCGTCCTTTATGACGGCCAGATTGTTGTCCGAAGCGACAGCCCAGCCAGCAGCATCCAGGATCTCAAAGGCAAAGTGTTTGCCTATGTCGACCGTTATTCCGGCTCCGGGTTCTATTTCCCCAATCTGTATATGGTCGCTCAGGGGATCGACCCACTGGCCTTTTTTGCCCGGGTCGAGTTCACTCAGAGTCATCGCAGCAGTATTCTCGGGGTTATTGACGGCACCTATGACGCTGCTGCGGTTTTTTCAGCCAGCCTGGTCGACAAGAACGCCGATGGCCTGAAAGTAATTGCCAGAACCGGTCCGATTCCCAACGATCCGATAGTCGTTAGAGAAGATCTTGATACAGGCCTGAAAAGCCGTATTGTCAACGCTCTGTTGCAGATGCATACCGATCCGGATGGCGCTGAAGAACTCAAAAACATCAAAGCTCTGCGCGGCACCGATAAATTTGTGGCTGAGGCCGAAATTCAGGCAGAATTGAAGCGCAGAAGCAAATAAGCGGCTGACTGGTAGTCACGGGCCGGCAGTTTGTGGTAAGATACCGCAACTATGAATACGACAGATACAACTTTTCTACTTGGTTACATCGAACAGGGAATTGGCGGCGCGCAAGACCCCCTGACTCCGCCGATTTCAATCAGCCGTAACGGTTCTCTCGCCAAATGGCGCGGCAAAATGCATGTGCTCGACCTTCGGGTCAACGACCCCGGTCTGCAGCACAACCGCGAAGCATTTGTGCAGACGCTGCAGAAGGCTCAGACCCTCGGGATCAAGGTCGTTGTAACCCTGCCTGAATACGTTGGCCGTTCTTACCCTCTGCCGCCCGATCTGCCACCGAAAAAAGACGCTCCACCACCGCCCCCACCACCAAAAAATTATAAAAAACCTGAGAATCTTGTGCATTTCCGCCCCTGCTATCTGGCCTTGCCATCGTCTGTCGAAGGGAACAGAGCCTATGCGCCCCTCAGCACCGATGATTGTCTGCCGATCATCGAAATGGCGGCTGAATATGGGGTTGAACACATAATTGTTCCGGTTTCTGAGCCCGGTATTTTTATCGATCCGCAGGCTGAGGCAAAATTTAAAGCCGCTCTCAAGATACTCACAGCTGAAGCCGGCAAGCGCCAGATCAAGCTGCATCTTCGTAATGGCGGCATTTCTCACGCCGTTTTTCGCAAACTTCGCAAGGAAAGCGGCTGCGGTATGGCCTTTAACCTCGGAATTGCTCACCTTGAGAGCGAAGATATGATCGAAACCTATCGCCAGTTCCGCAACGAAATTACAATTGTGATGCTGCAGCAGGTCCAGTCGGGTCTTGATAAAATCAGTGCCCGCCGCGACGCAATGCAGAAAGCCCTGAAAGATTTCCTTGCCGCCGCTAAAGACCATCAGCAGGCGATTGCCGAAAAAGACGAGTATTATGCCGAACAGGTGCTGAAACGTTGGCACGCCGCTTTGCGCGAATATTACGATGCGGCCCGTAATCAGTTCATGAACCTGGGCCTGTTTCAGAACGGTGATCTCAATCTTGTGCCGTTCCTTAAAGAAGTGCGCAAGGATATTGAAGCAGGCCACCAGAAAATACTCCTTGTCGAGGCTGTTCCGAACACCAGAAATACAGACTTTGTCATGCGCAATGTAATGCCCGACAGCTTTCCGGGCTCACTCTGAACCGACGGTGCCGTTGATGAAAAAGCCGTGTCTGAACTTTCTTCTCGCAGCTGCTGTCATGGCCCTGCCAGGCAGTCTTACGGTTGCGTCCGCTCAGCCGCAGTCGGCAAAGCGCCTCGAAATAAAGCAGAATGCCGAAGTCCCCACACCCTATACGCTGCAGAAGTGTCTTTCGCGCGCTGAAGAGCTGTTTCGCGCCAATGATTACCGCGAAGCTCTTATTTTTTACTACGAAGGTCTGGCGATGACCACCAACGAAGAGGTCAAGGCCAAACTGCATTTCCGTATCGGTGAATGTCTTGAAGGAGTGCGGCGTTTCGACTTCGCCGCCTATCATTACAAACTGGCCATGCAGGGAAAGTTGCCTGAGCTGCTTTCCAGCCGCGCCGTGATGAAGCTTGAGCACCTGCCTGAGCTTGCACAGACGGAAGAAGCGACCCGGCTTTTCAAGCGGGCAATGGCTCTTTATGCCCGGCGCAATATTCGCGAGGCGATCGATGATTATCTGGCAAGCCTGCGATTGATGCCGACCCTTATGGCAAAAGACGAATCAGGCCTTATCGAAGACGCGGTTAAGTATCTGACTTTTCTTTCAGAGACGAAAGAACGCGAGCCCGACCGCCTGCTGAAGCTTGCCACGCTTCTTGAGCTGCGTGGCGATACCGAAAAAGCCACTCAGACTCTTCAGCAGATAATTATCATCTACCCCGACTCCGATCAGGCGGGCCAGGCCGAAGAAAAGCTCGAACAGTTTTCTACGCGAAAAACTGCCTATGTTGAGCCGACGAAGCCCCGCAACGAACTTTCTGACGTTGTTTCAGAAGAGCAGGTCGTGCTTTTCGAAGACAGCTTTTCATTCAACGCTGCCGGTACCATATCGCGGGAACTCGACGGCGCCGCATTCACTATGCGCGCCAGTAATGAGCGTACCGGTATCCCGGCTGACCGCTTTGAGATCTTTTCGATAACTCTTGGCGGTGGCAGCGAGCAGCGCGATTTTGTTTTTACCGCCGAGGAGGGCATTGACCAGAAAAATCTGCGTTTTGATGCCGACGGAATAAGATATACGGTTCTTTTTTCTGCGGTTAACCAGACCAGCGGCTATATCCAGGATTTATATGGCGGCGGGCGACGTGCGGTGACCTTGTTCTCAAATATCGCAGTGCAGCTCAAGGTTGAAAGAATCGAGTAGAAAAGGAGCAGAGCATGTTTTTTCAGATATTTGGCTACGTCTTCGGTCTGTTCATGGCTCTGCACTATTACGTTTTTCTGATTTTTCTGCCCGCTTTAATTGACAGCCTGCTCAAAGATAATTAACTTGGCAAACCGGAAAAATCTGGTATCATGTTTGATTGTACCGTAGATTCTTCTTGTGTGACTCGGGGGATGGCATGAAAACGAGGTTTACCGAAAAAAAGCTCGCCTCGCTGACCAGGCAGGAATTGTACACTCTTGCCCGTGAGCTTGACATTGCTGGTCGTTCCAGTCTTTCACGACAGGAACTGATAAAAGTTCTGCAGCTGCTCCTCGTAGAGCCACCCGTCAGCCGGGGTCTTAAAAAAGCCCCGATTCTGCCGGCAATTGTCAAAAGCCAGGAGCAGCCAGGGCAGACTTACACCCGCGATTCTTCAACAGAAGAAGCTCCTCCCCCAAAAAGAGGCAGGGGGCGTCCGCCCAAAAAAACTGCAGTCGAGAGCCCTGCTCCGGCTGTATTGTCAGAGCCTTCGGCACCCGAAAAGTCTGCCGAACGGCCCCGCCGTGGTCGCCCGCCGAAAGCAGCCAAAAAAGAGCCTTTAACTGAAAAGCCTGAACAAAACTCTGAAGACCGGCCTCGTCGTGGCAGACCGCCCAAAGTGAAGAACGATGTCGTTCCGGCTGAAAAGCCACGCCGCGGTCGTCCACCCAAAGCCAGGCCAGTCGCGTTGCCAGAAGCCGCTCCGTTGCCGGCTGCAGCTGCTGCCGGACCCATGACTTTGCATGTTCCGGAAGCTGTCAGTCGCCAGTGCGAAGAAGAAGCTGCCGCAATGAGAACCCTGAATCGCGCTTTTGGTAAAAAGAGCTCTGAAGCTCAGGTTTCGGCCAATAAAAAAGGCGCGAGTGTTATTGAGCCTGCGGTGGCGATTCCGGTCAATCTGGCCCACGACGAGAGAAAAACAAGTGATCTGGCCGAGAAAATTGAGAGTGACCGCCGGCGCCGACACGCCTCATTGAAGACTACCATGGAAATTCCGGTGCTCGCAGCCTCTTCTTCGACTTCTGCGGCGCCAGTAAATGAAAGCGAGCTGACCGGTGACCTGCCGGAATATTACGACGAAACCAGACTGGTGCTGCAGATTCGCGATCCGCACTGGGCCTACGCCTACTGGGAACTCCCGCCGGTCGAACGCAAGCGCCTTGAACTCGAAGTCGGTATTTTTGAATTTGCCCATTCTCACTATATTTTGCGCCTTCACAACGTGACCCGTGGCCATACCCAGGAGATAAAACTCACTGAGAATGCCCGCAACTGGTATATCTACCTTGAAGATGCAAAATGTGTCTATCAGGTCGAACTTGGCCTGCAGAGCCCTACCGAAGGCTATACCTTTATCGCGCTTTCCAATCTGGTTCAGACGCCGCCCGACAGGGCTGCCGAACATTGGGCTGCACCAGTCGCCCCGCAGCCAATCCTGCAGATACTTTCGCAGACAGATGAGCAGTCTGAGGTTCCACCGGAGCCAGAAAGCGTGCCGCCCGCACCTTTGGCGGCCCGTCTGACTGATCCCGCTTTTGTTTATTACCAGTCGCTTTCAGGCGATCCGGTTCTTCCTGCCGGCTCTTCTGAAATTCCGGCCGGGTTTGCCGATCCCGTTCCGCAGATGCCGGGTTCGCATGCCGGCCTGCCCGAAGGAATTTCTTCATTCAGTCTGCCGGGTTCGTTCAGTGTTCCGACTTCGGCTTCGGAATTTTCATCCATGCCCGGATCACTGCAGATGCCTGGCTCTGCCGGAGTCAGCAGCTTTGGCGAAGTTCGCAGAGAAAGACCGCTTCTATCGATAGCTCTGGCGGCTGATCTGGTCCTTTATGGCCAGATTCCCGAAAACTGCGACCTGTTTTTTATGGGCCAGCAGGTTACAGCGCGAGCTGATGGAACTTTTTCACTGCGTCTGGCTTTGCCCGCCAATAAGCCCTGTCAGCTCGAACTGGTGGCGGTGAACCGCGAGACGGGTGAAACGCAGAAAATTGCCGCTCATTTTGCGTTCAACCGGTAAAGCCGTTTGGCAGAAACAATAAAATGACAACCAGCAAAGGCTTTCTTTCTCTCGTTCTGCATGCTCACCTTCCCTTCGTCAGGCATCCCGAACATGCTGACATGATGGAAGAGCGCTGGCTGTTCGAGGCGATCACCGAGACCTATATTCCTCTGCTTGAAGTGTTTGGCAAACTGGTTGCCGATGGCGTCAGATTTCGTCTGACCATGTCTCTGACGCCGCCACTGGTAAATATGCTTGCCGATGAAATGTTGATCGGGCGCTATAGTGCACATCTGACCCGGCTTGAAGAGCTGGCCGAAAAAGAAATTGAACGCACCCGCTGGCAGCCGGAATTCTATGCCACGGCACTGATGTACCGCGAAAAATTCAGGCGCATTCGCGGGATTTTTAAATCATGCGATGGCAATCTCATCAGGCTTTTTAAAAAATATCAGAATCTCGGGGTTCTCGATATCATTACCTGCTGTGCTACTCATGCTTTTCTGCCGCTGTTGAGTGATTTTCGCCCGGCTGTCAGGGCCCAGATCGAGATGGCGGTGCGTGATTACCAGAAACATTTCGAATGCCAGCCCCGCGGTATCTGGCTGGCAGAATGTGCCTATAACCCGGGTGATGACAAGATCCTGAGCGATTTTGGTATCCGGTATTTTTTCACCGATACGCACGGTATTCTTTTTGCCGACCCAAGGCCGGCCTACGGAGTCCATGCTCCGGTTGAGTGCCCTTCAGGAGTTCTGGCCTTCGGGCGCGATGTTGAGAGCAGCCGGCAGGTCTGGTCAGCCCATGAAGGCTACCCCGGCGACTTCGCCTACCGCGAGTTTTATCGCGATATCGGTTTTGATCTCGAATTCGACTACATTCATCCTTATATTCACGAATCCGGGCATCGTCTCAATACCGGTATAAAGTATCATCGCATCACTTCGCGCGATGGGGCCGAAAAACAGCCATACAATTATCAGGAGGCGATGACCAGGGTTGCCGTGCATGCCGGTCATTTTATTCACTGCCGTGAACAGCAGATGAAACACCTCAACGCCATCATGGACCGGCCGCCGGTAATAATTTCGCCCTATGACTGCGAACTGTTTGGCCACTGGTGGTATGAGGGTCCGGAGTTCATCTACCATGTTCTGAGAAAGACTTCTCTTGAGAGCAGTATTATGCAGCTTGGTACTCCTGAAGACTACCTCGCGTCCTGTCCATGTAATCAGAGGGCAACCCCTTCCATGTCTTCATGGGGGCATCGGGGCTACAACGAAGTCTGGCTTGATGAGAGCAATGCCTGGATCTATCCACATCTGCACAAGGCTTCGCAGAGAATGATCGAACTGGCAGACCGTTTCCCCGAATCTGATGGCCTGCGGTTACGGGCCCTGAATCAGGCCGCCCGTGAACTCATGCTGCTTCAGTCGTCTGACTGGGCTTTTATCATGAAAACAGGAACAACGGTTGAATACGCCCACAAGCGGACACGCGACCATACCTTTCGCTTCAACAAGCTGTATGAAGATATTGTCAACGACCGCATTAATGAAAACTGGCTGCGGGAAGTCGAAAACCGAGATAATATTTTTCCTGAAATGGACTACCGCATCTTCCGCAGCTGACTCTGAGAGGTATTTATGAATGTCAGACCTGTTCTTGACGGCGTAAAGACTTTTTTTTCCAGAAAAAAGGCCGGGGCAGGGGCCCATACCGGCCTGCTCTTCGGCTGTATTGTTTTTCTTATTGCAATGTTCATGATGCTGGCCGGCTTTTTGAACAATATCGACACAGCTCTTAACGCCATTGTTTTTCAGTTGGGCTTTCAGCCACCCAAAGCGCATGATCAGCTGCTTGTGGTGAAAAAAGACCAGGCGACTTCGGCATTGCTTGGTAAAAACCCTGAGCGGGCTGAATTTGCTTCGATCTTCAGGTTTCTTGGACAATCGCAGGTAGTTGAGCGTAAGTTTGCCAGCAAACCTCGCAGTCTCGAAATTCTTCGTGTGCATATCGGCTTTTTTCCAGGCCTTAAAGAGTTGCCAATAAGAATGGCCTACACCGACTGGTGCGGAATTACTGATAAAGGACCGGCATCTGCAGCTTTTGACGTCGGCAAATGGTATCTGACCAGTCACAGGGTTAAAGATTTTTTCAAAAACAACCCTGACCATGCTGGTTTTAACAGCCTGATAAAAATCGAAGGCCGGACCTGGCCGCCGGCTGGCCCGAGTCTGATCAAGCTTATGGCTGGTGGTTCAGAACCTCTGATCCTGCCCTCGTTGCTCATCAACTGGAATGACCCGGAGCTTTTGAAGAACCTCAAAGAGGCAACGCCTGCCGAAAAGATGCCTGAACAGCATCGAGCCGCCAGATTTCTTCTTGAACGCTGGCAGACACTGCTCGCCAACCTGGGCAGCTGTGATGTGGGTATTGATTTGAAATTCTTTCCGCGCCCCGGAACCGTTTTGAGTATGACTTTGAACGGCCGCACCGATGGTCTGCCGTCAGAATACATTGTCGAGCCGGCTGCGGCCATCGGCTTCGACTTTGTTCTCCAGGGCGGCAAAGACAGGGAACTCGACAAAGTTCTGCAGCGGGCCATAAAAAGATCGCAGAGTCCGATAATTCTGGCTGGTCACACGAAAACCGAAGAAGAATTCGTTTACGAAGACAGTGATAGCAAGCTTCCGACGCGCCTGGACCAGCTTTCTAATACCCGCCAGGCAGTCAGACAGATACTTCCTGACCAGTCTTTTCTCCAGGGAAAAGCCCGCATGGCCTTCATCGACATGGCCACTGGCAACAAAAGCTATGTTACTGAAGTGCCTCTCTATGCGGTCAGCGAAAAAGACCGGCGACTTGAGCCTACATTCAGTCTTCTTATGGCCATGCATGCGCTTGATGCGAGAAAACCGGGTGAAAAACCAGGTTATGTCGAGTCAATGGATAAGTCTCTCGCCCAAATTTATGATGAGGTAGTGGCGGGCAGTTTCAAAGGGCCGCTCGTAATCAAAGACCTTACCATTCCGGTTAATTCTTATGGTCGCATGCTTCTTGATTATGTCGGATCAACTTCCCGTGGGCGTTTCGATAATGCTGCGATCCGTTCAGCATCGTTTTTTGAATGTTTTGACGAAAGGACACTTGCCTCGTATTCTTTTCTCAATCCTGAAGAACCTCGTCTGAAGCCTGAATTCGCCCATAGAAACACACTTGATCTGCGGCAGAACAAGGGTGGGAAAATTGCCATTGCCGGGCCATTTGAAGTCAGCGACTTCGACTATTTTCCGACGCCGTTGACTTACGATTCAGGTTTTGCCGTCCAGAAGGAACCTCTTATGGGTATCGAAATTCATGCTAACGCTATACTCAACATCACCGAACAGCGTTATCTCAAACATCCTTCTTATGTTCACACAGTAATTGCACTGCTGGTGTCGACGCTGCTGCTGGGGTTTCTTCTCGATATTCTTTCGCCGGTGGCCGGCGCTTTTGTTGTGGCTGCTTTCGTTGCCGGTTCTTTCTGGCATGCATATTCTTCCTATCATATTGCCAGGCAGCTGTTTAACTTTTCATCGCTGGTGATCAGCTACCCTACCATCTGGGCGCTGGCTACGCTGACAAACTACCTCCGCCAGAGAGCCCGGGCCCAGTCTACTAAAGAGATGTTCTCGCGTTTTGTGGCAGCAGATGTAGTTCAATACATGCTTGACAATCCAGAGCTGGTCAAACCGGGTGGCGAAAAGGTCGAGTTGACAATATTTTTCTCTGACGTTGCTGGCTTTACCTCGATCTCCGAGGCACTGACACCAGAAGAACTGGTCGTTTTGCTCAATGAATATCTCGGGGCAATGACCGATCTGCTGTTTGAATACGGCGGCACTCTCGATAAATTCATCGGCGACGCAGTAATGGCCTTCTGGAATTTCCCGCGTAAACAGGAAGATCATGCGGTGCGAGGCTGCCTGTGCGCCCTGGCAATGCAGCGCAAAATTCATGAGCTGCAGCTTGGCTGGGCGAAACGAGGTCTGCCAAAGGTTTCGGCGCGCGCCGGCCTGAATACTGCCGATGTCGTTGTTGGTTACATGGGCTCACAAAAGGCTCAGATGAACTTTACCTGTATGGGCGACGGCGTTAACCTTGCCTCGCGTCTTGAAGGTGCGAACAAGGAATATGGCACCGCTCTAATGATCAGTGATGCCGTTTATCAGCGGGCAAAGCATGTTGTGTCGGCCAGATTCCTCGATTTTCTCGCGGTTAAAGGTAAAAAAGAACCGGTAAAGGTTTTTGAACTCGTTAGCGAAAAGGGAAAAGAGCCGCCGGGCTGGTTCGAGCTGATCGAACTGTATGATCGCGCCATCCAGCTGCATCTTGACCGCCACTGGAATGAAGCGATAGCCACTTTTGAGGAGATTCTTGCCCGCTGGCCCGACGACGGACCGAGCGCCACCTATATTCATCGCTGTCAGGAATATAAAGATAACCCACCCCCCGAAGGCTGGGATGGCAGGTATATTCTTACCCATAAATAAGTCGTATTTTTTTTCGCTGCTGCAAAAAAAATGCTGCTGAATCCGATGTAGTTGTGATAATTATTGTCTATCTGAATCACGCAACAGGTCACTGATGAAAATTGAATTCGACCCCAAGCCTTTTATTGAAAACGCAAAAGTCATAGAAAACACAGAAGAGCTCGCCGGCTTTTTCGCCAGAACTCAGGGCGAAGATATTGTCGCTGTAGACATTGAATCCGCAGGGTTTTATCGCTATTATTCCCGGGTTAATCTTATTCAGATTGCCACCCGCAGAGAAGCTGCCATTATTGACCCGCAAAAAATCAATGATTTCAGCCCGTTTCAGCAGTTTGCAACAAAAAGCTCCTGTCTCTGGGTTTTTCATGGCGGCGACTACGATATTTCGATGCTCGCCAGAGATCTCGAAATATACATTCCAGTAATGTTTGATACCCGCAAAGCTGCCGAACTGCTGGGTATGCATGAACTCGGCCTGCGCTCGCTCACCGAAAAATATCTCGGATTCACTCTCGATAAGAGACTGCAGCGCTGCGACTGGTCACGCCGGCCGCTGACAACTGCCATGAAAGAATACGGCCTGCTCGACGCGGTGTGCCTTGTGCCCATTTACGATGCAATGGCCGGAGAACTTAAAGACCTTGGCAGATATGAGTGGCTGATGGAAGAGTGTGAGTATATTGCCCGCCAGGCACGCGAAGCGCAGCCGCACGAACAGGATGAATTCGCCTTCAGAATCAAGGGTTCGTCGAGGTTGTCGCCAAGATCGGTCGCCGTTCTCAGAGAAATCTGGAATCTGCGCGAGGAAGTTGCCCGTCGTCTGGACCGCGCACCTTTCATGTTGCTGAGCAACCAGGCTTTAATTGATATTGCCAGGCAGATGCCAAGAACCATTTCTGGTTTGAATGTGATCAAGGCCATTGGCCGGGATTTTCTCAACCGCTACGGCAGCGAGCTGCAGGCCGCGATCAGAACCGGCCTTGAAGCGGAGCTTGCTGGTCTTGACAAGCCCTTCAAACCTAGAGACCGGCACGAACTTCTGAACTCCTGGGAA
>Ga0116194_1000096_pt1 | contig 105979 bp, 70 predicted proteins | sample AD_SCU001_MetaG_FD_89887 | JGI IMG/M metagenome (GOLD analysis project Ga0116194, IMG submission 89887) | Active sludge microbial communities of municipal wastewater-treating anaerobic digesters from China - AD_SCU001_MetaG | ecosystem: Engineered > Bioreactor > Anaerobic > Digestate | place...
CTGGCCAACTTGTGGCACCGGTGCAGGCCGGTTTCGGGCAATCGTTTCGACCATGCCGGCAATGATTCTGGCCGCTCTGATAAAAATTTCTTCGGCCAGACCGTGCAACGGCAGCGGCATTTTCATGTAAACCGGCCCGGCATCGAGTTCTTCGGTCATTTTCAGCGCCGAAATAACCGTTTCCTGATGACCGGCTGCAATCAGATTCTGTAATGGGCTGCCACCACGGCCGTAGGGCACGTCAGTCATGTGAAAGCAGACACATTCGGTAAGCTGCAGAATTTCGTCAGGGACCTTTTCGCTCCAGTGCGGGAAAAAAATCATCGCGGGTTGCAGCTTTTTAACCAGTTCAACTGTCAGCTCTGCCGGGTCAGAAATAAAATGCCAGCGACCGGCGAAACCCGGCAGGGCCTCGGCAAAAACCGCCCGGTTCCAGGGTTTGATCGCAGCAACAATAAAGACCTGTTCTTGCATCGCATTTTCTTTTTTTGACATACCAGCATTCTAAACGACTTCAAACAAGTTTTGAAGCGATTTAACAACAAAAACCGACCAACCCGCGGCAGTTTGGCTGCTTTTAATTTTTGTTGTGGTGGTTTATCATTTAAGCAGAATCAAAAATTGTGAGGAATGCCATGATCTGGGCCAGATATAGACGACCGCTACTGTTTTTCGTTTATTTTCTCTTTTTCTTTCACACTGCCCTCTGGCATTACTGGGGCTACGAGAGCGTCGGGCATCTCGGCTTCGGCGAGTTTTTCGGCAGCATGCGCACCGGGATCATCACCGCCGGTACAGTGTTTTCCATCGTCGTTTTTCTGCATGCACTGCTCTTTGGCGGCCTGTTCTGTGGCTGGTTCTGCCACTGGGGCATCACCCAGGATCTCGCAGCCTGGATCATGAAAAAAGCCGGCATCAGGCCGCAAATGCAGCATCTCGATTCGAAGCTGATTCCGTGGGTCTGGTTCATTATCATTCTCGCACAGGTGGTGATTTATTGGGTTTATAACGGCCTGCCAACGACCTTTTCATTCAACCCGTCGGCAACCCCGGTCTGGACGGGCGTGCCGCGCTCGATACTGCTTATCTGCCTCACCACTATCATCAGTGGCTTTGCGCTGATCTTTCTTTTTGGCGAAAGGGCTTTCTGCCGCTGCATCTGCACCTTCAGACTCTGGTTCAGCTGGTTCGAACGCATTGCCCCGCATAAGGTAAGGCAGATCAAAGAATGCACTTCGTGTCAGCTTGAATGCACGAATGTCTGCCCGATGGGCCTCGATGTCGCCTCCGAAATAAGAGACCTCGGACACGTTAAAAATACCGAATGCGTTAAATGCCACATCTGCATTGGTGCCTGCCCGAATCAGGTTCTCGAAACCTCGCTGCGCAAAAACAGCTTTCATAAAGATGGCGAACCACAGGCACGCCCGGCAGCCCTCAGCAATTCTGTTTCGCTGGTTCAGGCGGCTATGGCCGTTATCGTCATCGTTCTTTTCGGCTTCGATGTTGGCGGCAACATATCGCTGTCACTCGGTTTTCTGAGTGGTTTTCTACTGATTCACATCTGGCACACCCGGTCGATCACAGCTTTTGAAATCATTCTTACAGCTCTGACAGTAATTGGCCTTTATTATAAAGATGATATGAATGACCCGGTCTCGCTCGCCAAGGGCCTTGTGGCGATTGCCGTGTTCCTCGCCGCCGCCAGACAGCTCGGCTTTGCCAAAGGCTTTGAATTCATTAACAAACACACCTCCGCCCTGCAGGTGTCAAAGCCTCTGGTGGTCATAACACTGCTAACCGCCGTGGTTCTCGGCGGGCATGAAGCGCATACCAGTATGCTGATTCACCAGGCAAACGCCGCAAGAAGAGGCAACGACAACCTCACCTACGCCAGCATCATGGAAGCCTGCGCCGGCTCGCATTCAGATCCCGCCGGGGCCTGGTATGATCTGGGCAAAGCGCAACTTAAAATAAATCAGCCGCAGAAGGCTGGCGACAGCTTCAAAAAAAGTCTGAAACTCGTTTTTTCACCGATGGTCGCCGGAACCATGTTCGAACTGCTTGCAGAGTTCGGCAACCGCGCCGCCTCAGAGGACTTTGCCGCCTGGCTCGCCCGTGAATACCCGCAGATCGACGAATTCACCTTTCTCGCAGGCAACACTCTCATGGAAAAAGGTGATATGACCGGTGCCGAAAAAATATTCAACGATTTCATCACCCGCAAACCCTCGCACCACGACGGCTACCTCGCCATGGGCGAATTGCAGTTGAAGCAGAACCGCATCGACGAAGCCGAAGAAATGTTCAACCGTGCCTACACCATTTCGCCGGCCAGCTCGGCTTTCTTTATGGCTGATATCAGCCACCGGCGCGGCCAGTTCGACCGGGCTGAAAAATTTTACGAAGAAGCCATTCGCAGCAACCCGCCTAACATCGTCGTTTTAATGGGCCAGGGCAGCAACTTCGTCGTTCAGGGGAAACTGCGTGAAGCCATCAATGCCTGGAAAGCCGTGCTCGCTATCGACCCCGACTTCGAACCGGCAAAACGCAGCATCGCCGAAGCCGAAGCCGACCTCGCCGCCAAAAAAGCCGCAATCCTCGGCGGCCAGAAATAAAAAAAAAGCAGCCGGAGCGGCTGCTTTTTTTCTGGTTCTGATTACATTACTGTTCGCCGAACACGGGGGTGCCGTCGATGATCAGTTCAAAAAGGCTGTTCTGGCCGACCTGGTAGCCGATCTGCCGGAATGAATTCAGAGCAAACAGGGCCAGATCGGTTCTGCGGCCGACTTCAATCGCACCGATTTCATTACCGAGAGCTAGTGCGTGCGCGGCATGCAGAGTGCCGGCAATCAGGGCTTCTGAAGCACTCATTTTCAGCTGCAGCATTGCCAGCGACTGAATTATATTGGCGCCGAGAAACTGGCAGCTGCCCGGGTTATGATCAGAAGCGATCGCCAGCGGCAGACCGGCGTCGATCATCTTGCGGGCTGCTGCATGGTGCGATTCCATCAGATAGGTTGAGGTGCCGGGTAGAACGGTCGGTATTACGCCGCTGCCGGCAAGTTTTTTGATACCTTCATCGCCGGTCATCAGAAGATGATCGGCACTGACGGCACCAAGTTCAGCTGCCAGATCGACGCCGCCAAGCACATTGACCTCATCGGCATGAATCTTGGCCTTAAGACCGTGTTTGAGACCGGCTTCGAGAATTCGGCGCGACTGCGCGACCGAAAAAGCCTTGTTCTCGGTAAAGACATCGTTGAATTCGGCCAGGCCAGAGCGGGCAACTTCGGGTATCCAGACATTGCAGATTTCGTCGACAAAAGCGTCAGGTTCGGCGCGACGATCGGCCGGCACGGCATGCGCCCCCATGAAGGTAGCGACAATGCGCACCGGGTAGGCGGCCTTGAGTTGATCGACAACCCGCAGCATTTTCATTTCGTTTTCGAGGTCGAGGCCATAGCCGGTCTTGATTTCAACGGTGGTGACACCTGTTTTCATGACCTGTTCGAGGCGCTGCGCCGATTTCACGAACAGTTCCTCTTCGCTTAACCCGCGCACCGCGTTGGTGGTGCGCAAAATGCCGCCACCGGCGGCGAGAATGTCAAGGTAGCTGCGGCCCTGAACCCGCATTTCGAATTCGTCGCTGCGGTCACCGGCATAAACCAGGTGGGTGTGCGAATCGACAAAGCCGGGCACTGCCAGCAGGCCTTCACCATTGTAAAAGCGGGCAGAACCTTCGATTGTTACATTCTGGCCAAGTTCGGCCGCCGGGCCAATCCAGACGATGCGACCGTCTTTAGAGGCAATCGAAACGTGCTGCAGTTCTTTGGTCTGCCAGCTGACTGTGGTTTTGCCACCCCGGTATGGCTGCGGAAAAACCACCGCCGAATCGAGATTATGAACGATAAAGTCAGCCGCCGGCCGGTTTGTATGCTGTTGGTTACTCATGACTGTGCCTCAGACAATTTTGACCACTTTGCTGACACGGTCGAGCAAAGAGCTGTTCCAGAGCAGATCTTTGGCAATGCGCAGATCAGGGGCAAGAATACGGTCTTCGCCAAGAGCCGGCACGTGCTCGCGTAGCAGCTCATAAGCAATGGCGCTGCCTTTTCCGAGACGCATGGGCTTGACGAATTCATAGGCCTGAGCGGCGCTGACCCATTCAATCGCGAGAACCTGAGCGGTGTGTTCGAGAATCTTGCCGGCTTTGCGGGCGGCGATCGTGCCCATGCTGACGTGGTCTTCCTGATAGGCAGAGGTCGGGATCGAATCGACCGAGGCCGGGTGTGCCAGAATTTTGTTCTCACTGACGAGTGAAGCGGCAGTATATTGAATGATCATCAGGCCTGAGTTAACGCCCGGGTCAACCGAGAGAAACGGCTTGGTCTCGTTGATCAGCGGGTTGAGCAGGCGGTCGATACGTCTTTCGCTGATATTGGCAAGCTCGGCCATGACGATACCGAGAAAGTCGCCGGCAAAGGCCATCGGCTGCCCGTGAAAATGGCCGCCCGAGATGATTTTGTCTTCGCTGAGAATAATCGGATTGTCGGTAACCGAGTTCAGCTCGATGGTCACCTGATCGACGAGGTGGTTGAGGTTTTCGCGGGTCGCGCCATGCACCTGCGGAATGCAGCGCAGGCTGTAGGCATCCTGGACGCGGGTGCAGCCGATGTGACTGTCTCTGACTTCAGAGTCGTCAACACAGGCAAGAACGTTGGCAGCAACCTGCTTGAGGCCGGGGTATGGGCGAAGGGCAATAAAGTCAGGGTCGAAGGGTTTGGTCGAGCCTTTGACCATTTCGACTGTCATGCTGGCAATGATATCGGCCGACTTCGACATGTGCAGCGAACGATATAGAGCCAGGGCCATCACGCCGGTCATTACCGAAGTGCCGTTAATAAGAGCGAGCCCTTCTTTTGCCTGCAGCTGAATCGGCTTAAGACCGACTTTTTCGAGAGCAGGCAGGGCCGGGTGGCGCTGACAGCATTCGCCGCCGAGCACTTCGCCCTCGCCCATAAGAACCAGCATGATATGCGACAATGGCGCGAGGTCACCTGAACAGCCGACTGAGCCCTGCTGCGGCACCCACGGAATAACATCTTTATTGAGAAGATCTGCAAGAGCGTCGATCAGCTCGGGGCGAACACCGCTGACTCCATGCAGAAGAGAGTTGATGCGGATCGCGATCATGGCTCGTACCGCATCTTTTGCGAATGGTTCGCCGACCCCGGTGGCATGGCTGCGAATCAGATTGGTCTGCAGTCTTTCGAGATCAGACTTGTTGATGCGGGTATTGCAGAGGTGACCAAACCCGGTGGTGATGCCATAAACGACGCGGTCCTGTTCGACGAGACGCTCGACGATCTGACGCGAAGCTTTTACACGCTGCATGGCGTCAGCGGCAATGCCAACCTTCTCGCCACAGGCAATCTGCCAGACTTTTTCGATTGTCAGGTCTTTACCGTTAAGTTCAATCATTTCCTTGTCTTCCTTTATGTTTCAGGGGTTTTGTCATGTCTGCCGGCAGAATGCTGTTCGTATGGCAGACAGGTGATAGCGTGACACGGGCAGTTCTTTTCGCAGACGGTGCAGCCAATACAGTTTTTAGCATTGACCGGCTCTACCGTTCCTTTAACCGTCCGGCGAAACACCCCGCCGGGGCAGAGCTTAACGCAGAGGCAGCACTGACTGCACTGTTTCTGGTCGAGAGCGTGAATGAAACGGGGAATCCATTCGAGGCCCCCGAGAGTGTGATTAACTTGTGCAGAACGGCTCATGGGTTGCATTATACCATCACTTTTCCAGCAGATGGCCGAATTCCTTGTCGAGGTCGTCGAAGGCATCTACCAGCAGCTTGAGCGACAGGCGGCAGACGTCACCGATGGTCGGAAACCAGCGTTTCATGAGTTTTATTGCCTGCAGCTTGCAGCGTTTCGGATCCTGGCAGAGGGTCGGCAGTTCGTTGAAATCCATTTCGAACTTGACGATGATCATCTGCACGATATGCATCAGATACAGGGCAAAATATTTGCCGAAGGTGATGATCTTGCTGCGCGCCATCGTCATTTCGCCATGAATTTTGTCGAGATCGGCATCAGGAAACCTGGCGAGAAAGTCTTCGACCTGGCTGAAAGACTCGCGTTCGAGGCGTTCTTCAAAGTCTCTGACGAGCTTTTCACCTTTGTCGCAGTATTCGATGACCCCTTCGACCTCTTTGCGGGTTTCGAGAATGATCTTGCGAAAACTGCGCCATTCGCGGGTGATATCACCCTCGGTCGGGTAGCGCAGATGCTTCTTGATGAGGTCGAGGGTCGCAATCGGGCGGGTGCAGTATTTATCGATCGACTCCTTCAAGGTCATCAGAGTCGTGCCTTCGATGTAGGCACCGCCCTCGGTCGAATTGATACAGGTGCCGCGATACTGTGCGAGATCGGTTACAAAACCGCGCCGGAACAGATCGTAAATCTGGTTGGTGTAGACAAATTCTTCGTAGTTACCCTTGACCTTGATCAGATCCTTTTCTTTCAGTTTAAGGTTGGTAACGCTGGGCGCGTCGTCGGCATGAGTTTTTTCGGCGCTCTTGAAAGCGCAGTCCTGACCGACGAGAATGATCGGGTCGCAACCGAGTGCTTCGAGAATCTTGAAGGCCATGTTCGAGCACGAAGGCCCGACCTGCAGGGTTCCCTTCGGAATGTTGATCCAGTCGAAGTGCGCAAAGGCGCGGTATACCATAAAAGTCGGCCCTGGCCAGGCTTCGTAGGATTCACGTCTGATAACCGGGCAGGCCGCCAGGTAAATCTGCTTTTTGTAGTCGTCGGGCAGTTCTTTAAACATCGTGGCGACATGCATGATGCGTTCGAGGCTGACGGCAGCGTGCGGCACGATATCATGCTTCAGCAAGCTCTTGAGAGCCGAGTCGGCGGCGATCATCACGCAGTTGCCGACTGCCCGCTTCAGTTCTGTGATGTTTTTATCGAGCGACGGGCCGGTCGAAACGATAATACCGGGCTTGCCCCTGAAAGCCCCGAAAAGATCTTTTACGCCGGGGTTTCTGATGAGAGTGGCGAGATTTTTCATGATATTCTCGACACCGATCATCGAATCTTCCGGGCAGTTGCCGTAATTGAAAATAATGGCGTGTGCAGCCTCGCGAAAGCACTTGAGCATGTGCTTGTGGTAGTTGCCGTGCACCTTGTCGATAACCGGGTGGTCAAAAACCTGCAGCGTCTTGAGAAACAGCTGCAAAGCAATACCGGCATTCTTGATCATGTCGTTGAGAACGGCATAGCCCTCTTCTTCCGGCACGCCGACAACCCAGCGGATCTTGTCTGATTCGAGCAGGTCGGTCATGTCGACGTTTTCGAGGGCCACGCGCAGTGCATCGACGTCTTTTTCGATGAGAACGATAAAGAGATTTTTCTCTTTGAGCTGCTCAAGACAGGCCCTGAGATGATAACCCAGCCCGAGACCAAGCACTAACAGCAGTTTTGGGTTGACCAGCTTTGAGTTTTCGATCTGCTGTGCCGCTTCGCGCTGGGGATTATACTTGCTGTGAACCTGATAAACCTTGTCATCTTGCCTGATGGCGAGAGTCATCGACCCATCTTTGGCCTCTTCGACGATATATTCGCACCCTGAAGGGGGTATCATTTCCATGGCTTTGGCCAGCACCGGCATACGGCGGCGCAGCACTTTCATGTTCCGTGCATAGACATTAGATTTCATCACAGGGTTCCTTTATGTTTATTCGCAACGAATATATAACAATACGTGGCACAAGGTAAAGCCCGCACCGCGCAGGGAAAAAGCAATCAGGGCCGGGCAGCCGTATAGTGCAGCGCTGCCGCTGTCTGAGCCACTGCCGCAGCGATGGTTCTGAATTCAACCGGCAAATTCAGCCTGAACGGCGCGTCATTGGCCAGATCGAGAATTACCCCGGCATTGGTATTGAAATGAAAAACCGGCCGACCAGTTTCAGCATCGTCACTGCTCGCCGCATCAAAAAACAGACTTACTTCGGATTCGTCAGAAATATCGGCAAGGCCTGACACACCGAGCATGCGCCTGAGATTTTCTAAAACCGGTTCTTCAGCCAGAATTCTCAGAGACAGGCGATGACTCGCCGCGAGACGCGCCGAAGGCGCAACCCATGCCAGATATTCGGCACCGGCATAAACATGCCGGCCAGCCTCGACAAAACCCTGTCGCTGAAAAATCTTCTGCGACGGCAGGTTGTCAATGCGGGTCTCGGCAACAAACAAGGCCGCCGCCCCCTGCATTTCAACACTTGCACAGCCCATTCGCAGAATCTGGCTGCCCAGGCCTCTGCCGGCACAATCAGGCGCAGTAGACAGCGAAATGCGGTAGCAGCCCGGCATCTCGGCCGGATCAAAGCGAATCTGGGCCGCCGGCCGCCCGTCTTCTTCAAGAATGAAACCAAAGCGGCTTTTGTCGGCCATGAAACGCCCAAACCAGGCCTGGTGTGTCTCGTAAGAGACCTCACTGCTGTCGCCAAACCAGCGGCGATTTTCAGGATGCAGGCGCCATTCGTGCAGCAGGCGGCAGTCGTCTGCCCGCCAGCGTCTTAGCTTCAGATCATTTCCCATGTGAGAATATCATCCTCATCGATATCGACTTTTGCGGTGCGACCGATCACGATTTCCATGTGCCGTACCGGAATCCCGAAACCGGGCCTTTTTACGGCAATCATGTCTTCAGTGATCTTTGTTCCGGCCGGAATCTTGACCGCTGCGACCAGACTGCGGCGCGCAATACGGTAAAGTTCGTTTTCGGCGACAGTGTGCTGTTTGAAAGGCGACCCGAGAATTTTTTCGGTCTGCCTGATGGCGGTAATCATCTCTTTCAGCTCATGCGGCTCAAGCGAGAACGGGTGATCCGGGCCTTCCTGCTTGCGCGACAGGGTAAAATGCTTCTCGATGATACAGGCCCCGCGGGCGACGGCCGCCACATCGGTTACATGGCCCATGGTGTGATCAGAGAAACCGACCGGCACCTGAAAAGCCTGTTTCATAGTATCCATGGCCCGCAGGTTAATGTCTTCATACTTCGGTGGGTAGGCAATGGCACAGTGCAGCAGAGCGACCTGGCTGTTGCCACCCTCTTTAACCGCCTTCAAAGCCACTTCGATATCTTCAAGACTCGCCATGCCGGTCGAAAGGATGATCGGTTTGCCAGTTGCCGAGATTTTTCGCAGCATCGGCAGGTGGGTGATTTCGAAGCTGGCGACCTTGTAGGCCTCTACCCCGGCGGCTTCGAGCTCATCGACGGCCTTAAGATCGAAAGGCGTCGAAAGAAACATGATGCCCTTCTCGCGACAGTAGGCCATCAAGTCAGGAGTCCACTGGCGCGGGATTTCGATGCGCTTGATGACATCCCACAGCGTTTCGTTGTCTTTCGCCAGCTTTTCCTTTTTAAGGTAGCTCGCCATCGGGGTTTTCTTTGAATAAATCGCCTCGGCCGAAAAAATCTGAAATTTGACCGCATCGGCGCCAGCCTCGACCGCCACGTCGATCAGCTTTTTCGCGTTATTAAAATCACGGTTATGGTTGCTGCCAGCTTCGGCAATGATGAAACAGGGCCGGTTTTCACCGATTTCGAATTTACCAATTTTCATAGGTTCTACTCCAATCTGCTGCTAATAACGGAACCGCAAGCCACTGAGAACTATCAATCACATCGACACATCGCTGTGCGCCCTTGCCATCGATAAGCCCCTGCTGTCGCCTGATCATTTCGTTCCAGAATTCAGGTTCAGCGTGCAATCGCGCCAGAGTTTTTCTGATAAAGTCGGTGTCGATAAGGTCACTGTCGCCAATACCAAGACTGGTTTTTTCACGACTGATCACTTCATCGGCGCAAAAACCCTGCTGCTGAACACTTCTCGTCTGCCCCTGACCACCGACGGTTTTAACAAAAGTCTGCAGGCTGTTTTCGAGCCATTCAGACTGCAGGTCGATGTTTATGCGCGACACGATATCGACCAGAAAACTGGTAGCCTGTTCCTTGATGATAACCGAAGTCTGACGCTGATTGTCAACCCACAGCAGGCAAAGACTCGGAACCCCGAGTGCATAGACTTCCCAGAGCGTGGTGCCGCCACCCGTCAGAGCCAGAGAGGCGCTGGCGAGCAGTTCTGGGAACTTCCGGCTGTCGGTGTTGATATAGCGCCGGATCGGATTACGTGCAATCCAGGCCTCGATCTCAAGGCGCGGGCAATTATCGGAAACCGAAACACACACGGGGTTTGGCACGTCTTCGGGTATGGCTTCGAGCACTTTCATCAGGTGCTCAACCACATCGCCGCCGCCGAGAGTCACCATGATCGGCCCATCAGCACGATAAGTTCTGCCGATAACAGAGCAGATTTCGGGCCTGATCAGCGTGTATTTTTCGCCGCAGAGAATATAGGGTATTTTCTGGCGGTTATACGGCGTCGGGTCAAACAAAGGATTCGGGTTAATGACGATCTGGGCCGGGGTATCCCGGTCGGCCAGGTCGTCAATGACGACAATATGCACTCTGCCAGGGTTGAACCGCTGAAAAAGAGCATAGTCATCGCGACTATAGCGATAGGTATCGATGATGACGCAGTCTACGAACCAGTGAAAGCGTTCGCTGAGAAAATTGAAAAAAGCGACCGCATCTTCGCGCGATTCTTTAAAATGGGCGAAATCGATGAGATTTATCACCCGATTGACGTCACCTGAGGTCTCTTCAAGCAGCTCTTCCGGCAGGCCGTGCCCGACGAAAAATACGACCCAGTTACGTCTGATCATCTCAAAAGCAAGGGTTCGGCAGCGCATGAAATGCCCCATACCAATGCCGGGGCCGGCATCAACCCGGAAAACAGCCGTTTTCGTCGGTATCAGCCCGCGCCTGTTGAGAACTATTGCCATTTAAGCCTGCGGTTCTCTGAAGCTGCCGACTTTTTCATTCCTTCGAAGCGGTCGACATCAGAGTTGATGGCAATCAAACCAGGATTCTGTTCTAAAAATTCCATGATCTGATAGAAAGAAAAAAGCTCAGGTCCGTTGTCGAAATGGGCAAAAACTTTGGTCAACAGCTGATAGTCGTTATCGCGATCGAGTGTCAGCCTGATATGCTCGTAACTTTGCCCGTAACTGAGATTGGCTGTTCTAAAGCGGTCGAGATTCTCGCGAATGAACAGGGTGACATGTTCGCGGTGCGAAGCCAGCTCGGCCAGGTGCCCGACATTCTGCAACACAGACGTTTTAATGACCTCAGCATCGAAACCCACCGGAAAAGTCGGCGGAATGACATTCGACGTATAATCGGCATCGATGCCGGCGTGCAACGACAGAAGCGCATCGATGATACCCGGGTCGATCAGCGGGCAGTCGGCGGTAATTCTGATGATGTTCTCACAGGGAAACCTCTCGGCCGCCAGCAGATAGCGCGACAGAACATCTTCTGAGCTGCCGCGCACACATGGCACCCCTCGCTCATCGCACCAGGCGGCAAGCTCGTCATCACCGGCCAGTTCAGTGGTAGCGACAACGACCCGGTTAACCAGCATGGCGGCACTACTGCGGCGCACCACGTGTTCGAGAACCGTGCGCCGGCCAAGTTTTAAGGCGGTTTTTCCGGGCAGACGGGTTGAACCCATTCTTGCCTGAATGATCACCTGATTTTTAACTCTGCTGTTCATGCCAGTGCCTTTTTAAGCGAGCTGCAGACCCTCTCGATTTCTGCTTCACCCATCTGCGGAAAGCACGGCAGCGACAATGCCTGTCGGTAATAGGCCAGCGAATCCGGGATGTCTGCAGAGTCGACAGTGCCGGCATAATAAGGCATCATCGGAATCGGTATGTAATGAACCTGAGTGCCAATCTCGTCGGCTTTGAGCCGGTTCATGACTTCGGCCCGGGTGCGCCCGGCGACGGCGAAATCTATCTGCACGACTGCCAGATGATAGGCATGACTGACCCCGTCGGCAACCTGCGGAAACTTCAGCCATGGCAGGCCGGCAAGCCGGCTCTGATAAGCAGCGACAATCGCCTGCCTTTTGACGATATTTTCGGCCAGCCGTCTCAGCTGTGAGGCGCCAAGAGCCGCCTGAATATCGGTAATGCGGTAATTGAAGCCAAGTTTCTGCATTTCGTAATACCAGGGGTTGGCGCTGCCGTCGGCAGCGAAGGCTTCGGCCGGGTTCTGAAACCCCGCAGGGTCACGCATGTTGCCATGGCTGCGGTGCAGGCGCATATTGGCAGCCAGGGCCTCAGAATGAGTCGAAATCATGCCGCCCTCACCGGTTGTAATATGTTTAACCGGGTGAAAACTGTATACGGTCATATCAACGGCCGGGAATTCACCGACTTTCCAGCGGATACCGAGATTGTCTTCCCAGCTGGCGCCGATCGAATGGCAGGCATCCTGAATCCAGACGAAGCCAAATTCTTTTTTCAGCAGGGCAAAAGCCTGCATATCGCATGGATGCCCGGCCAGATCGACGGTTATCACTGCCTTAACCGGCCGCCCCTCAGCCGCACACTTTTCAAGAATGCGCCGGCAGACCAGCGGTGACATGGTCAGGGTCGCCGGGTCAATATCGGCAAAAAGAATTTCGGCACCGTTGTAACGGGCGCAGTTGGCGCTGGCAACGAAGGTTATCGGCGGCACAACAACGCGATCACCCGGGCCAATACCGCCAGCGATGGCTGCCAGATGCAGTGCGGTAGTACCGTTACTGCAGGCCACGGCGAACTGGGCGCCGGTTTCCTGGCAGAGGGCTTTTTCGAAGGCTTCGATTGCTGGCCCCTGTGTCAGATAATCAGACTTAAGAACTTCGACGACCGCTGCAATATCTTCGTCGGTAATGTGCTGCCGACCGTATGGAATGAAGCTCACTCGACCACACCTTCCTGCTGCAAAACATTTTTGAGCTGCTCGACATCCAGCCATTGAGTATTTGTATCACTGGCGTATTCGAAGCCGTCGGCGACGGGCACCGCTCCTTCGGGAAGCACTACTTTCCAGAACGGAAAATCAGGCATTTTAATGTAGCGGTCACCCAGCTCGAAAAGATGCCGTGAATCATCGCGCGAAATCATCATTTCATGCAGTTTTTCGCCAGGCCGGATGCCAATTTTCTTTATTCTGCAGCCGGGTGCGATCGCCTCGGCCAGATCGGTGATGCGCATACTCGGAATTTTCGGAATAAACAGTTCGCCGCCGTTCATGAGGTTGAACGAATCGACAACGAACTGAACCGCCTGCGGCAGGGTTATCCAGAACCGGGTCATACGCTCATCGGTAACCGGCAGTTCTTCGCTCTTGGCGGCAAGCTCTCTGTAAAGAGGCACCACACTGCCGCGACTGCCAAGAACATTGCCGTAGCGCACTACAGAAAAGCGGGTAATCAATTTGCCGGAGTAGGCATTGGCGGCAATGAAAAGCTTATCAGAGCAAAGCTTGGTGGCGCCATACAGGTTGACCGGGTTACAGGCTTTGTCGGTACTCAAGGCGACGACTTTCTGCACACCGGCTTCAAGAGCTGCAGTAATAAGGTTCTGCGCCCCCATGATGTTTGTCTGAACCGCTTCGAACGGGTTGTATTCAGATGCCGGCACCTGCTTCATCGCAGCTGCGTGAATGACGTAATCAACGCCGGTAAGGGCGCGATACAGCCGCTTTTCGTCACGAACATCGCCGATAAAAAATCGCAGACGATCGGATGCAAACATCTGCTGCATCTGATACTGCTTGAATTCATCGCGCGAATAGACAATGATCTTGTGCGGTTTGTGGTCGCGCAGAACCTTTTTTACGAAGGCTTTGCCGAAAGATCCGGTTCCGCCGGTTATCAGAATTGATTTGCCGTCCAGCATCGGTTCTCCTTTAATTTCAGTTTCGCCCGCTCAGATCGATAACGCTGTTGTCACCAATGTTCAACCTCTGCAATTGCCCGGTCAGTTCGACCGCATCACCGATCAGAGATTCGTCAAGCATGGTATTACGCAGTATCGAATAAGGATTAACGACCGAATTTCTGATGATCGAATCGTGAATTTTGCAATTTTTGGCTATCGACACATATGGGCCGATGACACTGTGCCTGACCTCAGCGCTGGGGTGAATCGATACGGGCGGAATGATCACGCAGCCTTCGATACAGATATGGTTGCCCTGGGCTCTCTCAAGAAGGATCTTATTGGTCTGAAGCAGCGTTTCGGGTTTGCCGCAATCCAGCCACTGCTCGATCTCTGGCGCGCCAAGTTTCATGCCATCTGCGATCATCAGCTTAAAAACCTCTGGCAGATAAAACTCACCCTTTACCCTGAGGTTCTGGTGAATACTGCGCTGAATGTATTCCATGAAGCGCCGGCCATCTTTAAGGTAATACATGCCGACCTGAGCCAGGTTACTCACCGGTGTATCGGGCTTTTCAACCATGTCGACGATGATATTGTCTTTCATGACGTTAACACCGAAGCGCTTCGGGTCTTCGACCTCTTTTGAATAAATCAGACCATCGAGGCCCTGGCAGAGAACCGGAATGCGGGTCAGGTCGGTAACAAACAGTGTATCGTTGAACACCACGAGAACATCGTCGGTTTCGTTAATGCGCGGGGCCGCCAGTGAAACGGCGTGTGCCGGCCCAAGAAGCTCGGTCTGCTGAATATAGGTGGCCTTCAGCTCAGGATAATGCTTCTCGATGTAGCGTTGAATTATATGCCCGTTTTCATCGGTGATAATGATATATTCATCGATCTTCAGCTTTTTCAGCCCGTCGATTACGTGCTGGAGAACGGTCTTACCTGCCACACGCACCAGCGATTTAGGCTTGGTAAAAGTGTGCGGTCTCAGGCGTGTGCCTTTGCCGGCAACAGGCAATATCAATTTCATTGCTTTCTCCCGATCCCTTCATATTCGAACCCGAGCTGAGCCATCTTCTTCGGCTCAAAAAGGTTGCGCCCGTCAAAAATGACCGGCTGTTTCAGCAGACCTTTCATCTTGTCGAAATCCGGGCGTCTGAATTCATTCCATTCGGTAACGATCACGAGCGCGTCAGCTCCATCGAGAATCTCGTAGACCTTTTTGCCATAAGCAATGCGGTCTCCGAAAACCTTCTGGGCCTCTTTCGTCGCTTCAGGGTCGTAGGCCCTGACTTTAGCACCTTCGGCCAGCAGATTCTCGATCAGAACGATCGACGGTGCTTCGCGCATATCATCGGTATTGGGCTTGAATGCCAGGCCCCAGACCGCAATCGTTTTATTCTTGAGATCTGCACCGAAACGATTCTTGAGCTTGTTGAACAGAACCTTTTTCTGGCGCTCGTTCACCGCTTCGACCGCTTCGAGAATCTGCAGCTGGTAGCTGTTCTGCTCGCCCATTTTCACGAGAGCCTGCACATCTTTCGGAAAGCATGAGCCGCCGTAGCCAGCCCCCGGGAAAATAAACGGGTAACCAATGCGGCTGTCAGAGCCGATGCCCTGGCGCACCTGCGAAATATCAACCCCCAGCTTTTCGCAGAGGTTGGCAATATCGTTCATAAAAGAGATTTTGGTGGCCAGCATGGCGTTAGCCGCGTATTTAGTCATTTCAGCCGACGCGAGATCCATGACTATGATTGGCTTGCCGGTTCTGACGAAGGGCGAATAAAGTTCTTTCATCAGTTCGCCGGTGCGCACATCTTCGCAGCCGATAACCACGCGATCAGGCTTCATGAAATCGTCGATGGCGTTGCCCTCTTTGAGAAATTCGGGGTTGCTGACCACGTCAAAGGGAATATTCTCGCCGCGCCGGTCGAGTTCTTCCTGGATGGTTGCGCGCACCCTGGCACCCGTGCCGACCGGAACCGTAGACTTGTCGACAATGATCTTGAACTCATTCATGCTTCTGCCGATACCGCGGGCAACGGCAAGAACATGCTGCAGGTCGGCTGAACCATCTTCGCCCGGCGGCGTGCCAACCGCTATAAAGAGCAGAAGCGACTTTTTCACGGCTTCTTCAAGGTTGGTGGTGAAAGAAAGTCTTTCTTCTTCGACATTTCTTTTGACCAGGGTATCGAGGCCGGGTTCATATATCGGGATAATGCCATTTTTCAGGTCATTGATCTTTTGCTCGTTAGTATCGACGCAGACAACATCATTTCCAGATTCAGCAAAACAGGTTCCGGTAACCAGCCCGACGTAACCTGTTCCGATCATGGCAATCTTCATTTTCTGCTTCCTTTCTCATCTGTGGTTGAAATATGGTAAATTGAGAGTCATAATACCACCTGCCTCAAAAATTTAAAACCGCCAGAGTTAAACTCATACATAATGATTCGAATTCTCGACAGATACATATTCACTCAGCTGATCGGACCATTTCTCTTCGGCTTTTTTCTCTTCGTGACCATCATCGCCATCGATCCCCTGATGTCGACTCTGCAAAGCATTGTCAACGAAAACATCCCGATGAGCGTCATGGGGCGCTGGTTTCTCAACCGCCTGCCCCAGGACATGATCTTCACCTTCCCGATGTCGGTATTGCTGGCGAACCTGCTCGTATTCGGGCGCATGTCGAAAGATTCAGAAACGACCGCTCTCAGAGCCGGCGGCACCAATTTTTTCAGAATTCTTCTGCCGGTGGTTATTTTCGCACTGATGGTCACTCTCTTCAGTTTTGTATTCAATGAGCTCGTCGTTCCGACTGCAAATCAGCAGGCGAGAAACATCAGACGAACCGAAATAATGCGTCTCGTCGAGCCTGAGGCTTCTGAAAATTCGGTAATGCGAACCTCTGACGGCGCCTTCGCCTACGCCCGCAAGGTTTTTGAAAAGCGCGGTCTGATGGAAAAAGTGCTGCTCGAATACTACGACGACAAAGGCGTGCTTGAAAAGCGCATCTCTGCGGCTACCGCCGAGTGGGACGGCTCAGCCTGGGTTCTCAAATCAGTAATCGAGCAGTCTTATTCTGAGGCAGACGGGCTGGCGGCGCCGGCAACCCGCCCGGAGCTGAGAATGGCCACAATCGAAGAAAGCCCTGAAGATTTTGCCCGGCAGAGCAAAAAGCCAAACGAAATGAGCTATTCTGAGCTCAAGGGTAGAATCGAAGCCTATGAGCGCACGCAGTTCATGGATACTACCGAGATGCGGGTCGGTCTGGCAATGAAAACTTCGCTGCCGTTCGCCAGCTTTTTCTTCGCGATCATCGGCGCCAGTTTCGGGCTCACGAATAACCGCAGCGGCGCCTTTATCGGCTTCGGGGTTTCGATTCTCATCATTTTTATTTATTACGTCATGATGAGCCTGTTCACCGCCCTCGGCAAATCAGGCTTCCTGCCACCGCTGCTCGCAGCCTGGGCACAAAACATCATCTTCGCCTTTGTCGGTTTTTACATTGTGAAAAGAATCAACGATTGAAAATGCTTATAAACAGCGAAAACCGTAAAAGTTCTGTTTTTTTATCGCAGCTTCGTTTACGGCTTTTGCTGCTGACCCTCTTTGCTGCTCTGCTGTTGCCTCGACCCCTGCCGGCAGAGATTTTCAAGCCGATACAGATCTTTTTTCCCGGCAATTTTCAGGGCCGCCTGGCGGAGCTTGCCCCCGATCTGCAGTTCCAAAAATCCGAGGCATGGAAAATTCCCGACACCATCGATTCTTTCAGGCGCGACCGGTCAAAAACCTCGATCGTATTTGCGACTGGCAACGATTCTGACCTTTTTGCACCGCTGAGCTATTTTACCCGCGGTCAGCTCGAAAGGGATTTAATCGAAAGATGCAACCCGACAGTAACTGCCGTCAGCGCGGCCGATATCGAGACACTCAGCAGTGCAACGATTGACCGGCATTTTCGACAGAGATTGTTCACGAATCTTGACCCGAACGGCAAAAGCCCGATGTTCAAGCCATTTATGCAACAAAAATTTGACGGCATCGACTTCTGGTTTTTCAATTTTATAGAACCTGAATTATGCCGGAACCTGCAGTCGATGGTCTTTGGCACCGATACGGTCGACGATCCGGTCAGAGCCATCAACAGGCTGGCCCCCCGCTTTGAGCCCGAAAGCTTCAGCATCTCGACGGTTTACGGCGACTTTGCCCTGCTTGAACGCCTTGCGGCTGAATTCAGGCAAAGACCAGGCATTCATTTCCTGATTCAGATACCCATGCCCGGTCAGCAGACCCCTCTCTCGAATTACAACCCGACCCGCAACGAAAATGTTTTCATGATGACGCTGGCTGACGGAAACCAGTTCCTGCCGATGCTAAATGTTATCCGCAAAACGCACGGTCTGCCGAGGCTGGCTCTGCGAATGCTGCCACTGGTCAAAACTCGTTCCGGCAACGCCCGGCACTGGCATTATGATGCCATGCAGGCCTTAAAGCCCAGCCTCCTGGAGACGCTCAAGGTCATACCCACGACCTCAGGCCCCTCTACCAGCGCCAGAAAGTTCAACCCGCAGGCCCACGCCCACATTATCAGGCTCTGTGCCAGCACTGACATTGCGATAACTTTCCCCCCTGATTTCAAATATCTGCCCGATAATATTGTCACCACGGCACAATTGCTGACCTGCATGCCAAATGACAGAATTCAGCGTTTCAGACTTTCTGGTGACGAGCTGCAGAATCTTGCCGAAACACTGGTCAGGCAGCATGGAGCCTCTGCGCTGGCTTTTTCAGGTTGTGATTTTATGGTTCTGGGCGGTCAATTGCGCGAAATGCGGGTCTCCGGGCAGCCGCTCGCTGCCGGAAAAATTTATTCAGTGGCAACGACAGAAGCGACCATGCGCGATCACGTCATGAAAAACTTTCTGGCCGACCGAATCATGGAAAGATATGATGGCAATTGCGTATGGAATTGCTGGAAAACCATTCTTAAAACAGTTAGAATATCTGACAGTAACCTTTTTGAGTAAAGGAAGTTTATGCCAAAATCGCGCCGATTTTTTTTAACTCTGCTTATCGTCATGGTGTTCGGCGTTTTTGCTCCGCTTTTTGCCGGTAATGCCTCCGCCTCTTACACCCCTGACCCCGAAATTACTGCCAGAATCGCTTCTGATCCTTCAATCATCAAAAGCAAACTGATCTCTTCAATGAACAAAATTCTCGAGAACCCGGCCACGCTGACCATTGAATTGACGCCTGTCGATGAGGAGCACACGGCCCGCGGCCGCTTCAAAAAAATCGAAGTTTTCACATCGCGCGGCAGCATCGACAACCTGACCCTGAACCGCGCCGACATTGATTTTGAAGACGTTCAGCTCGACACCCGCAAGCTGCTTGAAGAAGAAAAGATCGACCCGGTGTCGATGAGCAACATCAATATGGATGTCAGCATTCTCGAATCTGACCTCAATGCCTTTCTCGAATCCAAAAGCAAATCGATCAAGGTCGACCGGCCCCGCATCGAACTGACCCCTGGCAATATGGCCCTGTCGGGTTCGACCAAGTATGGACTGGTTAAGGTTGAGTTCTGGGCAAGCGGGCACCTTTCGATAAAGTCGGGCAAAGAAATCTGGTTTCATGCCGGTAAAATGAAAGTTAACCGAATGACCATGCCGAGATCATTCGTCGGCATGATCATAAAAAAGATCAATCCGGTGCTCGACCTCGAAAAATTTCCCTTCAGACTCAATCTCGAAGCTATCGAACTGAAGAAGGGCGAAATGCACTTTATCAGCTTCCGCACCGGCGAAAATACCGCAACAAAATAACCTGGTTTTTGCAATTTACTTTGAATTAAAGTAAAATACTCAAGTTAAATTTACCGTTGGAGGCAATATGAAGAAATTTCTCGTAATTCTTCTTGGTTTCTGTTTCGCAGTGCCGGCATTTGCGGGCACCATCGGCGCCGTAAGCAACGAAGCGTGGCTTGATCATGTTTCTCAGATGCAGTCACTGCGTCAGCAGATCATGGCGCTGGTAACCAAGAGCAACTCGACCGTCGAAGATCGCCAGAACCTTGAGCTTCTCAATCTGACTTTCGCCGAAAAGAAAGCCGAATGGGAACAGTATCTCGAAAGCGTTGCCCAGGGCAAACAGACTGAAACTGAAGTAAAAAAGGCTGACGAACCGGCCAAAGTTGAAAAGGTCGACGAAAAAGCCGGCAAAAAACCCTGGTCACGCTACAACAAGCATGGCCGCAAACACAAAAAACATGGGAAACACGTCTGCAAAGCTGACTGCAGCAAGCACAAAAAATCTGACGAAGTCAAAAAAGCCTGCAAACAGAAATGCAAAGAAATGTGCAAGGAGACCTGCAAAGGCCTCTGCAAAGAAGAGTGCAAGGGTCTGAGCAAAGAAGAATGCGAAGAAAAATGCAAAAAAATGGGCTGTGGCCAGCAGGGCGACATGAAATGCCCGGTTATGAGCATGGTCAAGGCCTGCATGGCAAAATGCAAAGAAGTATGCAAAACCGATTGCAAAGGCCTCTGCGATGAAGAACTGAAAAAAATCATCTCAGAAAAAATGCCACAGGTTTTCCGCTTCGCCAAAAAGCAGGGCAAGATGCACAAAATGTGTGGCAAAGCCAAGGCCGGCTGCAAAGATGCTGCCTGCGCCGACAAAGCCAAAGCTGACTGCAAAGAAGCATGCAAAAAAGCTTGCGCTGACAAAGCTAAGGCTGCCTGCAAAGACGAAGTTAAAAAAGCCTGCACTGATAAGGCCAAAACTGGCTGCTGCAGCAACAATGGCGACAAATGCTGCAAAAAAACCGGCAAAGGTTGTGCTGACAAAGCTAAAGCTGGCTGCAAAGACGCCTGCGAAAAAGCCTGCACCGATAAAAAGTAATAATCCGTAATAAAAAAGGCGTCGAGTGATCGACGCCTTTTTTATTTTCTGCCGTTCAGAGATGGTTTACGTGCGCGGCCATGACAAAGTCATTTTTATGCAGACCGTTGATTTTTGAGGTTTTAAATTTTACCTTACAGAACCCCCAGCCAATTGTCAGAACCGGGTGATGGCCCATTTCATCAGCCAACCTGCCAACTTTAACGGCAAAGCTCATGGCCCCGGCAAAATCTTTGAAGACAAACTTGCGGGTAATCTCTCTCGCCTCAGAATCAAGCTGCCATTCAGGCAGGCCTGTTAAATATGTTTCGCATGCCTCGCGACTCAGAGGCTCCGCATCAGAACTGCACGGAACACAGGTACGATGTTCAGTCATATTTACCTCCCATGCCATCATTTTAACACAAAACCAGCGGCTCTTTTCAACCCCGGCCACGGGCAAAGTGACAGCAACTCAGATTTACAATTAGACTAGTCCTTTGTCAGCATTGAACATGCAAAATCAGCTACCCTTTACGTCATCCCCGCGGAAGCGGGGATCTGAGAGCTTATCGATGATATTCCCGCTACCTGCGTTAAACGGGATGGTACCAGTCGGCGCATCTCGAACAGATTGTTTCTGAAGCAAGTTCGAGCTTGAGATGGTGCTGTCTGAACCGGCGTGCCGGTTCAGAGTTCCAGATATCTTTGAGGCTGTTCTGCTTTATATCACCAATGATCATTCTGCCCTCAAAATCATACGGACAGGTTGAGATGCGGCCATCACTGAGAACGGTCAGACTTAAAACTGCATTGCGGCACGGTCGGCGCCGCACCGGGGTAAAATCAACTTTTGAAGTGCGCGCCCTGGCACCCGCGAACGTTGAATCACCAATGATCTGATACCACTGAACAGCTTCAGATGCGCTGTCAAAAGGCCATCTGAAAAAGTGATCTTTAAATACAGGTTTGACTACCTGTTTCCAGTAGTTGAGAAAAGCCTGCTGCTGGTTTTCAGATACCGCCTGTCGCAGAAAACTGACACCGACCTCAGGAAAATTATCTGGAGCAGCCACTTTACCAGCCCGCGCAAAATTGAGAAAACTCTCGACGTTTTTCCAGCTACAGCCTGGCCTGCGTTTCAGAAAATCATCTTCTGCCAGGGCATCCACACTGATTCTTATCTGATCGAAAGCAGCAACCGGAAACCCTTCTGGCGGAAGTTTCTGCAAAGAAGTTATCAGCATGGCGCTGAAATCGGCAACCGACGCCGCCATATCAGCCATAAAAGGGTTCAGCATAGGCTCACCGCAACCCGAAAAAAGCCAGCGACAGTCATCTCCAGGCACAAATGCATCACGTACCCGACCAAAAATTTCGGGTGTCATAATGATCTTCGGCCTCTGCATCGCCGGATAAACACACCCAGTGCATGCGGCATTGCAAAGGCTGGCGGGCTCAACATTGACTATCAGAGGCGCAAAGTCACACCAGCGGGTTTCCCAGCCCGAATGGTTCAGCCAGTTTTCGTAAGAAAAGCCGGACTGAACAAAATCCTCGGTAATAGAACCGGAAAGCGTGTAGAAAGCCCGCTCCGAATTGAGACGCAGATCGGCTGTCAGTGCCGGGCGAACCCGAGGGCAATGAAAAGCCCCGACCTTGAAAGGATAAAGCGGCTTGCGAACCGCCCAGGCAAGCCCGCCCCGCGCCCACATAAGATCAGGGTGGCTCTGCAGCAATCCAAGCAGCAGATCGGCCTGAAAAATATACCAGGCGGCGCCGCAGATACGCTCTTCTGCGGCAAGCATATCAAAAGATTCGCGGCGAAACAATTCAAGGCTTTCGGCCACCGCCGACGGCTCAACCAGAAGATTATTGAGCGGAATCATGACAGCGGTCTGCCAGCCCTGTTCCTTCACAGCTCCAGCCAGAGCAGCGCCGACCCAGGTATCGTTACCGCTGTCGTCTTCGAGATTCCAGCGCTGCTGCTGCAATATTTTCGGTTTTTCCTGGACGGCTGCCAGAGAAAAACGGCTGGTTTTCAAATCGAGGGCCCCGGCCTGCATGGCCAGACTGTCAAATTCAGGAGCATCCGGAATCAGCAGCACCCGCGCCGATAAAGCGCCATTGCCAGGAAACCGGCGGGCAAGGATTTCGATGGCCGACAAACCTTCAGCCACCGGCCGGCACAGGTCTATCTGCCGCCGATAAAGGTTTTTCAGCCCATCGACATAAAAAATTATTCCGGTACTGATATGGCCCCCAGGGAAACTGAGTATGAAAAATGAAACCGGACGCCGCTCGAAAGTGGCGTCCGGCCCATTTTACCGCAAAGCGGGCTTAAAACAAAGATAAAAATCAGGCATAAAGATCGACAGCCTTACCCAGCCCGGTAGCTTCAGATTCAGCGACTTTTGTACCGACCGCGAGTTTGACCATTTTTTCTGCAAGATCAACCGTCGCCTGTTGATTCGCTTCGAGAATCTTCATCAGTTCTGCTGTAGCTGCACCATTGACTCCGCTTATTCCGGACAAAGCAATCACCTGCCTTTCTCAGTTAAACTGCCACGTTCAATCTCGGCCGCGGCGGCACTACCTGCGCTGAGGTCTGATGCTTCTGCATTGCCTGTTCCCAGGTGTTGCGCAGGTTCTGCACCAGCGGCTTTATCTCGAGCATTGGCTTGACATCCTTCTTAACATTGGCTTCACCCAGTTTTTCAAGAAAGAACACATACAATCGTTCAAGGTTAACGGCAATTTCGCCGCCCTTTTCCTTGTCGAGGGCGGTCATCAGCTCGGCAAAAATGGCCTGAACCCGCAACAGCAGGTTGCTGATCTGCTCGATATTCTTCTCTTCAAAAGCGATTTCAGCCTGACCCATGAAACGCAGAGCGCCGTCATAGAGCATGAGAATAAGTGTCTCAGGCGATGCCGTTTCGATCTGAGTTTTTCGATAAGCGGTATTCTGGGTGTATGGATTACTCATTGCAATAACTCCCTCGAACCGTTTTCGACTTGTTTTGCCTGTTTAATTCTTCTACCGCTTTATCTAACAGCGGAATCTGGTATTCGTGAAATCTTTCGAGCGCAGCAAAAAATTCGCTGATCTGCTGCATCCACTGCCCAACCGTTGTTGTGGCAGAAGCCCTGAGATTGACCACATCCATGGTATGGCGGGTTATATAGCGTGTCTGATGTATCGAGAACCACGGAAAAAGATCTTTGTCGCTGCAGATCTGGTCATGCAACTGCAGAATGTCAAAAAATTCAGCGCGCGACTTGCCTTCGAGACGGTCAACCGGCAAATCGGCTGAGGTGACGATCAGTCTGCGACATATGGCCACGGCCCGGCGGGCGGCACTCTGGTTCTGACTCATGGTTTTGCGGAACTGGCCGAGACGGCTGAGAAGCGCCTGCACATCGGCTGTTACCGGTTTTTCCAGGGCCGATTTGAGTATTTCGGCAACCGGTGCACTCTTATGTGACCAGGTTTCGATTACCCGGGCGAGCGGCATCAGTTCAACGTATTTATCGACGACACCGCCCTCGGTCGCATTGATGACCTTGGCCTTCGTCTGGCGAAACTGGTCTTCGAACCAGTCTTTATAGAGCTTCATATTCTGGTCGGTAAAAAGGATCGAGCCGTCGGCACGCCCGAATTTGACCGCACCACGGGTATTGATGTATTCGGCCGATTCATGCTCTATCGATGTGAACTGATGCACCTTTTCATAAAAGATGTCGTCAGAATACGAACCACGGGCATGCAGGCGGCCATCCTGGAACGAAAGGTCGAGACCGACAAAAATAATCGGGTCTGCTCCCATGCGGCGAACCAGGTCAAAAACTGTGGTGGCAATCGAACCCCAGCAGCCAAGAGTGCCGACAGGTTCGCGCAGATCTTTACAGATCGGCTGCAGACCGCCACCGAAAGTCATCAACATCAGCGGCCCCTTGAAGCTGGTAAAGATATCCGGGTGGGTCATCGGTTCCACGGCCAGAATCACTTCGGTTTCGTTCTCGACGCCGACAAAATCGAGCGAGTTTTCGTATGACGGGTCAGCGGCACAGACGATATCAGGCTTGATGCCATTCGCCACCAGCTGCCTGAGTGCTGTATCTACCGCGACAATCGGAAATTTACCCTTAACCTGCGCCAGAAGGTGCATATTCTTATCGAGTGACGGGCCGGCAGCCACAACTATCGCCGGGGTGCCTTTAAAGCGGTCAAAAAGCCGCTCGACACCAGGCAGAGCAAAACCTGCCGCCAGATTGGCAAAATAGTTGGAATGAAACTCAAAACCGGCGTGCATCAGAGTTACCAGATTACCCTTCGAGCGATTGCACAGATAACGGATCTTTTCGATAACCCGTTCAAAATACATTTTGAACCGGCCAACCGAAGGCGGGTGATCGATCAGGGCCAGACGTTCCATGGCTGTCCAGTCGAGGCTGGCACTCCAGAGATCGCCCACTTCATCGGCCGTCATGCCGACTACAAGAGCGACGCGCTCATCAAGAAGAAATCTGCTGAGATCGCGACTTTTCAGGGCCGAAATGAAAACCCCGGCATCCGGCTCGATCACAAAAAGTTGCGGCCCGTTAACTCTCTGCTTGAACTCTTTCAGCAGTGCCTCAGCCATGTAGCCCAGACCGAATCCGAGTAACATTGCATGCGTCTGTCCCTGAAAAGATGCCTGAATCTGCTTTTCGGCCTCTTTAACCGGGTCATAGCGGCTGTGATACGAGATCAGCCTTTTGTTTTCATCGCTGAAACCAAGGGTCGGCTGGCCACTTTTCGCCGTTTCAAAAGAATACGATTCCTGACGCCAGTTTCGTGCAGCCGCTGCCACCACCGAAAAAACATTGGGGTGGCGGCGGAGGGCGTTCAGGTTTCTGTTGAACAGCTCTTCGTTCATTTCAACTGCTGCTCCCTAGTATGGCTTCGATAAGCTTGCGGGCATCAGAGAAAATGTCAGGAAATTCGTATTCGAGAATGTCAGCGACGCCAACCCAGTCTTCTGATTCCTGGGCCGATTTGACCGCCGCCATCTGTTCATTGATGCGACCGAGAAGGCCCTGGCGTTCAGACTCTACCGATGATTCGGCCATATTGGCGGCGAAGGCACGATCAGCGTTGTTGAGCATGGTAACCAGCCATTCGACACCATCGACGAATTCGATGTAATGATCCATGGCGCTTTTAATTTTACCAATGCGCAACTCGGAAGAAGCCTGCTGCGCCACCCCTTCAAGATGGGTGATGCCGGCATCGCCGTCTTCAAAAGCAGCTTGAATCATCTCAACTGCCGAAACAGCTACCAGCTCGACCTTTGCAAAATCGACCACCTTGAGCGCGCCAATTTTGTCAGTTTCATCCGGGCAATAAGAAGTGCCGTCAAGAAGGAGTTCGACGATAGACGAACCACTGCCCTTGAGCGATTCTTCAACAGTTTTAACCAGCTGAAGCACCGTCACTTCAGCATCGATACCCTCTACTTCGAGGGAATTACCATTAAGTAAAATTTCCAAAGTTAAACCTCGAACCTGTTTCTGGATTCTGCGTCTAGTTTACTTGTTTCCGGTTAATTGTGAAAGTTGATTTGAAAAAGCGGTAGCCTGCGACTGATAGTTGGACATGGCGGTCTCGAGGCTGGCAAACTGTTTGAGCAGCGCTTCCTCGCGACTCTTCAGTCTTTCTTCCTGAGAAACGATCTGCTTGTTGATCAGACCAATCTGCTTGTCCATTTCGCTGTTAGAGGCAACACCCGAGCGACCGACCCTCTTGGTGAGCAGGCCGTCAGACTTGGTGAATTCATTGAGCGTTGCCTTGAGACGCCGGGCAATGCCCATTTTATTGGTATCAGTAGAATCCTGATTAAAAAGGGCGGCAACCTTGTCGGGATTATCGGCCAGGGCCTTCTCAAGCTTTTCCTTGTTGCTGATACTCAATGTACCGACCATAGTATCCTTGTAATCTGAGCCGATGGTGCCGGTGGTGATACCAAGATCCGAGAGACTGTCGAAAAGTTTGTCAGCACCCGGCACTATCGAAGACATGACCAGACGCATCTGCGACCTTACCGATCGCAGGGTATTATCACCAGACAGCAGACCAACCTTGAAGGCATCTTCGTAGGCTTTCAGGTCGCCATCGCCAAGCGACTTGATTTCGTCATCTGTCAATGCCGTCAGTTCCCAGTTGCGCTCTTCGGTCAATCTCGAATACACGAGCTTGGTGACTTCGTTGTAAGCATCGACGAAGTCGGTAATTGCTTTAGAAGCGGTTTCGGTATCGGCGTTGATGTTAACCACCGAACCAGAGGCACCGGTAACATCGTATAAATCGAAGGTAACCCCTTCGACCGCGTCAGAGATACTGTTGCTCTGACTGACCTGATCAGAGCCACCATAAACACCATCGATGCTGTAGATGGCATTCTTGCCGACATTCTGAACCGCACCATTCAGGCCCATAGCTGAGAGAAAGTTGCTGGAGTCGGATGCGGAGCCGAGGGCAATCGCCCGGTTACCAGTTTCGGTCGAGGTAAGAATGAACTGGCCGTTCGTCTGATCATAATGAGCCTTAACACCGACCTTGGTGTTCGAGTTGATTGAACTGATCAACGAATCGAGGGTCATGGACGATGTGCTGCCGATATAAAACTGCACACCGTTTATTGAAAAGGTGCCGGCGGTAACCGAATTGGCAAAACCCGCCTGATTGAGCGGCGAAGAAGTCTTAACCTCTGACACTGGCCGTGAACTGGTGAGAGTTGACCCGGTATCGAGGCCGCTCACGGGGCCACCGGCAAGTCCCAGGGCCGCGCCAAGAGTTCCGGCGGCATCCTGAATCTGAAGGGTGGCATCAGAGCCCTTCTCTTTGCCGACAATGTTCACTTTGCCGGTAGAGGCGTCGTAATAAGCCTTATCAACACCTTCGACCTGAGAGATTGTGTCTAGAATATCCTGCAGAGTTTCGGTGCCGTTATAATTGATATCGCTGGCCTGGCCGTTTACCATTACTCTCAGGGTTCCGGCGCCCACGCCGAATTCACCAGCGATATTGCCGGTTCTTGCCTGAGCCAGGGTTTTGCCGAGGTTGCCCGAACTGGCCAGCTGGGCTGCCGAGGCCTGACTGCCGGCTATCATGCCGGTCACCAGAAGAAAATTGCTGGTGTCTGTCGAAGACCCGACGCCGATCGGGTTGTTGCTGCCATCTTTGCGGGTGAACGAAATCAGGTCTTTCGCTGAGTCGTAGGTGGCATTAATTTCAGTTTGAGCGGTTATGCGTGAGAGAATGCCCTGAAGGTCATCTGTCTGGGAATTTATATTTATCTGAACGCCATCGATGGTTATTATGCCGGAACTGATCGACCTGGAAAAGGTCTCGTTTATCAGCTTTTCGCCCTTGTCATTGGTCGAAACTTTGCTGGGGCCGCCAAAGAGATCAGAAGCAATTGAACCGGTGCCATCCGCGAGAGTAAAAGAAGCGTTATCGGCAGAGTTGGTATTAACAAGTCTTAGCTTGCCGTTTGCGCCGTCGAATCTGAATTCTACGAGCCTGTCGGCCGGGTTGCCGGTCGGCACGCCGCCTTTAACCAGACTGCCCTTGGTATCGATTTCGCTGTTGAGCTGCTTGATAAGGTCGGCAACCGTCGTTCCGGGTGCAACTGCTGAAATATCAAAAGTTTCAGGAATACCAGTACCACTTCTTTCGATGGTAAAAGTACCCTGCGTGATGCCCAGGTCAGCAATCGTAGAGTTCAGACCCGATCTGATCGGTTTAAGAACCGACTCTTTCACCGGCACGTCTTTATTGAGGTCAATCTGCCCATCAGCTTCGAACATCGACGAAATGATGTTCGAAGTGCCCGTGTCCGCTATTTCAAGCTTGAGGTTGGGGTCGATAAGATTGAATTTAAGGCGGTTGTTTTTATCATCGAAAGAGACATTAACTTTGCCTTTAAGCTCAGGTTTGTTGGCAATGCTGACATTCATCAGCGTCACCATGTCTCCGACGCTGTTTGCACCGGTCACGCCAGGCGAAAGGGTAAAGGTGCCCGACCCGCCGCCGACAATCCTCACTTCGAGATTATCTGGGGTAACGCCGAGAGCATCGAGAGTCGTTGAGCTGCCGCCAATTGCGTCAGTGCTTGCCAGATTCTGGCCCAGTTCGAGAGAGCCGGCCAGTTTGGCTTTTGAGGCCACAGTGGTAGAGGAAGCCAGTTGCTTCACATGCACGGTATAGCTGCCGATCGCGGCACTGGTAGAAGCACGGGCATTGACAACCCGCGGATCGCTGGCGTCGATTTTTTTCGAGTTGAAGGTTTTACTGAAAGTAAGGTCGGTTGCTTTATTCTGCAGGTCGAAAAGTTTCAGGTTGACTTCCTGAAGCATATCGCGCTGGTAAGTGATGGTATTGCGCTTTCTCTGAAGACTAAATTTTGAAAAGCTTTCGGCTTTGATCAACTGGTCGATCAAAGACTGTGTATCGAGACCGCTCGAAAGCCCCCCAACCCAGTTTCTGCTGATACTGCCTACCATACTGTGCCTCCTGCCGAAAATCAGCGCCGCCGACTTTCTTTAAACAGTTTCTTTATGCTTTCTTGTCAAATATCAGGCCGAGATAGTCGTCCATTTTTGCGACAAGATCAAGAACTTCTTCTGTCGGAATCTGCCGGATAACTTTATCCTGCACGATATCGACGACAGAAACCATGGTGCGATGCGTTTTGTCGTGAACCTGAAAGCGCAGTGACCTGTCAAATATCACTGCAGTCTTATTAAGTTTATCGACCGCATCGCGCAATTCTTCCTCATTTTTCTCCTTGTTTTCCTTGGCGGCCTTCATTGCCTTGCCATCAGGAAGATCGGTCTGCTCGGCCACAGGGTTTTCACCAGGACGGGTGCCGTTGGTGGCCGACGTCTGATTCGGTTGGGGTTCAAGAATTGGTTTGATGTTTCCGATTTCCATATTTCCACACTCCTTTCTTCGTGATAGAGAAATAGTACATCAGACCTGAACCCTTGAGTAAAGGTTCAGATCAGAGTTGTCAGTTTCAAACTTTGGGTGGTGCGGGTGCAGCATGTTTCCGGGGTTGCCGGCCACACAGGCATACCAGAACCAGTCGCGAGAAGAAAATATCTCGCTACCTGCCATTTTTCTCTGTTTATTCAAGCTATTTTTGTCTGCCAGAAGAAAATGCTGCATGTCAGATTCCTCCTTGAATCTTGCCAGGTCGCATCCTTGCCGGAGAAAAGTGCAAAACGCAAACAGACACACTTTCCTCTTATCCTTATACTACTTATCGTCATATTCCACTCTCAGGTAACGGGCAATATTTAATATTTTACAAACCGTTAAGCCGATTAAACGCTTTTTTCATTCTATTTCGACTCGACTTAACTTTTTTTCATCTATTTTCTAACGATTTCGATATCACTTTGGCTGCCTTGCGCCGGCAGGGGTACCCCGCCAGACTAAAAAGACACCGGCCGACGAAAAATTCAACCGGCCGGGCAAAGCGTCAGTAATTCTCGGTCAAAAGCTATAGATTTCTATAATAAAATTGCGAGGCGAGAAGACGGGATTGCTTTTTCGGAAGCTTGTGAGCGAAGCGAATCGCTGGAGAAAAAGCAACCCGGCTGATAGGCCGAAGCTGCCCCTTTTAAAAGATAACCCGTTAAACACAATTGGCTTTTGATGCGAGTTACAAAACTCACCGAGAATTGCTGGCAAAGTGTCGACTGGCGATTTTATTTGTTGAAAACGCCGGCCTGAATCATATCGAGACTGAGATTGACGCCAGCCAGAAATGCCTTACCATTGATCATTTCATCATCGGCAATTCGTTTGACCATCACCTCGCCGGCGCCCTCGAAATCGCGGGCCATGGCATTGAAAAACTGCTGCTGCGTTTCGGTCATGCGGCCATCGATTGCATATTTGAGCCAGTTTTTGCCCCAGGTACCCGACCGGTGCAGATAGCGCCGAATCTCTACCGCCAGACGCTGAAACCACGACATTCTGAAACGCCCGCCAAACGAAAAGCAGCGGGTGGTCAACAGCATACCGCACAGGGCAGCATCACCGGCAGCCACTTCCCCGGGCCCGAAACCGGCGACTCCGATTACCGGAATCTCTGCCGATTCGATCAAATGTTCGCGAATCGAGCGCGACAATATCGCCAGAGGCTGTTCAAGATCTTTGAGGAAAGCGCAGTCAGGCTGGCGCAATCGGCGGTTGATCTGACTGCGGATATGGCCGGGGAAATCGCGAACACCAATGCGCGCATCAGAATCGAAAGCAGGTGCGGCGGCCAGGTCAAGCCTTGTCATGAACGGAATGGTGAGGCTGGTATCTTCGAAAACCCAGCCGTCTTCGGTGATTTCCTGGTCGAGGGGCGGCAGTTTCCTGCAGAGAATAAAGTCTGGCCCGCAGCCGTGCGGTGCCGAAACGATATTGATCATTCTACCGGTAAGCGACAGCAGGGCGATACGGCTCTCGCTGCGCAAACGCACCGAATATCTGCCGTTTACCCCCGAATATTGAAGAAGCTGCAGATCGACAGCCTCAACCTCTGCAAAAATTCTATTTTTAGTGCTCATATACCCTGATCATAACACACCCCGTGCGGCATTTTCTACGCAGCGGGTGCAAAAACATTTGCCCCTAATTTTCTTACCGACAGACGCCGATAATTGCAGAGAATACTTGCAAATTATAGATCCCGGTTGTTCCTCTGCAGGTGAGAAGCCGATCAGAGGCCTGAAATAAGGAGACAAAATGAAGCGATCGAGTCTGCTGTTCTTCGCTTTAGTCCTGCTGCCATTATTCTTTGCGCCAGAAGCTTTTGCCGCCACAATTTCACTGGCAACTCTCAGCAAAACTACCGTAGACGCTGACGGGTATGCCAATCTCAATGACACAATTCAAATTGATATCATTGCGACTCACTCCTCCGCGGCGTGGGAAATTCATCCAATGGCAGACTGCAGTGCCTTTGGTCTCGGGGTAATTCCGTTCGGAAATCCAGTAAATGCTACCAGCGGACATTACACATTAACCAGACAACTTACGGCGCTTAAACCCGGGTTAAATCCTGATTATTCAGATATCACCAAAGCGCTTGCCAGAGCAACCATCATTGCTAGAGCCGACGCAACAACTATCACGACCTACACACAAAATATAAACTTCGACCTCGACCCGCCGGCCGGCAGAGAACCGACAATTTCCCCCGCAACAATAACGAGCACAATTAAGCAGTTTACAGTCAGCATAAAAGATGACAGATATCAAAACATTCCTCTCGGAGGAACAAGGGCAACAATCGATCTGACAAGGCTTGGTATTGCAAACACTGCTGCCAACATACCTTATGACAGCGTCTTCGGTGGATTTCAGGCTACTTTTACTGCAGGGAACAACGTCGATATCAATGAGTCCCTGTCAATTTCTCTGAAAGACCCGTTTTTCAATGCCATTCTTTACCCCAGCAACACAGTTTCGGCTGACACAAGGGTTCCGATAATCAATACTGCCGGAACTAACGTTCAGATAATGTCAGGCAGAACCACCGCGCTTGCCGGTGATATTCTCAGGCTGACCCTGACAATCGACAACTATGATAACGACACCGCCAGTGTCACCATTGCTGGTCTGACCAATGGCGCATCACCAACCGCAATTGTCGGTGGTGTTGCCATGACCCGCATCAGCGAAATCGTCGGGGGCCAGGCAGTATGGCGCACTGATGTCGAATTGTCAGAAGCGAATATTAAAGCCAATGGCATGACCGTTGTTTTTGCCGCGACTGACGACGCCGGCAACGTAACCACCACAAACAGAACTTTCAATATAGATCTTGAAAAACCTGCCATCCAAGGCCTTGTCGCCAAATGTCTGCAGCCAAGCCTGGCAGACCCGGGCTCGCCATTAAATCGCGCCGCCACAGCCACATGCTGGCTCGAAATCGCCGCTTCGATTCCGGTCAATATCACCCCGGACACTTTGAACGTCTCGGTTGACCTCAGCCCGATTGGCGGACCGGCAGTTGTGCCGATGATTGGCAGCCAGGTAAGCAGCTACACGACAAGATATCAGATTCCGGCAGGAACGCTCGAAGACACGGTCGAATATGCCTTTGTCGTTACCGCCAGCGACACCGCCGGCAATCTCGTTCTTAAATCCACAACGCCAACAATTGTGGTCGACAGTTTCAGGCCGACAATCGGAAATGTGACTCTAACCAGTCCGCAACCAACGGTTTTACCGACCGAAAATTTCACAATCAGCGTCGAAGCCAATAATATCGAAAATGGCAAGGTGTGTGTCGACCTGAAAGAACTTGGAATAATTGATGATCCGGTTACGGGCCTTGCGGAGTTGACAAATGTTGACGGCAACCGTTACTACAAGACTTTTCAGTTGCCAACGGTTGGCGACACAATACCGACGACTGGTGGCACAGTATTGCCTTTTGAGGGCCGTGCCAGTTTCACCGTCTATGTCAACGATACGATCATACCGCCCACCGACACTGAAAGACCAGGGCATACTGCCACCGCAACAACCCCGGTTTACACTTTCTACAACCGCGTCCTGACTATTGACGCCAATGTTCTCAATCCGAACAATACGCTTTCATCCTTAGACCCCTACGCCACCGCAACCTGCAAATTAGAAATAATTGCCACTATTCCGATCTCATTAGACCTGGCTCCTCTGACGGTAACCGTTGACCTCAGCGAAATCGGCGGTTCTGCCGTCGCAAGCATGACTCGGGTTCCCAGCACCGACGTTTACCGGACTGTTTTCACCATTAACGCCGGCGCTCTCGAAGATGACACCCCCTATCGCTTTCTGGTCACCGTTAAAGACAAACTGAATACCCAGATCGTGCAGAGATATTCGAATGTCGTCTACATCGACAGCACTCTGCCGGTCATCACCAGCGCGACCCTGACCTCAACCGACAACCCGATCAAGGTTGGCAGCCTGTTTACGGTTACGGTCAACGCTACCGGCGTTGAAAACGGCTCGGTTTCTGTCGACCTGAGTTTGATCGGCAGCCCCACAAATGTCATTCTGCCGATGACAGCTGCCAACACCTTCAGCAAAAGCTTTATTCTGGCTAATTCAAGTATTGCCGGCATTGCCCGTGATGCTCTAACCTCCTTCCCGGTCGCTGTATCGGACACAATTCGCCCCTCAAACGACCTGGCACACCTTGTTTATGGCACAACCACACAAATGGCGATAGATAATGAACCGCCGCTGGTGCTGGTGGCAACCTACACCATGATCAGCCAGAAGAATCCGCCCTATGTCATTATTGGCGATCAGGTTCTGCTTGAAGTTGAGATTGCTTCGACAACTTCAACCTTCGACGGGCACACCGTCACCGCCGACCTGCGGGATGCCGGCCTGAATGCCGCACAGGCACTGACCTTCGCCGGCGGCAAGTTTACTTACACCTTCACCGTAGCTACCGGCACCACTAACCTCGGTGCCACTTTTCCGCTCACTATCGTCGATGACGCCACCAACGGCCCGGCTACCGGCACCAGCATGACGCCGTTTGTCGCGTCGATCACCATACCGCGTTTCGACCAGAATCCACCTGACCCCGGAATGCTCAAACTGACGGTCAGCAGAAGACCCGGCGAAATCGCCGATATTTATGACAACCCCACTCTGGTTAATCATCACAAGAAACTGCACTTCAACCTGCCGTTCACCCGCGAAATTTACGATGATCACGCAACCGCGACCATCAATATGTATTATGTCGCACAGAACGGTCTCCATTACGTCGACGACTCCCTCAACTGGGTCGTTGGCCCTACCGACTTTGCGAGAATGACGGCCTCGGACACCGCATCTTACACCCTCGTTTTTGATGTGGCGACCTTCACGAAAACCCCCGAAAACAAGACAAAATATATATATCCGTACAGCTTTGTCGCTACCATGTATGACCGCTCGGGAAACCTGGTCGTGGTCCAGACCGACCCGAATATCAAATACCGTGCTGACTGCTATATTCCGACCATTGCAACGGTGACTACCATGGTTATCGGCGGCGGTACCGCCCGGGTCGGCAGCCAGATTCTTTTCAGAACCGAAATTCTTGACAACAACGATGAATATGACGGCGGAAATCGTGTGCCGCCAACCATCGACCTGACTTCTCTCGGCCTCGACCCGGCCACGCCACTCTCAAACAATCCGGCGGGCAGCAACTGGTATGAGCTGACCACTGTTGTGCCTGAAGGAAACTACCAGACAACTGTGGCTTCGTGGGCCATATCTGTGCGTGACGGCGGCAGAAACTTCGTCGCCACACACACGCAGCCGACGATTCCGGTCGACAACAAGGCCCCTATTGTAAACAGCATGACTGTAACCTGGCAGGGCATGCCGGCGGCCATGCGTTCTGGCGTTATTGCCACCTTCAGTATCAGCCTTGATAACGCAGAAACACTCGGAACGGCAACTGTCGATCTGACAGCCATTGGCGGGCCGGCAAACGCAGCAATGGTCGCAGACAATCTAGCCAAAACCTTCACTCTGGCAACCACAACCGCAGTAACAAGCCGGGAATACACCAACTACAAGTTTACCGCCAAAGTCACCGACCCCAATGCCAACGAAGTAATTGTTGAATCGAACGCAGTTGCCTCAGTGGACTGTCAGTTCCCGGCTTTCATCAACACCGGCATTGCCATTTTCCAGGACAACGGCGACAACCCGCAACCGGGGGTTGTTGCAAACATCAACGATGTAATTGTGGTTTTTGCCAGCATCACCGCTTCTCTCGACGCAGTTGCATCAGCCACGATCAGTTCGAGCACCGGCAATATCGCAACCGCAGCCATGGTGTTCAATGCGGCCCGCAACCGCCACGAAGCCTTTTTTACCGTCGGCAACGATACCACCCTGTGGGGCACGCTTAACCTTGACAACATCAACTTTACCCTTACAGCCAGAGATGATGCCGCCAACATCGCCACTCCATCAGTAGGAACTTCGACATTTACCGTCAAGAACGTGGCACCGCACATCGCCAACCATGGCTTTACCCTTTGGCCAAATAACGAACTCGAGTTCAACAAAGACGGGTATCTGGTATTCAATATCGCTTCAGGCCCACGTCCAGACCTGCTCCTGGCAAGTGCCACCCTGCAGGGCGGCGCAACGGTAACCAGCGCCTATCTGAACCTTTCACAGTTCCCGGGCGGTCCGGCAAAACTGGCACTGCCGGCCAGTGCAATCTCAGGCTCAGCCGCCTCGATGACCATCGGCATTAATCTTGCGACCTACGCTCAAATTGACAATCTCGATGGTTCAACCGTCGAATTTTCGATAACCCTCGTCGACGAAGCCGGCAACGGTGCTACCGGCAGCCAGACCTTCGTCGTCGATACAAAACGGCCGGCAATCACCAGCGCCCAGTTTGACGGTTCCAGACTCAGCCTCAGCTTTTCTGAATGGGTTGCTTCTGACACTCCGTTACTATGGCGACTAATTGGCAGCAATACTGCACCCATCGGAACGACTGCTTCCATGTCTCTTGGCAACACCTCTCTCGCATTTCCGACCCTGTTGTGGCAGTCATACGATTTCGACCTGACCACCGATGGTCGTAAAACCGTGGCAGGCTGGGCCTCAACCCCCTTGTACCTTGAAGTAATAGCTTCCTCGGTGCCGGCAATAACCGACGAATATGGCAACTGGCTGCCGACTGTAAGCCGCCTTCCGGTCACAATCACCAATTCGGCTTTCAGAGAACCGGCAAAAATCACAAGCATTTATCTCAATCACAATTGGCCAAACGCCACAACTCTTGAGATCTTCTTCAGCAAAGCCATGGACACCGCTTACGCAGCATCTGCTGCAGTTCTCTTCGTTGATCCCCCGCCAGCAGGCGATACTGCACCTTTTGTGCCAGTAAATTACAATATTGCTTATTATTTCAACGATAGCCCGGCCAGCGACACGTTTGCCTGGAGTGCCGGCAATACGGCACTGACAATAACCCTCTGCGACGAAGGCCGCGACTGGGTTGCAAAAAAACTTGGCAACGGCGCAAAAACGATAAAATTTGCGCAGAGATCCATCGGTCTACCGTTTGCCCGCGATGATCTCGGACGGGCGATGGCGTTCTATTCATACAGCAACCCGGTGTTGATCTCGGACAACCGGACCGACCCGCTGGCCCCAACTCTCAGCTGGTATATAAAGGGCAACCCGGAGGCGCCCAGAATCAATCTTTCTGATGCCACTCTCGACCTCACCTTTACCGACCGTGCATGGCTTTACAGCAATGACTACGCCAACTGGCTCGACACCGTGCCCGAAGTCTATACGCCGATTCCGACAGATGCCAAAGGCCGCAATAATTTTCAGGGTAAAATCTATTTCTATGACCGCGATTCGCTTGTCTACAAACAGCTTGGCTTCGAAAAAATTTCGAGCGTCATAAATTCTGATTACTCCAGCACAACCGTAAGACTCAAACTTACCGATGCTGATGTTAACAACATTCTCGGCCTTTACAACCAGAGTGCCGACCGAAACTGGGGTCTAAAAGTCGATGTCGGCGCCTTCATCAACCTCTGGGGCGTTGGCAACAGCGCCTATCTCGGCTCAACCCCGGGCAGTGTTCAGCTTACGGTTGCAACCCCGGTTGCCTCAGTAGCCATACCTGTATGTGCCGTATCGGATATGCCGCCAGTCAAAGAAGACACCGGCAACTTCATCTTCGAATTCGAAATGGTTCCGGCCACAACTACCGCCGGCATCGTCATTCCGTTCTCGACCACCGCCAGCCCGACCGCAGGTATTTTCCTGCAGAGTGACGGTTCACGCCTGGCATCAGGCACCTTCACCGGCTGGTCTTATCGCACCGTCAACGGCGTCAGCAAAACCATCGCCGCCTTCAAAACCTCAGAAGACTTCAGAACTGATGTTGACTGCGGCACTCCGGCTCAACTCGAAATTTTCGGACTGAAAGACATCTTCGACAACCCGGTCACCGGAATGATCGCATCGTTTGTCTATGACCGTGCCAGCCGCACTACCGCCGGCAGCGGCTTCACAACCGCTTCGGCCGCACTGGTCGTCGACAACGTCTTGCCGACTGTCGTTTCGATTCTGCCGGGCGATGTCATCGGCGTTACCAACGCCAATACCGGGCTTTTCAAAATTAATTTCAGCGAACCGATGGACACGACAGCGGCAAAAAGGCCTGGCCTGTCGCTTGCAACTGACACAGAAACCATCAACTTTGTTTTCTCGCACTGGGAAAACAACAACCAGCGTGCGGTTTACAAAAACCTTCAGGCAATAACTTTGAGCACCCCGAACGGAACCTGGACTTACACAATTTCTGGCGGCGCAGATGCCGCCGGCAACTCTCTCGTCACCGAGACCCGTGGAGTCAGAATTCTCTCCGACGCACCGCCGGTCGCACCGGGTGGGGTTGCACTCAAAACTATCCAGAGCACAATCAGCCCGACTGAACTGCTCAATCAACCGCTCAGTTTTGCGGTAACCCCGACAGCCGAACTTTCGATCACCTACCAGAAAATACCCACAGAAAATCTGCCACATATGGTCAGATTCTACAATTCAAACGACCTTATGATCGGAAGCGCCATTGTGGTAATCGGTCCTGACACCGCCGCCACGGCAACCATAGACAGTTCAAATTTCGTGCCCGCCCTGGGCAATGTCGGGCCGCTGCCGATTACGGTCAAACTGGTCGATAATGCCGGCAATCTCACCGGTGGCCTGCTTGAAGTGACCTATGACGCCAATGCTCCGGTTCTGAATTCCTTCGAACTGACCGGCGTCGCCACCAGAAGTCTCGGCATCTACTATTACAACAGCCTCAATCTGGGCAATCTGACCGCGATTGCCGGCAGTGCGGCAACTGACCCGCTGCGGCTCACAATAGCATCTGAAGCAGTTCTGGCAACCGCCACTCTCGACATGACCCGCAGTTCGAACTACTCGGTCAGCTTTGGCCGAAGTCTGCCCCCGACTCTGGCACCAGGCACCTACTCACTTAGAGTAACTGATGCCGCCGGTAATATGCATACTGGCTCGGAGAGCATTACCTTGAGAGTCGACAACGCCAGCCCGACGGTTACAGCAATCGAACCGTCAACAGTGATCGGCATAACTGCCGCCAGGATGGCAACCTTTACCGTCACTTTCTCGGAACGCATGGACAATATGGCTTCACCGACGCTCGAGCTTGCCACCAGTTCAAGAATCATCCCGATGGACTTCGTCGGCTGGGCCGATGCAACGGTTGCAACCACCGCATACTTCGTCAATCGCTTTGACATAGATGTCCTGCACCCCGCTGGAGTCTACAATTATCGTATCACTAACCCGGGAACAGTGCGCGATCTGGCCGCCAATCCGCTCAACCCCGCCGGCAACTTCAGCCTCGATGTTCAGTCGAAAGGCCCGGCCGCACCTGTGACTGTTCTCAGTCTGCAGCCAGACATTTTTGACAGCAGCGTGCTCGAAAATAGCCATTACAGCACTCTCGTCGATCCGAGTGGCTCGGCCTCGGTCAGATTGGACTACAGCAGTCAGCCGCCACTCAACTGGCCGCACCAGCTGCTGGTTTACAGCCCTGACAAAACGCTGGTCGCCACTCTTGCGATCGATGCAACATCATACATTGCTGAGTTCCCAGGCAATTCAGCATCATGGGCGAACCTGTCAGGACCAGACGCAGACGGACATTACTCGTTCAAACTCATCGACAATCTTGGGAATATCGGCCCTGAAACCGGCTATCTCAACCGCACCCTCTATCTCGACAGGGCCTCTGCCACAGTCGAAACCCTGACATTCAACGATGGCGGCTTCGGCATTGCCAGCGCTGGCATCCGTTACTTCTCGCCGATTTTGAACGGTTCTGCGACCGTTACTCTGACAACTCTTGCCACCGACAGCATCAGATTGGTTGTGGCTTCAGGAACTGCGACCCACACCTTCGACCTGGCTTCGGCCACCACCACTCACACAGGCCTGGTTGGCGGAACTCTGCCAGAAGGTCTCTACACGGTCAGCACCGCTGACTTTGCCGGCAATTTCTCGATCGGTGCCACATCAACATTCCAGCTGATTGTTGACTTCAATGAACCGATAGTTATCTCAGCCTCTCCAGATACTACAATTGGCGCAGTTGCAGCCAATGGTGGCAACTTTCAGGTTATCTTTTCTGAACGCATGCAGACTGCCGGCACACCACCGACCGCATATCTGGCTTCGACGACGCCTCTGAGCAAAGAAGCGCCCCTTAAATTTGTCAGCTGGTCTGACGATTACACAGCCAACTTCGTGGCAGAAAAGGCCATCGACGACAGTTTTGCGCCCGGAACCTACAGTTACATTATCGCCGGCGCAAGAGACTATGCCGGCAATATTGCCACCAGCACCGCTCATGGCGCATTCACCGTGCAGATTTACTCAAAGAAACCGGTCTTTAATGCCACTCTAACCACCCGCCAGCCTCTTATCAGCGGCAACACCGATCTGATTGACACACTTGTGGCGTATTTCAGTCCGAATGTTGCGCCGGGGGTTGCAACTCTGACCGTTACCTACAGTGATGGTCCCTATTCGACTCCTCACCAGCTGATGCTCTACGATGCCACCAATGTTCATGTTCGGACAATAAATCTTACTGCCAGCGGCAGCACAGGCATAGCTTCGGTTGACGCTGCGTTTTTCAATAATCCCGACCCGAACAGCTCCCCAATATTGCATCGCTTCACTGTTCTCGACAGTCTTGGCAACTACAGCGCCACTTCGACTCTTAATCTGGTCTATGACGCGATTGGACCAGACGTGAGCAGTCTTGTCATAACTAATGTCTCGCCCGCATCGATCAACCCCGTCTATTATCACAACCCGGCTCTGCACGGGAACCTGGTCGTAGCCGCGGAAACCAACGATGCCAGTGGCCCGGCCAGACTCCTGCTTGGTAATGGCGTAGCCACAAAAACCTGGCAGATGACTTCGTTAACCGGTGACAGTCGCTACAGTTATAGCATGACCGCCGCCGACAACAATGCAACCGCCATGCCAGACGGCACCTACGGCATGACGCTGGTTGACGGAGCCGGTAACTTCGCCACCGGTGTTGCATCAACTGCTGTTCTGGTCATCGACCGGGTGGCGCCGCTTCTGACCGCAACCCAGCTCAGCAATGGAACATATCTCAGTTCTGGCGCCGCCGGGTCCGCCACCTTCACCCTGACTTTCAATGAGGAACTCTATGCTCTTGCAACGCCAACACTGAGCATCGCCACAACCTCAGCCAGCATCGCCTGTGTCTGTACCAGTTTCTCAGGCAAAATCGCCACCTTCACAACTGCCATGAAAGTTACCAACGCACTGCCTCAGGGCGAATACACCTGGAAGATCAGGGCCACCGACCTGACCGGCAACGTCTTCGATGGTGCTTCCGGCACTGTTATGGTGCGATCGAGAGGCCCGGTCATAGCCTCGATCAGAACCGAATCGATGCAGGCAACCACTGCCAGCGGCAGCGAAACCCTTATCAACCAGCCTTTCAGCTTCATGGTCAACCCGGGAGTTTCTACGCTCTCCGTTCAACTTGGCGGCGCACCAGACGGGAACCCGAACCTTGTGCATCTGCATTACATGCTTGAAGGCAATGTAATCGCCTCTTATCCTCTGCCACTCGTCGGCAACGCAGCGACATTCTCCTGGAGTATCGCTCAGGGTCCGCAGCCGACACAGCCGACAACCTACAAAATGTTCCTGGTTGATACCAACGACGACTATTCTCTCGAACAGCTGCCCTGGCGCCTCGACAATGCCACTCCGACCGTTACGGGTCTAAGTCTCACCGGCGGCGAAAACGATGCTGCCAATTCAACCATCTACTTCAACCCGTTCCGACACCCGTTCATTAACACAAAATTTCAGGCACCCGCTGAAACTGAAGCGCCAAAACTGCGCATCAGGAGTTTGAACTCGACCGACACCTATGAACTCAGCCCAGCCGGGACCGGATTCTGGAGCACAAACTTCACCGGTGTCTACAGTCGCAGCACTCAGGCCGCCACCAGACTTCCTGACGGGCGTTACGATGTCGGCATGGTCGACCGCGCCGGCAATCTGGCCGCTTCTGGTTCAGAAAACCTTTACACGCTGATTATCGACACTCAGAACCCCGTGGTCAGCACCTATACGATGTATGTGGCCTCACAACCCGTCAGCTGGTTTGCCCCGAGTGCCGGCAACCTTGACATCTTCACAGTTACTGCCGAACCTCTGAGTGCTACAGGTGCCTTCTATCTCGAAATAACCAATGTTGTCGGCACCAGAATCAATCGCCTGCCATTGGTCGCTTCAGCCGGAGCACTTCTGGCAACCTGGAACGGCAGAAACGATCTTGGCAACCTCGTTGCAGACGGCGACTACACCTTCAGAGTATCCGATTATGCCGGAAACCTGGCCACTGCAGCCGCAAAACTCAGGGTTATCGCCAGCGAGTTCAAGGCTTCTTCAGTAACCCAGGTCAGTTCAACGTCTGCCAGAATCTGGTTCAACCAGGAATTAAAGAACTCTACGGTAAATGCAGCATCGCTGCGGGCAGACCCGGCGCTGACCTTCAATTCGGTAACGGTTGTCGAACCCATGGCAATTCTCTTTACCACCAGCCAGAAATTCGTGCACAACCAGACCTACCAGATTTTTGTCGCCAGCGAAACTTCAGGTGTCAGAAGCATCTACGGTGCGTCTCTATCGAGTGCAAGCAACCAGATTGCCTTCACGGCAGATGGCGAAGGCCCCGGCATTGTCAGTCATGACTTTTCTGGTCTCACCAGCCAGAAAGAATTCAAAATCGTTTTCAACGAAACTCTCGACAGCAGCAAAGCCGGAAACATTGCAGCCTACTCTCTGAAAAACTCAACCGGCGGCAGTATTGCGCTCACTCAGGCAGTCATGCTGACCGATCAGATAACAGTCAAGCTTACAGCCGCCGAGGACCTTGTCGAAAGCCAGGATTATACAATAACAGCCAGTGGCGTAGCCGACATATTCGGCAATACCGGAACCGGACTGCCCTACACTTTCCAGGGGCGCGATCTGACGCCTCCGGTTATCAAAGTATCGGCGTTTTCGAATCCGGCCAATGTTAACGACATCATCGTTCTGGCATCAACGAATGAACCTCTGAAGTCTGCTCCGGTTCTTTATGTCAGACATGGCAGCGCTTCAACCGTAAGCATCGGTATGCAGGCACGCACAGGCAATCAGTTGTTCATGGCTGGCGTTTCACTGAACTCAGCCAATGGCAGCACCGGTACGCTCACAGTAAGAGGCGAGGACGTTTCCGGCAATCAGGGCGCCGGTGAAGGAAGCTTTACCATTGCCTATGTCGCTGCCAATATCGCCGCTCAGATACTTTCTGCCGACGAAAACCTGAAACTGACATTTGCAGAAGACAGTTTGAAAGAAGACACAACCGTCAAGATTCTCAAGCACGAACTCTCTCACGACGCTTCTGACAATGGTCTGATCATGGCATCGATGCAGAAGGAACTTCGGGCAATCAGAGGCCTGCGTGCATCTATAGCCACTGGCCGTGAAGTTAAGAACAGTTCTGAACTGGTTCCAGTCTCTGCAGGCTACGAAATCAGCGTCGACGCCGGAAAAATAGGCAAGGGCTTCAGTATGGCGTTCAAACTTCCGGCAACTGCCACAACGGGTCTCGGACTGTTCAACCAGTCAGGGAGCAGCTGGAAATTCATCACTGCCGGCACAAGCGAAAATGCCTTCCCGGCACGGCTGACATCTTCTCAGATCGTTGCAGTCATGCGTGACGTCTCTGCTCCTAGAATCAGTCTTGACCAGGACATCGATCTGACTGAGCCGTTGCGCTCTGCCAGACCTGAATTCAAGGGGCAGATTGAAGAGTATGGTTCTGGCCTGAATCAAGCAGAAACCCTGGTTTCGATAAACGGTGGAGTGCCACAACCGGTTGCCGTGGATGCCACTGGGCGTTTTACCTTCAAACCCCTTGCCCCTCTGGCGAATGGTGAGCATGAGCTGGTGATCAGGGCGACAGACCAGACCGGTAACATGGCACAGACTGCGGCAATAAGATTCCAGGTAGCGCTGCCGCTGCAGATTGACCAGATCATGCAGTATCCCAATCCGGCAAGAAATCGTGGTTTCATCAGAATCAGCGCAAACAGTGGCTCTCTGACTGACGACCTGGTAAAAATCAGAATTTACGATACTGCCGGGCACAAGGTTGCAGCGCTCGGAAATGTCAGAGCGGTCAAAGAAAACTTTGCCGCCGGAGGCTCACGTTATCTCTATGACATTGCCTGGGATCTGCGCAACGAAGACGGGAAAACTGTTGCCAACGGTGTCTACATCGCCAGAATTGAAGTTCTTGACCCGCTTAATCCGGCAATAAAAGTTAAGAAAACCTGCAAACTGGCAGTATTGAGGTAAAATCATGCTTATACTGAAAACCAGAGACTTACTCAGAACTGCATTTTCTCTCATGATAGCAACTGCCGTCATGCTGCTTGGCTGTGGTGGTGGCGGTGGTGGCAGCGGCCGACAGATTCTTCCGGGCGAAAACCCTACCGGCCCGGTAATCATCACAGGAACCGGGACCGGGACCGGGACCGGCACTGGTACTGGAACTGGAACTGGAACCGGAACTGGAACTGGAACTGGTACCAGCATATCGGTTGAACAAAAGGTCAAAAATGCCTGGACCATAATGGATTCTGCCAACTGGGGCGGAGCCATCTCTAATTTCAGCGATATTCTCGGAGATTCCAGAGCGACCCAGGCCGAAAGACAGCAGGCATTCAACGGCCGAGGCTGGGCAAAAGCGAAGTATTACAAAACCATCGAAGGCCTGGAAGATTTCAAAAGTTCTGTTCAGATCGGCAATCAGAGTGCCGGCAGCTATCGTGAGTCACTGCTTGGATATGCTCTGGCATTGATTCAGGCCGGTGGTGACAGCAACATAAGAACTGCAACCACAATACTTTCCGACGATCTTGGACTTAAAGATCCTCTTTACAAGCTGACACTTGAACACACAATCATCGGTGTCAGCTCGCCTGAAGCGCATGCAATGTTCGCTTATGCGCTCTTCTGGCGAAATGACGCGGGCGATAACGCCGCAGCAAAAACCCAGATTCTACAGGCAAAATCAGAAGACAGCTCGACGACAGGCACAGTAAATCAGGTCTACATAACACTTAAAGCTGGTGGACTCGATATTTAGAACACATTGAATGGGAGTTCAGGTTCTAAAAACCGGGGGCGATTTAAAATCGCCCCCGGTAACTTTTAGGCAAAAAGCGTGCCAAATTTTCTAAAAAGCGTTTTTTTTATCAGAAATTCTGTTGTCTCTGCCGATGACTTTACTTGAATAGTCGAAAACTATCAGTTCCACCCGGAGGAACCATTAAATGGCAAACAAGAAGGCAAACAGAAAACTCAGCAGAATTCTCATCAGCAGTGTATTTTTCATATTTCTGCTGCTGGCGGCCTCGCCCGGCTGGGCTGATATTTCCAATGCTCAGGTCGTGATTTCTTCAGACCTGAATGGTGACGGTATTGCCGGCATTGGCGATACCCTGACCATTTCATGTCGTTCAACCACCACGAGCACAACCGGTGAATTTCCGTTTGTTTCTGCTCCGGCGATGGGTATCAGCAACCTGACACTGCCGCAACTTGCCGGCAGCCTTTACTCAGCCATCCTCACTGTTTCTCCGGGCAGCGTCGATGGCAATGTAACCTTTACTTTTGGTGACGATTCCAACTCTGCCCCCCAGAGAATTATCACTGTCGATAACCGCCGCCCTTCATCACAGTATGGTCCGACCGCTAACAGTGGCACCGGTAATGGCGGCGTTTTTAAACTCAATGATCCGCTACAGATCGATCTTCTTCTCAACAGCGCCGCCGACGGCGATTCGGTCTCAGCCAATCTGACCTCTCTAGGTCTCAGCGCCAACACAATTTTCCAGGCAAACGGTGCCAATGCTTTCCGGCTCAATCTTACCAGCATACCTACCGGCAAAGAAGGCACCCTGCAGACAATCGCCGTTACCGCCCTCGACAATGCCGGTAACGCAACCACCTGGAACACCGTTTCGGTAAGTTACGATACCATCGCGCCGGTTATCAAATCGGTCATTATCACCAACACTACCGCCAACAAACCCTATATCACCGCCGGCGATGCCATCAAGATTCAGGCAACCGTAAGTAATTTCGACAACGATACTCTCGTGGCCTCCAACACTTCCCTGTTCGGAAACAATCCCGTTACCCTGAACCGTGAAGCAGGCGGCGTAATCGGAAACGAAGCAGTATATGAAACCATCGTATACGTTACTGAAGCTGATCTGATCCAGAATTCCTTCATTTTCTTCGACGTGACCGCGACTGACGATGCTGGCAACAGCGTCAAAAAAACCTCGAACTCGCTGCGCATCGACAGTGTCCCGCCTGAATTTCAGGGCGACCTGGTCATGAAGATTTTCAGGAACGGCAACAACATCACCAATACCAACCGCACCGCTATCATCAATGATACTCTGCAGATCAGCGGTAACGTTGCCGCCGGCATGAAAGACATCATTCTGACCGTTGACCTCAGTGGTATCGGTGGCGTCAATAATCAGATCGTTCCCTTCTCCGATGGCTCAAGTGCGCCAAACCTTGGCACAACCACTTTCAGTCTTGATTACCCCGTATTTCAATACACCTCCGAAAATTCAACACCCAGAGCATTTACCGTAACAGCCAAAGATATCGCCGGCAACGTCATTACCCGCGTAACCCTGCCGGTTATCTATGTTGACAACCTGCCACCGACCATCAGCGGCGGCCTGGTTCAGAACATCAGCAGACCTGGTCAGCCTGCGAGATACGGCGATCAGATCGCCATCACCGCAACCGTCGGCAATATTGACAACGGCAGCGTCTGGGTCGACCTGAGAAAAATTGGTGGCGATGCCAGCAGCACCCTCAGCATTTCAGGCACTTCATACCGTGTAGATCATGTGGTCACTGACTCTCTGATCGGCGGAATCACCGATCAGTCATTGAATTTTGTCGTATACGCGGTAGATGATTCAGGCAATACCGTTCAGACGGTTACCAACGGTCTGAGCATCGACAACGAACCACCCCTGTTTCTGACCGCGACCTATACGGTCAACCCGGTTCTTTCAACCAGTCATCCGTATGTTAAGGTCGGCGACCGCCTTACTTTCAGGGCCCAGCTGGCAAGTTCAACCTCTTCAATTTATGACGGCCAGACCGTAAAAATTTACCTTAATGAACTTGGCCAGGCTAACCCGGTCGAAATGACCTATGTTGGCGGTTTTTATTCGACCAGCCTCGATGTTCCGGCCGGCAGTCTCAACTATGAACACTATTTCAGCCTGGTTGCAACTGACAATGCCGGCAATGAAAAGAGTGCCGTCGTGCAGGTCAAGATCGACAACGCCGTGCCTGAAGTCGGCCCGATGGGTGTAAACTTCCTGACTGACCTGGCTAAAACCGGTGCCATCAACGTCGGCGACCGCCTCGAATTTATCATTCCGGTAAATGACAAAGATGATGGTTACTGCGTTCTGGACCTCTCAATGATCGGCGGTAGCGCTACCACAATTCTGAACAACTACGACCCGACCCTGCGGCGCTACTATCATGTCCATGACTGCGCCTCGGCACCGGTTGAGAACCCGGGCTACGTTTTCAGAGCGATTGTCTATGACAAAGCCTTCAACACGATGAATTCTCTGTCCAGCACCTTTGAAGTCGACTGCCGGCTGCCGATCATTACAAGCTTTTCGACAACCGTCCAGGAACTCAAGGGAAAAGTCGGGGTCATCAATACCGGCGACAAGATTAAATTTACCGCTCTGGTCGATCTCAGCTCTCTCGATGGTGCCGTACCGGCAGTCAACCTGTCGATGCTTGGCGGTGCTTCGAATCAGCAACTCTACGACGATGGCGCCCATGGCGACGGTGGTGCCAACGATGGTGAATTCTCATACACCCACACTGTTCTTGAAGGCACAACCAACGGCGAAAACGTCACCTTTGTCCTGACCGTCACTGACAATGCCGGCAACCGCTCGACCATGTCGGCACCGACCTCATATCTGGTTGACAACCAATCTCTCGTCATCACCTCGGTTACCAACATTCAAAAGCAGGATACCAACGGTAACACCATCGTCGACCTCGACGGCCAGTATACAACCACTGCCACCTTCGCCACCGACACTGTTACACTGAAGGTCCTCATCACCGGTGCCAACAATGGAGCTCCCGCTTCGGTAACCGTCGACCTGACAAAATTCGGTTACAGCGAAGTCGCCAGCACCGTTCCCTGCATCATTACTCCGACCGGTTTCGAAGCTGAAGTGGTAATCGAGCCCAGACGCGGCAACACTAACAATGAAGAAGTGAAACTGGTGGTGAAGGTCTCCGATGAAAATGGCAATGAAACGGTCGGCCAGGCCATCAACGCCGTTAAAGTCGACAACCAGCCGCCGACCATCGAAGTTTACCCAATTACTTTCGTGCTTGATAACGGCAGACTGGGCGAAGCCAACCTTGGCGATGTCATTCAGATCAAGGTCAAAATGACAAAACACGATGGCATTCTGCCAATGATCGACTTTGTCAATCTCTATACCGATAATGGCCTGACACCGCCGAGTCCGACCCTTTTTCCGCCCAACATGACCGGCGGCAACGAATACACCTACAACTGGACAATCCCGGAAGGTCTTGGCACTCTGAGTTCGCTGGTAATAATTGCCCTCGATTCGTCAGGGAACATGGCCTACTCGAGCACTCTGCCGATCCGCTTCCTGTCAAAGACCCCGACTTTTGCAGGTTATCCGCAGACCAGAGCAGACCTGCTTGCCGATGCAAACCAGAACAACATCATCAACCCGGGTGACAGCGTCAAAATCACCTGTGTTCTCGATTCAATCTACAACATCAACAATGTTCCTCCGGCTGAAGTGCTGGTTGATATCAGAAGCCTTACCAACAGCAGCAGTGACGATTCACAGGCCAAATACTACGATGGCGACGCCAAAACCTGGTGGGTGCCGCTGACTTTTGTCAACAATGTCGGCTCTCCCTATGTCTACAGCGGCACATTTGTGGCCTCAGCAAGTCTATCCGGGGTCGACAACCCGGCCGTTTCGTTCAGTGCCAAGGTTCTGCACCCCGACACTCCAGCCATTACCATGGCCACAACCATTGTAACCAGCAATCCAGAACAGCCGGTCGGCATCGACACACAGGTTCCGGCAATTAAACTGGGAACTGTCCCCAAACTCTTTATCGCTGAAGAAAATGGCGATAACACGGCCTCCTATTCAGCCAACATCAATGACATTATCAGGGTCCAGGCCGAGATCGACCGCCTCACTGATCCGGGTTCCGTAAGCGTCGTCATCTACCAGACTGCTGGTGGTGAAGATGTATTCAAGGCTCCCATGTATCAGTTGATCGGCAGCAACATCTGGGAAGCCACCTTCGTGCTGGCTACCGGCACCAGAAATACCGGCGAACCTCTTGCTGAAGGTGAATGGCGCAAAATCAACGGTGCTGCAGTTACCATGCGCATTTTCATGTCTGACGACGCCGACAACCTCGCATCTTCTTCTCTTATCACGCCAAGCCCGGGCATCAGCTTTGACAATCACCCGCCGCAGATCAATAAAGGCACCAGTTTCCAGAGAGTATTTGCCATAAACAACTGGGCAGAACCCTGGGTAGCAAACGTCGGTAACGGCACCGCCTCAGACTCAATAGGCGTAATCGTTCAGCTCACAGAAACCGACGCGAGCAACAGAGCCTATATCGACCTTTCCCCTGTCGGAGCGACCTCGACCTATATGCTGCAGGCAGACGGCCAGTATTACAAAACTGTCGCCGGCGCCTATCCGACTCAGCAGTCAGCGCACTTTCCGCTGCAGGACGGCAGCATCGACCTTGCCACACCGACATTCAAAATCTATGTGGTCGACAAAGCCGGTAACCGTGATTATGTCGAAGATATTTACAACCAGCTCGCAGTCGACAGTCGCAGACCAGAAGTAACTTATGCCTCTTATGACGGTCGCGTTCTGAGTATCTGGTTCTCTGAACAGATCAATCCGGCAACCTTTGACATCAGTTACGTCAGACTGGGCTACAAAGCCGACCATACCGACGTTCAGCTGTCGCTGAATGCCGCGGTTCAACTCGACCCGGCCAATGACCTTCTGTTTACAGATGTAGACAGCAACATGATGTCAATTCAGCTGGCCTCGCAGACCAAGAGTGTCATAGCCGACTGGGGCAAACGCACACTCTATCTGTCAGTAGCCACCAACAACAATCAGAATCCGACCGACAACACTACACCGATTGCCAAAGACGTTGCCGGCAACTGGCTCAGACCGGTTTCTCGCAACATCACTCTGACCACAGTCGATGTACCCACCGATTACACTGTCAGACCGAAGCTGACTGGCGGGCGTTATGTTGCCAACCTTACCGACGCTGAAAGACGTTCTCTGTATATTGAATTCGACAAAGATGTCGACCCGACAACCCTTACCGCAGTTTCACTCAGACAGCTGGCAATCTGGTATAACAAGGGCTCTAACAACGAAACCTGGGCCAATGCCTATCGTTTTAACACCCAGGCCGTCGACACCTTCAACCCGAATGACGTTCAGAACACGAGCAGGGTTCTCAGAATCGAGCTTTCAGAAGAAGCCCAGGACTGGATTGCTCTTAAATATGGCCGCCTCGGCAGCCAGTTTCATCTGCAGGTCAACGGCACCGACCTTGAACCGCCGCCCTACCCGACCACCAGCCCGACTCTTATCAGAGACTTCGAAGGCAACAGTATCATGCCGATTCTGCCGGTCAACGCCGTGACCGCAAATCTGACCCCGCTGAACACGCCTTTCCAGATCAGCTCGAACATCATGCTCGACCTCTCCGGTGCCACACCAATACTGACGATCAACATGCAAAACAACCGCAAAGCAAGGCTTTTCGATGATCCATACAGCGAAAGCACTCTTGCTCTCAGCAGAACCATGCCGGTTGATCTGTCAAGAGTCTACATCTATGAAAAGAGCGACACCAACACCGGCCGCTCGATTTCTCTGGGCAGCTCAAGCAATGTTAATCCCATGGTCAAGTGGACCGGAAGCAACAGCTACACCGAGCTGAATACCCGCTACGCTTCAACGACCGTAAGAATTCCGCTGACCGCCGAAGCTCTCAAAACCATGCTCAGCTGGGGCACCAGCGAATTCTACCTTGCCTGTTCGACCAACGCCTTCAAAGACATGTGGGGCAACAACAGCGAAATTTACCCCGGCACCAGCGGCACCGCCGCCAAATTAACTACAATCACACCGGTAGGCTACACTCCGGCCAGAATTCACACTGTGGCGATCACTCCGGTCAAAGCCGATTCTGCTCTGTTCAAGGGGCAGCCCATCGATGGCTTCTTCTACGAAGTCGCTTTTGACACTGCCACTCTCGCTGCCGATGTCAGAGTGCCGATCGCCCGTAACATTCAGCCGACCATCGAACTCTTCAGACAGGGAACTGATGAAAAGATCGATACTGGCCGCTTTGTCAGCTGGCTCGACCACAATCAGGGCGGTGTGACCCGCACAGCAATTCAGTTTGCCAATACCGGTCTGCCGCAGGACGGCAACTTCCAGCGCGTTCCGGTCTACGTAAAAGTTTCTGGTTTCACCGATATCTTCAACGTCAATTCTCCCTTGCAATGGGGCACTGCTTCTGCAGCTTTTGACCTCAGTAAAAAGGTCGAAGGCAGCGCTTATCAGTATGGCTTTATCCAGACAGCCAGTTACCCGATGGTATTCGACAACGCCGCACCCTTTGCCATCAATGCCTCTTCGCCGGCGACCATCGGTGTCACCGGTGCCGGCAATCTGCGGGTCAAAGTATCATTCAACGAAGCCATGGATCAGACCAATACCAGCTTTGCCAGACCTACTCTCAGACTGGTTCAGGGCGCCAATACGGTCATGAGCTTCAGCTGGAGCGGCTGGGTAGGTTCTGCCACCGCTGAATTCATTAACTCCAACCCGTTTGATGCGAGCACAACTCAGGGCGAATGTTACTATGCCATAACCGGTGGTTATGATGAAGCCGGCAACAAAGGTGCCGATGTCACTCTGCCAACCGTAATCAACATTCACTCAAAAGGCCCGAACGTCAGGGCTTACAGAGTTCAGACACTTCAGTCTACCGTTGCCAACTTTGCCGATGACTTTGTCTACAACCAGCCATACAGCCCCGATGTCAGCTCTGATTACAGTAACCCGACCAATCTGCCGGGTATTGCCACCATCAGCATCGAATTCGATACCCTGCCGAGAGATGCTACCGGATGGCTGAGGATCTACACCAGCGACGGCAGCCAGCTGGTCGCCAGTCTCACCGCGAAACCATCTTCTTCAGGCGCAGCCTGGGAATCAGTATGGAATGGAACCAAAGCAGACGGGCAGCTTATCGTTTCCGAAGTTCCGATTACCTACGAGCTGAGATTCTACGATCTGGCCGGTAACGAAGGCAGTCGCCGCGGCACCCTCGTTTATGACCGCAGGGCTCCCAGAGTCTCTGAATGGCAGTTCACCAACCTCAAAGTTCTCAACAACCGGGCCTACTTCAGCCCGATCGTATCGAGTGTCGCCAAAATCAATGTGATTACCGGTGATATCGGCCAGGGTATGAAAATGCGCCTGACCAAAGCCGGCGAGCGCCGAAACACCTATGTGATGAGCAGTTACTCAAGCTCCGGCTACACCATCAACTTTGATGGCAAAAGCTCTGATTCAGTTGCCGCAAACCTCTCAGGCCATTACGAAGTCAGCCTGGTCGACCTTGCCGGTAATCTGGGGGTTCCTCTCACCACCGCCAGCAAAGCAACTGCGACCCTGGTGATTGACCGCGACGTGCCGGTTCTCGAAAGAATCACCATGATCAAGGTCAACAAGGGCACTAACGTCTCGCCTGACAATGTCTCGGTTACCAGATTCAATTCACGTAAAAATGACCTGCGCATCGAAGTTGTCGAAGGTACTTACCTCACTGAACCGCTGGCATCAGGCACAGCCCTCGTGAAAATCATGTCAGGTTCAACCCTCATTCGTGAGCTGGTTACACAGCAGGTCGATGTTCTCTCACCTCTGTTCGCCATCTGGGATGGCAATGACGACAAAGGCCAGGCAGTCAACGACGGCACCTACGTGGTCAAAGTCACCGATCTGGCCGGCAACGTCGCAGCCCTCACTACCGAGGTAACAGTTGTAAAATCGGTATTCAAGCTTGAAAGCGTCGCTCAGATCGGGCTTAACGGCATTCGTATGACCTTCAGCCACGACGTTCTTGCAAGCACCGCCGAGGGAAATGTCTACGCAATCTCGCCGGTTTCGCCGGCCGGACTGGCAATATCCGGCGCCAAAGTCAGCGCGACCAATCCGAGAGTCGTCACTGCCTCTCTGACTCCGGTCCTCGGCAGTGCCCAGAACGGAACGCTCTATACCGTAACCGTGACGCCTCTTGCCGTGTTCAGCGTTGACGGTGACGACATAACCGCCGGCAACAACCAGCAAAGCTTCACAGCCGACACCCGCGGGCCGGTTATCAGCGCTATTACCTACGATGGCATTACCGCTCAGAATAAATTCAACGTGGTATTCGATGAACAGCTCGAAACCAGCAGCGCCATCAATCCGCAGAACTATGTTCTGACAGTTGGCACTACTACGATCCAGATTGACAATGCCAGCATCAGAGCCGACCTCAAGTCGGTTGTTCTGACAGCAGCCAAAGATATCAGCGAGGGAAATACCTACAGCCTGACGGTAACCAACGTCAAAGATCTGATCGGTAACAGCAGCAACAATTCGATTTCGTTCGAAGGCCGTGACGTAACGCCTCCGGCGCTCACAATCACTGCATTCAGCAACCCGGCCAATGAATTCGATGTAGTTGTGGTTGTAAGAGCCAACGAGGATATTTCGGGGCAGCCCTCTGCGACAATAACCCAGAGTGGCGGCACTTCTGTCGCACTGCTTCTCAATTCCGGCTCTGATCTGCGCATGTTCATCGGTGGCGCTCACCTTGACCGCAACTACCCCGGGGTAGCGACAATCAAGGTCACTGCCAAAGACATTTCGCAGAACACTGGAACAGCCAACCTCAGCTTTACCACTGCCTTCGTGAACGCTTCGATGCGGGCTGCTGTAAAATCAGGTGACGGCAACGTCGAAGCGGTTTTCGAACCAGGAACTCTCAACAAGGATACTCTGGTATTGATCATACCTGAAAAACTCAGCAAAACCGCCAATGCCTCGCTTAGAGGCAGCCAGATAATGCCGAGCGCCCTTGCCGGAATGACTCAGAACCAGCTCAATTCAATCAAAGCCAGCATGGTTGCTTCTGACAGGGCAGCCGAAGAACTTGAACCGGTTGGCCAGGCCTACAGTCTGGTAATCCCTTCAGGGCGTCTGCAGGGTTCGGTTGCAATGAGCATGAAGGCTGAACCTCAGGCACTCAACGGCGCTGCCCTCTACCACAATGACGGCTCAGGCTGGAAAAGAGTTGAACATTCGGCTGAAAATGGTAATCTGCACTTCTCAGCCGCCGCTGCCGGCACCTTTGCCCTGATGCGTGACATCAGAGCACCCCGTGCCAGCATGCTCAGCGATGTTATCTCGGCACCGGTGCGCGAAAGCCGGCCGGTATTCACCTGGTCGATCGAAGAATTTGCCTCGGGCATTGCACCAGAAACAGCCATGGCAGTTCTTAACGGCAGAAAATACCCGGTCATGCTCGATGAAACCGCCACCATTGCCCGCTTCGCAATGATTGACGATCTGATATCGGGCGAACACAGCATCAGTCTGCAGATCGCAGACAAAGCCGGCAACCTGAATGTTCTTCCGGCCCTGAGATTTGTGGCGCAACCGCCGCTCAAGATTCACGAAGTCGTGCAGTTCCCGAACCCGGCCCGCAACCGTGTAAGTCTGAGAATCAGCACTAACCGTAACGAGGTTGACGCTGAAGAAATCAGGGTAAAAATCTACGACACCGCCGGACATCTGGTGGCCGCCACCAACGATCTGACCATGCGCCAGAGCAACAATGGCGCCGGCAAAGTCGTTCAGGATGTCGTCTGGGATCTTAGAAACAAAGATGGCAGGGCAGTGGCCAACGGCGTCTACTTTGCCAGAATCGAAGTCAGAGATCCCGATAACTACGAGAAAAAGACCCGTTACACACACAAGATCGCGGTGCTGAGATGAGGTTTAGAACGAAAGGCGAGATTCCCGCCTGTATCCTCTGGGGCATAAACGCGGGAATGACGTGGATTACGCAAGTGTAATGAAATCTGCTGGGCAGACTGGAGATAGAAATATGAACAAAAGAATGATCGTGCTGGTTGCAATATTATCCATCATAATGATTGCCAGCGGCTGCGGCAGCGGTGGTGGCAGTGGCAGATACACCATTCCGCCCGAAATACCAACTCCTGGAACCGGAGGTGGCGGTGGCGGCGGTGGCGGAACCGGTGAAACCGATATCGACGCGCTGATACTGTCAGGTTGGGAAGACTTCAAATATGGTGCTTACAGCAGTGCCATCAATAAATTCAATCAGGCCCTGACCTCGACAGCGATATCGAATACCCAGAAAATTGAAGCTTACAATGGTCTTGGCTGGTCTTTGACCAGATCAACGGGTGTAGAATCGGGTTTTTCTGCCTTCTCTCAGGCGGCTACCACCAACAACGAATCGAGAGTCGGGCTGGCAGCGGCATTGATTCAGCGCGGTCAGAAAGATGGCTTCGCCCAAGCAGTCAAACTTCTTGAAGAAGTCGGCCTGCGGGAAAATTCGACAACCTTCAGCGCCAAAAACCCGATCGGGGTTAGTAATGCCGAAGCGCACGCCATGCTTGCCTGGTGCTACTTCTGGACAGGAGACACTGCCAGAGCCGCTACCAAGATCAATTTTGCACGCAGCATCGAACAGTCCAACGACAGTTCGGTGACCCAGATCTACAATTCTCTTGTCGCTCTCGGGCTGAAGTTTAACAACTGAACCACACACACGATTTTTGCCGGCCCCTGCATCAGATGCAGGGGCCGGCAACGTTTTTAGAGCATAACCGCGAGGACAACGAAGAAAAATACTTTGTCTTCAGAAAAAATTCAAAAAAAATTCGTTCACAAAATCAACTTCTCTGCCGAAAGGATAGATAACCAGTTCTATCGACTTGTAAGGGGAAACAATATGAAAAAGGTTTTAAAAACCCTCTTCCTGGTGGCTCTCAGTCTGGGCACCATGGGTACCGCCTTCGCCGAATCAGCCGGCCAGGCAGGTGCATATCTCAAGATGGGTGTTGGCGCCAGAGCGCTCGGCATGGGCAGTGCATTCACCGCCCTGGCTGACGACTCGACCGCCTCATTCTGGAATCCGGCCGGTCTCGCCCGCCTGCAGAAAAACGAAGCTTCGTTCATGCATGCCGACCTGACCATGGACCGCGAATACAACTTCTTCAACTACGCCCATATCCTCAAGGATAAAGACGGAAAGAGCAAAGGCGTTGTCGCCCTTTCACACATGAGTTTCGGCGTTGACGGCATTCCCGAAACCCGCCTGGCTACATTGGTTAACAATGCAGATGGAACCACCAGCCCGGCAACCAACAATGAGCCGGCGACCCGACCCGACCAGTCGTACACTCTGGGTGAAAACGTCTACATTTTCGGCTATTTCAAAGACAGCGAAAAGAACACCTTCGGTTCTTACGCCCGCCGACTTTCTGACAAATTTTATGGCGGCGTCAACGTCAAATACCTGAAACAGGAACTGTTCACCAACTCTGCCAGCACCTGGGGTCTCGATTTCGGCTTCATGTATGAAAGCAGTGAAAAGACCACTATCGGTCTTACTTTCAGAGACCTTGGCGAGAACATGGACTGGGACACTGCCTCTGGTCATTCAGACAAAATTCCGACCACCACAACTATCGGTATCGCCCACAAAGCCAACGAAAAGCTGACCCTGGCCGCTGACATCAACAAAGTTCAGGACATGGACGCCAAACTGTTCGCCGGTGCTGAATGGTGGCTGCAGGATTATGCTGCACTGCGGCTCGGCTCACATGACGGCGATCTCACCCTCGGTGCCAGCTTCAAGCTCGACACCTGGCGCTTCGACTATTCATTCGCCGATGAAACTCTCGGTGACGCGCACCGCATCTCTGCTTCGAAACAATTCTGACGTTTTACTCATAACCCCGTTACAAGCCCTCGTCTTTCTCTTGCATTCAAGAGAAAGATGAGGTAGTTTTAGAGCCTTAACGGAAATTAATGCCGGGAGGAACAAAATCAGCATGGAAATCAAAATTGATTTAAGACCAAAGGGAAACAACATCACTCTGGTTGTATTACGCGGCGAAATAGGCACCGAAACAGTCAATCAGCTCAAAGACAAAATGGAAGCCATAGTCAACGAAGGCAAGAACCGTCTGGTAATGGACTTTAGCGATGTCAGCTACCTTAACAGCATGGGTCTCGGAGTAATCGCGGGTACCCTCAAGAGAGTCAAAAAAGAAAACGGCGACTTAAAGCTTTTGAATCTTTCTCCCGCGGTCAGAGAATTGCTTGAACTGACCAGACTGACCAAGGTTTTCGAAATTTTCGATTCTGAAGAAAGCGCTATCAAAAGCTTCAGTTAAGCCTCTGATTCCCTGTCAGAAAAAACCCGCACCTTGCTGAACAGAAAAAATAATTTTCCTTCAATAACCGGTTCGACCAAGGTATTTGGCCTGATCGGCAATCCGGTTTCCCATTCCCTCAGCCCGAAATTCTGGAACGCCGCCCTGGCGGCCACAGGAATCGACGCGGTTTATCTTGCGTTTGAGGTTGCTGAGGCCGAGACAACCGCCGCGCTGGCCGGGCTCTCATCTCTAAATGTCTGTGGCATCAATGTTACCAGACCTCTCAAACAGCAGGCCAGCTCTTTTTGCCGGCTGCTGCACGAACCGGCGCGGTCGACCGGTGTCGTCAACACCATAAAATTCGGAAAAATCGGCGGTGAAGGCTGGAACACCGACGTAACTGGCCTGCAACGTATTCTGGCCCGTATCCATAAGGCATCAGGCTGTATAACCATCCTGGGAAGCGGAGCTTCTTCCGTTACCGCGCTCTGGGCATTGAAATCAGGCCAGCCGCGAAAAATTTTTCAGATAGCCAGAAAGTTTTCTGAACAATACGGGTACCAGATCAGTGACGATTTTATCAAAAATAAGCACTGCCCTGCCGATATGGCAATTACCAGGCTTGCCTGGAATAATAAAAACTTTGCGTATGCGCTTGAAGAATCTGATATAATCATCAACACTACCCCACTGGGATGGTCCTCCGAAGATTACATTCCCGAATTCGACAAACATCTCGACAAAGGAAAAGTTTTCATCGACTTCAACTATGCACCGGACTCAAAGCTGGTTGCATCAGCCAGGAACCGGGGTTGCGTTGTGATTGACGGGCGTGAACTGCTGTTTGAGCAGGGCATTGAATCATTCAGCCTGCTGACCGGCAGAGAAGCTCCGGCAGATGTTATCAGAAGCTGTATCTATTCCTGATCATGTTATTCTTGATAATCACGACAATTTGAGGCATTATTTCTGGTAAAGAAATAAGGAAGGAACTGCAGAAATGAATCAATCTCTGCCTGCACAGCCAGGAGCACCAGCAGGGGCCGGCGCCGGCGCCCCACCAGGTCCACCCACCCCAAAATCTGCGGCTGCAACTTCGATTCTTTCCAAGAAAATGCGCCTTGGCGATGCGCTTATTTCCGAAGGTCTGATCAATGAAGAACAGCTGCAGCAGGCACTCGCTCTCCAGAAAAAGAGCGGGAAGCGCCTTGGTGCAGTTCTTGTCGAAATGCATCTGGTCACTGAACAGGATATCGTTCAGATCCTGTCGAAACAGCTGCGCATCCCATTCATCGACCTGTCAAACTACCTGATCGACCCGGTTATCGCAAAACTGGTGCCTGAGCATATTGCCAAGCGCCACATGCTGATTCCGATCAACAAGGTCGGCAACAAGCTCACCGTTGCCATGGTCGACCCGCTCAACATTATCGCAATCGATGATATCCAGCTGATGACCGGCCTGATGGTAAAACCGGTCGTCGCTACCCATACCGACATCAACAAAGCCCTCCAGGATGCCTACGGTGCCGTCGCCCAGCAGGACAAACTGATGGACGACCTCGAAGATATCGGCCATACCGACGACGAAGACCTCGACGGTCTTGGCGAACTTGGCGAAAACGATGCACCGATTATCCGTCTCTGCAACCTGGTTATTTCTCAGGCCGTACAGAACGGGGTTTCGGATATTCATATCGAGCCGTTCGAAAAGGAACTGCGCATCAGATACCGCCAGGACGGCATGATGTTCACTGCGATGAACCCGCCGAAAAAGGCTACTGCGGCGATCACTTCGCGTATCAAGATCATGTCGTCTCTGAACATCGCTGAAAAGCGTCTGCCGCAGGACGGCCGCATCAAGATCAAAGTCGCCAACCGCATGATCGACCTTCGCGTTTCGGTTCTGCCGGTTATCTGGGGCGAAAAGATCGTTATGCGTATTCTTGACCAGACCTCACTGAAGGTCAACCTCGAAGACCTCGGTTTCGAGCCCAAAACCCTCGAACGCTTCAAGGGAGGCATCGCCTCACCATACGGCATCATTCTGGTTACCGGCCCGACAGGTTCTGGTAAAACCACAACTCTTTATTCGGCGCTTACGTCGGTCAACTCGATCGACACCAACGTTATGACCGCCGAAGACCCGGTCGAATACATGCTGCACGGCGTCAATCAGGTGCAGTGCAAACCCGAAATCGGCTTGACGTTTGCCGCAGCCCTGCGCTCGTTCCTGCGCCAGGATCCGGATGTAATCATGGTCGGCGAAATTCGCGACTTTGAAACTGCCGAAATCGCCATCAAGGCATCGATGACAGGCCATCTGGTTCTTTCGACCCTGCACACCAACGACGCTCCGGGTACAATCGGCCGTATCGTCAACATGGGTATCGAACCTTTCATGGTTACCACCTCGGTAATTCTGGTTCAGGCCCAGCGTCTCGTGCGCAAAATCTGCAAAGACTGCAAATTCGAAATCAAGCCAAGGGCTGAACAGATCAGTCAGTTTGGCATTACTCCCGAATTGATTCGCCGTATCGATCTGCCACACATCAATGAAAAGAACATGTTGTTCTACAAGGGCAAAGGCTGCGAATCGTGCAACAACTCGGGCAGCCGCGGCCGTATCGGCGTATACGAAGTAATGATGATGTCTGAACGTCTCAGAGACATCATTCTCAACGGTGGCTCGACCGATGACATCAGACGCCAGGCGATTGAAGAAGGCATGCTGTCATTGCGCGAATCGGCTCTGCGCAAAGCTCTTACCGGCATGACATCACTTGAAGAAGTAGTTCGCGTCACCATGGGTGAACACTGATAAATATACAACAGACAATTAACTAAGGAGTGCGGCGATGTTTGTCCTGAACGATCTGCTGAATCTGGTCATTGAAAATGGCGCATCCGACCTTCACATTACGGTAGGCACCCCGCCGGTAATCCGTGTTGACGGTGAACTCATACAGACCGACCTTGATGTTCTCACCCCCATGGACACAAGATCGCTGATCTATAATATGCTGACCGCCGAACAGCAGAAAGAATTCGAAGAAAATTTCGAACTCGATCTTTCATACTCTGTTCACGGTTTTGGCCGCTTCCGCGTTAACGTCTACAAACAGAGAGGCTGCATCGGCGCCGCATTCCGAATTATTCCGACCAAGATTCCGACGCTTGAAGAACTTCGTCTGCCTGAAAAGCTTCGCGATTTCACCCGCATGCGCAAGGGTCTGGTTCTGTTCACCGGCCCCACCGGCTCAGGTAAATCGACCTCGCTGGCCTGTCTGATCAACATCATCAACGAAACCAGACGCTGCCACATCATGACCATCGAAGACCCGATCGAATACCTGCATTACCATAAGCGTTCGGTCGTCAACCAGCGCGAACTGCACATCGACACCAAGTCTTTCGACGAAGCCCTCAGACGCGTTCTTCGCGAAGACCCCGACGTCATTCTCGTCGGCGAAATGCGCGACCTTGAAACGGTCTCTGCCGCCTGCACCATGGCTGAAACCGGCCATCTGGTTTTCGGCACCCTGCACACCACAGACGCCGCCCAGACAATCAACCGTATTATCGATATGTTCCCGCCGCACCAGCAGGGCCAGATCCGCTCGCAGCTCTCTTTCGTTCTGCGGGCTGTCGTCGCCCAGCAGCTGCTGCCGGTCGCCAGCGGCAAAGGCCGTGTCGTCTGCAACGAAATTCTCGTCGGCAACCCGGCGGTTGCCAACTGTATCCGCGAACAGAAGATTTCCGGCCTCTACACAGTAATGCAGACCAGCCATGAAGAAGGCATGCTGACTTTCGAAATGTCATTGCGCGACCTGTATCTGCGCGGCGATATCACCCTCGAAGAAGCCATGGTACATACCATGCACCCGAAGGAACTCGAAAGAATGCTCAAGAGCGCCTGACCTTGCCCCCGTGGTGGCGCTTTAAAAACCGCTGGCGCGGCCGGCGTAATGTTATGCTGAGCCTTATACCCGCCTTGTTTTTTGGCAGTCCGGGTCATCATGCAGTATCTGCTGTTGGCCCACTTGAACCTGATATGGTCGAGAAAAATCTGTGAGCCTGGCTGTCGGTCTGTTGCCCGTTCTTTTTTTGATCAGGCTTTTACAGGTTTTTCTTAATTTTCCGGCCGAATTCGGCGGGCTGTTCCGGCCAGAACCATTCGCAAATGCTTATGCTCAGCCCCTGCTTCTGTTTGCTGCCGCAATAATTCTGTTCAATGCCGTCGCAGTGTTGAAAAGGGTCACCCGGCCCGTGCAAAAATGTTTTACCGGCTTTCTGGCATTCAATTACCTGCTCATCGCCCTTTTTCACAACAAGGTTGGCCAACGCAGCTTTCTCTGCGAAATCATCGACGATAATCTGCAAAGTGACGAACTTTTCGGATTATATGCAATGGATTTCCTTTTTCAGGCACCATATTACTGCTGGGGCCTGCTCTGGATAGCCTTTTGCGCCGGTATTCTCAACCATAAAAATCGCCTGTATCTACTTCCGGCCTGTATTGTTCCGGCACTTTTGCCAATCAGGCTGAGCAACGATGTGTTCCCGGCTATTGCGGCCCTGACAATGGCAACTGCCACCACGGTCGGAATTTTTATCGGCAGCAGGCGCTCTGCGGCCGGCATCATGTATTTCTGGTGTGGCGGACTGATGCTGGTTTTCGCCTGGATGAACAGCAATGCCGCCATTTATCGTAATTCGTGGTTTTCGGCCCTGATTCTGGCGCTGATTGTCTGGGTTCCCGGCATCCTGTTCAACGAAGTCGCCAGACAAAAAAACGCCGAAGATATCAGGGGCTTGAGCTGGCTGATACCAGCGGTTTGTGGCATGACCTGGCTGGTAACCCTGACCAACGTCCCTCTAGGGCACAACCTTTTCAATCTCTGGTTCAGTATCTTTTCTTTGCAGTTTGCAGCCTGGTCGGCTGTCGCCATTTCAATAACCGCAACAGCAGCGTTTCTTGCAAACCGTATTCTGAATATATCAGCCAGAAAAGTTTATTTGATGCTGGCGACGCTGATTTCGGGCTTTTATCTTCTCGATTGTCTGGTGATGTATAAAACCGGTCTGCGGCCTGATCTTGACACGGCTTTATGGGTTGCCGGCCTCGACAATATAACAAGCCTGACCAGCACCATCACTTCACTCAACCCGGCCAGGGAAATATTGTTGCCCGTCATCCTGTTTACCGGCGTTTTTTTGTCTGCGAAGCGGTTTTCGTGCCTGCGCTTCGCCTCAGACAACTTTAAAGCACTGCTGACAGTTGCCCTTTCGGCTGCCCTTTTTTATCAAATTTTTACCGGCATGCCGGGCGGCCTGTTCAAGGACCCGCTGCTCAACCTTCTTTCGTCAGTGCAGGCCGGTGTTTTAACGCGAAGCGGAAACACAAGTTCCAAAGAGCTTTCAGACGGTTTTGCCGGGATCGGAGTCAATATAACCGCCTCTGCTGGAACCAGTGCCTTAAGACAATCCGGTAAAAAAAACCTGATTCTGGTGATGCTCGAATCAACGAGCAATCAATATGTATCTTTATTCGGGCATTCTGAAAAAACCTGGCCACGGCTCGAAAAATACCGCGACCGCATGGAAATCTTTCCATTTTTCTTTTCATGTTTTCCTGATTCTTCCAATGCCGACTTCAGCGTCATGTCCGGGCTTTATCCCCCTGATTACCAGCTGTTAAGGCAAAACCAGGCAATACCAGTAAAACTTCTTGCCGACCACCTGCACGCTGCCGGCTATGACTGCAGTCTGTTCTTTTCGGGCTTTCTCGGCGACACCGGCCTTTCGGCTTTTTACCGAACCCGCGGCTTCGACCGCATATACGATGCCGGTAACATGCCCGAAGCCGGAAGGAACGAGAGCTGGCTCTGGGGCGTCAGAGAAGAACATGTGACCAGTCAGATCAAAAAACTGCTTGGGCAGCTTGCCGCAAAACCAGACAAGCCTTTTTTCATCTATTACCGCATGCTTTTTCCGCACGCCCCTTTCCAGAGTATATCTGGAGACCCGCCCGTATTCGATGAAGAGGGGCACCAGCACGGAAATCTGGTCGGCAGATTCAAGAACTGCCTGCTTTATCAGGATGCCCAGATCGCCGGCCTTCTTGAACACCTTGACTCAGCCGGAATTGCAAGCTCAACCGTCGTCATGCTGGTCGCCGATCATGGTACCATGCTTGGCGAAACCGGTCGACTCGGCCACGGCTGGAACCTGGACCCGCTGCTGACAAATGTTCCGATGGTCATTATCAGACCGCAGGCGGAGGGAATGAAGGTGAACCTCAACCCGGGAATGCAGGCAGACATTCTCCCTACCGCTCTTGGCCTGACCATGAACAGCGCATACAAACTGGTCCCCTGCCAGGGCAGAGACCTGCTCAGCCAGCAGGAACCTACGCCAGATGGGCAGTCGCGGCGCATTTTCCTGACGTCGATGACTCAAACGGCAATTGTCGAAGACAACCGCTATTACTGGTTTTCGGAAGACAGAAACAGAACACCACACGCCTTCAGCTTCAATTATGAAAATGGTCGAACCGTTTTCAGACCTCTGCCGGCAGCTGATCAAAGCGATTACAGTCGGCTGCGTGCGCTGTGCGACACCTTTGTTGACCTGCAGAGGCAACTGCTGCAGAATCTGCATATTTTGAAAGATTTTAATTGAGCGCGTCCGGTTGCCTGGAGCCTCAAGATAAGGTAGATTGCGATAATGCCTGACTTTATCAAGAACATACCGAAAGCAATCAAAGAGATTCAGCCCATGGCCGCGGCCGCTCTTGTCGGTTTGTTCTGCGTCAGGCTTCTGACTCTGGTTCTTAACCTTGACACCCAGCTGGGCGAGTTGTGGCGACCGCGTCTGGAAGAGCCTGCGTGGGGCGGCTGGCTGATTGCCGCAATTATTGCCGCCGCGTTTTATTTTATGCAGAGCGGTTTCGCGCAGATTTCAGAGGGGCTGCAGAAGAGCTTTCTGATTTACCAGGCATCGGCCTATCTGACACTGGCGCTTTTCAACAACCGCGTCGATCACCGCACTTATCTCTACCAGCTGTTTGACGGCAGGCTCGACAATGATGGACTGACCAGTCTGCTGACCATGGATTTTCTTTTCCAGGCGCCTGGAATATTCTGGGGGCTGTGTTTTTTTGTCATATCGTTGCTGGCAGCACGAAAAATGCAGAAAATGGCCTTTCTGCCATGGTTCTGGTGCCTGCCCTTTCTCTTTTTTGATTATTTTCAGAACAACCTGATTGTGGTTTTTTTCGCCGCGACCACACTGGCCGGCCTGGTTGCAGGGCGCCGTAAATGCCAACAGTCGGCGGGCAGGGATTTTCTTCTGCAGGGTGCAATTCTTGGGGTGATGATCATCTGGCTCAGCGACAACCAGATTATCTATCGGGCATCATGGCTGTCAGCAGTGGTTCTTTTCCCGGTCTGCTGGCTGCCAGGTCTCTGGCTCATACACAGCTGCGACCGGTCCGGGCATACTGCCGCCAGTCGCATGGCCTGGTTTGTTCCGGTTTTTTCAGGGGGACTTCTCAGTCAGGTGTTGTTCAACGCCCCCCTCGGAAAAAGCTTTTTCAATTTCTGGTTCATTTTTGCGTCATTCAGTCACGCGGCTGGCACCCTGACATTTCTGATTCTTGCCATCAGCCTCAGTCTGATTGCCGGGGCAGTGCGAAAGAACCTGCAAAAGCCGGTTTTTCTGGCTTCAATTGCGGTTATTTTCTGTATCTACAGCATCGATGCCATTCTGCTTTATCGCAACGGCATGCACTTTTCGGTCGCGGCGCTTTCATGGGTATTGAGCCTTGCCAATCCGACAAGTCTGCTTAAAACTGCAGGTGCCATGCTAGATCTGCGAATCGTGCTTTTCGCTCTGGCGCTGCCTGCAGTTGTGATGGTGCATCTCCGCATCAGAAGAGGTCGCCACAACGGGCAAGAACGTGGTTTTTCTGCAACCATGGCTTATCTCATAGTCTGTTCACTGTTTTCATTTATCGGTTACCAGTCAGTCACCGATGTGCCAGCGATTCTGCGCGATCCGGCCGGCAACTTTCTTGCCTCGGTACCGCTGCCGGATTTTATTGCGCCGCCACGGCCTTCATTTACAGAGTTGCAGCGAACTATGGAAGAGCTCAACGTCTCTCTGCTTACGGCAAAAGCCCGAACAGAGAATCGCCAACTGTCTGAAAACAGGCGCAATATCATTCTGGTGACTCTTGAATCCACATCAAACGCCTATCTTTCTCTTTTCGGGTATGAACACCGCACATGGCCCGAGCTCGACCGCTTGAAAAACCGTATGGAAATTTTTCCGTTCATTTTTGCCGGGTTTCCTGAATCTTCAAACGCAGATTTTTCGATTATGAGCGGCCTGCACCCGCCCGACTATCTGTTTCTGAGGCAAACTCCGGTGTTCAATCACCCGATACTTGTCGACAGGCTCAAAAATGCGGGTTATACGTGCTCAATGTTTTTTTCAGGTTTTATCGGTGATACGGGGCTTTCTTCGTTTTACAAACCCAGAGAGTTTGCGCGACTTTACGATGCCATGAGCCTGCCCGGCATAACCTCAGACGAAGGCTGGGTTTGGGGCGTAAAAGAGCATGTAATGATCGACCGTATTGGCGGTCTGCTGCGCCAGAGTGCCAGCCAAAGCGAGCAACCATTTTTCATTTATTACCGCATGATTTTTCCGCATTCTCCATTCGATAAGATTTCTGATGAGCCGGCGCATTTTCCGGAAGATGATTATTTCAGGCGCAGCTGGCTTGGGCGCTATAAAAACCTGCTTCTCTACCAGGACAGGCAGCTGGCTTCTCTGATAAGAATGGTCGACACAAACGGACTGGCAGACGACACAATCATCGTGCTCATCGGCGACCATGGTACCATGCTTGGCGAAAACGGCCTGTTTGGGCACGGCTGGAATCTGTCACCCCACCTCATCAATGTACCACTCGTCATTATCCGCCCCGGCAACCAGCAATTCCGGGTCAACGCAAGCCCAGGTTCGCAGGCTGATATAATGCCGACCATTTTTGATCTGGCCGGGATTGAACCTGATCCGGAATATTTCATGCAGGGAAGAAGCTTGCTGCAACAGGAGCCGGCTTCAAAAACCATCTATTTGTCGTCTCTCGTTCACCGTGCCCTTGTCGAAGACGGCCACTATTTTCTTTTTCCGATCGAGAATTCGGCGAACGCCATGGTTTTCCGGCTTAGCCTCAATGGCAGTAAACCAGCTTTCACGCAGCTTTTTTCGTGGCAGCCACAGGATCTGAGTGCCAGATACAGACGATTAAGGCGTTTTCAGCAAAACCAGAAAATTTTTCTGAAACATATCGAAGCATATCGCAATGAAATGTTGCAGGGCTCTGCAAACAGACATTAACGCCGACTGGTTCTATGTTATGGCAAAAATACACAAGTTGTAATAGAATGCGTGATGTCTTTTACGGCTCTTTTCAGTTTTCTCAAATTATAGAACACACGGAAATTTAACCACCATGAACGATTCCAACAATGCCCCCTGCTCTTCAGGAAACTGGTTGTTTTTAACATTGTTTTTGTCAGGCTTTGCAGCTTTGATCAACCAGGTGGTCTGGCAGAGGTCGATAAAGATTTTCCTTGGCGGCGCTGACGCTATCTGCTCAATGCTTGTGGTGCTGGCATTTATGCTTGGCCTCGGAATCGGCTCTCTAATCATGGGTAAAAAAGCGGGCACTCTGCAAAACCCGATTCGCAATCTTGCCCAGCTTGAAGCCGCTTTGTTCATCGTAAACCTTCTCGTTCTGGCGCTCCTGCGTATCGATCTGGGCGACAGCATATTCGCCTTTCAGCGCGCTGCCATCTCAATCGGTGTGCCAATCAAGCTTCTATATGCCATTACCGGCATTGGAGTTCTTATAATTCCCTGCTCACTGATGGGCATGATTATGCCGGTCGCGTCTGAAGTGGCCTATCGCCAGCTCCAGTTCAAAAATTCCTGGCTGGTCGATCACATGTTTTTCATAAATACTCTGGGCTCTTTTTGCGGAGCATTGTTTACCGGCTTCAAGCTTCTTCCTTTTTATGGACAGACAGCGTGCCTGATACTGGCAGCTTCTCTCAACCTGACTTCGTCAATGATACTCGCGAACATGAAAACCAGACAGGGCGATCCCCTGCCCAGTGAATCGCAGGTAGAAGTGGCCTCTAAGAACGAGGTTCAGACACACACATCAAAACAATGGTGGTTTTTGCGAGACGAAGAAATCGCGACTTTCTTTCTCGGTTTTGTTTCGCTTGGCTACGAGATGTACCTTTTCAGGGTTATTCCGCTGGTCAAGGAACCTTTGCCATATACCTTTTCGATGATTCTGTCGTTTTATCTCCTGTCGTGGGCTGCAGGCGTTCTAATTGCCGGGCACCTTAAAGACATCGTTCTTTCAGCAATCGCTGTCGGTTCTCTGGCAATCTTTTTCACGCCCTTTGTCATCATGTATGACAGAATTGTCGCCACTGACATCAGTGCTATTTTTGCCGAGGCTTCGTATTATATTCCGTGCGTTATTTTCGGGATACTGTTCGGGCAGCTTTTGAACCGTTTTATCAGCAACTGGGGTGCCGACGTTGGCAAATTCATGGGCCTGAACACCCTTGGCAGCTGTCTTGGCATTGTGGTTACCACGATGATTGGCGGTGGCATCTACCATGCGTTCAATGCCTGGATTCTGGCGTTGATCATGCAGAGTGTCGGAATCTGGCTGTTTTTGAGAAGTTCAGAGCACGAGACCACCAGGAAATATTGCGGCATCGGAACATCTGTCGTGGCTTTTTTCGTTCTTTCTCTTTTTGCGGTAGAAGGCTCTGTCATGCCGCACGTCAACCTCAAATACATAACTTATTCAGACCCGGTTGGTGTAACAGAAATTACCAGCGGCGGCAACATGATCTGGGACGGCCTATGGCATTCGGAATTATCTGACGGCCGCAGCCACATCGGCTCCAATAACTGGATGCACGCGGTCATACCCATTCTCTGCATGCCCGACACATTCATCGAAGACGCCCTGGTGATAGGCCTCGGAACGGGCATTACCGCCGGCACTCTTGTCAAATCCTCTCAAATAGGAAAAGTTCGCAGCTACGAAATCAACAAATCATTAAACCTTATTCTTCAGTCTTTTCCGAAAGAAACTTTAAATATTCTCAAGCATCCCAAGAGCGAGATTATCTGGCAGGACGCCAGAAGCGGTCTGGCGCTCGATGAAAAAAAGTTTCAGCTGATCACTCAGCAGCCCCTTTACCTCAAACAGGCTGGCAGCAGCAACCTGCTTTCAGAAGAGTATCTCCGATCTGTGTCAAAAAGACTTGCCGACAATGGCGTTTTTCTCGTTTATGCCAATTCGCAGAACAATTCAGCCCAGAAGATGGTTGTAAGAAAAACTCTCGAGAGCGTTTTTCCCTTCTGCATGAGTTTCATGGATGGTTACATGTATGTGGTTTCCCGCTCGCCAGTTGTTTTTACGCGTGAATCGCTTACCAAAAAGCTTGCCATTACAACCGACGCGCTAATCAATGAGATCAAGGCCGCTCACTCACTGGAAACTCTTCTCAAGCTCCAGGATCCCCCGAACGATGCCTGGAAAAAATGCCCCGTTACCATAACAGATGATTACCCGGTTCTCGAATACCCCAATGAACTTTTGGAGTTAAGCAAGCACTGGCGATAAATAATGTACAGACCCTCAAATAACCCTACCTTTTTGCCTTGACGAATCCGATATTCTAAGTTAAGCTTAGGTTGACCGAAGTTCTAATTTTATTTTTTTTATGGAAGGAGTCTTTTATGAATAGAAAAGGCTTTACGTTGATTGAACTTATGATCGTTATCGCAATTATTGGTATTCTGGCCGCTATCGCAATTCCGAACTTCCGCAAAGCTCGCGAACAGGCTCGTGAAAAGGCATGCTACGCCAACATGAGAGTTATTCTCGGCGCCATTGAAATGTACAACATGGACAAGACCAGCATGCTCAAATCCATGGCTGACGCAGGCGACCCCACCACTTCAGCTTCTGCACTCGTCAGTGGTAAGTATCTGAAATCTCCGGTCAACAAACCGGAAATGAGCTGCGGTTACGGCGGAACTGAACTTGATGGCACCGGCCTCATCTTCTGCGATGTACACGGCACCATCGAAGGCGCTGGCAACTGATCTTGAACTAAACGGTTCTAAAAAAGAGCGACGCAAGTCGCTCTTTTTTTTTGCCTGTGAATGTTATAGACTGCCATATCTGATAACAAACACAAAGGAACCCCGATGCCATACGACGAATCACTGCATCTGCTGTACACGCTATTTTTCACCCTTTTTGGCAGTCTGCTCGGCAGTTTCAGCAACGTCGTCATTCTCCGCATGGCAACAGGCAAATCGGTAATTTTTCCGCCCTCGGCCTGCCCGATCTGCAATCATCGGCTGTTTGCCAGCGACCTGCTGCCAGTTTTCAGCTGGCTTTTTCTGCGCGGCCGCTGCCGCTACTGTCAGGCACCTATTTCGTGCCAGTATCCACTGGTTGAAGCCTGTATTGCCGCCATAGTCGGTCTGAGCTTTTACAAAACCGGTCATGGGCTGGCTTTTGTGGTTCTGGCGACCCGCATGGTCATCTGGTTCATTGCCAGCGTCATTTTTCTGCGCAACGAGGTGCAGCGCCCGGAGCCATTTCTCTGGGCCATCATGTTCTTTGTCCTGCTGAATTTTCCGGTTGGAGGCTGCCCGTTCATCGACCGCTCGATGCTACTCATACCTCTGGCGGCTGTGATTATCGGGTTTGTCGCGAGCCTGAAAAATCAGGCGGCCGAAATCTTCAAATGGGGCGGCTTGAGCTTTTTAATGCTGTTCAGCCTGAGAGGGTCATTTGGCCTTTACCCGGCCATTTTGCCAGCGATTCTGGCAAGCATGCACATCAGCGAAAAGCTTCGCCGACCGGCACGTATTGCCTTTTTCGCCACCCAGCTCATCGCAATCGCCTGCACCCTTCTTTTCTGATCAGGCGGCTTTGTGGCGCAGGTAGTATTCGGCTTCTCTGGCGAAGTTTGAGTCTGGAACCAGCTCAGTAATACGCCTGAAACGGTCGAGACTGGCCGGCAGTTTGAGCTTGCGTTCGAGCTCGCCCAACCGCAGCAGAATTGTCGGGGTTTCTCTGCCGAGTTCGATGGCCCGCTGCAGCGCTTTCTGCTCTTCGGCCGGTTCGTTGGTATTGCGGTATACGGCTGCCATACTGACGAAAACCTCGGGCAGATTCTCGTTCAGCATCAAAGTCCTCTGATATTCTTCAAGTGCTGACTTGAACTGACCGCGGGCCGCATACAGGTCACCAAGAATGCGGTGCCCTTCAATGTGCCCCGGAAACCTTCTGAACAATGCATCGAGAGTTTTTTCGGCCCGAGCCTGGTCACCGGTTCTGATCTGATTTTCAGCAAGTTTGACGGCAAATTCTGCCCTTTCTTCGGCCAGAATCGTCAGTTTTCGGTAGACATCGACGGCCAGATCGAATTCTTCGGCCGCTTCGTAAATTTCGGCGAGACATTTCCAGTAAGAAACGTTTCGCTCATCGCTCTCTACCAGCTTTTCCATGGCCACGATCGCCTGATCGAAATCGGCCATTTTAAAATAACACTGTGCCATCAGATACATCGACCGGGCCTGCAAATCACTTTTCCGGCAGGCCATGCGGAAATGTGTGATCGCCATTGTATATTTGCGCTGTCTGAACAGGCAGCCGGCGAGATTGAAATGCGCATCGAAAGCGCCAGGGTTGGTAGCGATGATACGTCTGAAACACTGCATGGCGCCGTTCAGATCGTTCTGCTTCATCAGCATGGTTCCCAGTGAAAAATTGGCAATTTCAAGGTCAGGCTGAATTTCGAGAACCTGGCGGTACTGGGTAATCGCGCCATTCAAATCGCCATAGCGCTTGAGCTGCTCGGCCAGAGCCAGGCGAATCTCGGTTTTTTCGGGCAGCGCATTGGCTGCCATCATCATGAATGAAATCTGTTTATGAAGTTCGCCCATGCATTCATACATTCTGGCATAGGTGATAAAAGCGTTGGCAAAGCCCGGTTTCAGCTCAAGAGCGCGATCGAGATAAAACTGTGCGTCGTGGTATGATTCGCTTCTGATAAGGCACGCGGCGAGTTCGACCATAACAGCGAAATTATCAGGGTTGGTTTTAAGAACTTTTGAAAAAACATTCACAGCCTGCTGATTGTCGCCATTGCGCACATAAAGACGGGCAAGACGCAGCATCAGCTCGGTATCTTCGGGATTCTGTCTGCTCTGTTCCTCAAGCTGAACGAGCAGCCCAGTCAGTTCCTTCGGGCTTTCAAGCATTTTATCTGCCTCATTGTTCTTTATTTTTTGAGGCTCTGCACTTCCCGCACCAGCGATTTACGGTCGGCGGCACTGAAAAACGCAGATCCCATTACTAATACATCGGCACCTGCGGCACAAATCTTTTGTGCATTCTTCAGAGAAATTCCGCCATCAACCTGAATCAGCGTATTCAGACCCTTATCATCGATCATTTTTCGTAACTGCCTGATCTTTTCGATCACCGGTTCGATGAGCTTCTGCCCGCCAAAGCCGGGGTTAACGCTCATGATCAAAACCTGATCACATTCTTCGAGAACATACTCGATCTCACACAAAGGCGTCTGAGGGTTGAGGGTTATGCCTGACGCGAGACCCATCTCACGAACCGCAGTCAGATAGCGGTGCGCATGCCGACAGGCTTCGATATGAAAGGTAATGCGGTCGGCCCCGGCATCTTTCCAGGCTTCAAGCCAGCGCTCCGGCTGCTCGATCATCAAGTGCACGTCAAAAGACAGGCGGCTGTGCGGCCTGAAAGCTTTGATGATCGGTGGACCAAAAGTCAGGTTTGGCACAAAATGGCCATCCATGACATCAACGTGGATCCAGTCGGCGCCAGAGGCCTCGATAGCCTGCAGCTCGGCCGCCATGTTGGCAAAATCGGCTGACAATATCGAAGGTGCAACGAGAGTATGCTGATTTTTCATGCCCGAAGCTTACCAGAAAAGAATCAGAAACACCATAGCCACAAGGCACAGACCCATGAAAATTACCGGATTTCTCAGCCAGTGTTTTTCATCCTGTTGTTTCCAGGCATTGTCAGCGCCGATTTTTACGGCAGACGCAGCTTGCGGCTTCACCAGTCTGAGGTGGCGACGTGTCGAATTTTTACCTTCAGCAACCGCTTCACCGGCATTGTCAGAACTGCCGCCGAAACCATCTTTTCCGGTATTATCAACAACCAGGGCCAGGTTGCCTTCGACTGCAGTCTGAGCGAAGCCATTGCTGTCACCAGCATCTTTACTGTCGCAGTATGAAGTCTTAAGCATGCTCACCGGTGCTGAAGCAGCCATGGCCGGAGCAGCCAATCTGGTTTGCGGCATGTTAACCGGGGGCAACGCGGTGTTTACATTTGACATTCTGCCGTTGAGAGCATCAACCACCTGCGAAGCCATTGAAAGCTGGCGGGCAGCCTTGTTGCGAATGCCGGTCTCGCGAATCTTGCCGGAAAGATCGGCCAGCGACTTGAGAAATTCTTCGTGAGAATTGCAGCGCCGCCCGAGTTCGCGAGTCAGAGTGGCTCTGACGAAATCGACAATTCTCGTCACCTGTTCCGGCGGCATATCGGGGTGTCTGATACGCAGAAGTTTTTCTAGCTTCATATCCCACAGCTCGTTGATGCCACCGTTCTTTCGGATAGGCGATTCACCGGCAAGCAGTTCGAAAAAGGCAGTACCGAGAAAATACAGGTCTGAATGCACGCCGGTTCCTTCACTGCGCGTGCTCTTGGAAGCAAGGCGCAGGCGCGGATGTGTAAAAGACAGAACGCAGATACGGCCATCATCGCGGCGCATCACGTTAGACAGCTTTATGGTACGGTGCTCGACCTTCTGATCGGCAGCATATTGCAGAACTGTGGCCAGTTCCTGAATTATCTTGACGCATTCCTGCATCGGCAGAACTTCACCCTTGATCAGCGAGTGCAGTTCTTTACCCCTGATCACCGGTGAAACAACGTAGGGGCGGTCGTCATACATGTCGACATCGAGCACTTCAGCGATCAACGGGTGTGAAAGACTGGCAAACGACTTTATTTCATCACTGAAGCCGCGAACTCTGTCAGCATTGGCTGCCATCGTTTCTCTGAGAATCTTGACGACCACCTGGGTGCCGGTTGCAACTTCAAGGGCCGAAAAAATTTCATACATGTGGCTCTCAGAGAAAGCAGCTTCAATTTTATACTTACCGTTAATCAATTCACCGATCATTTCTGCCTCCAGACTGACATGCCAGTTATGGCTCGATTCTGCGTTCTTCTACAGGAACGTCGTTAATATAAATCTGTACTTTACTATTCGGCACAACAGGCACCTTTACCTTAACAAGTTCGAGAGGTTTGTGGGCACCGGCATAGACCTGCTGTCTGCCATCGGGTGTGATATGAATGAACTTGACCTCTTTGGGCATGAAGCCGTCGGGCATGACGAAGCTCATTTCGCGGTCGACAACCGGCGCCATAATTTTGGGCTGGGCCTGAACCGCAAAGACTACCGGGGTTTCCACACCTTCCGGATCCTCGTCAGCAACAATAACCTTTGGCGGAGCCGGAGTCACTGCGGGCTGAGCGGTGGCCGGTGAGGTTACGCCTGGTGCTGCCGGCACAGCGGGCTTGGCTGCAGCAGGCTTCGGCATATCGAGCACGGAAAAAACTTCGAATTTTTTGAGATCTGCCGGGGTCGCAGTGCCTTCGTCGCTGCCAGATGATACCAGCAGGCTTACCACCTCACCACGACGCAACTGTGAATAAGGTGCGGGACTGGTCGAAATAATCTGAAATTTTTCGCGGTTCGCATCAGGCCGTGAAAAAATGCGACCAAAGTTTAGACCCCAGGCTTTGAGGCGGTTCTTTGCCTCATCCATCGAGACTCCGACGAGATTAGGCAGAACCAGCATTTCTGGCTTGCGGCCGAGACTGATCAGCAGATCGACCTCTTTATTAACGCCATATTCTTCAGAAGGCAGCGGCGACTGCCCCACAATTCGGTCAGGAGCAATTTTTTCAGAATAGATATAGGCGCGGTCACCAGTCGAAAGCTGAGCATTCATAAGAGCCACATCGACTTCGCGCTGGCTGCTGCCAGTCAGTTCAGGAACACTGACCTTCTGCAGACCGAGAGAAATCGACAGCAACACCTGCTTGCCGGGTTTTACCACAGTTCCCGGTTCGGGAAACTGGGCAATTACATGATCCTTGGCGTGACGATCATCAAACTTTTCGTCACGTCTGACAACTTCAAGCCCGGTTGGCTTGCTTTTCATGACTTCGACAATGTGTTTGCCGCGGAAGTCAGGCACGATTACCGTTCCGCCGCGATTGAAGAACTCGTTGAGCTTATTGTAGGCGAAGTAAACACCACCAATCAGCACAGCGAGCAAAATCGACATCAGAATCGACATTTTGATGAGAATCGACAGACAAGAATCACTTTTTTTCCTGGTCATCACTTTTTCCTGCAAGCTGGCCACAGGCGGCCAGAATTTCCTGTCCCCGCGATTTTCTTACGGTTACAGCAATACCTGCTTTTTTGAGAATTTTGCGAAATTCTTTTTCGTCTTTTTCAGGCGAAGGTTCGTAGTTTGAACCCGGGAAATGGTTGAAACGCACGATATTAACGTGAACCAGCAGCCCTTCGCAGAAGCTGACCAGGTTCATCGCATCCTGAAGCTGATCGTTAACATTTTTCAGCAGAACTACTTCGAGAGTGACACGTCTACTGGTGTGAGTGCAGTATGAACTGATCGCCTCTTTCAGCTTTTCGAGGGGGAACTTTTTATTGATCGGCACCAGGGTATTGCGGGTGGCATTATCAGCTACATGCAGCGATACGGCCAGATTCACTTCGCCCGGGCGACTGATCAGTTCAGCAATTCCCTCGACCACGCCAGAAGTGGAAATGGTGATACGGCGGGTTGCCAGGCCCAGACCCTGCGGGTCAGTGAGCATGTCGATCGCTTCATACAGGGCTTTGCGATTGAGAAACGGCTCGCCCATTCCCATGAATACGATGTTGGTCGGTTTTTTGCCGGTTCTTTTGACCAGCAGCATTACCTGCAGCATAATCTCATCAGATGAAAGATTGCGCTTGAACCCCATCTCGCCGGTGCGGCAGAAAACACAGCCAACCGGGCAGCCAACCTGGGTTGAGAGACAGAAAGTCAGCGAATCTTCGTCGGGTATCGCTACGGCCTCGACCAGTTCGTCATCGCCGAGCTTAACCACCACTTTACTGGTGCCATCGCGGTCCTGCAGATATTTTTCGACCGGCGGCAGAATTTTCGGAAAAGCGGCTTTGAGCTTTTCGCGGTCTGCCAGCGACAGATTGGTCATTTCATCGAACGAAAAGACGAATTTGCGGAAAATCCATTCCTGCACCTGTTTAGCCCTGAAAGCGGGCATTCCGAGGTCGGCAAGAGTCTTCTGAAATTCGCCGAAGCCAACTGAGAACAAAGATTTTGCTGTCATTTTCTTCCCCTTCTGACAATACATCGGCAGCCTTCAGCAAACTGCTGAAGAAAAACTGTGGCGGGAAGAAATCAGTTGAGATTGAACTTGTCGAGCATGTCACCCATCATCTGAACGAGTGTCAGAAGCTCTTTGGTGACGTTCATATACTGCCTGATATGCGACAGCTGCTCATTAACAGCGAAGGCGACTCTTCGGGTGCCTTCTGAGGTGATCTTGGTGGCGCCCGAAATGCTTTCGATACTGCCGCGCAGTGAATCGATATTCTGCGACTGTTCGGTCGAAGCGGCGCTGATATCCTGAATCATCTTGTTGACGTTGAGAACCGAGCTGACGATCTTGTCGAGGTTGTTACCGGCCACATTGGCGATATTGACGCCCTCGATAACCTTGGCGGCACCACGGTTGATCGTTTCGACCGCTTTACCGGTCTTGAGCAGCATCTCTTTGATTTTCTTGCCGATGTCTTCGGCCGCTTCGCCAGATTCTTCGGCCAGTTTGCGCACTTCGCCGGCAACGACCGTGAAACCCTGGCCGTGCTCGCCGGCGCGGGCCGCTTCGATTGCGGCGTTCAGTGCCAGCAGGTTCGTCTGATAGGCGATATTGGTGATGGTATTGACGATTTCGCCGATCTGTTTACCGGCAGAATTCAGGTTTTCGATAACGTCTTCGAGGCCGAGAACTTCGTCTTTGATCGATTCCATGGTGTCGATCGTCTCGCTCACGGCGTTTTTACCTTCGCCGGCAATCGCGGCGGTCTCGGCGCTGTCGGTGGCCGCTTCGTGTGAGCGGTCAGCGATTGTCTGAGCTGAAGCCGAGACTTCCTGGATGTGGAGGGTCGTCGATTCAAGTGTATTGGCGATGTAATTGGAGCTGCGCGAAATTTCCTGGACGTCGGTGAAAAACTGCTTTACGTTTTCATCTGAAAAAACCGGCATGGCGGTAAGCGGCTCGAGCTTGCGCCCGATTTCCTGGGCGATTGAATAGGATTCCTGCAGCAGGGTGCGCGCGGTTGAAAGAAAGGTATCAAACTGAATGGCGCACTCGAGCATGTCATTCTGCGAAGCACCTTCGACACTTTCGTTCTGAAAGCTCTTCAGGCGGTTGATGACGTCTTTGATCGGCATCGAAACCTGATTCATAAAAAACCAGAGGCCAACCAGTACAATCGGCACGAAAAAGAGGGTGCCCATGTAGAAAATGCGCGAGGCAATCTCAAGGTTTTTTATGCCCTCGTCGAGAGCTTCGAGATCTTTAAGGCGTGAGTTAATGAATTCATCGAGAATCACCGCCTCCTGGGCCTTGATTTCGATTTTGCTGACCGCTTCGTCTAACAAACGCTGCTTGGCAGCCTTGAGTTCTTCGATCGAAAGCTTCTGCGACGCTGGCGCGGCGGCTTCGCCACCTTCGACAGGTTCTTCAGGAGCCGCTTCACCGGTTTCATCAGCTAGTGCGGCTGCCGCAGCAGTGTCTGAAGCAGACCCGGCAGCAGCGTCTTTTTCGTCGCCTTCTCCGGCGGCGGGCGCCGCGGCGGTCTCTTCTTCGCCGCCGGCAGCAGCATCTTCAACTGCAGCATCAGGAGCCGGGAGCTCACCGTCAGTCGAAGCTTCATCTTCGGCCGGAGCGGCCTCAGAAGCTTCGCTGGCCTCTTCCCCGCCCTCGTCCTTGATCTGAAACTCTTCAAGACTCATATTCTGGATATCTTCGAGAACAGGAGTGTTGCCGAGAGCCTGCAGCTGCGATGAGATGCTCTTGGTGCCGGTAATGACGTTGCGGGCAGCAAACATGTTTTTGCAGGCAGAAAAGATAATATTGGCGCCAATGACCGGTATCAGAATCAATACCAGCGTCAGACCGAGAATTTTAAACTGTAAGGTGACTTTATTCATATTGGCGGGGCAGCCTTTGGTCAGGCGGGCTTATTGTATCACAACTAAAAAGATTTGGCAGCTTAAAGCTTGATTTTGCCCTGACGCAGAATTACCGGAGGGGACTGAGTAAAATCGGCAACCGTCGACGCCATGCCTTCCGGCAGAATTCCGCCATCGACAAGCCAGTCAATTTCGCCGGCAAATTCTGCCGCAATGACATCAGGGTTAACATCAGAAGGGTCACCGGAGCGGTTGGCGCTGGTCGTCAGAAGTCGCACCGGCAGGCGGCGAATGATTTCGAGGAGCATCTGATGATTTGGGATTCTGACACCCATTGTCGAAAAATTGAAAGCACACAGCTGCGGGTGCCCGGGTGCAGGTAAAACTGCGGTAAGGGCTCCAGGCCAATACTTTTTCAGCTGCTCGGGCAATCCGTCTTTAAGCTCAAACCCGAGTTTTGCGAGTTCTTCGATGCGGTCGACGAAAAGAATCAGCGGCTTTCGGCTGCTGCGATTCTTGATCTCGTAGACACGAGCCACAGCTTTTTCGCAATCTGCCGCAACCGCAAAACCATACAGAGTGTCGGTCGGAATCACGGCAACGGCGCCGTTCTGCAGTGAAACAGAGAATTCGTTCCACAGCTGTTTGTCTTTCAGTAGCTGATCAACAGAAACCCTTTTCATGCTGTCTCCTTTTTGCCTCTTTCGAGAATAAAATAGCGCTCACAGCCATGCAGGTCGTTGGCGGCGGCAATAAGCAGCCAGCCCGGGCCCACCATCTCCTTAAGATGCTGGCGCTGGCCATGGCCGTGTTCAAAAACAAGCAGGCCACCGGGCCTGAGCACAGACAAAGCCTGCTGCAGCAGGCGCTCGACAAGTTCGAGGCCGTCTTTACCACCATCGAGGGCCAGGTGTGGTTCGAAGCGGCTGACTTCGGCCTGCAGAACCGGGACTTCAGTCGATTCGATGTATGGCGGGTTCGAAATCACGACATCGAGCGAATCAGGGGCGAAACCGCCGAGCAGGTCATTCTGCCGTAATTCAAGACGGGCAGAGAGTTCTGGAAAGCGCTGCAGGTTGGCAGCCGCTATCTGCATAGCCGCCGGCGAAATATCGAGCATAAAACCGGTTGCCCCGGTAAATTTTCGCGCCATGGCAATTGCGAGAACTCCGGTACCGGTGCCAACGTCGGCAAAACTGAATTTATCGGCAAAAGGTCTTCTGGCAATTTCGGCGGCGGCGGCCATGAAAACCTCTTCAGTTTCGGGCCGCGGAATCAGGGCCCCCGGGCCAACCGTTACGTCGAAATCGAGAAAACTCCACTCACCAAGCAGATACTGTAAAGGTTCGTGACTGCAGCGGCGTTCAAGCAGCTGTTGAAAAGGCACGGCAAATGCGGCATCGACAGGCCGGTTCCAGAATTGTGGCAGCTGTCCGTTGGTTATACCGAGAACGTGCGCTGCCAGGCAGTCGGCATTGAACGCGGCATCTTCGATCTGGCACTCTGCCAGCAGTTTTCGGGCAGCAATAATCTGCTCTCGTATCGTGGTTAAGGTCATACGGCAACCGGCCGACAGCAGCTAAGCTTCATTCTCGGTTTCGGCCAGTTTACGCAGATTGTCGGCCTCGATCAGCGCCTTGATGACATCTTCGATGTCGCCATCGACAATCTCATTCAGACGATAGACTGTCATGTTTATGCGATGGTCGGTGAGGCGCTGCTGCGGGAAATTGTAGGTGCGGATACGCTCGGAGCGGTCACCGCTGCCAACCAGGCTGCGGCGATGTTCGGCCCGATCTCTGTCGCTCTGCATGCGGGCATTGTCGAGCAGTCTCGCCCTGAGAATTCGAAGGGCCTTGGCCTTGTTCTTGTGCTGGCTCTTTTCATCCTGGCAGCTGACGACGATACCAGTAGGCAGGTGCGTCACACGCACGGCCGAGTCGGTAGTATTAACGCTCTGGCCGCCCGGGCCTGAAGATCTGAACACATCGATGCGCAGTTCGTTATCGTCAACGCTGACGTCAACCTCTTCAGCCTCAGGAAGCACCGCCACCGTCGCCGCCGAGGTATGCACGCGCCCCGAAGCCTCGGTGGCCGGCACTCGCTGCACGCGATGTACGCCGCTTTCGAACTTTAACTTGCCGAATGCGCCCGAGCCCTGCACCGCAAACACCACTTCTTTAATACCGCCAAGCCCGGTATCGCTCATGCTCATCAGTTCGCATTTCCAGCCCTGGCGTTCAGCATAGCGTGAATACATGCGGTAAAGAACGGCGGCAAAGAGCGCAGCCTCTTCGCCGCCGGTACCAGCGCGAATTTCGAAGATGGTATTTTTGTTATCATCTTCGTCTTTCGGAATCAGCAGCATTTTAAGCTCTGCCTCAAGCTCTTCAAGCTTTGGCTTGAGGTCGGCAATCTCGAGTTCGGCCATTTCTCTCAGCTCGGGGTCACTTTCGGCCGCAAGCATGTGCTGAGCACCTTCAAAGCTGCTGCGCAGTTCGCAGTAGCGGGCGTAGGCCTCAACAACCGGCTCAAGTTCAGACCGGCGCCTGGCAAGTTTCTGAAACTCGGCCGGGTTGCCGATCACCTTCGGATTCGAAAGTTTGTCGGTCAGTTCCTTGAAGTTCTCTTTAACCGATTCGAGCTTGTCGAGCACTTTATCAGAGCCTTTCGAGCATTTTCTGCACGAGCTTGAGAAAGTATGGCTGAGCCTTGGCAGCTGCAGCGATGACTTCTTCGTGATTCACGTCTTCGTGACCTTCACCGGTAGCCATATCGGTAATGCAGCTGATGCCAAGAATCCTTTTAATGCCGCCATGAACAGCAACGATGACTTCAGGCACAGTTGACATGCCAACCGCATCGGCACCCCAGATCTTCATGGCGCGCAGTTCGGCGGCGGTTTCATAGTTCGGGCCACTGACGGCGAGGTAAACACCGCGTTCTACCGGCGCGCCAATCTCGCGGCCAACCTGCATGGCTTCTTCGACGAGGGCTTTGGTATAAACGCCCTGCATCGGCGGAAAGCGCGGGCCGACACTGTCGTCATTACGGCCGATCAGCGGGTTATTCCCCATGAAATTGATGTGGTCAGTCATGATCATCAGGTCGCCAACCTTGTAGTTGCGGTTGAGGCCACCTGAAGCATTGGTGATAATGAGATCCTGAATGCCGAGAGCCAGCATGACACGCATCGGAAAAGTGATTTCCTGCATGCTGTAGCCTTCATAATAGTGAAAACGGCCCTGCATAGCGATGACTTTTTTGCCGCCGGCATCACCGATCACCAGTTTGCCGGCATGCCCCTTGACTGTTGAAACCGGAAAATGCGGAATCTGTTCGTAGGGTATGGCCACCTGGTTCTGAATTTCGTCGGCAAACTTGCCGAGACCAGAACCGAGCACCAGGGCAACCTGCGGTCTTACAGATGTTTTGGCAACGATAAAATCAACGGCCTGCTGGATCTTCGCTTTTAATTCCATGTCATTCCTCTTGGGGCAGAATCGCGCATCAAATGCGGCAGAAAAGCGTAACACAGCCCCTGACGCCTTGTCAACGCAATAGCGGACCTTTTCCCCATCGGTACTGCTCAGCCCAGAAAATAGGTAACAGCACTCGAATACGGCAGCAGCAGATGCCACCTGCCGGCGAAGTGCTTTGTGATAAAATCAAAATCATCTTCGGGGCAAGGACTCAACCTGGTAACTGCAAAAAGAAGTGCATGCAGGTCAAGAAAAACTGCCGGCCAGTTGCCCGCCTCGAACAGCGTTTCGATTCTTGCCAGGCGGTAAGAAAGGTTGCCGGGCTGATTGTAGATCAGCATGGTCAAATCGGCAATCGCACCCGGGTAATTGCCACGGTTTCGCCGGGCTTCAGCCCGCAGCAGCAGCGCTGTACGGCCGGGCTCCATTTCGAGCGATTTAAGGAAAGCTTCTTCAGCTTCGCGGTATCTTCGCAGCCGCAGCAGCAACCGGCCGTAATCATTCAGAATACCGCCGCGGCCATCATTGAGTCGCACAGCCTGAGTAAACATTTCGAGAGCCTTGTCAGTCTGGCCCTGAACTGCGTATATCCGCGCCAGACCGTAATAACCACCAAAGAAATCCGGGTATTCATCAATAAGCTTTTTAAAATGCCCGCTGGCTTCATCATTTCTGCCCGCCGTCTCGTAAAAGACGGCGAGCTGATTGCGGGCAAAACGATTCACAGGATCTAACTGCAGCGAGTGTTCAAAAAGAGTGCCAGTGTTTTTCCAGATCTGGCTGTGCTGAAAACTCAGTATTGCCAGCAGCAATACCAGCAGAAAACCGGCTGACCGAAAAACAGCAGCCTTTCCGGTCGAACGACCGGCCTGAGCGACCAGTGCCACAGTTGCGCCAACCAGCCCGAACAGCGGCACATACATAAAATGCAGCGCCGCATAAAAATTATAGCCAACCCGAACCAGGCCTGACATCGGCGCCAGATGTACGAAAAAAAACAAAATGCCGGCGGCGGCGGCACGGTTGCACCAGCCCGCGACCGCGAACAGAAGAAAAAAAAGCAAAACGGCAGCCAGGCTGATACCTTCCGTTCCGGGATTGAGGCGATTAAGTTCGTAAGTCGCCGAAAGCTCTGCAGGAAAAAAGGTTTTCTCGGAGTAAAACACCACACTGCCAGCCGCGGCCATGAAATTGAGAGAACTTTTGTCTCCCGGTTGAAACTCCTGCTGCGCCGCCAGAAAGGTTGTAAGAAAAAGAGCCAGCGCCAGCAGCAGGGCCGGAAACTTTTCTTTCACCAGGTCTTTTGTTAACGGCCTTTTTTCCAGAAAATCCAAAATAAGCCAGCTCAGTGGCTGTATAAAAGCGAGAGTCTTTGCCAGGCCTGAAAGCAGCATCATGGCGACTGCGATCCGCATATGACTGGGGCTGCCGCTTCTTTGAAAACGCACGTAAGCGAGCATCGAAGCAAAATAGAATAAGGCATGCATCAGGTTGCGCCGCTCGAGAACCCAGGCAACCGTTTCGACCTGAATCGGGTGAAGGGCCCAGCCCGCCGCGACAAGCCAGGCAACCGACTTCTGACCGATAATTTCTGCCGCCAGCAGATAAACGGCCGTTGCACAGATGAGATGCAACAACAGATTGATTAAATGCGAAATCGAGCTGTTGAAACCGAAAAGGTTATACTCGACCCAGAAACTCAGAACACTCAACGGACTGTATTGATTGGTCGCAAGCGAGGTAAAAATATCGACCAGTCCCTCGAAACCGAGAGGCGCCGTTATCAGCGGGTTTTTTAGAATTACCTGATCTTCATCGAAAGACAGATACTCAAAACCTGCCACTGACCAAAAAGTCAGCAGAATCAGCAGCCAGAGAAAACCAGGATAGAAAAAGCGACTACCGGCCAGAGCGCTGATAAAACCAGACAAAGCAGGCTTCAGGGGGCCACCGCCAGAATGCGGCCGGCAAGATTCAGATAACTGCTTTTCGGAAACTGCTGACGCAGCATGGCGTAGACGCGATCGGCTTCTGGCCGGTTGCCGAGTTCGGTAAGTATACGAATGATGTAATAAAGCGCGCCTTCCTGCACTGCCTGATTACTTGAGGTTTCGAAGGCTTTCTTAAAACCGAAATAAGCCTTGGTAACCAGCCCCATGGCATATTCAGAATAGGCACTAAGAAACTCATAGCGGTCGACCGGCACATTGCGCGGATCTGGCCGGAACTGTTTCAGCAGCTGCAGGGCTCCCTGGGGGTTTCTTTCCTGAATGTAGCACTCAGCAAGCAGATATGCAGCCTTCTGAAACTCGTTATCGCTCAGCCCGCCGTAAAGCGCATCAGTAAGCGCCAGTCGGGCCGACAGAAACTCGCCTTCGTCGAAAAACCTTATGCCACGCTGCAGGTTTTCCTCGGAGGCAACCGGCCGAACGTTATCGAGCAGCGTATTTTTGATAAAATCAGCCGCATACTGGTTCATTACCTCTTCAGTGAGACCGTTGAAGCATACCGACAGTTCCTGCCCAATATCACCCGATTTCATCAGTCTTTTAACAAAACGGTGCAGGGCGCTGCTACCGAAGCTTTTCAGCAGAAACCTTATCTTAAGATAATTTTCGACGTATTTTTCGAGAGAAATCGGATTGCCATCGATATTTTCGTCTTCACCACCGATGGCATTGATGTCAAAACCGCGCCGGGTAAGGGCCTTGATGCGGGCAAGCCCCTGATCGGCGGCATGAACCGCGGTGCCTTCCTTGATCCACATCGGCAGGGCATCGTATTCTTTAAGCCCCATCGCATCGGCCATCACCGCATGCGTCATTTCATGCGTCATCTCTTCAAGCAGCGTTGCCTGACCGTTTATCAGAAAGTCGAGGTCAAGATGAATGTAATGAACGGTGGTACGGTTTGCGGTGCGAACCGACTGGCGCTTGCCCCGCAGCCTGAAACCCTTGTAGGTCAGGTGATCAGAAAACATGACGACAACGTACATCTGCTCGCGGGCCGGAATCCCCAGCGATTTTTCGATGCGCTGAAAGGATTCCTGGTAGACGAATGGCAGATCGGCAAGAACCTTTGCAAAACCCGGGTGACTGCGAAACCTGCCCGAATAACTGGTGTCGATGTGCAGCACCGCCTCTGAAACAAGGGGCAGCAACAGGACAAAAGCGGCTGTGGCAAACACAGCAGACAATATTTTATTAATTCGTCTACTCACCTGCGGCTTCTCCATTTACTGGCACGTCCTGATCAGGAACCATGATTTCGGTTCCGAGTTTATCGGCAACCTGACTGCGAGCCTCGTAGATCTGCCCGAACAGATTGTGATCGGCAGCGACCTCAGGCCTGGCAAGCAGGCTGTCAAAAGTCTGCAACGGCTTTTTCAGCATGCCATTGGCCTGCAGTATCATCGCATAATGAAAATCCACTTCGGGCGAAACTTCGCTGCGACCCTGAAAAACTGAATTCATTATTTCCAGAGCTTCGGCATACATCTTGTTTTTGTAAAGAGCCCAGGCAAGAGTATCTAAATTAAAAATCATGCCCGGCAGAATATCTGTCGACATGCGCGCCATTTCAAGAGCCTGGGGCAGATCCTGATCAAGTTCGAGCAGCGTGTAAGCAAGGTTGTTGAGCACCACCGGGCTGTTCGGCGCATATTTGAGAGAGCTTCTGAAAGCTTGGGCCGCCCCGGCGTAGTCACGGTATTTGAGGTGCAGATCGCCAAGATGCTGCCAGAGATAAGCGTCTTCCGGAAGCAGGGCGGCGGCCGATGCTGCTGCGGCGATTGCCTCTGCGCCGCGACGCTCTAGATCATAAGCGGAGCTGAGCCGGAAATGAAACAGCGGTGCCTGAGGCTCAAGTTTAGCGGCCTTTTCTAGATGCGTCGTCGCCTCCCCGGCTGCAAAGTCAGAATGCTGGCCGTCGACAATCGCCACACCCTTCACGAAATGCAGGGGCGCATACCCGGAGTGCTTCTGCAGAGCTTTGTCAGCAACCGAAGCGGAAAACTTCAGCGCGTCGAGATCATAGAGAATCTTTGCCTGTATCAGAGATCTGACAGGCTCGGCAAACGACAGATACATAACGCCGGCCGCGGCAAGAACCGCAGCCGGAATCAAAGTCACGGCATGCCTGAGCAGCAAAGCCACCGCCGGCGAGCTGACACTTTCCGGAAATCTGACAGCCCGGGCCCTGGCCGAAACGGAGAGAATGCCAATCAGCAACAGAGGCAGATAAGTAATCCCGAATATCTCTGCCCGGGCCTGCATGAAGGCAACCGGGCCGATATTGTGCAGAACCTCGCCCAGAAGAAGAATTTCAAGGTTGTAAAGCAGAAAACCGCAGACCAGTGCCTGTGAAACCCCGAAAAAACCTGCCTGCCAGTAACTGACCGGCAGTACCGGCAATGCGAAAAACCATACCAGCAGGGCAAAAATGCCGGCAGCGCCAATAAATGCAAAAACCAGAGCCCCGGCAAACAACAGACCAGAATCTTCCGGGGATGCAACGCCCAGCTCGTAACTCAGCGCGACACAGAACAGCACGAGAAAAAGCGGTGTCAGAAAAAACAACAGGCGCTCGCGCCGACTCTGTACCGGTTGACTGACCGACGCACCGCAGATCCCGCAGTACATAAGATTGGAGGAAACTGGCTTACCGCATTCGGGGCAGTTCTTCAATCAGCTGACCTCGTGAAGTTCTCCAACAAAACATTTCTGCATCATTGAATCGATCGTGGCGATATCTCTGGTCTGGCCAAGCACCCACATCAGCTTGACCATCGTCGTTTCCGGGGTCATGTCCATGGCCGGGATCGCGCCGGCATCGAGGGCCGCCCGCCCGACCTGGTAGAGTTCCATTTCGGTCGAGCCGACGATACACTGGGTGCAGACGACGACCGGCACGCCACGGGCAATTGCCGCAGCGATGACAGGAATCAGGCTCTTTTCACCGGTCGGAATATTGCCGGCGCCATAGCCTTCAATGACAATACCGTCATGCGAGCCAGCGAGATACTCGACGACTTCAGGCTTGATGCCGGGGTAAACCGGCAGCATCGCGACGTTTTCGTTCAAAAAAGGCCGAAATAGAGGTTTGCGACGGCTGCGCAGCCGGACAAAATCACTAAACTTGATCGAAAGCCCGATCGTGCCGAGGGGCACATCGTTGACCGAAATGAAGGCCTGCATATCGAACACCGACATTTTCTTGGCGCGGGTGCCCCTGATAATCAGGGTACCAAAGACCACCGCCACCTCGGCAAGGTCAGAAATGGCGACACGCACGGCATTGATCAGGTTGGTGCGACCATCGGAACCCACCTCTTCGAGCGGTACCTGTGCGCCAGTGATGATTACCGGCTTGTTGAGCTCCTGCAGCAGAAACGACAGGGCCGAGGCCGTGTAACAGAGGGTATCGGTGCCGTGTGCGACCACGAAACCGGTGTAGTCATTGATGCGCTGAAAGACAGCCTTGCTGAGATCGAGCCAGAAGTCTGGCGTCAGGTTGCTTGAATCGACGTTGGCTACCGACACCACATCAATATCAGCCAGCTGCTTCAGCTCAGGAATAGTTGCAATAAGCCTGGCGGCATCTTCGCAGGGGCACAGTTCCCCACGCGGCCCGCGCAGCATAGTGATCGTGCCACCGGTTGTCACCAGCAGAACTTTTGGCTTGACGCCGCGGCGCTCGTTTACTGTCATGTCACTTGCCTTATCAGAATTTGTATTCGATGCCGAAGTGAACATCGCGGCGATCGGCTGCATCATCGATACGCAGTTCGAAGCGAATGTTGTCGGTCATCAGGTAACTGCCCTTGAGTCTGACTTCAGAATCGGTGGTATCGATGAAATCAACACTGAGCTGAATCGGCTTGCCAAGATAGTAATCAAAGCCAAGGCCAACCTTGGAGCTGATGATACCGCCTCTCTTAACCAGGTTGGTATCGGCACCACGGGCAACCATGAGGTTGAAGCTGTCTTCACCGCCGATATCTTCAACACCGATGCGGTAGAAGGTCTTGTCGCTCGGGTAGAGATCGACGTTGAGGTCAGAGATGAAGGTTTCGGTTTCGTCGCGGTATCTGAGCAGATACTTGAAGTCGATGCGGGTCTGGCGAATGTTGAGGAACACCTTGTCGACAGCCTGCGCCAGCTTATGAGCGTCATCGAGACCTGTGTTGATCTTCTTGCGGATTTCCTTGTCAGCCACGATTTCCTTGACTTCGCGGGTGATTTCTTTGGCGTTGTCAGAGGCATCGCGCAAAGACTTGATGGTGCTGCGCAGATCGTCGGTCATACTGTCATTTTTGTTCAGTTTGGCGATCATGTCGTCAAGCCGATCGGTAGTGCTTCTGACGTTGGCGATGATTTCCTTGAAATCCTCGCGGCTGTCTTCGGTAATGCTCGACAGGCGATCGCTGAACAGTCTGAAGTTGGCAATGACCGATCTGATATCTTCGCGATTCTTCTCGATTTCGCCATCGACGCGGTGCAGAATATTGTCGAGGCTTTCAACAATGCGATCGCTGCGGTTGCGCACTGAGGCGATGATTTCGTTCATCTTGTCAGACGCGGCGCGGGCATTGCGGAACATGACACGGGTATTTTCCTTCAGTTCCGGATCGCCGATGATATCCTTGGCCGAGGCAGTCAGCTCCTGGAGCTTCTGAATCAGCACGTTGCCCTGTTCGAAAAGTTCGTCCATGCGCGTCGGGTCGGTGCCCGCCACAATTTCGCCATCTGAGACATACGGGGAAGTGTAATCGCGGGTCGGCATTATTTCGACAAATTTTTCACCCATCAGACCTGCAGTCGAGATCGTAAAGGTGCTCTTGCGCCTGATGTGCAGCTTTTTATCCTGAATGTAAACGTAAACGTAGACCTGGTCGTCACGAATCTCGATCGTGGTAACCTTGCCAATCTTGACGCCTGACATCGAAACGGTAGAACCCTTGCTCAGCCCGTTGACAGAATAGAAGCTGATGACAAAATTGTAGCCCTGTTCGGAAAAGCTGAAGTCGCCGATAATGAAGACCATATACGACAGCAGTACTGCCGCAATTAATGTCATGATTCCAACTTTGACTGTCGAGTTCATTAGCTTCTCCTGTTTATAGCAGAGTCATCGGACCCTGCGCCTCGCCCCGGATAAACTGCTGTACGATCGGGTTCGGCGAATTGATGATTTCTTCGCGGGTTCCTATTTCAACTATCTGGCCGCCAAAATGCAGCGCAATGCGGTCACAGACACGATATGCCGATTTCAGGTCATGGGTAACCACGATCGAGGTCACCCCGAGCCTTTCTTTGAGACTGAGATGCAGTTCGTCGATGGCCGAGGTCATGATCGGGTCAAGACCGGTGGTCGGTTCGTCATAAAGAATTATTTCGGGTTCCATGGCGATGGCGCGGGCCAGACCGACACGCTTTCTCATACCACCCGAAAGTTCTGAGGGCATGAGATAATTGGTGCCCGGCAGACCGACCATTTCGAGCTTTTCTGAGACGATATGATGTATCGCCCGGTTAGAAAGGCTGGTATGGCGCCGCAGACCGAACGCGACATTTTCCTCGACATTGAGCGAGTCGAACAGAGCTGCCGACTGAAACAGCATGCCCATGCGCATGCGCAGGGCATCGAGTTTTTTCTGTTCAAAGCGGGTGATGTCTTCGCCGTCGATAATCACCTGGCCGGCATCCGGCTTCATCAGCCCGATGATATTCTTGAGCAGGACGCTCTTGCCGCAGCCTGACGGCCCGAGAATGACAAGCGATTCGCCGTCGTAGATTTTCAGGTTCACGCCTTTGAGAACCTGCTTCGGGCCGAAACTCTTCTGTAGATTTGAGACGATAATCATTGCAGATATGCCGTGTTAAAGTTGTTGATGCCTACCGTGAGAAAATAGTTAACTGCGAGAATCATCATGATCGAGACGACAACGGCGCTGGTAGTGCTCTGGCCGACGCCTTCGGCACCGCCTTCAGTAGTAAAGCCTTTGTAGCAACCGATAATCGCAATGATACCACCAAAGATCATTGCCTTGAAAAGGCCGCCCATCAGGTCCTGGATCAGAAGCATGTGCAGAATCGAATCTCTGAATGAAATGAGGGTCAGGCCGATCTGGTGAACAGCAACGATCGAGCCGCCGATCATGCCAACCACGTTGGTAAAAATTGTGAGCATGAACAGCATGATGGTACAGCCCCAGAAGCGCGGCACGACAAGATAGTCGACCGGATTGGTGGCCAGAGTTTCGAGCGCATCAATCTGTTCGGTAATTTTCATGGTACCGATTTCGGCGGCAATGGCGCTGCCCACCCTGCCGGCAACCACGATCGAAGTAAGAATCGGCGCCAGTTCGCGTGCCATAGCCAGACTGACGACACCGCCGACATAGCTTTGCGCGCCCATCTGAGCAAACTGATAACCGATCTGAACGACGAGAACCGCGCCGGTCGAAACACCGGTGATCGCGACCATAGACAAAGAGTCGACGCCAATGCGCGACATCTGATCGAGAAGGTTTTTGAATGAAAAGCGGCCGGTTTTGAGGTTGTGAATTGTCCAGTAGATGGTCTGCATGAACAGAATGCTCATGCTGCCAATCGCCTCGACAAAATCTTTTACTAGTCGGTTGAACAAGGTCATTCCTCGCTGAGAGTCAGGGTCGTGTCAACCCGGCCGGTTACCACAAGGTTGGTGGGCTGAATTTCAAAGTCTTTACCGTTTAATTTCAATTTCTTGGTTTCATCGCCTTCGGCGGTCAGCTGAAAGAGAATGTCAGAGTTCTTCGGCGAATTGACCCAGCTGCGGATAACCGCATCGAAATCGCCGGGCAGGGATTCTTCGGAGCGGGAATCTCTGCCGGTTTTGCTTTCACGCGAATCGGCCGGCACGTCAACGTCTTCAACCTTCATATTCAGGCCATAAACGGAGAGGGTGAGGTTTTCGCGGCCGATGTCGTGCGGAATCGGCAGTTTAACCTTGCGCACGAATTTCTTTTCGCGGAAAGGGCGCAGCGTAACTTCGACATCGAGAATTCCGCCGCTTGAAACCGACGAGTTTTTGATTTCGACCTTTTCGATAGAAAGCGTGCGGCGGCGGGTTTCGACTTCGATTTTCAGCAGCAGCCTGGTCGGCATGACTTCCTCGTGCTCGCTTTCGGTCACCATGTCCATCAGGCTGGTCACTTCATTGATGAGTGCCTGAACAATATCGGTGCGCGAATAGAACATGTTTTCGCGCCGGAAATTGTATTTTTCACCCTTGCGGCTCGAACAGTCGAGAGAAACACCCATCAGCGCAGTGCCGGCGCCGGCGCGGTCAATTACCCCTTCAAGGGCCTGAATCAGAGTCGATTCGAGAACCATGACGAAAACCGAGGGATCTCTGACGATCTGGTAGTTGATACTGCGGTTGATCTGCAGGTTTTTATCGAAGACATCGATCTGAACCGGCACCATTTCGGGCAGGCGACCGATTTCGCCGCTCAGGCCTTTTTCACGATCCTGGTTGATGACGCCGAGCATTTCGGTCGGAGCGCCAATTTTGAAAGGCATCTGTACACTCGAAAATGAATGGTGGATGTAAGCACCGGTAAGCAGAAACGAAACCGCACCCTTTTTGAGAAACGGGTGCGCCAGGGCCAGAATGCGCGGACCACTTCGGTGCGTCACCGTGCCAAGCGTGGTCATGTTGATATCGCCGCGGGCGAGCTGAATGCCGAGAGCCGAACCCGGCTCGAAAGTTTCGGCGGTGCCGTCCTGACGTTCGATGCCGTCAAGATCTTCTTTGGCGGGCAAAGCACCCTTGCGGGCCACAATGACGTTTTTCTTCTGCAGCTTTGTCTTGAGCACATCGGCCGCGCGGCCATAGAGTCCCTCAATGTAAACATCGACCGAAGCCTGCCGAAAAACAGCTTCGCCGGCAGCGGGTTTTATGGCAGCGGCGATGTCGAAGGGGGCTTCTAAAATGGCAGAAACGGGGTTACCCCCGAGTTGCAGCGGCGCTTCAGGAATCCAGCGTTTTATCGCAGAGTTACCGTCGGTATCTGCACAGGCCAGGTCCGGGTATGACCAGATTTCCAGCATCTCTTCTATTGGTGTTACCAGACCAACCGTATGATCGGTCATGATCCAGCCAGAGCTGACACCGCCCATGAGCTTGCCATCGATGTAAACCGGGCTGCCGCTCATGCCGGCCGCGATACCGCCGGCTCTCTTTATCACTTCGCCGCTGACCTTGACCAAAATCGACTTGCCGTTGATCAGAACGTTTTCGTTCACCTTGTTGTTGGCCAGAATGCCGAGAACCTCGACATCGAAGGTTTCAATCTTGCGGCCAAGCACGACAGTTTTACCAAAGCCCTTCATGCCGACTTTGACATCTTTGAGACGCAGAATATCGACATTCTGTGCAAAAGCCAGACTGGCATCCCCGAACAGGAAGGCCAACGTCAGAAGAACCACGATGCAGAACCGCTGCTCAGCAAAAAGCATTGACATACCCATTTTAAATGGCCACACCTTTTTCCTAAAACCTCTGAAACCAGGCAATTTATCTGCCCCAAAATCGAGACATCAAAACCGTTACACAACACCCGGTCAGAAATCTATCGGCATAATACAGCCTAAACAATAGTCGGGCAATAGCATTTTGTTAATTACCATGGTTGCCGCCGAAATCATTTTTGAGCCGGCTGCAGCCATCTTTTTTGCCACAGCGCAAACATCAGCAGGGCCCACAGGCGATAGCCATTGTCTCTGACCCGGTTTCTGTGATCATCGAACAGCTGCATCACGCGCCCGGTATCAGGAAAAAGCCGGCGAAAGCTTTCAGAGTGAACGCAGTCGGCAAAAAGTTCAGCCAGACTGCCCTCAAGCCACAGTGAAACCGGGCTGCCAAAACCATCTTTTTTCTTTTTCAGCAGCGGTGCCGGCAGAATCGTGGCCAGACTGCGGCGCAGCAGCGATTTAGTCTGAAAAAGGCTGAACTTCTCATTTTCCGGAATGGCAAATGCCGCCTCGACCATACGGTAATCAAGAAACGGCGATCTGACTTCGAGAGTATTGGCCATCGCAGCCTGGTCGGCTTTGTAAAGAACGTCGTCGACCAGCCAGCTCTGCAGATCGACCAGCGCCTGCTGCTGCAACATGGGCAGACCACGCACCGAGGCATACATCGGAGCAAAAGTATCGAAGGTTTTATGGTGCCCTGCCTCATCCAGCATCTGCGGGTGCAGCAGCAGTTTTTTTTCATCTTCAGAAAACAGCTGACGCCAGGCGCAATGGCTTTTCTCTGGCGGCAGATGGGCAAATTCGCAGAACTGACGCAGCTTGTAATGAGTGCTGACCTTGCCGCGATCGGCCGGCAGCAGGTTTATCATCCCCAAACCAATACGCAAAAGACTTTTCCAGAACGGAATCGACCGAAAACCGGTCAGAGCCAGAGCATCAGCCCGCCTGGTCTCGTAACCGGCAAACAGTTCGTCGCCGCCATCACCACCCAGCACAACCTTCATTTTCTGTGCCGCCATGCTGCAGAGCTGAAAATATGGCATTACTGAAGTGTCGGCAAAAGGCTGGTCGAAATACTCGACGATGCGCTCAAGAAAAGCCGGGTCAGGCTCGCAGAAATGCGTCGATGCGTTCTCAAGCTTCAGTCCGGCAGCAAATTCGGCCGCAGCAGCCGACTCATCATAACTTTTCTCTCGAAAACCGATGGTGAACGTCTGCAGTTCGCTGTTGCTGCGGGCCGCCATCGCAGTTATCGCCGAAGAATCGATGCCGCCGCTGAGAAATGAGCCGACGGGCACATCGCTGATCAGTCGGTATTGCACAGCCGAATTCAGCAGGTCGGCCAGATCGTCACTGCGACGGCAGCTCCCGTCTCTGATCCGGCGCGCCAGGTTCCAGTATTGCACACGACTGAGCCCGGAAGACGTAATCTTTATAAAGTGGCCGGGCTCAAGCTTTTCAATGCCGGCAAATGCCGTTGCACGGCCGGTGACGTAACCCAGCGACAGATAGTCTGAGAACGCAGTGAGATTCAAGCGCACTGATATTCGCGGGTGTCTGAGAATGGCCTTGGGCTCGGAGGCAAAAACGAATTCGTGCCCGTCATACCAGTAATAAAAAGGTTTTACCCCAAGTCGGTCTCTGACACAGAAAAGACTCTGCTCAACCCGGTCAAAAATGGCAAAAGCGAACATGCCATTGAGATATTGCAGGCAATCGGGACCTTTATGCGCCCAGAGCTCTGCCAGAATCTCGGTATCAGAAGTAGTGCGCGGCGAAAAATCAGGAATGAGCCCATGCAGCTCGCGGTAATTGTAGATCTCGCCGTTGAAAACCAGAACATAGCGGCCATTGGCGGAAACGAATGGCTGATCGGCCCTTGAAGCCAGATCTATGATCGATAACCGCTGATGACCGAAAGCGGCCGGGCGCTCGACGAAAAAACCGCTCGCTTCATTGCCACGGTGCCTGAGACTCGCCGCCATATCCCTGACGATTTCACCCGGCGTCTCTGACGTAAAATTAAAAAAGCCGCAGATACCACACATAATCGGTTATCGCCACCGCTTGAGCAGCTTCTGTGCCATAAAAAACAGGGCGCCCTCGACGAGAAAGGCCGACCAGCCTGATTTAAACCTGAAGCGGGCCAGCGGCCTGTAGAGTTTTGAAGCGCACCTGATCAGAGCGTCTTTGAGCGAGCCGCTTTGCAGCAGCAGATCAGCTTTGTTGTCAACAAAATAACTGGTTACCTGAAGCATTCTGATCGCACTTTTCATTGCCTCAGACAGCCATGGGGCCGCCACTTCCTGCTCTATTTCGGAATTTATCCATTCGTCGAGGCTGGCGGGCGGGCGATAGCCCATTTCGATTGCCTTTTCACCCAGAACCGAACCGGGAACGACTCTGAAAATATTGGGCTGAAAGATAAAGCAGCGCTGGTTCTCTCTGATAAGTTGCTGCAGCAGGCGCGTCGTCTGCCGCATCTCTTCGATAGTTTCAGAGGGAGTTCCGACAATCCAGTTATACGCTGCAATCAGCTTCGGGTGGCGCGCCAGCCTGCGGTTGACTTCGATGATATCCTCGACCCTGATACCCTTCTGAAAAAGATCGAGAACCCGCTGGCAACCAGACTCAACACCGATATGCAGCATCTCGGTACCGGTTTCTGCCAGCAGTTCGAGAAAGCTGTCATCCATGCGCTTTATTTCATCGATCCGGGCGCCCCGAAAGCTCAGTTTAACCTTGATATTTCTGCTCTTAAGCAGTTCAACTATTTTTCTGATATGATCGAGGTTGACAAAGGAGTCATCGTCGTAAAAATAAATGGTGGTGGCGCCATATTCTTTGTGCAGAAACGCTATGTGGTCAACAGCCTCGGCTGCGGCAATCGGCACCCATTTTGGCGAAAAATCGCGATAAAGGGCCGGCGAAATGCAGAAAGCACAGCGGTATGGGCAGCCGTAGGCGCTGTAAATCGGAAAAATGCGATCGTTCGAGCCAATCTGCCCATAAACCGAATAATCTTCAATTACTTCGTATGGCAGATCTGTATAACCGACCGGTTCGAAACCGTGAAAACGCGGGTTGAAGTGCGTGTTTCCGGCAAATCTGAAGCCCAGACCGGGAATGAGCCTGAGACTCTCGAAATCATCGACCCGGCCAGCAGCGATTGCCTCGGCAAGCATACTGACCGACGAAAGCCCGCTTCCGGCAACCACATAATCTATGCTGGGTTCATGAAGACATGATGCGGGGTCAACGGTTGGCATTGCGCCCCCCCAGACTACCGGCACTTCAGAAAAGGTCTTGATGAACCGCGAAATTTCAAGCGCATGGGCGGTCGGAAAACCGGCCATAACCGTCAGACCCACCCACAATGGCTGACAATCTACAATCAACTTCTGCAGTTCGCAGCGCCAGTCTGCTTCGATAACCCTCGTATCGAGTATTTTCACTCCAATATCGAGTTTTTTCAGAGCAGCCGCGACATAAAGCAGACTCAGAGGCAGATGTCTTGAAAATTCGCCCGACAACCCCATCTGCGGCTGAATCAGAATAACTGAATGTTTATTTCTCATCAGCTTCGTTTTGCAATCGAATCAACGTAGATTTTTCCGAGAATGAAAGCCAGAAAAGAATAGCCAATGGTCAAAACGCTGACTCCGAGCGAGAATACAAAGCCAATAAAGGTTTCACGCTCAAGATGTTTCTTAATCAGCAGCAACCCGGAAAAGCCCGAGACAACCAGCGCCAGCAGCCCGGCAAAACACTTTATCGGCTGATAAATCAGCGACATGCTGATCACGAGAAAAAAGGTGCGAATCGAATCGCGCAGGTGCCTGACCTTTGAAACGCCGGTGCGGTCGCCGTATTCGATCGGAATATATTCGATAAACTGGTGATTGAGGGCGGCAAAAAAGGTCAGAGATGTCGAAAACGAGAAGCCCTTGCTGAAAAGGTGCCCGCCAAGATCAACGAGCGACTTTCTGAAGATTCTTATGCCGCTGTTCGGGTCCTGGGAGTCATGGTTGCCAAAATATTTGAGCAGCAGCTTCAAAACCGCCCGCATCAGACTGACAACTTTCGATTGCGAGGTAATCTGCCTGGCCCCGACCACCATGTCGTAGATATCCATCAACGGTATCATGCGGCGAAAAATCTCAGGGTCGTAAGTGCTGTCGGCGTCGATTATGCCGATATACGGAAACCGGGCTCTGTTGATGCCGGTAAGCAGTGTTCGACCATAACCGTAATTTTTGGGGTGGCTGAGAAAAATACACTTGCCGGTCGGAACATTGGCTGCAGTCTGGTCTGATGAGCCGTCATCGACCACGATTATTTCAAAGGGAAGCCCGTCGAATGAAGACAGCACCGCGTGGCACTTCTCTACGGTCGCAGCGATCGCTTTTTCCTCATTGAATGCAGGAATTACTACAGAAATGCCGTGCTTCTTGATTTCACCAGAATAATTCATTGATTCCTCTTGCCGTCTTTCTGAATTCAATCGCGTCAAAGCAGGCTAGCACAGCGACAGAAACAAGTCAAACCGGCAAAGAGATCAGAAAAAGGCCCTGCAGACAGCCCGATGGCCAGCGAAATTAACTGGCGACAGTTTTCTTGCTGACCCTGAACGAAAATTCGATCTCGTCGAAACCTCCGACCCAGAAGCACCACAGGCGGGAGCAAATGTAGGGAGAGAGGCGTGCGAAGGCATCGATCACCGCTCCGGCCAGCTCCGCAGCACTGCACATCCAGCCCGGCATGACCGTGCGCTTCAGATAGACCTGGGCAAACCAGCGCAGTCGCATATTCTGCAGCTCAAGATCGACTCCCTGATAACCGCCCTTAAAATCGGGGTTGAAATAAAGCGGAAAGGAAGCGTCAAAGCCTCGGCAATGCTGCGGATGCGTGAAGCCACGCGAAAAATGCGGCACCCGCAGTCTGATTTTACAGCCATCGGCACCAATTCGATGTAATTCACGCATGACGCTGAAAGGGTCATTCAGATGTTCGAGCAGGTGATCAGCCTCGATCAGGTCGAAACTGCCGTCAGCAAACGGGTAAGGCAACCGGTTCAGGTCGTGGCAGGTATCGGGCCCCGAAGCTGCAGCGAAATCGACGTTCAGGTAGCCGTCTTTCTTGAACTCTCCACAGCCCAGGTTCAGCTTTCGCAATTTCTGCTCCCGATTATCTCGATGAAATAAGGATTCCGTTCGAGATTCTTCTCTCATGACCGTCTGACGGGCTGTTCACCGTGCGGCCGCGCACGATCATCGACGAAGAACCACCACCATCGAGATTTATCGCATGCCGGGTTCCGAGTGATCTCAGATAACCGGCCAGCTCATCGAGTTTCATGCCGGCATTGCGCTGTGTCCGGCCATCGACCACCACCAGCAGCAGGTCACCGTCAAAAGTGAGAGCGACTGCAGTTCGCGGGTGTCGGCCATGAACGATGGAACTGTCGAATTTTTCTTCCTTACCGTTGATGCTGTTTTTACCGTTCTCGACCAGACGCGGGCCACCGCAGACAGCGTGTCTGATGGTGTCCCAGGGACGATCGATCGAATAGTCGAGCTCGACCGACTGCCCGAGTTTAAGGGCGGCAAGCTCGGAGGCTTTTTCCCCGCCGGCAGAAACGACGACACCATCAGGCGGAATAAGCGCATCGCGGTCGTGAATGCCAACGATCTTGCCTTTGACCAGCACCAGCTCGAGGCCGTTTTCGTCAGTCATGGTGCTGCGCGAATATTCGGGCGTAAAAACCACCAGATTATTGCCACGGCGCGGCTGATTGACTGCATCGATCTTAAGCGAAAGCCCACCAGAGCGAAGCGTTCCCGAAAAGTCGGGGTTGCCGAAAATCAGTGTGTCGTCTTCGGTGACGCCGAAAACCGAGCGTTTGTAAAGGGGCGAGCTGATAAGGCGGCGGTTGATAATCAGAGTGCCGATCGGGTCGCCGCGCGAGGTAAAATAGGCACCGTTTATGGCTGCCACAGCATTGTAGCGCCGGGCCATCGAGGACAGAACCTCTTTCTGGGCAATACCCTCGTTGGCAAGTGCCGGAAAAACGCTGACATTGTCAGAAAAGGGCTCAACCCGGAGAATATGCACGTCGGCATGCCGGTCACCGACTTTGGCGCGGTCGCGGTAGTAAGTCAGGCCATCGGCGATCTTTTCACCGTTTTTAATGGCAAAAGCAGTCTTCTCAAGCTGATACGGAACGCAGAGTTTAAAAACGCCGCTGGTCTCGGAGGCGACATAAGGGCTGCCGATGCGACCGCCGGCGGCAAAGACCATTTCAGAATAAGCGCCACTGTGGTAGAGAGAAAACTTTGTCAGTTTTTTCTGCAGCTTATCAAGCTGCTCAACCGAAAGAGGGCTTACAGCCGGCATCAGACGCATCGTCAGAAGACGGCCGCCCTGATTGCGCTTGAGAATTTTCACTGCATGTGACAGTGTAAATTCAACGATCTCGAAGGCTTCTTCAGTTCTGATGTTCACGTCGAGAACCACAGGAATGGTTGCCGGATCGGGCTTTTCTGAGGCTGTCGCAACTTTTTTGTCAGAATCGACTACCTCAGGCTCCGGCATCTGATCTTCGCTCATCATTTCGATGGCACGGTCAGCACTTACCGGGCCGTGTTTTTTCATGTCATAGAGCTCTTCGTGCTCTTCGTGTTCCTCAACATCCTTATATACGGCATTTTCTGTCTGCAGAAAGGCACCGACCAGAAAAATCTGGCCGATCAGCAACAGCATGACCAGTTGTTTAAAAGTCTGACGGATAGCATAACCTCTGATAAAATTAGATTCCTGAAAATTCTATCGACCTCCAGCCTCACAAACCTTAAAGTTTGTTATCTGGCAGAAATTATTGCCGATCTGAAAAGCCCGGTATTTCTTCTCCAGGCGAGGCACTCCCGGCAGAGGCCCGCACCGCAAGATAAATGGCAAGGCAGAGAAGCGCCGAGGCAAAAACATGCAGCAGAGAGGCTATCTCTGTGCAGTAGTCGAGCAGGCCAGCTGTTTTGAGAAGGTACAGCCAGTCATGCTGCACCTTGCCAACCCCGAAAAGCGGCAGCTTGCCTGCTTTGGCATCTCCCAGATAGACCGCCGTATACATAAGACTCTCGGCGAACCAGAACAGGCAAAGGCTGGCCCCAAATCTGTCATACTGAAGAAACAGATGAACAGCGAACATAAGAGGCACCAGCAGCTGCAGAAGGGTGCCGCCGGCCACCATGAGAAAACGGTTGCCCGGCAGCCCGAACAGAACGTGCCCGGCTTCGTGAATCAGCAGATTGGCGCCGTCGATAAAATGATACTGATAGTCAATCATCAGCCACAGCGCGTAGGGAACGAGTGCCAGAGAAAAAATCAGCCGTATTTTCATGCGCTGATTATACAATAACCCCAACCTTTACTGATAACAGCAAAATTAAAGCCCATTTCCCAGCCTTCATCCGTGTTCATCCGTGGCCATTCTTCGCTATCTGTCGCTGTCAGTTTTCATCCGTGGCTGAAATTTGACGGGGGCGTCAGATTTTTGACGCAGATTTGGGTTGAAAAGCGTCAAATTTCTGACGTGGCAGCGACAAACGCCGACACTTTCCACTGTTTATGGGCATTTGCAGACACAGCTGCAGCTGCAAACCCGGGCCGGCCGGGGTCTGCCTGAGCCTCTTCGGGACGATCGGACTGCAGCAGAAATTCAGCTTCGACATCGCGCCCCTCTGAAAGAACCGCTGCCCGTTCAAGAGCGTTTTTCAGCTGTCTGACGTTTCCGGGCCACTGCATGGCGGCGAGGCGTTGCACCAGGCTGTCAGAAATGCGCAGCGACGGTTTGCCCAGTTCTCGGGCAAGCCGGTCGAGCAGACTGCGGCAAAGTTCAGGAAAATCGTCTTTTCGCTCGCGCAACGGCGGCACCAGAATGTTGAAAACGCTGAGCCGATAGAGCAGATCTTCACGAAACTGCCCCGCGGCGACCATCTTTTCGAGATTGCGATTCGTGGCGGCGACGATGCGCACGTCGACCTTAACCGGCGAACTGCTGCCGATTCTGATAATTTCTTTTTCCTGCAGGACCCGCAGCAGCTTTGCCTGCATCGCCAGTGGCACCTCGCCAACTTCGTCAAGAAAAACCGTGCCCTGGTGAGCTGCTTCAAAACTGCCGATACGGCGCTGTCTGGCGTCAGTAAAGGCTCCCTTTTCATGACCGAACAGTTCGGCTTCAAAAAGTGTTTCAGGAATCGAAGCGCAGTTAACCCTGACAAAAGGCCCGGCAGCCCTCGGCGACAACTGATGTACCGCCCGTGCCACCATTTCTTTGCCGGCACCGGTTTCACCGGTAATCAGCACTGTCGATGGGTAAGGCGCGACCTTGGTCAGAAGCTGTTTGAGTTCTGTAATTACCTGACTTCTGCCAACAATATTTTCAAGCACATTGCCAAAGCCTGAAGCATCGAGAAGACTGTCACACTGCCGTTGCAGCAGTTCATTCTGTTCGTCGAGGCGGCGGCGCTCGGCAATTTTCTGAATTCTGAAAGAGAATTCTTCCATTGAAACCGGCTTGGTCAGGTAATCTGAAGCGCCGAGCCGCATCGCGGTGACTGCCGATTCGACAGAGCCGAACGCTGTCATGAGAATGACCTCTGGCAATCGGGAACCGGCGCTTTCGCGGGCTTTTCTGATGATTTCGAGACCATCACCATCGGGAAGTTTAAGATCGGTCAGCACCAGATCGTAATTGCTCAGGTCGAGAAGCTTCTGCCCCTCTTTGACAGAGCCGGCCACATCGGCCACATGGCCTTCCTGGTTGAGAAAAGACTTTATGGCACGGGCCAGCGAAGCGTTGTCGTCAACTACGAGTATCTTCATGCTTGTGGAACCTCGATCACGAAAACGGCACCTGAATCGGTATTTTTTTCATGATATATCTCACCGCCATGCGCTTCAACAAGTTTTCGCGAGATAGCCAGGCCAAAACCGTTGCCTTCGGCACTGCCACTGACAAAAGGGGTAAAAAGCTGCTCAGCGATTGCTGCCGGAATACCGGGCCCGTTGTCGGCAGCAACACCATCCGTGCTGCTCGAAAACGAGGCGATAAAACTCGGGCGCGGGCCGGAAAGGTCGAGCCAGTAGAGGTTCTGAACCATGCCGGCAGAGGCTTCGAGGCCCCAGAAATGACTGATGAGAGTCCGTCTCAGAGCGTGATCATTTTCGGCCGGCTGCACCCGGCGCACTTCGAACAGCAGCGACTCCGCCATCTGCTTCATGCGAAACGAGGCTTCGCGGTCAAGCGACTCGTAAAATCTGGTATAAAGCCAGCCCCAGATCGCAACCGCAGAGATCAGAGAAGCGGCCGCAACCCCCCAGAAAATCCTGGCAGCCAGGGTTGCGGGTTTAAGCCAGCGAAAAAGGCTCAAAGGGTGGCATCAACCTCGCGCCAGCTCAGAATTTCTTTCTGAATGGCCAGCTCATAGAGGTTGGTGTAATCGACCTTTTTGTCGACGGTGTAGTCATAGCTTGAGCGTTCGAGAACTTCCTGCCAGTTGAAGTAGGTGATGCGCACATCGTTGGGCATGCGGCGGCGGTCGAAATAATCAACCGAAAGGTTGCCGACGATATCCATGTTGCACAGCTTCTTCATTTGCGAATCAGTTTCTAGTTCCATGCCGCCTTCGGCATGAAAACTGCCTTCGAGGCGCGGGCTGAGATTTCTGAACGGATGGGTGATGCCAAACCGCGACCAGTCACTGTCATGATGCGGCTTGTAAATGATTTTGCCGGTTTTCGGGTTTTCGACCGAGGTGTCGCTCGATTTGTCGCGCAGGGCGATGACGCCAACGCATGAATCGAGGCCTGAGTCATCCTGCAGGGTTAGAACGTCGCCGCCGACGTAGATATTGCCTTCGACGACCAGCAGCCCCTTGCCTTTAACCCAGCCTTCGAGATAAACGTCGCCCTTGATGTAGGTCAGGCCGTTGATTTCGACGGCGCGACTGGTATCGTGGGCCTTGGTCGGGTTACCGAAATAGCGCGAATACTTGTTGCTGACTTTGCGCCAGTCGCCCCAGCCATACAGAGGAACCACCTTGTCATAGTTGACTTCATTGCGGCCGAAGGCTTCCTGAAAGTTAACATTGCCAAAGTATTTGGCGTGCTCCGGGTTGGTGGTCGGATCGACAACACGGTTGGCAAGCCGGCGATAGACTTCGGCCGGATAGATGTTAACCTGTTTGTCTTCGTATTCCTGCACCTTGCGGGTCTCAGAATGATATGGCTCGTCGCCGGTCTTTACCCACCATGGCCAGGTGAACAGGCCCTGCCACTTGTGATACTGGCGGGTCACGGCCGTATCGGTATATTCGATTTTGGTTTCGCTGAGGTCGGCGCCGCCGTTCCAGCCGGTCCAGCCAATGCCCATATCCAGCCAGGGGTGTTCGAGTTCGTTGCGCATACGGGTCAGCATCAGCCATTTCGGCAGGTCGACGCGCACGCCTTCCTTCATGTAGGTTTTGCCGCCCTTGACGAAGAAGCCCCACGGATCCCAGAAGTCGAAACTTTCGATCTTGAATGAATCCTGGTTCGACTTGTTGAGAAACAGACCGTGACTTGGGGCAACCATACCAACGGCGTTGGCATTGAGAGGGCCCTTAAGCAGCATGGCTTTGAGAGATTTTTTAACTTCGACCTGTTTGCGGGTGCGGTGAAAGCTGCCCTGAGAATTAATGGTGATCGTGCCTTGACGCGCGATTTCGCGGGGCACGCCCTTGGCGACCAGATCTTCAAACGCTTTTTTATCGAGCTGCCAGGTCAAACGGGCTTTTACCGTGCCGCCCTCGGCAATCGGCGCCACTGCCTTATTACCGGAAGAGAGACGCGACAGGTCGACGTCGACGCTGCCTTCATCCTGGCCGGTAATAAGCTTGTAAAAAGCATTTTCAGGGTTGTTCATCTGGCTTTTAACCGTGAACAGGGTTTCTTCGATGCCGGCTTCGGCGAGCAACAGCGAAACGGTTGCGTCAACGTAGTTTTCTGAATGGTAAACCTCGCCACGCATGAAATAGATCATGCCGTAAACGATAATGCTGATTACGCCAATCGTGCAGATAGTAAAAAACAGGGCCAGACCGGCTCTATTTTGCAGCTTTTTTTTCATATCAGGCTCCCTTCGGGCACCGCTAATACAATAATAATAACAATGTACCCCCGAATGCGCAAGCTTAAGAACTGTTAAGCCGCGGGTTGTCGTATGCCCGGCAAAGTGGTATCGTATGGCACAGCAGAAGCGCTGAAATCTTTTACTCTGGCAGGTGGCAAAGCATGCATTCCAGCCCGCTGACAACCGCAAAAAACATTCTCGAACTCGAAGTGGCAGCCATTAAATCGGCCGCCGATAAACTTGGCGATGAGCTGATCAGGGCGGTAGACCTGATACTCACCAGCCCGGGCCGCCTGATCGTCTGCGGCATGGGCAAGTCGGGCCTCGTCGGCCGCAAAATTTCGTCGACCCTGTCGAGCACCGGTACCGCATCTTTCTTTCTGCACCCTGCCGAAGCGCTGCACGGCGATCTCGGCATGATCAGAGAACGTGACACGGTGCTGCTGCTTTCAAATTCAGGCGAAACAGAAGAAATCGTCAGACTGATTCCGTTTCTGCGCCGCATTGGCACCAGTATCATCGCCCTGGTCGGCAATACCGCCTCAACTTTGGCCAGAATGTCTGACGTCGTCATTGACGCCGGTGTCGAACGCGAAGCCTGTCCGATGAACCTCGCCCCCACCAGTTCGACCACCGTTGCCATGGCACTTGGCGATGCGCTCGCCGGTGCCCTGATCGAAGCCCGTGGCTTCCGGGAAAAGGATTTCGCGAGACTGCATCCTTCCGGCAGTCTCGGCCGCCGCTTTGTCACCGTCAAAGATCTCATGCATGCCGGCGACATGATTCCGAGAGTCGCACCCGAAGTCAAGCTGAAAGACGCTGTTGGCCGCATGTCACGCGGCGGCTTCGGCGCTCTGGTTATCGTCGATACGAATGATCATCTTCTCGGAGTATTCACCGACGGTGACCTGCGCCGCTATTTTGAGCGCAGCGCCGTCTGCAGCCTTGAAGTGCCGATCAGCGAAGTCATGACCGCAAAGCCACGAAACACCTCGCCCGACCGCCTCGCCATGGAAGCCCTGAAAATCATGGAAGAAAAATCGATCACCTCACTGCCGGTCGTCACCGACAACATCGTCGTCGGCTTTCTGCACCTGCACGACATCCTGCGCTCCCGCCTCGTTTAACAGGTTCGCCAACCCTCTTCACGGTCGGCTGAAACATCAGTATAATTGTACACATGATTAAGAACCTTCGGACAATTCTGCTTGTGTTCATGCTGTTGACGGCCATACCGGCTTCGACCGAAGCTTCGTTCGCTTCTGATGCTCTGGCCAAAGCCCGGGCTGCAATGCAGAGTGCCTTTCAGCTCAGCTTTCTGCACAAACTGCCGGTCATTTTTTATAAAGACAGTTTCGACCGCATGTTCGCGCATGCCAACCGTAGCATTGACAACATAAGTCTGCAACACGAGGGCCGAACGATAACCCGCAGTGATTTCCAGGATGACAAGGCCCTGCACATCAAAAAATCAGCAGAGCTTGCGCTGCACATAAAGAGTCTGATCGGCTCTGCCCACCTCGCCTACGGTATAACCATGGTTATCGGCCTGGTTAAAGAAGCGATCGACGGTTCATTTCTTAATCCGCACGGTTCACGCAGCAAAGAAGATGTCTACGCCGACCACGTCGGCGCTCGCGCCGTTTTTGGCGAAAAGAAATTCGACGCTTCGCTGAACAAGCACCTCACTCACTTCGTTAAACCTTCAGCCACGGCTACCGGCACCCCGGCCACTGTTCAAACGCCACCAGCTGCCGCCCAGGCCCCCGAGCCTGTTCAGGTCAACCCCTTCGCCGCCGATAAGCCACTGGCAATCGGTAATGCCAGCGATGCCAGACAGCAGCTGCTGAAGCGCTATTACGAAGCCGCCGAAAAGGGCGATACCGAACAGCTGAAGCTCCTCGGCGCCGAACTGCAGAAACAACCCTGATCTTTTACCTTTAACTTCGGCAGCAGAAGCCAGAGTGAAGAAATTTACAAAGCATGCCGCTTTTGCTAATCTTTTATTCTGACATTTTTGTGCGAAAGCGATGGGTATGCAAAGAAAAGAATTCGAGCAGATTCTCAAACGGTCACTTGAACTGAAAAGTCAGCAGAAAAAGCAGCAGGACGACAACTTCGCACTCGAAGATCTGCAATCGGCTGCGGCTCGGCTCGGCATCGAACCCGAGATTCTCGAACAGGCCATGCGTGACACCAAAAAACAGTTCAAGAAGTTTCATCTGTCAGACAGCCCCGACGTGGTTCGAGAAGCCTTTATAAAGCATTTTTTGATGACCGAATCACATACCGGCCCGGGCATGTCGATGGTCAGGCTCGACCACGCCTCGATCACTGCCGGCAGCGACAGGCCGGTTCGGGTTTATCACCCGCAGGCGTCCACAATTGATGCAGCAGTCGAATTTACCGCGGCACCTGAGGGCGGCACCATTGTCACCTGGTCGGGCAATTCCATACTGCCGGTCAGAACCAAAATTCTGGTGGGCGGCTGGCCAGCGCTGATTCTCATCCCGCTGATCATTTCGGCATTCACACAGGGCGCAGCCTTGATCAGTCTTCTGCCAATAGCGTTGATCTTCTTTTTCACATCAATGATCATGCTGTGGGGCATGAACCACAATGCCGGCCGGCTCGAAGCTTCTCTGGTAAACTACTTTCAGAACTGCCAGACGCTCGATGAAATCGAAAAGCAGAAACAGTTGAAACTCGA